>Ga0187878_1001233_pt1 | contig 25724 bp, 16 predicted proteins | sample June2016WEW_17_1_FD_132979 | JGI IMG/M metagenome (GOLD analysis project Ga0187878, IMG submission 132979) | Peatland microbial communities from SPRUCE experiment site at the Marcell Experimental Forest, Minnesota, USA - June2016WEW_17_150 | ecosystem: Environmental > Terrestrial > Soil >...
CGGTGGAGGAAATCAGCAGCGTTTCCGCCCGCAGCTTGCGCAAGCGTTCTGCCAGCTTCTTGAGATCACTGAAGACCTTGCCCGGCGGCATCAGAATGATGACGGGGAAATCCCGCTCGATCAAGGCCACGGGCCCATGCGCGAAATCGGCGGAGGAGAACCGCTCCGCCACCACGTAGCAAGTCTCCATGAGCTTGAGGGCCAGTTCATAGGCGTTAGCGACGTTCAGGCCACGCGATACCACCACGCACTGGCGCATGTAACGGTAGCGCTCTACCAGTTCGCGGATCTCGGGAGCGAGGCGCAAGGTGGCCTCCACCCGGTCGGGAATCTCGCTGACCGCGGAAAGCGTTACGTGCGGGCCCAGGCCTCCGGCCACCAGGTAGAACATCAGGAGCTGGCCCGTATAGGTCTTGGTGGCGGCGACGGAGCGCTGCCTGCCCGCGCGCACCAGGAACACGTCGTCCACCAGCCCGGCCATGGTGGAGCCTGCCTCGTTGGTGATGCCAACGGTGTAGGCGCCCTGGCGGCGGGCGGCTTGGAGGACGAGGTTGATGTCCGCCCCTTCGCCCGACTGCGAAATCCCTACCACCACCGCCCGGCGCAGGTTCAGGCGCGCGTGGTAAAGGGTGTGCACGGACGCGGCGGCCAGCGACACCGGGATGCCGGTGGTCAGCTCCAGCAGATAGCGCCCAAACAGCGCGGCGTTGTCGGAGGTGCCGCGCGCCACCAGCACGATCAAGCGGAAATCCTTCTGGCGGGCAAACGCCTTGAACGATTCGGCGTGTTCGCGCTCCGCTTTGAACGTCCGGCGCAGCGTGCGCGGCTGCTCCAGAATTTCTTCCATCATCAGGGACATCGAGTGGCCTCCCCTTCGGCAGACCTCGCCATCATAAACAAGGGTGAGGGCATGCGCAACACGGGTTCAGCTTTCGTTGTCCAGCCTTGCCGGTCAGGCCCGAGCACCCGCCGGCGGTTTTCTCGCAAAAGAGAATCCCTGCCGAAGCCTTGCGCGCCTGACGCCCGCCGCATCCCCGGGGGAGCGGCGTGGGCGCAATTGTTCGCTTGACCAACGTGGGCCAATGTGCTAGTCTAGTAGTTTGTAGGAAGCTGTGCCGCGTGGCCGAGAGAGCCTAGGCCCGAGAGATGAGATTTGAGGCGAGCATTCACAAGTGAGGTAATGGAGAAAATAAGGCGAAAGCAAGAGATTGGGAGCAAAAATTAAAAGATGGTTTTTTTGGCCTCCCAAAGCTGCTTGATTATTGAAAAGAAAGGGTACTAGCAGCTTTGGGTGGTCAAAATAGAGCCCCAAAACACACCCAAATACGACCCAAACCAGCCCAAAGACACAAGAAACCGTCTTCCCCTGAGCACTTACTATAAAATACTGAAAACACAATACTTATCATCATTCTAAGCGTTGCCCCTGAACCTTGTCTCTGCTTCCACCCCTACCCAGCGCACCCCCGCCCCGCCACAGGGAGACGCAATGTTTACAAGTCTCGTAATATCCCTGCCCCTGAAGCGGGAGACCATAGAGGGCCGGTCTGACATCCGGCGCTACGCTTGGTCAGTGAGGTCACGGGCGAGCGCCAGGGCGCCCTCGACGGGCGGGTGACGCAGGAGGAGCACGCGGGCGTGGGGGGCTGCGCGCCGCAGGTGGCGGGCGAAGCTACGGCGAATCCGGACGCTGGCGCGGAAAACGCCGCCCGCGCATACCACGGGCACAACGCGGCCGAGCCACCCCAGGCGCTTCAGCAGAGCCACGGCCAAGTCGGCCAAGTCGCGCCCCGCCCCTTCGCACAACTCGCGGGCGACGAAGTCGCGCCGGCGCGCCGCTTCCAGAACCAGCGGGAACAACGCGGCGATTTCCTTCGGCGTAAGAGGGAGCAGAACCACCCGCGTGATATCCGGAATCTTCAGCGCCTGGCAAACCTTGGCCGAGAGTTGGGTGTACGGCCCGCGCCCGTCATAGTCGCGCAGCGCAGCCGCGATCGCCCGGTACCCCAGGTCGTAGCCCGAGCCCACGTCATCAAACGGTACGCCCCAGCCGCCGGAGCGCAGCACGCGGCCGCGGTCGTTGCGGCCGTAAGCGATGGAACCCGTGCCGGAAACCACGATGATGCCAGGGGAATCACCAATGGCTGCGCGCAGGGCAATAGCCGCGTCCGAGGTGAGCAGGTGCGCGCGCGCCGGGATGGAGCGGCGGAGCCAGGCGAAGAGCCGACCGTGCACCTGCGGCCGGTCCACACCGGCGAGGCCCACGCAGATGGCGTCCAGCAGCAGCCGCGCGGGACGGCGCCCTTTGCCGGCCACCCGCTTCCGCTGCTTACCGGAGAGCGGCGCAGAAATCTTGAGTCTGGCTCGGCGGAGGGCCAGGCGGACGGCGCGCGAAAGCTCTCGCTGGGTGGCTTGGAACCCCACTTTGAGAGGGTTCGTGGGGCCGGTCACCGCCCGAGCCAGGACGCGGCCGTCCTCGTCTGCCAACCAGGCCGTGGTGCGCGTGCCCCCGCCGTCAATGCCCAGAAAACACGACATAAACAAAATGGCCCACCCCGGAGAACCGGGACGGGCCAAGGATACTCAAACAGAAAGGCACGTCAAGAAATTTGCGTTGCTACTCCTGGACCGAGACGACTTGCAGGACTTCTTCCATGGTGGTCCAGCCGTTTTGCAGCAGCCACACGGAGTAGTCCTTGAGGGTCTTCATGCCGTTCTCAACGCCCATCTCGGTGATCTCCTCGCTTTTGCCGCCCTGGGTAATCAGCCGGCGCAACTGCTGGTTCAGGCGCAGGACTTCGTAAACCCCCACGCGGCCCTTGTAGCCGGTGAAGGAGCACTTGTCGCACCCTTTGCTCCGGTAAAAGGTGAGGATGGGGTCGGGCCTGATTCCCATGTATTTCAGAGACGGCGCATCCGGGGGGTACGGCTCCCGGCAAGATTGGCACAGCCGCCGGGTCAGGCGCTGCGCGATGACGCCGATGGTAGAGCTGGACATCAGGAAAGGCTCGATGCCCATTTCACCCAGGCGGGTGAAGGCCCCGGCCGCATCATTGGTGTGCAGCGTGGTAAAGACCAAGTGGCCGGTCAAGGCGGCTTCGACGGCGATCTTGGCGGTCTCCTTGTCGCGCGTCTCGCCCACCAGGATGATGTCGGGATCCTGGCGCAGGAAGGCCCGCAGGATGCGGGCGAAATCGAGCCCAATCTCCTTGTGCGCCTGCACCTGGTTGATGCGCGGCAGGTCGTACTCGATGGGGTCTTCCGCCGTGGAGATGTTGACGTCCGGGTCGTTGAGTTCGGCGAGCGCGCTATAGAGGGTGGTGGTCTTGCCGGAGCCCGTCGGCCCGGTCACGTAGATGATCCCATAGGGTTGGGCGATCATGTCGCGCACCAGACCGAGCGCTTCCTGGTGCAAGATCAGCTTGTCGAGGCCCAGCAAGGTGTTGGACTTGTCGAGGATGCGCATGCAGATCTTCTCGCCCCACTTCGAGGGGATGGTGGAGACGCGGAAGTCGATGGGGCGTTCCTCCATGCGCACGCTGATGCGCCCGTCCTGCGGCAGCCGCTTCTCGGCGATGTCGAGCTTGGAGAGAATCTTGAGGCGCGAAATCAACCCCATCTGGACCTTCTTGGGCAGCACCTGCACCTGTTGGAGCGCCCCGTCAATCCGGAAGCGCACCGCCACTTCCTTTTCCTGCGGCTCGATGTGGATGTCGCTGGCCCCCTTCTTGATGGCCAGGGCCAGGATGCTGTTGGCCATGCGGATAATGGGTGCATCCTCGGCGGACCGAGAGAGGTCCGTGACGCTCTCCGAGGACAGCGAGCCTTCGTCCACCTCGATGGATCTCAGGGCTTCGCTCTGGAGAGACTCGAGGATGCCCTCCATGGTGTCGGCCTTCTCCAGCAGTTTGGCGGCCTCGGCGGCAGCTTTCTCGCCCCCGGTGGTCTTCATCGCCGCTAGGGCCTGTTCCTTGGCGCGCGCCTTCTGTTCTTCCTCCTTTTTCATCAGCTCCGCGTAGGTGGTGGACATGAAGCGCTTGAAATCGTCTTCGGAAGTCACCACCGGCTCGATGATGACGCCCTTGATGATGCGCCGCACGTCGTCCAGGGCGATCAAGTTGTTGGGGTTCACCATGGCCAGCGTCAGGCGGTTGTTGGCGAAACCGGCGGGAAGGATCTTGTGCTCGAGGAGCATCTGCAGAGGCAGCAAGCCCAGAACGCGCACGTCGAATTGCAGCCGGCGCAGGTTGACGTACTCGAGGCCCGACTGCTCGTTGGATTCCTCCAGGCGCAGAGCCAGGACGCGGCTCAGCGCCTGGGCAACTTTCGGATGGGTGCGGATCACTTCCTCGAAATCGGCGCTTTCCAGCACGCTGCACAGTGTCGGCTCCAAGGTGGTGACGGTTGCCGCACGCGGCTTGCCGGTCAGCAAGGACATCTCTCCGAAGCAGGCGCCCGCCTTGAGCTCCGTCAGCAGAAACTCAATCCCCGTGTTGGGGTCTTTCTTGCGGACTTCTACTGCCCCGGCGTTGATGAAGTACATGGAGTCACCGGGCCCGCCCTCCTTCACTACCACCTGGTTGGGCGCCAACTCGCGCCGTCCCAACTTGCTCTCCACCGCGAGGCAATCCTCATAAGACAGGGCGCTGAACAAATCGATCTTCTGAAGGTAGTGAGTGCGAGGAGGCAGCGGAGGCGCTTCGGCCGCTGGCGCGGTTGCCACGGCGGTCGCCGCGGGCTTCTCAGTCGGGGGAGCGACCGCGGGTTTCGCGGCTGCCGGGCGCGGCGCTGACTCCACAGGCGTCGCGTTCACGGTGGGAATACCCGGGGCTGCCGCCTTGGGGGGCTCCACCGTCAGAATGTTTTGGCACTTGTGGCACTTGATGCGAAACGTGGTGCTTGGCATCTTCGCGTCGTCCACCTTGGATGCGGCACCGCAATGCTTGCAGTGAATAACCATGTCGCCCCCTCCATGAGGCACTCACCCATCACGCGCCTGGCGCCTTGCGGCCGGACAAACCACCAGTCGCGACATTCTGACCCGCCCGGAACCTCGAATTCAGTTTTGCCCAATTATACTCTTGCCCCTTACTCCCACAATTCATTTCTTCCCAAAGAGTCTCCACAGAAGGTGGCGGGACTGGCTGGGCCCGAGGGCAGGCAACCTCAGGCCCACGCTCCGAGGGACACTTGTATCTGTGGCGGGCCTTGACAGCGAACCAGCCCCCTCGCTATATATGGTGTGCTCACCAGTAGCCGCACCATTCCGGAGGGTGAGAGAGAAAGAAGGGTGAATCGGGTGCAGACAGAGCAGCCACGTGCGGCGGTAAGCGCTTTCACGCTTCCCCTGCAACGGCCCGGCATCCGCATCCGTCCGCAACACCCTGTGCGTTCTCTCCTGCCGGGGGGCGGGTTAAGCCGGTAGGTGAGCAGTTGAAATTTTCGCGTTGCAGTCCCAGGGAGGACCAATGGAGCTGCGTAGAGACCCCATAACCCAGAGCTGGGTCATCCAGGAAGATGGCGACGGCATCTGGCCCGAGGTGGCGACCTGTCCCCTGTGCCCTGGCCAGGAAGGCCTCTCGCCTCGGACCACTTACGAACATCCTTACGGCTCCCGGGACTGGCAGGTACGAGTGATTCCTCATCTCCGACCGATCTACCGCATCGAGGGAGACGCCCAGCGGCGCGGCGAGGGCATTTACGACAAGATGCGTAGCCTGGGGGCGCACGAGATCGTCATCGAGCACCCTGACCATAAGCTTTCCCTCTCCCAGCAGAGCGATGAGCACGTTGCCCAGGTCTTGCGCGCTTGGGTTTCCAGAGTGGCGGACCTGAAAAGGGACCGGCGCTTCCGCTACGTCACCGTCTTTCGCAATCAGGGGAGCGAGGCAGGCCAGGACTTGGAACACCCGCACTCGCAAATTACGGCGACGCCCTTCATTCCCCGGCGCGTGGGCTATGAGCTGCGCTCCGCCCAACGCTACTTTGAGTTGAAAGAGCGTTGCCTGGTTTGCGATATCGCGAAACAGGAACTGATGCAGCAAGTCCGGACGGTGGAGTGGGACGACCTGTTCGTGGCGTTCTGCCCCTTTGCCTCACGCGTGCCGTACGAAACCTGGATCCTGCCTTCCCAGCACCATTGCGCGTTTGAAGAAGATGTCACCCAGTGGGAACGCCAGCTTCGCTTCGCCCGCTTTCTCCGGTCCATTCTCCATCGCCTGGAATCCGTGGCCTCTTCCTACCACCTGGTGCTTCACACGGCTCCGAATGTCAGTGCCAAGTACGAGAGGAGTGGAAACTGGCGGACGTTGACGGACGATTATCACTGGCATTTTGAGATTCTGCCTGTTATCCCGACCAAGTCGAAGTCCTATAGCCTGAAAGAGGTTTACTACAACTCCCTGCCGCCGGAGGTGGCCGCGGGGGAGTTGCGCAAGGTAGGTATAGAAGCCGAGGTAAAAGGGTAGCTCCGGGCCGCGGGAGCTTCGGCATCGACCTCCGGCTTAATGCCGCGGCCGCGTCGTCCGGCGTGCGGCGGGCCGCCGAGTTTGGGCTCGCAGATCGGTTCCTTCCTCAATGACCGATTTGAGGTTTTGCAGGTAGAAAGCCCAGGCTTTGACGGCTTCTTCCTGTGCCACGCTGGAAGTGAACCCGCTGTGGGACAGTTCGACGACGGTCTCAGCCCCCTGAGGAGAAACCTTAAAGCGTACGTTCGTATTCACTGCCTCCCCCGGCGGTTCCCAGGTGTAGGCCAGCGTGTTGCCGCGGATGAACTCGGTCACGACACCGCTCCAGACGCCCTCCCTGTCTTTCCAGCGAAAATGGTACTTCCCGCCGAGCTGGGGTTCGATGATGGCTTGATCCGGAAACCATGCGGTCAACTTTGCGGCGTTCGACAGGTACTCGAAGATTCCTACCGCATCACTGGCAATCGTGATGCGCAACGCGGCGGAGCGCGTGACCGTGACCGGGCCTGTATCCGCCTTCGCAGCGGGGCGCCGGGCGCGCTGAGCCAGCGCTGGCGCGCTCGCTAGCAGGAACAGAACTAGGACCATCGTAGGACGCAGTTTCATGGTTGCTTGGCGCCTCCCGAAACCCTGGCGCAGCGGCTTAGGGCGGTCGCCCTCGCCCCCGTGAGGAGGAAGCGCAACGTGACCACCCAGCCTCCGCGCCAGTCAGTCTCGCACGATTCTAGGGCAGGCCGCAGCCGCGCGCAATCCTAACTAGGGCGTGGGAGTCAGATTTCTTGTGCCGTTACACCCAGCGGTCAAACCACTCCAACATCCGTTGCTGGGCCGGGGCAGGGAATTTGTGCGGGCCGTCGTAGGTGAAAATCTCCAAACGCTCGGGCTTGCCGACGGCCTGATAGCAACGGGTCAGGTTTTGAAACGCGGCCTTGACACCCTCGGGTGGGAAAAGGTCGTCCTGCCAGCCGTGCACCAACAGGAGTGGATTCGGCATGGTCAAGGAGCCGATGTCCGGATAGTCGAGATAGTCGAGCAGCCCCGGCACCATACCCGAGGGCACCGTGTGAACTTCGTGGCGGGGGAGCAAATAGCGGAAGGACGTCATCCATCCCACCAGGCATGCGGCCTTGACACGCGCATCGAGCCCGGCAAGGAAGTTGGTGCGCCACCCGCCGACTGATAAACCCGCGCAGGCGATGCGCTGCGGGTCAACTTCCGGGCGCGTCTGCAAATAATCCACCGTCCGGATGTCGTCCCAGACAATCACCCCGCCCCAGGTGAAGCCGGAGTGGATGATGTTTCTGAGCACGACACACTCCGCCTGCCCGTTGCGGTAGTTGATCTTCCGGATGGTCTCTTCCGGTTCGACCTTCGACCGATCGTTGATACCCTGCTCCAAGTCCTCATCAAGGATCAGCCGCCGCTCCCCGAAGTAGAACATGTCAATCACCATCACGACGTAGCCACGGCGCGCCAGGGTCGCGGGAAAGCTCAAGCCGTCGTAGGCCCGTCTGCGGTGTGCGGTCAGGACAGGATGCTCGTTTTCTGTTTCGATCAGCTTCTCCTTGCCCCAATAGTAGAAGCCTCCGTGGTCGTGGAGTGCCACCACCGCAGGCGCCGGGAACTTGGCGCGTTTGGGGATGAGCAAGTACGCGGGGACTTCCACTTCGGGCGCCGTGCGGAAGGTCAAGCGTTCGCGGATGTAGTCGCCCTTGTCCACGCGCTCCAGAATCTGCGCCTGCGGGTCACACGGCTCCGGGCGGTAGGAGAGCAAGTCGAACACCTTCGCGCGTGCTTCGGCTTTCCACGCTTCCAGGTTTTTCGGGCGGCAGTTCAGATAGGCCAGACGCTGCCGGGTCTTCTGCTGTTGCTGCTTGATGAAGGGATACAAGCTGCCCAGAGCCGAACCCTTCCACTTCTTGGCTTGGTCCGCTTGAATTTCGCCCGGCGCCTGAGCTGTCGGCTCCGCGGTCAGGGCGCGGCGCCCGGTGACGGCAACGGCGCCCGTCACGCCCAGCGCGCGAAGCAGGTCACGGCGATTAAGAGATAGAAGCATGGCAGTTCTCCCTTCGCAGCGATGGTCGCACCGCGCGGGCCTACGATAGCAGATATTTCGTTGGCAGTTTCTTTCAAGGACAAAGAGAGTCGCCGGCGAGGATTGTGTTGCCTTTCACCCAGGCAAACCAGCGAGTCCTCGCCGGCGGGGAGAATTATAGCTGAAAGCGGGCCACGGCCCGGGGAGACTAGTCGATGTGGATGTCGCCCGAGCCGGTGCCGACGTCCACCAGTGGGCCGCCTCCTCCAACCTTACCGCGCAGTTCGTGGCGACCGATCTTGCCCTGCACCGTGATCTCACGGTTTGTACTAATGTCACCCGAGCCGGTGTGCGCATAGAGATTGAAGGCCGCCTGGGCGGGCAGCCGCAAGGTGAGGTTGCCGGAGCCCGTGTCCAGCTTCCAATCGCCGAGCGGCTTGCCGTCAACGGTGATGTTCCCGCTACCGGTGTGCGCATGCAGCAAGCCTTGCACGCCGCTGGCCTCCACGTTGCCGGAACCGGTCTCGACGTTGACGGGGCCGGAGGCTGTCTGTGCCAGCCGCACATCGCCGCTCCCCGTCGAGCCTGTGAAGCCGCCGTCAATCCCGTTGGCCTGAATGTTCCCACTGCCGGTTTCGGCATGGACGGCCGCCTTGATGGAATCGAGCACGATGTCCCCGGAGCCGGTTTCGGCGCGCACCACGTCACCGACGCGCGAAACCTTGACGTTGCCCGAGCCGGTCTGGGCTCTCACGGGCCCGCGCACGCCGGCAATGGACTGGTCGCCCGAGCCGGTGTCGGAGGTGACGCGCGTTTCCACCGGGACCACCAGCTCATAGCTGATGGAAACGTGGCGGCGCAGTTCCGGGTCCGTGATATGCCCGATGCGGATAATGTTGCCGCTTTGCTCGATGGGCGGATTGGACTCCAGGGCGCGGACCTTGCGTTCGGCTTGTTCCGTGCTGAGCTGCCAGTTGTCGTGGACCCGGATAAGTCCTCGAACCTGCACGCTTGCTGCGTCGCCGGGCCGCACATCGATGTTGCCCGAACCCGTCGTCACGGTGAGTTCTACCGGGCCGGTCACCTTCAAAGTGCGGGTGAAGGAGCCCTCGACGGTATGGGCGTAGGCGGAGACGGCCAGGGCCACGGGCAGCATGAGGGTGGCCAGCCCCGCCAGAATCCAGCTCAAACGGGTTTTCATGGTGTTTTCCTCCCCACGGATCTAGACACTTTGGATTGACAACAGTTCCTCAGGTCTGATCATTAGACGTTGGCCACCCGCATTTCGTTAGCCGGGATTCCCCGTCCTGCGCAGTCGGTCCCTATTCGTAGCGCAGGGCCTCCACGGGATTCAGATGCGAAGCGCGCACGGCGGGGACCACCCCGCTGATCAGGCCCACCAGCACCAGAATGCCGGTAGAAACCAGCAGGGTCGAGGCGGAGATATACAGATGAATGTCCCCTTTGCCGGCCAGCTCTTCGTCAAACGCCCCGTAAAGAGGCAAAGTACCGATCGCGGCCGAGAGCAGATAGGCAAGCCCGATCCCGACTATCCCGCCCAGGAGAGTCAGCGCCAGGGCTTCCGAAATGAATTGCGCCCGGATGTGCCAGCGCCGGGCGCCCAGCGCGCGCCGCAAGCCGATTTCGCGAATGCGTTCGTCCACCGAAACCAGCATGATATTCATGACGCCCACCCCGCCGATGCCCAGGGTCAGGGCGCCGATAAACGTCAGCAGGACCTGAAGCCCGATGGTGATGCCGTCAATGATGGGACGAAACTGTTCTCGGCCAAACATAATGATGGCGCGCTCGTCAGTGGGTGAGAAGCGCTGGCGCTTGGCAATGGTCGCCCGCACTTGCTGCATCGCCAGCTTTTCAAGGGGCGGGGCAACTGACTCAAATACGATCACGGCGGCGTAGCGCGTGTTCCACAGGTCGCCGGCGCTGGAATACGGGATCCAGGCCGACTCGTCGTCACTGGTGAAATAGTTGCTGTCCTGGAGCTTGATGTCCATCGTCCCGATGACGGTGAACCGGACCCCGGAAATGCGTACCGTCTCACCGATGGCCGGCTGGCCGCTAAACAGTTTCTGGCGCAGGCGGGCCCCCAGAAAGACCACGCGGCGGCGCTCCAGCATATCCTCGGGGCTGATCCAGCGGCCCACGCTCGGCACCTCGTTGCGCATCTCCCCGTATTCGGGACAAACGCCCCGGATGGCGGTGTTGGCCATCCGCTCGCCATAAGAAATGGGCAGCCAGTTCACCGTCTCCAGGCAGACGGTTTTCACCAGCGTGGCCTCTTGCCGGATCATCTCCACGTCTTCCTTCTCAAACCGCACCTGCTTGCCCGCACGCTGCCCGCCGGCCTGCTCGCTGGTTTGCGCCGGCCAGGCGATCACCGCGCCTTTGCCGAACGCGTCAAAGGCGGCCGCAATCACCGAACGAAAGCTGCTGCCATAGGCAATCAGCAGGGCCACGGCGGCAATGCCCCACACAATCCCCAGCATCGTGAGGAAACTCCGCAGTGGTTGGCGCCGCAAGGCGTTCCAGGCCTGAATTAGGGTCTCACGTAGCATGACTGCTTGTCCGTTGTCCGTGGTCCGTTGTCCGTTGCTCGCGGCGAGGAAAAGCCACTGACAACGGACTAGGGACTACTGACGTCTTACCCACCCGGTTCATACCGCAGCGCCTCAATCGGATCCACCGTGGCCGCGCGCCGCGCGGGGTAGACCGCCGCAAGCACCGCCACCGTCCCCAGCAGGGCGAAAGACAGGATCGCGACCTTCCAGGTCGGTAGCAGGCCAGCGAAGAACTGGGGCATGGGCAGCAGGTTCACCAGGGCACACAGGCCGTAGGCGATTCCCAGTCCTGCCCCACCACTCAAGAAGACAACGATCATACTTTCAACGAAGAACTGGCCGAGGATAGCGCGCGCGCTGGCGCCCACGGCCTTGCGCACGCCGATTTCGCGCGTACGTTCGCGCACCGCGACAAGCATCACGTTCATCACGCCAATGCCACCCAACAACAGTGTTGTCAGCCCCACCGCGCCCAGGAAATACTTGAGGCCGTCAATCATGGCCTGAAACGACTTCACGTTCTCGACGGTGTCCCAGATAGGGGCCGCCTCCTTGTCCTGTGGGTCAAAGTTGTGGATGCGGCCCAAGGCCCGCCGCACTTGCCGCTTGCACTCTTCGTGCAGCTCGTAGGATTTGGGGGCTACCAGCAAACGATCGATGTCCCGGGGGGTTGAGGGGGGCTTATTGGGGAAATCACGCATGATAGCGCTGAAGGGGATGAACACCTTATCCACGTCCCACCCGTCGTAGCAACTGTTCTGGTCCTTGCTCTCCATCACCCCGATGACGGTGTACGGGAGGTCGTTGATGCGAATGATCTCCCCCAAAGCGGGACGCGTGGCAAAGAGCTGCTTCTTGATGTTACTGCCCAGAAAGGCGACACGCCGCCCATGCTCTTGGTCGTCCCAGTTATAGAACCGGCCCTCACCGACGTGGATCGACCGAACCTCGGCAAATGGCGGCAGCGAGCCGACCACGGCCGGTGAGGCGTTGTTATAAAGGCTGACCACCTTCAAACCCCCGCCGTGGCCCGACTCCGGCAGCACGTAGCGACACGCGGTGGCTTCCTGCTGCACGTCCAGATGATCTGTGTCGAGCCAGCGCAGGTCCCGGCCAGCCCGCAAACCGCCGGCCTGCATGCTGGTGCGCCCGCTGAAGACAATCATTAGGTCTTTGGCAAAGGTCTCCTGCTGCTTCTTCCAGCCCACGCTGAAACCTTCGCCTGCCGCCACCATCAGCGTGATGGAGACAATCCCCCAGGCAATCCCGAACATGGTGAGGAAGGTGCGCAGCTTGTTCGTCCACAGCGTGCGCAGCGTGTCTCCGAGAAGGTCGCGAAACACCATGGCCAAAACTCAAGTGACCGGTGACGAGTGACAAGTGACGAACTTGGGGCTCGTCACTCGTCACTGCAATATGACCTGATCTCCTTCTTTCACTCCTTCGATCAATTCCGTCTTGACGCCGTTGGAGATGCCGAGCTTGGCGCTGACCTTGCGCCGGCCCTTGTCCGCCTTGGGGTCCGGGATTTCCAGGGAGGCCTTGCGGTCTTTGTCGTAGATGACGGCGGCCTCGGGGATGAGCAGTACGCCCTTCTTTTCCTCGAGGATGATTTCGGCGTTGGCGCTCATGTTGGCCTTGAGTTCCCCACTGGGGTTGTGGATGGAAACGCGAACCTCGAAGGTGGTGACGTTGTCCTTTTCCACTCCCAAGGGCGAGATCTTCGTCACCTTGCCCTCGAATTTCTTGTCCTTGAGCGACTCCACTACGATGCGGGCCGGCTGGCCCAGATATACCTTGCTGATGTCGGCCTCGTCCACCTTGCCCTTCACGTACACTTCGCTCACATCGCCCAGGGTCATCACCAGCGTGGCTTGGGAACCCAGCACCAGAATGGAACTGACCGCATCGCCGATTTCGACATTGCGGGAAAGCACCAAGCCGTCCATGGGGCTGATGATGGTGGAGTTGCGCAGGTCTTCGTCCGCACGCTCCAGCGCCGCTTGCGTCTGCGCTACCTGGGCCTTGGCGCGGGCCACTTCGGCGCGCGTCACCGAAACGTTGCGCAGTGCCACCATCTGCTTGTTAAGCGCCATCTGATAGGCTTTCTCCGAATCTTCCAGCAGTGCCTGGGCGATCAGGCCGTCACTGTGCAGCCTCTGGGCGCGATCCATGCCGGATTTAAGGAACGGCAGGTCGGGGCCCTCGGCTTCGACGCGGTTGCGTTCGTAAGTCGCCTGACCGGCTTCCTGAGCAGCCTGCGCGGCCAACAGCGTGGCACGCGCCTCACGCACGCGGGCCTGCAACTCTTCCTTATCCAGTTCGACCAGCACCTGGCCCTGCCGCACCCGGTCGCCATAGTCTACGAAGAGTTGTTTGACGATGCCGCTGGCCTTGGATTTGACCTCCACTTTCGCCAGAGGCTCGATCTTGCCCGTGGCCACCACGGAACGAGCCAAGTCACCTTTCTCGACCTTGGCGAGCTTGGACGGGTCAATCTGACCATTGGAACGCAGAAGGGTCGTGCTTCCCAGGATGCCGACTACCACGACGAGCCCTACGGCGCCCACGATAATCCAGCGCCGGCGTTTGCTCTTATGATTGTTCGCCATCTTCCACCACCTCGCGCCCGGTTTAGACACCGGGGCCTATATCCCCAATTACGCGCCTGCCGCACCAAATGTTCCCCGCAATTGGGCCTGCCAAGCTCGGCATTCTTCCGGGGCCTCGGGCCGCGAGTGTATACTTTCCCCGAACGGTCTCTGGAGGTTGGACGAAGCAGAGCGAATAAGGTTAGGTGATTCTGCAGGCTAGCGACGCCAACCGCGCGCCGTGGCTGCCCGCACAGGCCCGGGGGGCCGGCGTAATTGAGCCCTGTGCGACAGCCCTGGGAAAACGGGTGGCCCAATCGACAATCATCCATCGCTCGTCGGAGGCGCAAGCTTATAATGGCGGCGTGCGCTACGGCATCATCGCTGACGACTTGGCGGGAAGCTGTGACGTCGCCGGTCGGTTGACCCTCCTGGGCTATCGTCCCATCGTATATGTCTCCCCCGTCAGCGGGAACAGAAGCCTCTCCTCCTTGCCCCAAGGAGCCGTGGTCATCATCAATACGCGCAGCCGCGATGGTTCGCTCCGCGAGGCGGTGGCCCGCGCCCAGGTCGCTGCCCGACTCTTGGAGCGAAGCGGCGCGCCGGTGATTTACCAGAAGATGGACTCAACGCTGCGCGGTCATTGGGCCGAGGAGATGAAGAGCATCGCCCGAGTAATCCACCCAGAGCACGTCTTCATGTGCCCGGCGTTCCCGGCTCAGGGGCGTTTCGTGCGCGACGGACATCTGCGCGTCTTGCCCGGCCCGTACCTTGACTTCGGTGCCTTCATGGAAGTCCGTGAGGGCCTTAGCTTGCGTGCCAGGACACAGCGGCGATGCGGCTGGGAGGCACTGGAGATTCCCCGCTGTGTGCTTCGGCGCGGGCCGAGAGCGATCCGCGCCGAAGTGCTCGCCGGCACGGGAACCGACTGCGTTGTCTTTGATGCGGCGCGCGACGCCGACTTGCAGGCCATGGGCCGCGCGTTTCGCAAGTCGACTGCACGTCTGCTTTGGGTGGGTTCGGCAGGCTTGGTGCCCTATGTGATTCCGCCACTGTTCAGACCGGAATCCGCCGCATGTCCACGACGACGCGCTCCCTGGCTGTTCATACAGGGAAGCCAGCGGGCTCTCAGCCGGAATCAATTTCTCCTGTTCGCACAGGCGCGAGGGGTCGATGCTATCGAGTTCTCACCTATTCGTGGCAGCAAGGAAAAGGAGGACTGGTGCGCGAGAGTGATCGCCGCGCTCGGCATGGGGCGAGACGTGGCGGTCTTGGCTCCCGAGGAGTTTGATGTCAGGGTGCGCACTGCTTTCCCGCGCTTCCTGAATTCGCTCCTTCGCGCTGTTTTGCGCCACGCGGAATTGGGTGGCGTTTTCGTCTCCGGCGGGAGGACTGCCGAAGCCGTTTGTGATAGCCTGCGAGTGAAGGCGCTGCGCGTCATCGAAGAAGTACGGCCCGGCATAGCGGCCAGCTTGGCCTTGGACGGGCGATGTCCGGGTCTCTGTTTAGTGACCAAAGCGGGCGGCTTCGGCAGCCCGCAAGAAGTCCGCGAAATCCTGGAGGAGTACGTCCGTGCGCGCTCGTGAAGTTCGCGGGAAGCCGAGAATCGGCATCACGCTGGGTGACCTGGCGGGGATCGGCCCGGAGGTGGCGCTGAAGGCCGTGCGCGACCCGAAGATTCTGGCCGAGGTGCGTCCGGTCCTGATCGGGCCGCGCGCGGTGGTCGAGCATTACGCCACACGCCTCAGACTCACTAAGCGCCTGTCGTTTGTCGCGGATCTTCCCGAGATTGTGAGCAGCACGCGGATTCACGTCCTCGACACCGGTCACTTCACCCTCCCGGCGATACCGTTTGGTGAGGTGCATCGCGAGTGTGGCCGCGCGGCTCTGGAAGCAATCCGCCGGGGTGTGGCGCTGGCCCGCGCAGGGCGCCTGGACGCGCTGGTCACCGGGCCGATTCACAAGAAGTCTGCGCAACTGGCAGGCATGGTGGGCGCGGGCCATACGGAATTCATTGCGTACCTCTGCGCAGTGAAGGACGTGCGGCTGATGCTGGTGGGTCCGCAGTTGCGCGTGATCCACGTGAGCGCCCACGTCAGCCTACGCAAGGCCCTTGATCTCATCACGCGGGAGCGCATCGTGCGCACCATCGAACTGGGCGTGGAAGTGCTGAAGCGGCTGGGCATCGAACGGCCGCGCGTGGCCGTAGCGGGCGCCAACCCGCACGCGAGCGATGCCGGGCTGTTCGGGCGCGAGGAGGAGTTGGAGATCGCCCCCGCAGTCGCCACCGCCGCGCGCCGCGGATACAACGTGCAAGGTCCGCTGCCTCCCGACACGGTGTTCTACCGCGCCGCCCAAGGCGAGTTCGACCTGGTCGTGGCCATGTATCACGATCAGGGACACATCGCCGCCAAGACGCTTGGCTTCGCGGATGCCGTCAACGTCACCGCCGGCTTACCGATTATCCGCACCTCTGTGGACCACGGGACCGCCTTCGATCTGGTCGGCCGGAACAAAGCCGATCCTCGCAACATGAAGCACGCCATTCTGCTGGCGGGCCGACTGGCCCGCCGCCAGCGGGCCGCCTAGCCGAGCTTGCTTTCTCTTCCGCTCAAGATTGCCTTCCACTCTGCCGAAACCTAAGAGGGAGCTTCGTAGGTCGACCTTCTCCGCCAGGTGGGGCTGGGCGTGTTTGGCCTCACCGGCGGAGAGGGTGTGCGCACCGGCGAGCGCGGGCAACTTGCACTCGTGCGACGCGCGAGCGCCATGACAGCAATTTCTGGAACAGACGCCTCCCTGCAGGTAGAGCGACGACGATGGCTGACAGTCATGTTCCATCCAAGCCGGTGGCAATTCCGAAGGGGATAATCCTTCCCCCCACCCTGGACCAGCAGGAGGCAGCAATTGAGGCTGGACTCCAGGCGTGGAGCAGCCAACTTCGTCTTTTCATCGAGGTCAATGCCGCGCTGGCAGGGGCGCTCGACCCGGAGGAGGTCCATGAGAAAATCCTGTCCCGGCTGAGGGAATCCACGCGGCTGGCGCACGCGTGCATCTACCGGCTGCTTCCCGAAGAGCGCGTGCTCCGTTGCGTTGCGGAGAGTGGCTACGTAATCCCGGAAGCACTTCGCACCCTTTCCCTGGATGGACCGGGGGTGGTGGCTTACGCCGCGCGAACAGCGGAGGCCCTCTATGTGCCCGATGTGACCAAGGACCCACGCTACTTGGGCGGTGACCCGGCTATCCGGTCCGAATATGCCGTCCCCCTCCGGATAGGCTCAAGTGTGCTGGGCGTCCTCGACATCGAGTCGGACCGGGTGGAGGGCATTCGCGCCGTGACCCGCAAGCTGGTGGAGCAAGTAGCCGCTCAGGTTCCCGCCGGTCTTCAGCGCAGTGACCTCTTCAAGAGACTCCAGGCCTCGGAGGAGCGCTTCCGCTCCATCTTTGAGCAGGGCCAAATCGGGGTAGAACTCGCCGATCTGGAGGGGAGAGTCATCGCCGTAAACCCGGGGTATGAGCGGATTCTGGGACATGGGCCCGGAGAACTGCTCGGCGCACATTTCAGCCAGTTTGTCCACCCGGAGGACGTCCAGATCGCGCTGGGCAAGGCGCGGGACTTGCTGGAGGGGAAGCTCGACACCTTCCAGATCGAGGCCCGTGCTCTCCGCAAGTCCGGCGAGTCCGTCTGGTGCGCGGTGACGGTCTCGCTGATTCGCGATTCCTCTGGCCGCCCCCTGCACACCCTGACCATGCTCGAAGACGTCAGCGCGCGCAAGAAGGCCGAAGAGGAGCGCGCCCAGCTTCAGGAGCAGCTCCTCCACGCCCAGAAGATGAAAGCGATCGGCACGCTCGCGGGGGGGATGGCGCACGACTTCAACAACCTGCTGGGAGTGATTCTGGGATACGCCTCGCTCATCCGCCGCCGGTTGCCGCCCGGGCATCCATTACGCGAACCCCTCGACATGATGGAAAAATCAGCGCGGCGCGGCGCTGAACTGACCGGTCAACTGCTGCAGTTTGCGCGGCAGGAAACCTTCCGGGTGGAGCGCCTAGACATTGGCGAAGTTGTGGCGCAGGTGCTGAGGATTGTGTCGGAAACCTTCGATCGCCGCATCCGCATTGAGACTCGCCTGGCGCCGGGATTGCCCTGCATCGGAGGGGATCCCGGCCAGCTTGAGCTGGCTCTCTTGAATCTCTGTATCAATGCCCGCGACGCGATGCCTGCCGGAGGCACGCTGACCATCGAGACGTCGGTCGTAATCTTCGGGGGTGAAGGCGCCCCGTGTCCCCCCCACTGCGTGCCCGGCGAGTATGTTCGCCTTGTGGTCGGAGACACGGGGGTGGGGATGGAACCGGAGCTACTGCACCGGATTTTCGAACCCTTCTTTACGACCAAGGAGCCCGGCAAGGGGTCGGGTCTGGGTCTGGCGACGGTCTATGGAATCGTCAGCAGTCACGGAGGCTGCATCCAGGCGACCAGCCAGATCGGCCGGGGATCAGAGTTCACGCTGCATCTGCCGGTGGTGCCTCGGCACGTCGAGCCTTCCGTGCAGGCGCCGCCAGCCCAGACAGAGGTCAAAAACGGCGCGGTGCTGGTGGTGGATGATGAACCCTTCATGCTTGCCTTTGCCGAGGAAGCTTTGCAGGAGCTCGGCTACCAGGTTTTGACCGCCGAGAGCGGAAAGCAAGCCTGCGAGATCTACACCCAGCGAACCGCGGAAATTGATTGCGTGCTTCTGGACATGGTGATGTCTGGTCTGAGCGGGCGCGAGACCCAGGAGGCGCTGCGCGCCATCAACCCCGGGGTGAAGGTCATTCTGGTCTCCGGCTACAGTGGCGGTGCAGAGGCTGACCGGGCCCGGGAGTCGGGGGCAGTTAGGTTTCTCCCCAAGCCGTACACCGTGGAAACCCTGGCGCAGGTACTGAAAAGCGTCCGCCGGGGGAACGGGGCGGATAAGGACGGTGCAGTGTGAGGATTTTGATTGCCGAGGACGATGCCGTTTCGCGCCGCCTGCTCGAAACGCTTCTGGCGCGGTGGGGATACGACGTAGTCGTTGCGGCTGACGGCGAGGAAGCCTGGCAGCACCTGCAGCGGGAGGAGGCCCCGCACCTGGCCATCCTGGATTGGATGATGCCTGGTATGGGTGGGTTGGAGATTTGCCGGAAGGTGCGCGAAGTCGGCCACCCGTCGCCCGCCTACCTCATTCTCCTCACGGCCCGCACGGCGAGCGAGGACGTCGTCGAGGGTCTGGAAACTGGGGCTAACGACTATGTGACCAAGCCTTTCAACCGCGAGGAATTACGCGCCCGCGTGCAGGTGGGGGTGCGCGTGGTGGAGTTGCAGGCCAGCCTCGCCGAGCGCGTGCGGGAACTGGAGCAAGCCATGGCACGCCTCAAGCAGCTCCAGGGACTCCTTCCCATCTGCTCCTACTGCAAGAAAATCCGTGCCGACCAGAACTACTGGCAGCAAGTGGAGAGTTACATCAGCGAGCATTCGGAGGCCATCTTCAGCCACGGCATCTGCCCGGACTGCTTCGAAAAGTTCGTGAAGCCCGAGCTTGAGAAGCTGCATTCGCCCCGGGAGACAGAACCATGAAGACCGCTGACAACTCCGGGACGAAACCTCTATCGGCGGCTTGGCGGCGCCGCGCTGCTGCGGGACCGCTGGGGTGAATGCTCTCAGACGGTCCGACCCAGCGGCCTCGGCCTCTCTGAAGGGAGTTTAACTGTGAGGAAGATAGCTTTCGGTACATTGTTACTGATGTCGATAGCTGTCCTCGCCTGGCCGCAGAAACCTCCTACCGACTTGACAGAAATGAAGCTTGAAGACCTGATGAACATCGAGGTCGAGTCCGTCTATGGTGCCTCCAAGCATCTGCAGAAGGTGACCGAAGCGCCCGCCTCGGTCACGATTGTGACGTCCGAGGAGATCCAGAAATACGGCTACCGGACCCTCGCCGACATCTTGCAAAACGTCAGAGGCTTCTACGTCTCCTACGATCGGAACTATAGCTATGTCGGAGTGCGCGGTTTCGCCAGACCCGGGGATTACAACTGCCGCATCCTGCTGCTCGTGGATGCCCACAGAATCAACGAAAACCTTTATGACTCGGCCTCTATCGGCACGGAGTTTCCCCTCGACGTGGATCTCATTGACCGGGTCGAGATCATCCGCGGTCCGAGTTCATCCATTTATGGGACGAATGCCTTCTTCGGAGTGATCAACGTTATCACCAAACGGGGACGGGATCTGAAAGGCGTGGAACTCTCGGGTGATTTGGCCAGCTTTGGGACGGGCCTAGGCCGCGCGAGCTACGGCAACAAGTTCAAGAACGGTCTGGAGATGCTCGTTTCGAGCTCGTTATATCACAGCCACGGGCAGCGCCTGTATTACAAGGAATTTGATAGCCCCGACACGAACCACGGTATCGCGGAAAACGCCGACGGCGACCAATTTGGGCAATTCTTCGCCAATCTCACCTACCGAGATTTCAGCTTCCAGGCCGTCTATGCGTCCCGGGAGAAGGGGATTCCTACCGGCTCGTTCGAAACGGTCTTTAATGACCCGCGAAACCGCACGACAGACGCCCAGGGCTATCTGGACCTCAAGTACGAACGCAGCTTCGGCAATCAATGGCAGCTTCTGGGGCGCTTTTACTATGACCAGTACAACTACGATGGCGACTACGTGTACGACTACTCCGAATCGGCCACCCCTTCCTTGGTTGTGAACAAAGACGTCGGTCGCGGCAAATGGTGGGGCGGAGAGCTGAAGCTTGCGAAAACGCTCCTCGAAAGACATAAGTTCACGTTGGGTTCCGAATTTCGACATAACCTGCAACAGGACCAGATTAACTATGATGTTTCCCCTTTCGTTCAATATGTCGACGATAGGAGGAACTCCAAGTTCTGGGGCCTCTATCTGCAAGATGAAATCACTCTTCGCAAGGACCTTGTGCTGAATGCCGGCGTGCGGCACGACCGTTATGCAACTTTTGGCGGTACCACCAATCCGCGCCTGGGCTTGATTTACAGCCCCTTCAAGAAAACCACACTGAAACTTCTCTACGGCGACGCCTTTCGTGCCCCCAATGTTTACGAACTCTTTTATTACACTTCGAGTCAAAAATCTAATCTCAATCTTAAGCCTGAAACCATCAAGACCTACGAAGTCGTCTGGGAACAATACCTTGGCAAGCGCTTCCGCGTGGCGGCCAGCGGCTTCCATTACAACATCGAGGGCCTCATCAACCAGCAAACCGACCCTGTGGACGGATTATTGGTCTTCAGGAACACCGAAAAAGTTAGCGCCGAAGGCCTGGAGCTGGAATTGGAGAAGAAATGGGCCTGGGGTTTGGAGGGCGGACTCAACTACGCCTTTCAAGATGCCAAATCCCAAACATTCGGAGGACAGCTGACCAATTCGCCCAAGCACCTGGGCAGGTTTAACCTGAGTGTGCCGCTAGTGAAGAAAAAGCTGTTTGCGAGCATGGACGCCCGGTACGTCGGCAAGAGGAAGACCCTCGCCGGGAACAATGCGGGCGCCTACGTGGTTCCTGACTTTACGCTCTTCAGCCGGAATCTCCGGAAAGGTTGGGAGATTTCGGCGAGCCTCTACAACCTGTTTAACAAGAGATATGGCGACCCTGGATCGAACGACAACCGTCAAGACATTATCGAACAGGACGGCCGCAGCTTTCGATTGAAGATTGGTTATCGTTTTTAGCTGCAGGCGGACAAGAGTCGATGCCAACGATGCCGCGAGAGGTTGCCAGTTTGTTTCGCTCCTGGGCATGGACGCTCTTGTTTCGCAAGAGCCCGTGCCTGGCGCTCACCATCACCTTCTGGGCTGTCATGGGCAGTGCACCCCACGCCCGTGCCCAAGCGGAAGGTGTGGGTGAGTATCAAGTCAAAGCAGCCTTCTTATATAACTTCGCGAAGTTTGTGGAGTGGTCCCCCGAAGCGGTGCCTAAGGCCGATGCCCCCTTCATTCTCGGCGTGGTCGGTGAAGATCCGTTTGGCCCGGTGCTCGAGGAGACCCTCAAAGGTAAGACCGCCAACGGCCACCCCTTTGCGATCCGGCGATTCAGAAGGGAAGAGGACGCCAGAGGTTGTCAAATCCTCTTCACGAGTTCCTCGGATCAAAGGTACATCCGATCTCTTCTTGCCATCCTGAAGGGTTCGAGCGTTTTGACCGTGGGAGAGACCGAAGGGTTCTGCCGACTGGGCGGGATTGTTAACTTCACCCTGGAAGAGGACAAGGTTCGTTTCGAGATCAATAGGGACGCCGCGGAACGCGCGCGGTTGAAGATCAGTTCAAAGCTCCTGAGTGTCGCCAAGGTGGTTCGCGACCAGCAGTGAGAGCAAGCGAGCAACGATGAGTGGTTACCGAGATCTCTCCATCCGGCGCAAACTCACGACGATCATCATGTTGACCAGCGGCGTGGCGATCTTGCTGGCTTGTGCCGCCTTTGTACTTTACGACCTGGTCACCTTCCGGCGTGCCATGACGCGCGATTTGTCGACCGTGGCAGAGATCATCGGTCAGAACAGCACCGCGGCGCTGGCCTTCAACGACCCTAAGGCCGCAACACAGGTCCTCGTCGCCTTGCGAGCCAAGCCCAACGTGGTTTTCGCCTGTACCTATACCTGGAGCGGAGAGGTCTTCGCCCGCTACCAACGCGAGGATGTGAAGACGAGTTCGCTGCCCCCCGCGCCTCAACCGGATGGGAGCCGTTACGGGGGGGGCCGTCTGGCGATCTTCCGGCGGATCATACTCGATGGCCAACCGGTGGGGACGATCTACATCGAGTCGGACCTTAGCGAGATGGATTTGCGACTGAAACGCTATGCCGGGATCGTCGGCTTGGTCATGCTGGTGTCGTCGTTCGTCGCCTTTCTTCTCTCCTCGAAACTCCAGCGGGTCGTGTCCGAGCCGATTCTCGGTTTGGCGCAGACGGCCAAAGCCGTCTCGCTGGGGAAGAATTATTCCATCCGAGCCGTAAAGCACAACCAGGATGAGCTGGGCCTTCTGGTTGACGGGTTTAACGAGATGCTGGCGCAAATTCAGGCGCGGGACGACAAGCTCCAGCGACACCGCGAGCACCTGGAAGAGGAGGTGGCCGCGCGCACCGCCGAACTCCGGGCCCTGAATGCCCAGCTCACCGTCGCCGAAGGGAAGGCCGCACAGGAGCGGAATCTCCTGCGTACTCTGATCGATACCCTTCCCGACTATATCTTCGTCAAAGACACTGAGAGTCGCCTGATTCTCAATAACATTGCGCACCAACACCTCCTGAGAGCGCGCAGCCAGGAGGAAGTGGTCGGCAAAACGGACTTCGATTTCTTCTCCCCGGAGCTCGCCGCTCGGTACCGGGCCGATGAACAAGAAGTGATACGGTCCGGCCAACCCCTCGTTGCCCGGGAAGAACCCACCGTAACCTCAGAAGGCAAGCAGCAATGGCTCTTGACCAGTAAGGTACCTTTCCGAGATAGCTACGGAAAGATTGCAGGAATCGTTGGCATCAGTCGGGACGTCACCGAGCGGAAGCGGGCCGAGGAGATCCTGCGGGAGAGCGAAGAGAAGTTCCGTGGCCTCTTTCAAAGCGCGGCGGAGGGGATACTCGTCGCGAACCTCGAAACCAAGAAGTTCGTGTATGCCAATCCTGCCGTGTGCCGAATGTTGGGCTACACGGAAGAAGAACTGGTACACATGGGCGTAAGTGATATTCATCCCCAACAGGATTTGGAGTGGGTTATGGCTGACTTCATGGCCCAGGCACGCGGCGAAAAAAAGTTGGCGTCAGCCATTCCGTGTCTGCGCAAAGACGGGACTGCGATATATGCCGACGTCAACGCCAGCCGTCTGGTGATCGACGGAAAAGACTGCAGCGTCGGTTTCTTCACCGACATTACCGCTCGCAAGCGCGCGGAGGAGGCGCTACGGACGAGTGAGGAGCGGTCCCGGATCGTCGCTGCGAGTATCTCGGATTTGATCTACGAGTGGGACCTCAAAGACAAGGTTGATTGGTATGGGGACGTGGACAGCTTGATGGGGTATCCGGCGGGAGGCTTCCCGAGAACGGTTAACGGCTGGGCAGCCGTGCTCCACCCGGAGGACAAGGAACGCGTGTGGGTGGCCGTTGAGAATCAGCTCAAGGGCGTGGCGCCGTACGACGTCGAAGAATACCGCATAGCAGAAAAGGACGGCGGGTGGCGATGGTGGTCGGCGCGCGGCACCGTGCTCAGAGACGAACAGGGTCAACCTCGCAGCTGGATCGGTGCCGTAACCGACATCACCGAGCGGAAGCGGGCCGAGGAGACCCTGCGGGAGAGCGAAGAGCGGTTCCGTGGCCTCTTTCAAGGTGCGGCGGAGGGGATACTCGTCGCGAACCTCGAAACCAAGAAGTTCGTGTATGCCAATCCTGCTGTGTGCCGAATGTTGGGCTACACGGAAGAAGAACTGGTACACATGGGCGTAAGTGATATTCATCCCCCACAGGATTTGGAGCGGGTTGTGGCTGAGTTCATGGCCCAGGTACGCGGCGAAAAAACGTTGGCGTCAGCCCTTCCGTGTCTGCGCAAAGACGGGACTACGATATATGCCGACATCAACGCCAGCCGGCTGGTGGTCGACGGAGAAGACTGCAGCGTCGGTTTCTTCACTGACATTACCGCTCGCAGGCGGGCCGAGGAGGGGTTGGTGGAGGCTAAAGACGCCGCCGAAGCTGCCACCCGTGCCAAGAGCGAATTCCTGGCCAACATGAGCCACGAGATCCGCACGCCCATGAACGGCATCATCGGCATGACGGAACTGGCGCTCGACACCGAGCTCAGTCCCGAGCAGCGGGAGTATCTCGTCATGGTCAAGGATTCGGCCGACAACCTGTTGACCCTAATCAACGACATCCTGGACTTTTCCAAGATTGAGGCGGGAAAGCTCGGCCTCGATCTCATCGACTTCAACCTGCATGACATGCTCGGCAATACGATGAGGACGCTGGCTCCGCGGGCGAGTGCGAAAGGTCTGGAACTTGTCTGTCTAACTCCGCCCAGCGTGCCGCGGGATCTGGTGGGCGATCCCGGCCGCTTGCGGCAAATTCTGGTCAACCTGGCCGGCAACGCCATCAAGTTCACGGAGCGGGGGGAAGTGGTCGTCCGCGTCGAGATACAATCCCAGACGGAGGCGGGGGTCGATTTGCACTTTGCCGTCACCGACACGGGGATCGGTATTCCGCGCGAGAAGCAGCAACTGATCTTCGAGGCCTTTGCGCAGGCCGATGCCTCGACGACGCGGAAGTATGGGGGGACGGGGCTGGGTTTGACGATCACCTCCCAACTGGTGAAGATGATGGGAGGGCGCATCTGGGTGGACAGCAAGCCCGGCCAAGGGAGCACCTTTCATTTCACTGCTCACTTCGGCTTGGCCCCGGCCCCGACGAAGCCGCACGCGCTCCGGGAAACGGTCTGCCTGCGCGACATGCCGGTGCTGGTGGTGGACGACAACGCCACCAACCGACGTATCCTGGAAGCCATGCTCACCCACTGGGTGATGCAGCCCACCTTGGCCGAGGGCGGACGGGAGGCTTTGGGCTACATGGACGCGGCCAGGAACGCCGGAAAACCTTACCCCCTGGTGCTCATCGACGCTCAAATGCCCGACATGGACGGCTTCGCCTTGGCCGAGCAGATCAAGCAGGATCCGACCCTCGCGGGGGCCACCATCATGTTGTTGACCTCTGCCGGGCAGCGAGGCGATGCCGCCCGCTGCCGGGAGTTGGGTATTGCCGTCTACCTGATCAAGCCGATTCGCCAGTCCGAGCTCTTGGAAGCTATCCTACTGGCGCTCGGGAGGCCCTCCCGGGAGGGAGAACGGCCCGTGGTCCTCACCCGGCATTCCTTGCGGGAAGCCCGGCGCAAGCTCCGCGTTCTGGTCGCAGAGGATAACGTCGTCAACCAAGCGCTGGTGGTCCGCCTGCTGGAAAAGCAGGGGCACACGGTGGTGGTGGCCCGCAATGGCAAAGAGGCGCTGGCCATCCTGGAGAATTCCGCCGGC
>Ga0187878_1001235_pt1 | contig 25683 bp, 25 predicted proteins | sample June2016WEW_17_1_FD_132979 | JGI IMG/M metagenome (GOLD analysis project Ga0187878, IMG submission 132979) | Peatland microbial communities from SPRUCE experiment site at the Marcell Experimental Forest, Minnesota, USA - June2016WEW_17_150 | ecosystem: Environmental > Terrestrial > Soil >...
TCCCTCTGCACGCTCTGCCCCTATGATGGGCGCCTGTGGGCAGCGCGCGGTGTTGGGATTCAACGCCACCAAGCTTGTGCGCGAATTGGCAGGGCGCAAAGCCATTACACTGAGCGGCTAACGACGGGGCGCCAAGCGACGAGGCTGACAGTGTACCCGTGGGGGGTACGCCTGGAAAACACCGAGCACACCAGAGGGCGCGACATGAGCCCGCTGACCGCCGCACACCGATCGGACGGGCGTCTGAATTACCCGACAAGCTGTAGCTAAGAAGCTGCTTCCAGAAAACCCGGTAGTTCCTGAGCGTCGTGTTCTTGTAGTTCAGCCGAGTCAACTCATGGTCGAAGTTGGTGACCAGATCCCGAATGCTGATTGCTTCCACTGTCTACACCTCCAAGCCGTAGTGAGATGGTCATGCATCTCCTGGCGCTAGAGTGTGCCCTATGTGGGCAAACAGACTCGTCAGCAGCGGGATCGCCGCGCGATGTCCCTGGGGGATTATGCGAAGCTTCGCATAACTGCCACAGACAGAATCCGGTGCGGTCCCAGTACAACGCCTTCAGGATCCGTCGCCCTCCGTCGCAGAACAAAAACAACGCTGGCTCAAACACGTTGGATTCCATCTGCTCCTCGACGATCACCACCAGGCCGTTGATCTGCTTCCTCATGTCCGTGGCACCAGGGCGAACGAATATCCGAGCTTCTCCGACCTCAAGAGCGATCATTGGCGGCACTCCAAGACCGAGAGCACCTCCCTCATGTGATCACGGTCCGTGCCCGGCCACAGCCGAAGCAGGTAGCGGCCTTCCACTACGAGCTCAATTGGCCGACTCTGCCACTCTTTCTTGACTTCGACCCGCCCGACCTCGACCAGTTCCGGTTCCGAAGCCGTGGCCTTCTGCCTCAACATCGAAGACCAATAGCCGAGCGTACCCGTCTTCAGGTGGTGCCGCTTGCAGTATTTCGTTTGCGTCAGTCCACTCGTCCGCCACGCCTCCACATGCTGGCGCCAAAACTCCCGGTCGTGCATTATCTTCTCCCTCCTAACGGAGGGACTGTGGACTATATGGAGCGGCCACAACAGGTGGGGTTTGTCGGACGCTTACCTTCTTTCGTTGGCCCAGGAGCTGGGGAACTCGCTTAGCGCTGATGAACCCCTCTATCAGCCTGCCTTCGCTTAAGAGATACTGAAGGCCTGTGGAGCACACGCGCTATCTACTTCTTCAGGGAGCCGATCTCGTTCGAAATGCTTCAATCGCTTGAAGCATTGAACGATAGTTTTTCAACGGCACATAATTAGTTATAGAGTTGCTGGAGCCAGGACAATAACCACCATGATCCCAGAGCTTCTCTAGACTCGCTAATGTTAGTTTTTCAACATCCTGGCTGCTGCCTCTACTTAGTGTATCGAGCTCAATATTACCCAGGATGCAAATATCCCTTCCAAATTCCCTCTTCAAGACGACGGCGTCCATTGCACTGGGCTCTACCGGATGCAAGGCATTTATTCCGCAATCGATTAATTCGCCCATAACCTGAAAAACATTCCCATCAGTATGATATATTAGTGGCGCATTCGCTTTCTTGCAGATATTTCCTATTTCTTTGTACCAAGGGAAGAGAAGGCTCTTGAAGATTGAGGGAGAGGCCATCAATCCGTGTCCGCATGCGATATCATCGCCTACCCACAATGCATCAACGCGTACCTCGTGCAGTAATCTACAACAAATCCTAAACTGTATCTCTCCAACCTTTCCAAAGACCGCTTCAACCAAACTAGGCTGGTCAAAGAGCGCCCATGAGAATTGTTCATAGCCCATAAGCATCCAGACCGCAACGAATAACCGAGGAATGACCCCAACTATGCCGATACCGTTTGGCAAACTCTTTCGTGCTTGCAAATAGGAGGAAAGATCGATAGCCTCTGGATCAGGCCATGGAAAGTCATGGAACTCGGTATTGGTCGAAATGACTCCTCTGCCTTCTTTTGCCCACCTTCTTTTCTGTGGAATAGAACTATATTTGCTGTATTGAAAAATGTGTTCCTGAGTGATTTCTGTGTCACCACCGTCCCCCATAAATCCAAAAACGCTCGTGACAACCGGAACATATTCGTACCCAGCGTCACACCAGAACTCTACTTCATTAGCGACAGAGTCAACGGGTTTGCCGAGGAATGCTTCCTTGACTTCGCTGTCGACCATCAGCTCAATTTGATGAACTTTATCTGAGGGTCGACCTAATAAAGTATTTATGAGATCTGAGAAATCGGGATATCCATCCATTCGATCATCCTCCTTTTCCTGACTAGTGCTGCTAAGAACTAAAAAGAATGATCCACGGCTACAGGTTGTATTCCTCACGCGGCTCGGGCATCTGGCCCGTCGAAGGTGGAAGCAGGACCACTTAGCCCAGCTTCCCGCGTCGGCCCTTCGGCCCTTACTCTGTTAGCTCAATCAGTCCTCGACGATGTTCGTCCACCTCACCACTTGGGGGTCGGAGAACTGGTCGGCGGCGTCCGTCACCCGCGAGGAGATGCTCCATAGAACCGCCCCGCTCACGCCGGCCTGGAACCAGTGCCACGTATTCGGGAGAAGGATGCACTGGTCCCCGGGGAGAAGGGGGATCTCGTGCCAGACGGTACAGTGCGGACGACGGTGCACCGGCGGAGAGACGCAGGGGTGCGCTGTGGGCTCGCCGGGCACATACAACCAGGCCTCCCCGTAATGTCCCCGCAGCAGCTCGGTCTTGCCGGGATACCCGTCGACGAAGGACGGAGGGTGGCGATGTTGCGGGAAGAACTGTCGAGGCCGTAGGATGAGGAGCTTGGCCCCTAGCCACTCGGTGGCTGCAAGGCTCAGGATCTGTAGTCCAGTGGTTTCCAGCTCCTCAAGGCCGAGCTCGACCACTTCGAGACCCTCGCGTTCCTCCTCCCGCAGGGGGATTCCCGCCCGTCGGACGAAATCCCATGCCCAGCGCTTAGCCTCCTCATACGCCTTGCGGCTCATCATAGATTACCCTCTATCTGTCGAGATTTCAAATACCCTCAATGATAGCATGGGTGATGCAGGTTGTAATCCCGGTCACGGATTGCTCGGCTGATCTCCTTCATTCATTGCCCGCCGGAAAGACTGGAGACAGGATACGGCTCTGTGTTGTCGTACATTAGGTCGCTTGTGCCCGGCTCGGTGCTTTAATAAGCATACGTTTGAGATCCGCGCCTCAGCTCTACGCTGGGCGAATCATGGGCATCAGATCCGCAGGATTCTCTCCTCGATGAACCGCCAGGTCTTCAAGTAGTCGTCGCCCTGGATGAGCTTCCTAAACTCGGCACGGTCGATTTCCTGAAGCCGATCCCAAATCTTGTTGGTCATCCGCGCATTGGTCTCGAAAGTGCCCTTAATGTCCAAGCGGGTAGGTGAAGTGTCCGAGGTTAGGTAGTCTTCGTAACGATGCTCCTGAAGGTACCAGAGGAACTCGACATAGGAGAGAAGATTGCGGCTACCGACGAAGAAGTCCCAGTCCCAGCGGGTATCGTTGTCGTTGATATGAATATAGTATGGGAAACGGCTTTCAGCCACGTGGGAGACCGCCTCGGCCGGGTTCTCCTGACCCCAAATCGAGTGGCCGAAGTCAAGAGTCACCCCAATCTGGGTGATTCCTATGTCGTTCAGAAGGAGGAGCGCCTTAGCTGAGGTATCCACGAAGCAGCGGCCCCTCGTCTCTGCAGGTTTGTACTCGACGAACAAAGGAATTTCCGGCAAATAGCTGCCGGCTTCTCCGAAAGTTTCCACTAGGTGTTTCCAGGCCCTGGCGTATTCTGTTTGGAAGTGGAACTCGTACCCATCTCCGAGCGGACAGCAGGTCACTTTGTTGGCGCCCACAGCTCTAGCGAAGTCCTTAGCTTCCTTGATGAAGCGCACCGCCTTGTCCCTTACTTCCTTGAGGGTGGAGGTGAGACCACCGTTGCGGAACTCCGGCTCTGCCTTGACGTTCACGTTTACTGCCGCCCATTTCAGACCGTACTTGTCCATCAGCTCCTTGACAAAGCGTGGATCGTGCATTTCGTAGGGGTAGACCGCTTCCACGCCGTCGATCGCTTCCATCTCGCTGATCATCTGCAGGCGTTGCTCGAAGTCCTTGACCTCATTGTACTCGTGGAAACGGTCCTTCGTCCGACTCAGGAAACTGGAAATAACTGCGCTTTTTACCACTTAACTACTCCTTTCTTGCGAATTTCAATCATATCCGGGTGCCGACAGCTTCACTGCGTGCTCCTTGAATAAGTCCCATGTCTCCCGCGCCTGCTCGCGGTCTTCCGGAGCTGTCTTCCCCGGATTCTAGTTCGGCGATAAGTCTCGGCCGGATCAGGACGCGGGGTAGCTTCCTAGGGCTTCGATGGCGAAGCCCCGCGTCGCTGCCGATCGGACGTGCCCGAAATAATCAGTCGTCCCGATCTGCCCGCCCTTGAAGGCTACTTCCAAGCCATTGAGCTCGGGGTTGGCGCTGTACAGATAGCACAGGGGAGCGGCAATGCCGATCGAGCGGGCGACCTGCAGCGCCCGTACCTGAAGATGTTGCTGCACTCGTCCCGCAGTGTCCCCACCGACTATAACCAGCCGCCGCAAGGGGACGGTTCCTAGGACTTGAAGGGCGATCTCCCCCAAGGCGTCTCCGAGAACGCGGTTGGCCCTGTCCGGGGTGAGGGAGAGAGAATCTGCCACTTTGTGCAACTCGACAATCCTGGGGTCTTCCGGACCGGCTGCTGTATGGGCGATCACGGATCTGTTCTGGAGGATAGCCTGCCGGCACCCTCCCGCGACTCGTTCAATCTCGGCCGCGTTTAGGGCTGGATCTAGGAGCTTCTCCGGGGAAACTGGGACTTCGGTGAACGCATTCTCAGCTGCCCAGCGGATCTGACGGCCCGTCACGGTGGCGCAGCTGCCCGAGAGCACAAGAAGCGGCCGTTCTGGGCCTGAATCCGCCATGTCCCCGACATCCGCCTGCGGCAGCATACCTGTTTTTTTCCATGCATCACCTAGACCAAATCCGATCTCCTGGGACCCGACAATGAAAACCGGGCGTTCCGAACTCGCCTCCTTCCAGATTACGCGGCAGATTATCTGCATATGTTTTTCCTCGATGCAGTCGAAAAGCACCACCGGTATTGCCTTTTCCCGCAGGCCGCGCAGGAGCTGCTTCACCCGGGCCGGCCCCTGGTTTACTTCCAGAATGTTGATAAGAGCGATTTCTAGAGACGTCTGTCGGGCCAGGTGCAGGCGGAGGTCCGATTCCCGCATGGGGGTCACAGGATGTTTGCTGATCGAGGGGTGGCGATCAAGGCGATAAACCTCCCCCTCACCCAGCGCCGCGAAGTGGTGGCCAAAGATTGTGTAACGCCCCAGCCGCGGGGCCGCCGGCAGGACGGGGACGAAATCTAGATTAAAGATTTCCCGCCCGATCTCGATCGCCCGACCGATACTCCCCTTCTCGGCAGAAGAGTCGAAGGTTGAGCAGACCTTATACAGCAGCACCGGTGGCCTTAAGCGCTGGAAGGCTCGGAACACCGGGGACAGGGCTGCTGCCAGCTCGCCGGCAGGCAGGGTTCGGGCCAGCCCAGCCACCCCGACGGCCCGGACGGCGGGGAAGTGCTTCGCAAGCAGGAAGGGGTCGGGAGGGTCCGCAAAGATCAGCGTCGGTACGCCGGACTCGAAAAGCGCTTCGGCGGTGGCCGTGGTTCCGCTGAAGTCGTCTCCGTAAAAAGCCAGCAAGATGCGTTCGCCCATTGCTACCGGTCCATGCCCCAGAGCTGGATGGCTGTGTCGAGCTCGGGATATTTCTTTTCCTCGCCGCCGAAGTCACCGTGTTTCATCACCAGGTCAAGACCCTGACGAAACGCTCGGGCACCTGCGGAGGCGCCCTGTGGGTGTGCATAGATGGCCCCCCCTGCTCCAACGACGAACTCCGGACCAAGGTCGCGCAGAAGCTTCGGCAAGTCACCTGGTTTGATTGCACCGCCCACGATAGGGAAGGTCCCCTTAACCGTGTAAAGATCAGACCGCAACCCTAAAACGATGCGGATGTATTTGTGGTACTGGAGAGAGAACTTTCCATATGGGGAGGGGATAGTGAGCAGATCCACACCGGCCAGGCGAGCCAGCTTGCCATAGAGAAGGGCCGAGGTAACGCCGTGCCAAGGGCTGGCATACAGCGCTCCGCCGAAGTCCAAGTGTGCTAGTATGGGCACCCTGATGCGCGGGTTGCGTGCGAGTGAAGAAACCAGGCCGAAACCCGCCGGAAGGAAGTTGACCATGATGGCGTTTGCCCCGTTGGACACGGCTTGCTCAGCCTTCCGGAGGCAGCGCTCCGGCTCGTCAGTAACGTTCAGAGAGTACAACTTTTTCTCGCCCGTTTCCCGCTCGGCGGCAAGTAGCTTCTTTTGGTACATTTCCAACCGCTTCAGAGCCGGTGAGAACTCGGGATCAGCCAGGATCTCGTCGTCCTTAATGATGTCCGTGCCCCCGCAGGCCGCCGCATACAGCAGCTCCGCACCCGCCTCCGGCGATATTCCGGTGGAAGGCTTGATCATCGTATTCAGTAGGGGTCGTTTTGCTATCCCGAGCAGCGCGCGCACCCCCCGGATGCCGAACTGCGGCCCAGGCAATCCCTCCACGAACTCTCGTGGCAAGGCCAGGTCGATCAGCTTGATTTCACCGAACATCGAGATGTTGCCGAAGGAGGTGGTCAGTAGCATCGGGATCTGCTTCCCGATGTTCACCTGCGGATAGGCAATCTGCACCACGTATGTGCGGTGTTCCCCTTTCGGAGGGGCGGAGCCCTCGTGGTCAGGAACTTCCCAGACGCTCAACACCTTTCCCGCGTGCCGCTCGATCCCTTCCTGGGATTCCCCGGGCACCTTGACCCAGGTTCCGGTAGATTGTTCAGAGGCCATGGTAGCGACGAGCTTCAGGATCTCGGGATGGTCGGTGCGCACTAGGTAGGTGGCGATCAGGTAACCGAGAAGACGGGGGTCTTCCGGAAGGATCAGCGTACTCAAGTCCGCCATTTATTGCACCTTTGTCTTCGCTTGCAGACCTAGTATCTCTCGGGCCCTCGCCGGTCCGACCACCTTTCGGCCCATCTGCTCGGCGGTCCGGGCGACCTCCTCTACAAGCTCGGCGTTGGAGCGTGCTCGACGGCCGTCGGACAGGAACGGTCCGTCCTCGTAGCCCACCCGTATGTGACCGCCCTGTTCCAGGGCGTGTAGAAAACCGGATGTTCCGCGGGCGTGGTGTCGGGCCACAAACCAGACGCTCTCCGCAGGGAGCTCTTCGAGGAAGAAGTCCAAGTATCGGTCTGAGTATGGAAGGGCGTTGGGTATGTCGAAGACCAGACCGAATATGTGTGGAGGTGCGAATAGCCCTTCTGCCTCTAGCGTTTTCAAAGTGTTGAAGTGGGACAGGTCGAAGCAGTCCATGAAGGGTTTTACTCCGTGGGTGTGAAGTTGCCGGGCATAGAAGAGAATGTCGGCGATTCTGTTGTTGTAGACCCCGTCCCACAGATTTACCGAGCCGAGATTGAGCGATCCCAGTTCCACCCCGGGTACGGTGAAAGAAACACAACGTTCCTCGAGGCGGTGCTCAGGAGCCCCACCGGTAGAGCCCTCGATGATCATGGGGCAGCGCGCGTGTACCCGCTCGAGATCGCGACTGAACACCCGGGGGTCTGTCGTCTGCAAGTCGTGTTCATCCCGCACGTGCAGGTGGCCAATAGAGGCTCCAGCGTCGTGCGCCCGAATGAGCTCGTTGGCCACATTGAGTGGTCCCGGGAACTTCTCTTCCTGCTTTTCTCCGGGTACCGGGGCGACGCAAATGATTAACTCGTCCATCTCTTTCACTCCCTTTGTGAATTCAAGATGAAAAAATTTAAATCCACTTAAGTATAAACGCGTTTACTATGGCTGTCAATCAGACCGGCATTGATCATGGCAACAAGAAGGACGGAAGCGCCAATAAAAATTCTATTGACAGTCTGATCCATTTTCGTTTAGGATGAATTCATATTAAGAGGATATGAATTCGCAATTATGGGGAAAGTCAAGCAGAAACCGGACCAGAAGGAAGCGGCGCCTGATTGGGTTGATTGTTCCACCGCGAAGGTCTATGAAAGCCTCCGCGATTTCATCACAGAGAAAAAGCTGCCCGCCGGAGGAAAGATTAACCAGACTGAATTGGCCAAACGATTCCGGGTAAGCCGCACCCCGGTGGTCAAGGCGCTACACATGCTGGAGTCTCAAGGGTTGGTGGATAATTTGCCAAATAGAGGGTTCTTTGTCCACCGGCTCTCCATTCTAGAGCTCATGGACCTGTTCGCCCTAAGGGAGGCACTGGATACGATCATCATCTCGGAGCTCACGGAGATTATTACCGATGACCAGATTGGCCGGCTGGAGGCGGTCTTCGACAACATTGGCGGAGCAGATCAGATCGAAGAGAGCCGCTATTGGGAATGCGACAAGATTTTCCACAGTCTATTGCTGGGCTTCAACACGAATAACCTAGCCCGGAAGGTTGATGAACATTTCCAGATCTACAACCGCACATTCATTGGCGGTCTCCTCCGCAAACCGGCCGAGACGCTTCCGGAACACAAGAAGATCATCCAGGCTTTGAAAGACAAGAACCGAGACGCCGCGGTCGACGCCGTCGTCTCCCACATTTCTCGGTCAAAGGCCTTTCTGCAGGAGATCGTGAAGAATCTGCAGAAGCTTGGAATCGACCCGGCAGGGATACCGTTCAATGAGCTGCCGATAGTGTCAATGGCCAACATGACGGAAAGGAGGTGATTACAGAAAGACTGAATTGGATTGGGCGTTTCACAATCAAATTTCTTACAAGGGAGGTTGCGAGTATGAGACGACTTGCTTTTATCCTGCTTATCGCCGTGCTTTCAGCGGGACTGCTTTTCGCGGCGCCCAAGGAAAAGGAACAGTACTACTGGATCGCCAGTGTGTCAACCATCCCGCTGTTCCTCTTTCATGACTATCCGACTCTGAAGGAGGAGGCGGAGTCCTCGGGGGCAGAGATCCATTTCCTGGGGCCGAACACCATCGATATCGACATGGAGAACACGATCCTCGAGCAGGTCATGGCCAAGAAACCAGCCGGTGTCTTATTCATGCCGTTCGGGGAGGGTCACAACTCCACCATCAACAAGTGCATCGAGTCGGGGGTTCCCCTGGTGTGCATCGACGGAGACGCCCCGAACACCAAGCGGCTGACCTATTCCGGGACTGACTGGGTCACCCTCGGTCGGGTTCAGGCGCGAGTGTTGGCCGGGCTGCTAGACGGCAAGGGCAAGATCATGTTGAGCGCGGTCATTCCCAACGACAACACCCGCAAGGCTAGGCAAGGCATTGAGGAGGAGATGAAGAACTACCCGGGAATCAAAATCCTGGGGCTCCAAAACGACAAGGGGCTGGTGGAGGAGGCGGCCCGCTTGGCCGCCGAGCAGATGCAGGCAAATCCGGACCTCAATGGGTTCATTGGGATCGACGCCTCCAGCGGGCCTGGCATAGCGAAGGCTGTGGAGGAGGCGGGCAAGACTGGCAAAATTAAAATCGTATGCGTCGACAATACCCCCGATATTGTGGAAGCAGTGCAGAAGAAGGTCATCCAGGCGGCCATTGTGCAGAAGCGGGAGGCTTTCGAGGTATGGGGGTTCCGCGCCCTTTACGCCTACAACCATCCCGGGACTCCGATCATGCAGAAGTACAAGGACTTGGGTATGGCCATGATCCCCAACGAGATGCTCACCGGTGTTTTGGTGATGACCCCTGACAACGTGGGCGGAGTCCTCGACGTGTTGAACTACCAGGAGCAGGTCTATAAGGGGATGAAGAAGTAGCGGTGAACCCAGGGACGGACGTCCCGGGGCCGGTGGCATATCATGGTCACGGGCATCCCGGGCGCCTGTCCTCTCTTCCTTATAGGCAGGTAATGCGACATGATGCACGAGATCAGGAGGGATCCTCTCACTTACCGGTTCGACCGGAAGGCCACGCCCCGGGCGGTGGTGGACTCCGGGGATTACCTTATGTTTCACACCCTTGACGCGCACAGCGGCACTATCCCTATGGACCGGATCTGGGCGGATGTGCCGTTCCCTGAGCTGGACGAGAACACGGGAAACCCTGTGACAGGTCCCGTGTTCGTGAAGGGGGCGAGGGCGGGCGGGACGTTGAAGGTGCGGATCTTGCAGATCCTGCCGGACGAGGTAGGTATCCTGCCTATCCGCTCCTATATGGGCATACTCCGCGGGGTAGTAGAGGAGCGTACCGCCCGGGTCGTGCGGTTTGCGGCGGACCGCGTCTGGATCTCCGAACGCGTTTCCGTTCCAGCCCGGCCGATGATTGGGACGATCGGGGTGGCCCCGGCGGGTGAGGCAGTCGCGACGGCGTTGCCCGGTTCCCATGGCGGTAACCTAGACGACAACCTTATCGCCACAGGGGCAGAGGTCTTCTTTCCCGTGGCCTGCGATGGCGCGCTGCTCGGGCTGGGGGATGTACATGCCGCCATGGGGGATTCCGAGCTGACCTGCGGTGGGGCGGACATACCCGCCCGGGTGCTGGTTCAGGTCGAGGCGCTGGACAAGCCCTTCAAGAGCTGTAACCCGACCATCCTCCGGGACGGAATGGTTGTCACGCACGGCTTCGGCAACTCCTACGAGGACGCCTCCGAGATGGCCGCACGGGAGATGCTGGCGCTGCTGGTAGACCGGGTGAAGGTCTCGGAGTACGAGGCTGTGCTGCTTATGGCAGCCCGCGCGGACTTGGGCCTCTGTCAGGCTTGCCGCTGCCATGTCCCGATGATCGTGCGGACCGCATTTCCCGTCCTCTGGTGAAGGCGGAAAGATGGATGAGACTGTCGTCACGCTGAAAGGGATCACCAAGGCGTTCCCGGGAGTTGTGGCCCTGGACCGGATCGATTTCGACCTTCGCGTAGGCGAGATCCACGCCCTGGTGGGCAAGAACGGGGCGGGCAAGAGTACACTGATCTCAGTCATCTCGGGAAACCAAGTTCCAGACCGAGGCGAGGTCCTCTACGGCAGTGGCTCGGCGACGGGTGTTCACCAGTTTCCTCCGGTGGCGACGGTTTACCAGGAATCGACTCTTTTCCCCAATTTGTCCATAGCGGACAACGTCTTCAGCGGAGACGAGCCGACCGATTCGCTTTCGATGGTGAAAACACGGGAAAAGATCCGGGAAACGGAACGGATGCTCGCCCTGTTCAACTTGAATGTCTCCCCAAGCGCGCCCATCCTGTCCATTTCCCCTGCAGAGCAGAAGGTGGTGGAAATCCTGCGTGCGGTGCGCCGGAACTGCCGCGTGCTCATCCTGGATGAGCCTACTGCCACTCTCGCATTGCGGGAGTCCTACCGGTTGTTTGAGCTTCTGAAGGGGATCCGAGAAACTCGAGTGGGTATCATCTATATTTCTCACCGACTAGAGGAGATCTTCCAAGTAGCTGATCGCGTTACAGTGCTCCGGGATGGCCGAATCCAGGGCACTAATGACGTACGGGATATCACCATTAATCAGCTGGTTTCAATGATGGTGGGTCAACAGACCAATCTGGAGCGGATCCAGCGCAGGGAGCGGACACGGAGCGCTCCGGATCGGACTCCCGTACTGGATGTGCAGGGGATCACGCACCACCACCACAAATTCCGGGAAATTACCTTTTCTGTCTTCCCGGGAGAGATTCTGGGCATTATAGGCCTGACCGGTGCCGGCAAAACCGAGCTAGCTAGGACCCTCTTCGGCCTTGAACGGCTAGAGGGAGGCCGTATCCGGTTGGGTGGGAAAGCGGTAACTCTGCGGCGTCCTCAGCAGGCGATCGGGCAAGGGATCGTCTATGTAACGGAAAGCCGTAAATCGGACGGTCTATTCCTGGACATGACCATCCGGGACAATATCGCCGCCCCGGTGCTCGAGGAGGTTTCGGGCGGTCTCGGTTTCTTGAGCACGAAGCGAATGGAAAAGCGAGTGATGGAGACGATCGAGAAGTTTGACATCTCCACCACGGGGGGGCGCCAGGTTGTTAACACCCTCAGTGGGGGCAACCAGCAGAAGGTCCTCCTCGGCATCTGGCTCCAGCTGCGGCCCCGGGTGCTGATGGTGGACGAGCCGACTGTGGGGATCGATGTCACCTCCAAGGGGGAGATCTTCCAGTTGCTGAGGCGTATCGCCGACTCCGGCACAGCGGTCATCCTTATCTCCAGTGAGACGAAGGAGGTGATCAACCATTCGGATCGGATCCTGACGCTATACAACGGCCGCAAGACAGGCGACTTCCCCGCCGACCAGGTGGATGAGAACGTGCTGCTCGAGTATATATCGGGGTTGAGGGAGGCGGATCGATGATCATGGATCAAGTGGCAAAGAAAGCGAAAGAGGAAAGGCTGCTCATGACCTTGGCCGGTCGGAGGGAGGTGATTCTAGGTATCCTCATCGTGCTTATTGTCATTGTGATGCCCTTCTTCAACCAGTACTTTCTGAGTTTTTCGAACCTGGGCGTGCTTTTATTGGGGAGCACCCACTATGCTTTGATGGCAATCGGCATCTGCCTGCTTCTGGTTATGGGGGAAATCGATTTGTCCATCGGCTCGACCATGGCAATGGCCGGGATCATCGCGGCCCTCGGGATGAAGTATTGGGGGCTTGGGGTCCCTATCTCCATCATTCTCGCACTGCTAACTGCGATCCTGATCGGCCTGGTGAACGGCCTGCTGGTGGTCAAGATCGGGATCAACTTCCTGATTTCCACCCTGGCCACCATGGGTATCGTCCGGGGGCTTGTAGTGATCCTGGCTGAAGGCGGGGTTGCCTTCCTGCCCCAGTCGTTTAACGCACTGGGACAGACCAAGATCCTGGGGCTGGTGTCACCCGTGTGGGGAATGTTCGTCGCGGTGCTCATCGTCGGGGTGCTGTTGGCCAGACACCGCTTTTTCCGGCAGATGTACTATATCGGCGGTAACCTGAAGGCGGCTCGGCTGATCGGGATTCCGACGGACGGGGTCCGGTTGATCACCTATATAATCTCCGGCTTCACGGCTGGCCTGGCCGGTGTGTTGAACGCGGCCCGCTTTGGCTCCGCTTCTTCAACTACGGGAACGGGGTCGGAGATGATCGTCATTTCGGCTACCGTTCTGGGCGGTTGTAGCCTGTCGGGCGGGCAGGGCAACATGTTCGGCGTATTCCTGGGGGTCATATTCATCACTCTGCTCTCCAACGTCCTTGTAATGCTGAATGTGTCCACTTACTGGCATCAGCCGGTCAACGGCTTCGTGCTAATCGCTGCCCTGTCCTTCGATATACTGATGAACCGCTGGAGACTGGAGCAGGAACGCCGAAGGATGCTCTGAAAGTGTAGAGATAGGTGCCTTGAAGCACATGGTATATTTCCTGATCCTGGTTTCGGTCCTTATGCTGCCTGCGGAGGGCGGCGCGGAGTCCAATTCGGGTCTCCTGCGCCTTCCCTACCCAAAGGAGTTCGAGGGGTACCGACCCAAGGCGCTCCTTGCTACAGCGGACGGCTTCCTGCTTGGCGGAGAGGCTTTGCGACCGGGTACGGGCTGGGATATTTCCTTTATCCGGCTGTCCCTGCAGCTCATTCTTAAGGAGCAAAAGTTGCTGGCCGGTGACCGTACGGACGACCTGGTAGGGATCCGCGCGCTGGACTCTGGATACGTCTTCTTGGCAAATACTTCCTCCCGGACCGGCGTCCTTAGAGCTCTGTATGGCATCCAGGACATGAACCTGCTGCGGCTGAATAGGAAAGGGGAAGTGCTCTGGTCCGCCGTGCTCGGCGGTGGCGGCCTGAATCAGGCCAAAGAGGTCGTGGTCAACGAAGGTAACGGCGCAGTGACAGTGCTGGGTTCGGTGAACCGGGTGGGGGGGGCCATTCCGAAAACGCATGGGGATCTTGATGTCACCGGCATCGTCGCCCGTTACAACCAATCCGGTCAGCTGCAGTGGGTCACAGTCCTCGGAGGCGAGGGGGACGATATACCCGGCAATCTTGTAGTCGATGGGGAGCGTACCTGGGTGCTTTACAGTGGTTGGAGCCGACGAGACCGTTGGCATATGTACCTCGTTCAGCTTGATGGTGCCGGCAAGGAGGTGAGAAGAATTGAGTGTGGCGGCCGGGCGCTTGCCGCCGACTTAGCCAGGCTTGACGACGGCGATCTGCTTCTCCTTGGGACTACTGATTCCGAGGACGATCGCTACGGCAAGCCACGAGGAAAAACTGACATCCTACTCATGCGGATCAGCGAGCGGGGCAGAGTCCGGTGGCAGAAGAGATTCGGAGGCTCCGAGGACGATCTTGCCCACTCTCTCCTCATTGGACAAGGCGGGGAGTGCTGGGTGCTGGGGACGACCTGGTCCGGGGATGGGGATGTCGGTCGACACATGGGAGGCAGCGACATATGGCTACTCCGGGTGGGATCCAAAGGTGAGCTTCTGGATTCTCAAGTGTATGGAACGGCCGACGATGATATGCCGCTCCAAATCCTGCAAGGAATGAAGAGACCTCTAGTCCTGGGTGCCACTCGGGTTTCAGATGATTTGGCCGAGCCTTTCTTGATTGTTCCCTCCGGATCAGACGATTCGGCACGGAGCACTTGGCATTAGCGTCTGGTCGTCCATGGCCGCGCCAGGCGAAGAAAGGTCCCTTCGAGTTCGTCCCCTCTCATGGCCAGCACAGAGCGAGGCTCCCTGCCATATCTGGGGGGCTTCCACTATCATCTTGAATCGCCTGAATTCCATGGACATCCTCCTCTCTTGCTACGCCTTCTTGGTGCAACGCAGGTTCGATCATCACGAGTCTCCGGAATCGTCAATTTCTAGAGTCCCCAGGTCAGCATCCGCTAGAGATTCTTGAACATAAAATTTCAGTGTGGTCGCCGGGTCAGCGTGCCCCAGGTATTCACTCATAGCCTGAACTTTGTTTGTTCAGTGAACATTTGCCTTTAAATAACATATCCGACAAGTACGGCCTAACAGGCTGCTGGCAAAGTAGTTTCGGTTTCTGCTTTTCTCGTGCATATAATTCAAAGGTCAGCCGACTTTCTACTACAATATGTCAATCGAGCAGTTCGTTCTGCAGGATCACCCGCTGCGTGCGATTCGGCCTTTACCTCTGCTGATCAGAACAACGAACAGCAACAGGAGCCGCGCACCCTGCGATGGCGCAAGGCAGGATCGAACAAGCTTTCAAGAACATCGACGAAGTACTGCGGAAAGACCCCCGTTCGAAACGACGGTGCTACACCGCTTTTTCTTCCAAAGAATGAGTATCCGGGGTTCAGTTCGGTGGGGAGCAAGGAAGTCAAACTTCATCTCGCCTACGGAAAGCGTTTCTCCCGGAATAGGAGCATGGGCTGTCTTGCCTTGCTTCTTTAGAGTTGTGATGAGCTTCTCAAAGATGCCGGTGTTCGTGGTGATCTTCGGCATATAGACGGTGGACACGTTGAAGGTGGAGAGGACTTCTGTGGCACTCCCGATGTGATCAGCGTGGGGATGGGTCAAAATCAACAAGTCAATAGTCTGAACACTCTTGGACTTCAAGAACGAGACGATCCTTGATGCCATCTCTTCCGTAGCGGTGTCAATGACAACGGCATGATTGCCGCTCAAGAGAATCTCGCAGTCTCCCTGTCCGACATCAAGGAAAAAGACCGACATTTGATTTGTTGCGGAGAAAGCACTTGTAAGGATCATAGGGACGAAGAAGACTGCGAGAACAAACTTTTTCACCTGAAGCTCTTCCCCTTTGTGGCAGGGTTCTCAACTGCCGAGAAGCCGTTCGTTGCCATTCAACTTCCTTCCACGATCACTCTTGAGTTTTTTCAGAATACTTCTTTCGGGCAACACATGCCAGCTTTTGCCGCATAAGCTCACCAAAGGGCTTTCAACAGCCAGACCTGAGTTATAGATAGCCTGACCTCTCCTGTCTACCTTCCAGAGAAGCGGCGAAAGGCCGGCTTCAATGTCCGTGTTTCCCCAGGCATCCATGAGGGTTCACTGTCCATTTGTCGTATGTCAGCGTGAACACGATGCCGGTCAGACCCGAGAGATCCTGGAGGTTCATTTCGGTCCATCCAGCGGCCGTCAGCTTGTCATCGATTTTTCCCGAGACGCGAACGAATCCATAGTGCTGCGCGGCAGAGAAGGTTCCAAATTGGTCCAGCACGTTGGGGCCGGCGCCCGGGGGTGCTCATGAGGCTTTGGGAATAGGCGATGAGCTGCGCGTAGTCGTTCCCGATGAAGCCGAGGCCGTTGTAGTAGTACTCCGCCATCACCGAGAGCTGGTCTTGGTTCGTCCATGTGAATCCAGCCAGCGCGCGCGGCGCCCAGACGACCGCCTGCGTCGTAGCGGGAAATGGAACCTGGCTGCTCGTCTCGATCGTGCGGTTTTGAGAGTCGGCGGCTGAAACTTCCGCGCACACAGTCACCGCATCCCCGATGTTCGTGTCCAGCCCCGCACCGGCGGTGAAGTACACGTCCGAGTCAGAGCTCCCCGGACCACCGGTAGACCGGAGGCCCAGAATCCGCACGTCCGTGCTGCCGAGCCGGATATCTACGCGCGTCAGGTTCTGGTAGTCATCCTGCTGGGCGCTCACGTACTGCAGCGCCCGGTAGGTATCCCCCGACCACGGCAGGCGTGGAGAGAAGAAGTTGGCGATCATGAAACTCCCGACGAGCAGCGTCACGTCGGTTCCGATCCATCCCTCCTCCCACGTGCCGACAGCCGCGCCAGTCAGGTTGGCTGTGTTCTCGAGAGGCCAAGCTGGAGGTCGTGGAATACACTTACTACCCGGGGATGTGATTTTTTTCCGTCGACTGGGAGCGATCAGCGATCTTCGCCCATAGTATGAGGCGACGGTCTCAACAGACCCTACCTGTCTTTCACTTCCGAGTCCACGCCAGCTTTGTGAAGTATCGTGGTTTTCCCTCCGGGTTCGTCAGGGCGCAAGGGCGTGGCCACGGCGGAGATTGCAAGGCGTCCCGGCCGCGAGTAGACATGCGTTCTTGCCGTACGGCACGATTTGAGCATTGGGCGCCGCCGCGTATTCAGAGCGCCTATGAGCCGAAATCTTGCTTGATACGATTCATCCATTCGTGCACGGGAACTTCCTGTGGGCACTTTCCCTCGCATTCCAAGCACTCCTCGCAACCCCCTGCGCGCTCCGTTTCCTTGAGGAAACCATATAGTCGCTTCCCCTCCGCTGGGTTGGCGAAAGCGACTGACTTATTGTAGATTTCGAGCACCCGCTGGATATTCACGTCGCTCGGACACGGCATGCAGTAGCCGCATTGCGTGCAAGGGATCGGACTCAGTTTTTCGTAAGCCGCCGCTACGCGACTGACCACCTCCACCTCTGCAGGAGTGAGAAGCCCGGGCGATGAACGGCCAGCGGATGCGAGGTTCTCCTCCACCTGCGCCATGCTGCTCATTCCGCTCAGGACGACGCTCACTTCGGGTTTGCTCCAGACCCACTGGAAGGCCCATCCGGCGGGGCTTCGCTTCGCGGGGGCCCCGTCCCAGAGCGCCTGCACCAGGGGCGGCGGGTTCACGAGGTTGCCTCCCATGAGAGGCTCCATGACGACAACGGCCAGGCCCTTGTCACTCGCATAGCGGAGGCCGCGGGTGCCCGCCTGCACGTTCTCGCTGCAGTAATTGTAGAAGATCATGCAGAAGGTCCACCTGTCCCACGCATCGACGATCTCCTTGAAGGCGGAGAACTCGTCGTGGAAAGAGAACCCCAGCCACTGGATTCTCCCCGCCCTCACCTGCCGCTCCGTCCATTCCTGGATGCCAAGACGGCATGCCTGCTCCCAGCGTGCCTTCCCGAGCCCGTGGAAGAGATAGAGATCGACTCGGTCGGTCCGCAGCCTGTTGAGCTGCTCGTTGAACAGCCTGTCGAAATCCGCAGTTTCCTTTGCCAACCAGACCGGCATCTTGGTCGCAAGCTTCACCTTCTCGCGGTAGCCGTCGCCCATGGCTTTGCCGACGAGGACCTCGCTGTTTCCCCCGTGGTAGGGATACGCGGTGTCCACGTAATTCACCCCGGCGTCCACTGCGCCTCGAATCATGCGGATGGCAAGCGGCTCGTCGATCTTCTGAGGCGCCCCGAGGGTAGGAAGCCGCATGCAGCCGAATCCCAGCGCGGACGCGCTCCACCCCGTTCTCCCGAAGCTCCTGTAGCGCATGTTCTCTCCTCAGCCCTCGCGTCTTTCTTCCATGAGCCTGTCCTTCAGCATCACGACGATCTGCGGCCGCACGATCCCGCCCGCAGTCCAAGCGCTCTGCACGGCGCCGACACCTCGAGGCTGCGATCCCTGCGATCATCACCACCATGTGCCACGCGATCTTTCCCAGCGTGTTGCCCACCGTGTCCGATCGATACTGGAGCGAGTCATCAGTGAGGGCACGCTGGATCTTGTGGCTTATGGTATTTTCCTTGGTCCAGTCTTGATTCTACTATGTCCGTGGATGCGAAATCTACACTCACAGGGGTGACGGGTGCGGGGGAGATAATGTTGCCGACCGTAGGTTCTCCACTTGCAAATGTACTACTAATCAAACTCCTTTCTTTTTTGAAGGAGCTACGCGACCTTACTCAAACGGGGCAATTTTCAATAGTCGAGCCGGCAGATGCAAGCAAGGTGTTGTGATATTTGAGAACATGAATCGGCGGGTACGAACCGGCCGCTGAATGGATTCACACCGGTCGTCACAAAAAAGTTCCTGCCATCGGCACGGTCGAGCGTGCAGGCTAATGCGTCCTGGTCGGTCTCGAAACGGTCCTTGACCACATCTCTGTTCTGCGGCTCCTGCCGCATCAGAATGTAATGTCGGAAACCACCTGCGCGCCGGGGTGAATCCGACATTCTCAGGGGTTGATTGCGAGATTGCTCCCCCGTTAACGAAGCGCGTGTCAATCCTTGTTCCAAGAGGAGCCGCCGCCATGCGCTCAATTGACAATTCCTCATGAGGTGTCTACTGTGTCGTGATCTTTCATGCACAAAACGCGCCTATCGAAACGTCCCGGCGACCCAGAGACTGCAATCCGTCGGAACCTTCCGCGAAATGTGACCGGGATGCTCCTTTTCGAGCTCACGTGGGGCCTCGGCATCCCGTTTGGCCTGTACGTTTCCATGGTGCCTGCGTACCTGAACGCAATGGGAACAAGCAAGTCCCTAATGGGATTCGTCCAGTCTTTCTGGACCGTCCTGATTCCCCTTCAGCTCATCGGAAGCCATTTTTTCGGCCGCGCCGATCGCGTGCGGGCGGTGATCGTTCTCTACATGTCGGCCAGTGGCATCCGACTCCTGTACGACGTGCTCGCGGTCTTCGTGCCCGGCATCTGGACTCCGGGTGCTTTCGCCGGGTTCTTCATCTTCGCCTGCGCGAGTTACGTTGGTCTCCTGGTTGTCGGCCAATCCATCTACATGGGCGTTCTCACCGATAACATCCCCCGGCGCAGGAGAGGCTGGGTATTCGGACTTCGGACGCTGTTCATGGGCCTGGGAGGCATCCTCACGGGGCTCGGCACCTCGTGGGTCCTCCATCGCTGGTCGAGCCCGCTGAACTTCCGCATCAGCTTCATGATCTGCGACACGTTGTGGACGCTCTCCTCCCTCTGCCTGTTCCTGCTCCTCGATCGCCCGGCCCGGGCGGCCCGCAGACGGACGGCTGGCTTCATGCTGTCTCTCAGAGGCAAGCTCGGCATCCTTCTCGGGAATCCCAACTACCGAATCTTTCTCTTCTTCCATATGCTGAACTCGGTCGCCCTTACCGTCGCCACCTTCATCGTGCCGTACGCGCAGGAAAGGCTCGGAGTGCCCGACAGCCGCATGACGTGGCTGAGCGTCATCTACCTCGCTTCCAGCGCAGCGTTCGGTTCGCTTATGGGCCGGCTTGCAGACAAGGCCGGCTATCGCAGCGTCGGGGCGGTACAGTCCTTTCTGCTCGTTGCCTTCTTCCTGATCGCGGTCACCTCCCGCAGCTTCACTGCGGTCTGCATCGGATATGTCCTGTACTCGACTGTGAACATGACCGGCGCATTCATGCTGGTGAACATGAGCGTCGAGCTGTGCCCGACGCTCGGCGGCACGGACCTCACCGCGCTCGGCGGCATGCTCCTCCTTCCCTTCGTTGCGGTCTCTTCCCCGCTGGCGGGAATGATCATCGACCGGACGGGGAGCTATCCGACGGTGTTCTCTATTGGCGCGACCATCGCGATGATCGCATTTTTCGGGTTCGCATTTCTTGTTCGGGAGCCGCGCACCGGCAAACTGTATGAGTTGAAGCAGATCGCCGTGGGCTGACCCCATGTGACGGAGCGCTCATCTCTTCACGGATATTGTCTTGGAGGCTTTTCAGACCTTCGTTATCACGTTTTTCAAGAAATGTATGAGTTCCTTAAATCAAAGACTATGCCCCACTGTGATGGTCGGCTTGCTGCTTACAAGCCGCAAACACTCAGATGACCTCTCTCGTGAACACGCTGTCAGCTCTCAAACGGTTCCAGATTTTCCTTGGCCGGTTTCGCACGCCCCTGCAGGCCGCTCGCGCCTGGCAGGCGCTTATAGATCACTTCTTACTCTGATAGAAGAGCCCTCAAACATTAGGTGAGTGTATCGAGTATTTCTCAAACTTCTTAAAATGGTAGTTCATGCACGGTTCATCCATTGCAGCCCAGCCTTAAAGCAAAATCATTGAGATTCTTAGGATGTTCCCTATCCAGATGTTGGATAAGGTGCGTAGGACGTGTTGTTGTGTAGGGTTTTTCCCAATGTTGTTTGATTTTCGATCAAGGAATCTCATAACACCCTACACACCCCGTACAACCTACACAGGTAGGGCAGCCCATATCCTAATATTGCTACACTACTTTTATCAGGCCGAAGACTTCGCTTCTACAATTATCTGCTTGTAGACTTCGCCCGCGCGCGTTCCCTGTCGGGTGAGGGCCCCTGCCCCAAATCGATGTGGTCGGTGACAGATTGTTCAGGGGTAAAGAAGGCCCGGGGAAGGACACCGCGACGCGGAGCGTTCCTGCGCCCTCCTTGAGCAGAAGGATAGAGGGTTGGTATCCCCCCTTGTCATGTATCAGAAGGCGTTCCTCGACTTCGGTTCAGAACCGGGCTTTGTCCAACGCCTTGTATGTGTTAGTACCTTTCAGCCTTCTTATCGTTGTCCGCGGCTATTCCCGCGCAAGAGGTCATACAACTCGTCCGGGGATCCTCCTGGTGATCGCGATGGTGTTTATCCCCGTTTCCGTCCCCGTCTCGAAGCGCATCGGGAAGAAACTGACGTAGCAAGTCAGCCCCTTCATCCTCAGCAGCTCGAGCCTCGAGCTGTTCTTCCTTGGTCACGTGCTCGGGCCGAGCTTCTTCCTCAAGATGATGGTCCAATCCGGCATCGGCTTCGGCTACGTCGCCCCTTTCTCGATGGTGCCCTACACCATCGAAGTGCACGCGGTTCGCAGCGGGAAGCGCAACGAAGGGGCCTTCTACGGCAAGGGGCTATTCACGTCCAAGATCGGCCAAGCCGTCTCCTGGCTCCTCACCGGCCTCGTGCTCGCCCTCGGTCACTACGTGGCCAACGCAGCGCAGGCCGTCCCCGTGAGGCTGGCAATCCGCGTCTTCGTCGGGCCGCTGCCGACGATGTTCCTCCTGGGGGCAATGTTCCTGATTCAGTTCTACCTGCTCGACGAGAAGACGTGCGCTACCATACTCGTGGAAGGGGACCGCCCTGCAGGCCGCTCGTGATTCGCCCTACAGGCCGCCGGTGATTCCCCGGGCCTCAAGCACCTTGAGCACGATCTGGACGATGGTCTCCAAGGCGGCCGGGTCCAGGTCCTCGATGTTAGGCTTGGCGCGGCCCCACCCCTGCCGTTCCCGGACCTTGTGAAGCTCGCCCACCTCCTGCGGGCTCAGGGGCTTGGGCTCGCCGAGGATCCGCGTCACCAGTCGGACGCGCGCGTACATCTCGAGGACTTCCATCCGGTAGTAGGCCTGCATCACGTCCGGACCGACCGTCAGGGCGCCGTGGTTCGAGAGGAGGAGCGCCTCGCAGTCCGGGATCTCCTTCACGACCGCGTTGGGGATCTCGTCGGTGGTGGGGGTCCCGTACTCGGCGAAGCCGATCTTCCCGAGACCGAAGACCACCTCGGGAAGGATGACATCCTGGTCGAGCCGGATCCGGCACGCGGCGAACCCCGTCGCCGCGGGCGGGTGAGCGTGAACGATCGCCTGCACGTCCGGCCGTGCACAGTACACTGCGAGGTGCATCTTCGTCTCCGAGCTGGGCTGCAGGCTTCCCGCGACGACCTTTCCCTGCATGTCCACCGTGAGAACCTGTTCGGGGGTGACGTCTCCCTTGTTCACGCTGGTCGGCGTGATGAGGATCCTGTCGTCGGACACGCGCGCGCTTAGGTTCCCGTCGTTCGACGCCACGAAAAACCGGTCGCGCAACCGCCGCCCCGCCTCCACGATCTGCCGCCGTGCTTCCGCATCCTGCATGGGGCAAGTTTAGTGGATCGGGCATCGCGTGTCGATTGGTGGGCGCACACCTCCTCAGAAATCATGCGAAAACTAAGTCGTTGTTTTGCCTAAACCGAGACTATATGTCATGGACGGCATCATCGCCACGGAAGGCAATGGGCCGAGAGGCGGCAAGGCGAGACCGATGAAAGTGCTCTTGTTCTCAACCGATCCCATCGCCTTGGACGCAACAGTCTGCAGAATCGTCGACATTGAAAGGCAAAAGAAGTAGGGACTTGAAAAAACAAGAACCCGCATTCGCTCGCAACCGATGTTCTGTCTGAAAAAGGAGTCTTTCTAGGGCTTCCCTAACTAACTTGCCTTCGAAGATTCCGCTACTTGTTACATCTTCCGTCGATACCTTTCTCGATGTCCCTGCCCCCATGGCGCCATAGACGGAGCGGCACTTACCACTCTTGATTTCACTTGATCGGAAAATGAAATCTCTCCACCGGATCTTCCCACCGAATGCAGTTATTACAACCCCGGCCTTTCTTTCTTTTTGAAGTTGTTGAAGGTTATGATTTTCCAACGGAAGAAGACTGCGACTTCTACCACATTCTCAAGGGGCAACTTCTATCAGAGAGACCCATCCCCTTCTTCTCCCAACATGTCTCGAATGAGCTTCGTCATTCTCTAACAAGATGAGGTAGGTACTATCAAATCTATTCTGAGGACTGAGTAGAAGAATTGGAGAGAGTTGTTAGAGGGAAATTATGGGAGAGAGAAGACATCAGTTTGGAGAGCAGCCAGAGTGGATTCCCGGCAAGAAGCCATCGATTGGGTGACGAAGCTTCGCCGGTGCATGGGTGACGGCGAGTTAAGGCTTGTGCAGGTGCTCGGCCCAAGCTTTGATTAGGGTCGCTTAACAGGCGACACTCGAAGGTACACGCCGACCGCTGGTGGATCGCAAGGCGTCCTACTCAACAGAGAGACATCCAGGAAAGGCGGGCTTCGGCCCGCCTTCGGCAGTGCCTCGAAGGACCAAGCGAGAAGAGTTACGGTTGCGGCAGTCGCCTACAGGCAAGCCTAGCACCACTCCAAAAAGCATGCGTTACCTCCGCGCGTTTCACCGACAAACATGCTCGGGCACCTGCCGGCACTGTAGGATAAAAGATGTAAGAAAAATGCGGTATTCATTACAAATAGCTCCAAATCAAAGCAATGGAAGGGGGACTCGGATCAAGCCCTGATTGACCTAACCTGCATTTCTCACACTCGCGCACTTGTCAGTGTCCGGTCGTGAGGTGTTGACGCCGCAATTGATCCACCTCACATGAAAGCGGGTCGCGGGTTTCCTCGAAGCCCTGTACGCCCGAAAAAAGGTCACGGTTCAGGCATCGAGTGATTTCGGGATCAACACGGGTGGTTTTCGGGCAGACCTGTCCCAGAAAGCTTCCTCTTGCCGTGAGGAGCAGATTGGCCGAACTCAACGCCGCAAATGATACGCGCGCTGCAGATTTATCAAAACCGATCCGAAAAGGTCTTGATCGGGATATCCGCTGGCCATGCTGAAGGTGACTCGACGTACGCTCAGCCTCACGTGTGCCCCGATCTTCAACAACTTTAAGCGAATGCTCGCACACGTCGCCTCGGCCATTCGCGTTCCGCGAAGCCCGACACTGCGAAGTTCGTTGAGAATCATGTAGGCCAGGGAGGAGAACCACAAGCGCAGCTGGTTGGCCCTCATAGTCGCAGAACTGGTCCTGTCGGCGAACAGATACAACTGTTGCTCCTTGATGCGGTTCTCCATCTCCCCGCGGGCGCAGTACACCTTCTCGTAGAGCTCTTGTCCCTCGTACTCCTGCGGGACGAAGTTGGTTACGACGAATCGTGGATTCTCTCCTTTGTCCAGGTATTCCGCCTTGGCCACAACACGTCGGCCGCGCGACCAGCTGCTTCGCGTTCGATAAGAGAACTGAATGTAGCGTCTGGCCGCACGACCCGAGAAGGCCCAGTCGCGTCGTGCCTTTTTCATCGTAGGGGTGATTCGCTTCAAAAGACGCTTGTTTTTGGCCATTCCGAAGAGGTATTTGACTCCGTTCGCCTCGCACCAGCTCATCAGCGCATCCCGGCAGAAGCCGCTGTCGCCTCGCATCAGGATCTTTACCAAGGGCCATTTGTGACGGATCAGCTTCACCAGGCGCTGCAAAACCTCCAAGGATCCGTCGCTGGCGTCGATGTCGGCTTTCCTCAGTTGCGCCCACAGAAGTTGATCGCCGCAAAACACGTACAGCGGCAGATAACAGTAGCAGTCGTAGTAACCGTGAAAGAACCTCCCTTCCTGCTTACCGTGCAGAGGGTCATCGGTGGCGTCAAAGTCCAGGATTAAAAGCCGGGGGGGCTTCTTCGTCGTGCGGAGAAAGGCCCCTACGAAGTACTCCTCCAGCTCGTTCATCTCAGCAACGATCTTTTTGTACCGCGGTCGATCGCTCAGGAGGCTGCCGGCGGTTTCAAGGCGGTTGAGCGTGCTCTTGCCCGCCAAGGGCTTGCCGCGATCTCGCTCGTTCCGGCGGTACTTTCCTTCCAGATCTTGCTTGCCACAAAGAAGAGCCAGCAGGGGATCGGCGCGAAGGAGATCATGATCGTTGAGATCTTCGTTTCCGAAACACAATCCATAGGTCCGCTGAGAGAGCAATTCGTAGACGCTGTGCTCGATGAACTTGGGGTTACGCAAATCCGTGAAGCACTGCGAGAACCTTTGAATGAACCGCCGGCCTTCCTCGATTTCACGCAAGAGAAGACCGCCGGAGTCTGAGGTGATGTGACCGCCATCGAAAGAACTACCGACGGAGCGACCATTGAAGGCTTGAAAGCTGAATTGGTTCGAGCTACAGTGTGTTTGCATCGATCGGCCTCTCCGTTTCGTGGTAAACTGTTTGTGGTAAAACACTTATACCGGAACGGGAGGCCCTTTTCAATTAAAGGTGTGAGAAATCCGGGCTAGTGGAAGACCACGGGGGAAGTGTCCTGTACCGCTCGGAGTACAATCAGTACTTCAAGACGGACGCCCGGTTGTTCCCCGCCCTGGAGTTCCTCGTCCAACTCCTGCAGCACCTGCCCGA
>Ga0187878_1001238_pt1 | contig 25642 bp, 30 predicted proteins | sample June2016WEW_17_1_FD_132979 | JGI IMG/M metagenome (GOLD analysis project Ga0187878, IMG submission 132979) | Peatland microbial communities from SPRUCE experiment site at the Marcell Experimental Forest, Minnesota, USA - June2016WEW_17_150 | ecosystem: Environmental > Terrestrial > Soil >...
AGCGTTCGACTCGTCTGTAGTTATCACGCCATCTAACCCACTAACGATCCTTGTGACGCTGCATAGTGTAAGCTGTTGTGTGTTTGGCATCAGTTGGATTGGGATTCGTTGATTGTGTGTGTGGGTCTAGTGGTGCGGGCGTCGTAATTTGAACCGTCGTCGTTGAGGTATTTTGTGTGTGTGTGTGGGTCCCTTGGTGCGCACACAGTAACTACCTTAAGTTGGTAGGCAAATCATTTGCAGTTGAAGGGTAATGCATACTCCAAGCTCGCAGCGCTTGCCTGAGTCAGGCGAAGAGCTTCGCGGCATTTTCGTACTGGGATTAATTGCCGCAATAGCCACTGTGCGATATGCCATCGGTAACTCGTTCACTATTCCTGTAGGCAGCAGGAGTGTCGATATAGTGCCGATCTTGAACCTCATTCTGGTCACATGGAGCGCGTACGCGTTTCTTGTCGTGCTAGCACTCTCGACGTCACGGTGGTCTACGGTCTTCTTGGGTTACGCGCGGATTTTCCTTTACATGGGACTTATTCTCACATTGGTCGTGCTATACTTTTCTTTCCTAGGTGGCTACGCGCCGACTTCGTACTATGTTTCGCTGTTGTTTGTCGCCTACGCATCACTGGCGCTTCCCAAGTACTTGATCTCCATCTTCAAGAAACCGAAGCGAGTAAATGTGATGAAAATCGACATGGAAAGCGTTGCGGGAATGGTCTTCGGCATCTCACTGGTTTTGCTGGTTGCACTTGGGCTTACAAATCTGCTTCCCTTGATCTATGCTCAGGTCACGACAGTAGTGGGCCTTGTTGGAGTTCTTGTCACTGCACTCGTGCGTTTTCGACGGTTCATCTCAGGTCGCCACCAGAAACGAGTCTCTCCTTGAATAGCGCAAAGAAACGCTCACCTTGCTAACTACAATTCCCTAGGGGGTGGTTCTCGTGTGTGTCGCTTGGCGCGCATACACACACAAAATACCTCAACGACGACGGTTCAAATTGCGACGCACGCACCACCCTAGACGACGACGAAAAACGACTCCTCCAACTCCCCATCATGAAGGTTCAGATTCAGATGCCGGCACAAAAGGGAAGATACCTTACGAGTCCTAGCACCTAAGAGTTCAACTGGAAAACGGTGTTCCAGAGTTCGCCCACAATCCCCGGATTGCGACCGATAGTGCAATATGTGATATTCGCTCAATATCCACAGGCGATGTGAAGGATGTCCCAACGGAAGGATGCGGAGAAGACCTATCTCGAACACGCAACGCAGATCGATACGATCCTAGCGTACTCGGAGAACAAATTCAGAACAGCGGCCAGAATCGTAGCTTGGTTCTACGGCGGCTCATCCGAGACTTGGCGCAAATTCTTGGCAAAGAAAAAAGTCACGAAGCCAATTCCCAAAGAGGTCGAAAAGCTGCTTCGGAAGATAACTACAAAGTAGACTGAGGTTAGGAGATCCCGAGAGATTGGGTTGGAGCAAAACCATAGAACTAGCGAGAGATTTCGAGGAGACATACGAAAAGATTTCCAGCCGAGTTGAAAGCGCTAAGGACTGGAAAAAGGAACTTTCTTGGAGGACTGTCAGGGGCTCGTACGTCAAACTGACCAGAAAGAACAGGTCCGTATTCAAAGCATTGAAGAAGAGCGTCGCCGCGAGCGCAACACTAGTCTCCATTCTGCACCAACTGCAAACTCCGCTGTACACTCTATTCAAGATCAAAGAATCCACGGAAACCAAGTGGCGAGCACTACAAACGTCAAAGCAAATCTGGGCCCAATTCAGAACTGAGCTTGATAAGCAAGTCAAATCCGAGTATGATATGTTCCGGAAAAGGGAGTTTCAGCCTGATCCAGAACTCTGCTTTGTCCTGATGCCTTTCGACAAGCAGGATGCACGACGCAAGCCATTCAAGCAGATCTATAGAACTATCAGATCGGCTGTTCGCCGCGCTAGGCTGAAGTGCAAGCGCGCTGATGAGATTTTCGGCGTGAAGCCAATAGTTCAAGACATATGGGAGTCGATAAACAGGGCCGAGCTCGTTATCGCCGACCTGACCGAGAGGAATCCAAATGTTTTCTATGAGGCTGGGCTGTCTCACGCGTTGACGAAGAAGTTGATCCTGATTACTCAAACCATGGACGACGTACCCTTCGACGTGAAGCCCGTTAGGACCATTCTCTACCAGAACACTGGTAGTGGAAGAAAGAAATTGAGCAAAGACCTCTACAGCACCATACGTAGCGTGTTACAGTAGCCTGCCATCTGTCTTGATTTTTGGGAATGCCGGTTCGTCTTCGGTACATTTCGCGTCGTCGTCGCGCACCAGCTGACCCACACACACGAGAGTTCAATTTACGACGCCCGCACCAAACCGGTCCCCTCACCTCCCTTGTTTGCCGGGTACTTCCTAACTCCGCGCTCCTCCTCGGCGCTGCGAAAGCTATGGAAAGAAAAACTGGAGTAGCCCAAGCTGATGTGTGCCGGGTCACTTGAGCACCATGCTCACTGCCTTCTCCGCAGTCACGCCCGGTAGACTCTCGAAGCTTGAGAAGATGCCTGGATACTCCCTTGGCCACATTAGCCAGTTCTCGAAGGCGACCTCATCCGCGGGTGCACCATCTATCTCAGTAATGGTGACGCCTTTTCCTCCAGGACAGACATACCAGGCAAGAGTCTTCGAGTGCTTAGCTGGGTACAGGCCCTTCTGCATCAGGTTGGCCGCAACTTCACCTATCTTGCTGGGCGGAAGACTAGGGTTCAAAGTCCAAAAGCTGATGATTATCATTATACCACCTCCATCCAATACTGGGAACTTCCTATCATTGCGCCCCTCCTCAGCGCTCCTCGACAAGCAGGAGAATCAGCGAACACCAAACAGGCAGGCAGTGAATCCTAGAAAGCCACTCTACTAGTTCGGTTGTGCGAGGATTTCAGACTTTGGGTCTAAGCAACCAAAGCGAGGACGGCGTTGTCAGGAGATTCTTCCCTAACATGCAGGAGATGTCAGGAGCAGGAGAGGAGTTGGACGAGTCATTCTGTGTGTGCGCACCAAGAGACCCGACGACTACTGTACTGTTTGCCAATCTGCTACTAGCTTTAGGTTAGCCCGGAGCGTCCTCTCGGGCATGGGTCTACAGCTTCATGCTCTTCGCGGAGACCTGCAAGATTTCTGCTTGAACCATTAGCGACAGCAGCGCCACGCCGAACGTCATTGCCACTATTGTGTCCTTGAAGTTGCTCTCTGGCAACGATAGCGCCAACGCAACCGAAACTGCACCTCGCAATCCTGCAATGGCCAGCAATCTTGTCCACGAGTGTGGTATTCTCTCACGCATCATGTTCGTGAGCCCTATTATCGGGTAAACGCTAACGACTCTGGCCACGAGTATGGCCAAGAAAGCTGCCAGGATGAACGGAGCATAGGCGATGAGCAACGTGAAATCTGCTTTCAAACCGATAAGAAGGAAAGCGAAAGACGTAGCCATGAAAGTCACCACTTCCCAGAACTTCGTCATCGTCGTTCGAGTTTCCTCGGACATTGCGGTTCGCATGGTCCGATTTCCAATGTACAGGCCAGCAATGGCCACTGATGCTAGTCCTGAAACCTGCAGACTCTCGGCGAAGAGATACGAACCGAACATGACGACTATTGTGAACGTCGTCTCTGCCATGGGCTCCGTGATTTGCCTGTACAATAGTTCAGCAACGCCTGATACGAGCAACCCAGTTAGTATCCCACCTCCGAAGCTGTAGGCGAATAGAGTCACACTTTGAACTGGACTAAAAGACAAGGACGGTGCAACAGGATAAAGAACGATGGCTGTTACGTCATTCAGATAGGCTTCGCTCTCTAGGATTGTGGTTAGCCTTTCAGGTGCCTTCATTCTCTTCAATATGCTAACAACGGAGACCGGGTCTGTAGGCGAGATTATGACGCCAAACATAAGCGCAGCCGCGACCGGCAAGCCCAATGCAATCTGCAGGACCGCGCCGCATACAAGAGCGGAGATCACAACTCCGAATATGGCTAGACTCAGAACGGTCTTCTCAACGGTTCTGAATGTCTCAAGACGAGTTCGCATGGCCGCCTCAAAAATCAGAGGAGGAACAATGAAACCAAGTATGAGATTACTGTCAAAGCTGACACTGTTAAGCTCACCCCCGATCCTCAAGAACGATAATGTAAAACCAATAGCGATCATGACTGTAGGGTATGAGGCTTTGAGTCTCTCGCTGAGGATAGCGCCTAGGAATGATAGGAAGATCACCAACGAAACGATAGCCATTGAAGTGCTAGCAAAGTCAACCATGTTCAACGCCTGAATGAGTTAGGATTGACAGTTGCGTGAATGCCTTCGATCTATCCAGCGTGGACGATCGCGGAGATGAGTAGGATTTCCTCACGATAACGATTCAGGTGCGCAGAGTACGTACGCGCAATACCCGCTGGCTTGTGAGTAGAATCTTGAACTAGCTTAGCCTTAGTGCTTCACCAGAACTCGGTTGCTACGGCTTGTTACTGATTGTCAGGTGATGGCGTGGAGACGGGCCTTGGGGTGGGTTGTTGCTTGTTCTCTGCATACGAGGTCAGTTTGGCGGTCTTGAAATGAACTTGCATGATCTCCGCTTGAACGACTAGCGAAAGAAGGGCCACACCGAAGGTCATTGCGACTATCGCATTCTTGAAGCGGGTTTCGGGCAATGAAAGTGCCAGAGCAATCGAGACTGCGCCCCGCAATCCTGCGAAAGCAATGACCCTCGTCCACGAACGCGGTATGTTCTCCCGCATCATGTTCACGAGCCCAATTATCGGATATACGCTGACCACCCTCGCAACGAGTATCGCCAAGAAAGCAGCTGCAATGAACGGTGCATAGGTAATGAGCAGCGTAAAATCCGTCCTAAGACCAATGAGCAGAAAGGCGAAAGAAGTGGCCATGAATGTCACTACTTCCCAGAACTTCGTCATCGTCGTTCGAGTTTCCTCGGACATTGCGGTTCGCATGGTTCGATTTCCCATGTACAGACCGGCTATGGGTACCGCTATCAATCCAGACATGCCGAGGCTTTCTGCGAGGGCGTAGGAACCAAACATGACGGCTATTGTGAATGAAGTTTCGGCAAGAGGTTCCGTAATCAGTTTGTGCAGTAATTCAGCGACGGCTGATACTAGCAGGCCAACTCCGACTCCTCCCAACAGGTTGTACGCGAACGTGCCTAGACTAAACGGGTTGAATGACAGGGAAGCGGCAACAGAATAGAGGATGACGGGTGTTGCGTTGTTGAAGTATGCTTCCGATTCGAGAAGAGCAGTCAGCCTTTCAGGCGCTCGCGCTCTCTTTAGGAGACTGACAACGGAAACCGGATCGGTGGGAGAGACTATCACGCCAAACATGAGTGCGACTGCGAGAGGCAGGCCTGTGACGATATTCAAAACAAGACCGGTTACGATAGCGGATATCAGAACTCCGAATATTGCTAGGCTTATCACCGTTTTCTCAACGGTTCTGAAAGTCTCGAGACGAGTTCGCATAGCTGCTTCGAAGATCATGGGGGGAACAACGAAACCAAGTATGACGGTGCTGTCGAATGGGACGCTCTGTAGTGCACCGCCAACTCTCAGGATTGAAAGTGCGAGACCAATGGCGATAATGACCGTCGGATATGATACTTTGAGTCTACTGCTTAGGATGGCGCCTAGAAAGGAGAGGAAGATTACCAGTGACACCACTGTCACTGGAGACCAAGCGATAGGGTCAGTCACTTACTTCACATCTGCACGTTCACATAGTCGTGCATAGGCGGTTTGGTCCACATTCTATTGCGAGCGACCATTCTCCTCGTCATAATCAGCTACTCTCAAAATCCCATTCCTGATAGAATCATCATTGGAGCGAATGGGAATGGTATACCAATTTGCCCTAGCTGGCCGATAGTGCTTCATGTGCTTTTCCAAGAAGAATCCAACCGGAAGGAAGAGCAGCAGGCAACAAGCTAGACCCAACATATAGAACATAGGGCTCTCCGACCTTGGAACGTTGATGTAGAATGGAAACAAACCGAGATCATTCAGAATCGCGGCAGCTAGGTAGAGAACCAATGCCACCCCGATGCCACCAACGATAACGAAGTCCAGTTGGTCTCGATCCATCTTGAATCGGTGAAATTTGCAGACTCCCTACGCGATAATGATTCAGGTACTATGATTACGTACGCCAAGTACGTACGCAACGTACCTAACGTCACGCTTCTCTCCGATCTGTTGGGATGCTTTCAATGAAGACCAAACGTTAAGAGACCTCGTTCCTATCTTGTCGAAACAAAACAAACCTGAGGACTGATGCTTGGATTTTCAGATTACGCCGCTCTTCTACAGCAACATATTCTCCGCGGGCTTGGCGTTCAGTATTGCATACTTGATGCTCAGATCCTTCAGGGTGGTGCGCAGGGATTACCTGCTAGGGTTTCCGATTGGTTTCAGTTTCCTAGCGCTTTCATACCTGTTCATTGCTGCGTCTGCAGCACTTCCTTCGATGAGTGAGGTGGCTCGTTGGTCTGACCTATTCTCTACGACCTATGGATTCGCATTCATAGCGGGAACCTACTTGCTGAGGCGAAGGGGGGCAGTCGGATCCTTCTCTCGGTGGCTCTTCTCTCTCGCGATTCTAGCCGTTCTCGTTGTTGTTTTGGTCGAAGTTGTGCCGCCGTTTGGCGCTCTTCCCCCGTACACGGTCGCCGCTCAGGTTTTTCTAATCGTGAACCTAGGCTCGTTGAGTTACATCATTCTCAGTCTGAACCAAGCCCTAAAACAATCCCCACATGAGGTGAACTTCCTCGTCCAGACAGGGTTCATTCTACTCGCCTTCGGACAGTACAGCCTCCTGTTGTGGACGTTAGACCAAGGATTTTGGTCCTTTGCTCTGGCAAACTTGTTCCGACTCGCTGGTCTTGTCGCACTCTTGATCGAGGCTACGACTGCTGTTACCGGATTCCATCATGGATGATCATGATTGTGCCCCGCAGAAGAACAGAAGAGGCCTCGCCCTCGCTATCGTCCTAAGATCTTCTACGATATCCTCTGCTCGATAGTCAAGCAAGAAGCATCTGGTGACATTGCAAGAATCACAAGGGTTCAGAACGAGGTGAATCTTCCTTCAGACCGCTTCCGGGTACACCTTGAGGACATGAAGGCGCTAGGACTCATTGGACACGGTGAAGGTCTGACCAGCACAGAAAAAGGTAGAAGCTTCGTATCCGAGTACGAAAAAGTCGCTGAAGTTTTGAAACGCTTTGGTCTGGACTAGTCTCTGAGACCTATCTGGATAATGATGGACATACATAAGATGTCGAGAGAACTAGGATAGTTGAGTTTCTGCCCTTTGGGACCACGATGATATGTGAAACCTGTGAGCGATGGGGAACCTCCCTTGTAGAAACGCCTCTCCATGTGGAAACGCTTATTTGGTTATGAATATTCATTCGTTACTATGGCTAGGCCGAAGATATCTCGGTGGGTCTGCTGTGAACCATCCGTCAATTACTTCAAACCGAGAGGGATACCACTGACCGAACTCGATAGGATCAGCTTGGCAGTGGACGAGCTCGAGGCACTCCGATTGAAAGATTTCGAAGGGATGGAACAGGAGAAGGCTGCCACGACTATGAATGTGTCCCAGCCAACATTTCATCGGATCCTACAATCGGCACATAACAAGGTCGCAGACGCCTTGGTCAACGGTAAAGCAATCAGAATTGAAGGTGGAGAATATGTGGTTAAGGAAGGAAAACACACTGGAAAACGTGGAACACACACACGTCACACGCACACGTCCGTTTGATGGCTGATGACATTCTTCTGCAGAACTCCAGGTCGATCTTTCGCCGCGTGCTATTATTGAATAGGTATTCAAATTAACTCTTTCGACCGCGCCTGAGTCGACACGAGGGTGCCAATGGAGTCTGTACGCCCGACTCTGTGCATTCACATATCCATCTTTCATTGGTGCTGAGGCGTGAGCATCAGGGAAGCGGCGAGAGAGGCTCATGAAGCGAAACGGAGTGAGGGTGGGCCGCGCCCAACTAGAACTGCGTCTTCTTGTTCAGCATGAACACAGCAAGTGCTTGCAAGAGGACGACCCAAGTCAACAGGACTGCCAAATCTATGGCGAGCTGGATGCTCGGAGCCGTCATAGCCCCAGTCAACGCGTCAACCAGGTAGGTGAGGGGGGTCAGAAAGGAGACAACACGCAGTGGAAGTGGAAGAGCGTGTACTGGAACAAAGACTCCGCTGATGAATATCATCGGCAGTCTCAGAGCCGTCAGCGACATATTGGCGGTGGGCATATCCTTCACGGCTGCGGCAAATAGCATTCCAAGAGCGGAGAAAGCGAAAGCCCCTACAATTGTTGCAATCGCGAAGAGGAATGGATTCGCTATTTGGGCTCCAGTCAGCACAACAGCGCCTACCGCAGTAACTAGTGAGAGCATTATACCGAAAGCAGAACCCGCTAGGGATTTGCCGAGGACTATCGTTGTGGTTGAGACAGGGGCGACTTGAAGTAGCTCATAGGTCTCTGTCTGCTTCTCAATCGCAACGGATATCGCCTCGACGGAAGATGCTCCGAAGAGGGAGACCATACCGACAAGTCCTGGGATTAGGAGATCGGATGGTATTACGCGTCCAAGAGAGAAGGAGAGGTATACGAACGCAGGTATGAGTATCCCGAAACCGAGTATCTGAGGCTTGAAGTAGTAGATTCTCGCGTCCTTCTTAGCAATGCAAGCTATCCTGCCCACAACCCCCGAGAAGGACTTGCTTGGGGGGTTTGACAATGTGTCAACCACGTTGACCACCGCCCTTTGCCGCCCGAAGGAACTCCATCCTCTCAACCTGAACAGCATCAAGCCCAGTACACTTAACGAAAACATCTTCGAGACTGGGCTGTTTGGTGTTCATGGTTACAATCTCGAACCCATTCGACGCAGCAAACTGACTCACTCTCTGGATTGTGGCACTGGGGCTTCCTGTACGAATCTGGTACTTGTCACCCTGTTTCGAAACCTCCTTCACATTTGGGTCGGCTCGAAGAAACATTTCCACGCTTGACTCATCTCTGTCGAAAGCAACTTCAACGACATGTTCGCCCTGCAGCGAAGACTTCAGTCTCTCAGGGGAACCTTCAACGACGATCTTACCCTGTCTTATTATGGCGACTCGGTCACACAGCTGGTCAGCCTCATCGATGTAGTGAGTCGTCAGAAAGACCGTCACACCCTCCCTGTTCAGTTCTCTAATAATCGACCGGATAAGCCTGGAGCTTTGAACATCTAACCCGCTCGTAGGCTCGTCCAGGAAGAGAACCTCTGGACTGTGAAGGAGCGCAGCTGCTATGCGTACCCGTCGTTTCATGCCCTTAGAATATCCAAGAAGGTGGTCGTTTCTCCGATCGTAGAGTTGGAAGGCTTCAAGCAGTTGCTTGGCTCGCGCTCTTCTCGTGAGCTTGTCGACGCCGTAGAGTTCGCCGATGAACATGAGGTTGTCCCATGCGGACATCTCATTGTACAGATTACTGACTTCGGATACGACACCGATCTTCTGCTTAACCGCCAGCGACTCTTTGATACAATCCCTGCCACCGACCTTTGCGCTTCCGGACGTGGGTTTGGTCAAGCCCGTCAGCATGCGGATGGTGGTCGTCTTGCCAGCACCGTTCGGTCCAAGGAGACCAAAGAACTCGCCTCTCGCCACCCTGAAGGTGAGACCGTCGACAGCCGTGATACTACCATAATGCTTGGTTAGGTCGGTGACTTCGATTGCGCTTTCCATTCTCTTCCATCTTCACTCTACTCTATCGTTTCAATTCCTTGATCTGCTCCTCAACTGCTGCAAGTTCCTTCTTCAGCTCGTCCGCGTATTCTTCTAAGTCCTTGGTTCGTTCTTCCCTTGTGAAGAATCGTCTACCACGGTATCCGTGATGTTCATGTCGTCCCTCACAGCCGCAACCACATTCACACATGTTCGCGTTCCACCTCCAGCCGTCACTATCAGAAACGAAGCACTTAAACTACAGAGTTAGTAGTAACGTAGGAACTATGTGCGAGCGAAGTAGTAAACCAGATCATCTCTGCCTCTGTCCACTCGAAGGCGTCATAGACACCATAGGTAAGAAATGGACCCTGCTGGTCATCAATGCTATTGGAAACCATGGAAAACTCAGATTCAGCCGGATGATGGAAGAGCTACACGGAATCAGCCCCACGACCTTAACTGACACACTCCAAGAACTCCAACGTGAAAAGCTAATCATGAGAGAGTCATTCGCTGAGATACCCCCGAGAGTCGAGTATTCCCTGACGAAGGACGGTGTGCAACTCAGAAGCGCGATCCTGCCTCTGCTGCAATGGGCATCAACGAGGACCACCCCAACCAAGAAGAGATGTTCAGCTAGGTACAGGCAAATCCGAGCCCATCAGATAGTGAGAACTTCACAGTAGAGCCCCGATACCTCAAAGCCCTACATCCCTGACACTTCACACACAGCGCCTCACCCAAACACTCTCCCCGCATAGGCGATCTAGGTTGAAACTTCTGTTCGGGGCTCTCCTCCGGCGCCAAAGACTACCGGTGGTATCCAGCATGCCACAACCATCCGCTTTTCTAATCATGGCCTCTACGCTCAGAAGCGAGAAATCAACGATACTACGAATACGTCACGCTTCCAATAGGCTTGCTTCACATCTGGGCGGGTTCACGTCTCTTGTTGCCGGCGACTGGCAGGGTCGAGCGTACAGACTCCATTGGCACCCTCGTGTCGACTCAGGCGCGGTCGAAAGAGTTAATTTGAATACCTATTCAATAATACTAGACCGCGTAAGATCGACCTGGAGTTCTGCAAAAAGGATGTCATCAGCCATCAAACAGACGTGTGAAATGGTTAGGGAGCTGAGGACGCAGGGGAGACCTTGGCTTGAAATCCAAGACGAACTGGAAAAGGCGGGGATCAAGCAAGGTGATTATCGACCGTTGTACTTCGGATGTGAAACCGCACCCTACCGACTGCGTTTCATTCCCAAAGACGAACCTCGAATACTTTCGAGAGAGTTCGATGAGGAGCTCTCACGACTGGCAGGAGAGCACTCCTTGGTGGTTCAGATGCGGTGCACAGGCTACAACCTATTCATGGACACGGGGAAACCGGAGGGCAACTTGCAGAGAATTAGGAAAGCTCTTCGCTTGTCCCATAGAACGGAATGGCTGAAAGTCTTCTGGTTTGACAAGTATTGTATTGAGGTGGACCGTCCTGACCTACCGGGCATGCCAGAAGCTCTTGAGAACATCGGAGGCCGGCTCTACGGGATGGCCGCCAGATGAGACACTAACACTGGCATCAACTTCATGCCAGAGACTCTGGATGCATAGACGACGACAGTTCGCTGTGCACGAGATTTCATTCCTGATGACATGATCCATTCGCGCCGGTGTGTTGTCCACACAAGCCATCCTGTGCCATTGCGAAGGTTTCTCCCTTCAAGCATGACTCGACAGCCTCAGCCACAGTCCCTGTGATTCCACACCTAACCTCGATCCCAAGTTCCTTGAAAGCCAAGTACGGACGCATCCCCATCGCTTCCACAAGCATCAGACTGACTCCTTTCTCTGCCAGCGCTCTCACAGGACTGGCGCAGTCCGAGTGTGCTCCGCTCGATACCTGTTCTATGGCTTTGACCTCTCCGTCCTCCAGTGTCACTACCGCGTAGCAGTCACATCGGCCAAAGTGAGACGACACTCGCGCCTGGAGACTCGCCTCACCCGTGCATGGTATCGCTATCTTGGTTCTGGCCATCTGCTTAGCGTCCTCCTGTCCTTCCACGTTTTCCAGTGTGTCTTCCTTCCTTAACCACGTACTCCCCGCCTTCGATTCTGATTGCTTTGCCGTTGACCAGGGCGTCTGCTACCTTGCTATGTGCGGATTGCAGGATCCGATGAAATGTCGGCTGGGACACATTCATCGTCGTAGCAGCTTTCTCCTGCTCCATCCCCTCGAAATCCTTCAATCGCAGTGCTTCGAGTTCGTCTACTGCCAAGTTGACCCTATCGAGTTCGGTGAGCGGTATCCCTCTCGGTTTGAAGTAGTTGACTGATGGCTCGCAGCAGACCGTCCGACATATCTTCGGCCTGGCCATGGTAACGAATAAATATTCATAACCAAATAAGCGTTTCTACAAGGCACCTGAGGGGAGCCTCGTATGTCCAGTCACGAGCTTTGAGGAGGCACCGGCCCCAAGCCATGAGCGAAAGGCGCTCCGTCACAGTGCTCATCACGGAGTCGCGATTTGAATCGTCGTCGGTAGGCTGGTGCGCACACACAACCATCGGAGCGAGACATGCCTCCCTTTTCGAGGCAAACCCGTGCAAGGCTAACTCTTTCAAGAGAAGATCTCGACCTGCGCACTAGTTACACGTGGACTTCCACGTCCCCCAAACCCAATCCACGTGGCCACCAAAAATCGAGCCTTATGTTATATCCCCCGCACCAAGGTACCCACACACACAACATAGATTTCAACAACTTCTTCTCTTGGTGCACACACAAAAACCGTCTAAACTGTCGGCCGCAAACGTAATCAGTCTGTCAAAACGAAACTCATTCAGGACTTTGAAGAATGATGAAGTATGCGATTCACTCTCTTCTCTGGAGCGAGCGCTTCGACGTTGAACCAGAGTCTGTCATCAAGAAGGCAAAGAGATTTGGTTTCAACGGAATAGAGATCTACGTTTCTCCTGCGCAAATTGACACTTTTGACAAGGAAAGAGTTAGGAGGGCTTTGCGGGACGCTGAACTCGAATGCATAGGATGTACCTGCCTGGACAGAGAGACGGACGTTACGAGCCCAAATGAGGCGACCAGAAAGAAAGGGGTCAACCATTTGGAGAAAGCCGCCGAACTCTTCTCCGAACTTGACGGCAATCTCGTTACAGGAGTTACCTATGCCGCGTGGGGGAAGCTTACCGGCACAGGCCGCACGGATGAGGAATGGAATCGTTCAGTAGAGAGTCTCAGGGAGGCGTGCAGGCTTGTTAGGGAGCGCGGCGTCACGCTTGGTGTCGAACCCGCAAACAGATTTGAGACATATTTCCTCAACACAGCTGCTGATGCCATCAAATTAGTGAAGGAAGTAGGTGAACCAAACGTAGGAGTTCACTTAGACACCTTCCATATGAACATAGAAGAAAAGAACTATTATGATCCGATAGTGGCAAGCGGGAAAGTTCTCTGTCACATGCACTGCTGCGAAAACGATAGAGGAGTGGCTGGAACTGGAAACGTCAACTGGGACGCAGTTTTCACAGCACTTTCGAAGATAAGGTATGATAGATGGATAACTCTTGAATCCTTCACTCCGGAGATCAAGAGCGTCGCAGCCAGCACAGCGATATGGAGACAGATTGCCCCAAGCGCAGACGCGATAGCATCAGAAGGACTAAGGTTCCTTAAGTCAATGGAACGGAAGTACTTCAAAGGCGAAGGCTGACCAAGCAGTTCTGTGTGCACACCAAGCCACCCGACAACGAACTCCCCTCTCTCCTCATCAGAATCGAGAATGAGGAGGCTAGAGTTCTGAGCTCTCAGGTCACTCGCAAGTAACCGCGACTGCGACGATGGCGACTACACCGAACAATGCTCGGTAGGGCACGACGAGGGCGGGGGGTTCTTAACATGTGAAGTGCTAATATCTGGTAGGTGTTTGTTCCTTAATCCTGCAATAACCACCGAATTCCTCTGAGCGATGTTTTCCTTCTTTCGTCATTGTCGCTCGTTGTGCCCTTATTCTTTCAAGAAGATCTGATGCTAGTTCGTCGTTAGGGTCTTGAGGGACTAGTTCACCACGAGACCCACACAAAATAGCGAAACGCCGACGGTTCAAATTACGATGCTCGCGAATGGTGTATTCACGGCGTACTGGTCTTGAATGGTATCTTCTCGTTCTTGCATAGCAGCTTGACTGTTCTTCTTGCGGACAGGGCCGCGCCGGGTAATCCGCCGCCTGGAGAGAGCCATTGGCCGGCCATGTAGAAGTTGAAAAGGGAAGGCAGTGTCGGTTTGATGTTCAGACGCATCGTCTCTCTCGTGAACTGCCAGCCCTCGTATGATCCGCGCCAGTTGCCTGTGTAACGCACGAACGTCAGCGGTGTCGCAACATCAACAGCCTCAATCTTGGATCTGATGTCCGGATACCGCTCAACGACTGCGTTGATGACCGCTTCCTGCACGTGTGCTTTCTCAGCATCATACTTCTCCCTGTCCTGACCGATTTCTTCCCAGAAGACGTAGTCAGTTGGAATCATGATGGTCAGCACCGTCTTCCCTGTGGGCGCAAGGGTTGGATCGAAACTATGATTCGTGAGGGCGATTCTCTCATGTTCGCTATTGCCGATTCTGATTGGGTTCTTGACCGGGTAACTGGCCATGATGGGTTCCTTTGTAAAATCCTCAGCGACCCCTAAACCGACGAAGATGATTGGAGGGAACACTGGCAGCTTGTCGTAGTATCCTCTGATTTCGTCGTCCACATACTTGCCGTCTAGCCACTCGAAGATTGTTGAGTGACCATCTGCTGCAGAGATCACGATGTCGGCTCTGTGCTCCGTCCCATCTGCCAGCTTAACTCCAACAGCGCGATCGTTCTCTACAAGTATCTTTGACACTTTCGTTCGGTAGCTGATCCTGCCCCCCAGCTTGAGGAACCTCTCTTCGATCGATTTCGCAAGAGGAAGAGATCCACCGATTGGGTAGCTGGCAGATCCGTTACTCATCCAAGCCAGCGTCATCATGAGAAAGATCAGTGACATCTCGTGCCATTGTAGCGCGGCAGTGAAGAGGTTCCGCAGAACAGGATTTCTGATCTTGCCCGCGAACTCCTGAACTGGCAAACTGTACTTCGGGAAGAGCCTGAACAAGTCTGGGATGAGTCGCAACAGAGAGCTGTCAGGAACAGGATTCTGTATCGTGCAGGAGGCCTCTATCTTCCTCATGTTGCCTCATGGATAACAAGCATGTGCAGAGCCAGACTTCATAGCGACCTACACAGATACAATGCAATCGATTGTGCAACAGATTCATTCAAGATAACTCAGGAAATTCCTGAGAGCAATGCATTAGGTGGATTGAAGCTCGACTGCGAAGGTCTGCTTCTCCTAATCAGGCCCAAGGTATACGCTATATTCAGTCGTGAGGTCCAGAAAGAAGCGGAATCACATGGTGATCTTCGCCAATACCTGAAACAGAACCTAGAACGCCTAGATCTAGCAGAGGATGTCGTGCGCTATGCTACTCATGGATTCTGGGGCACACCTAGACAGTTATTGGAACTCTATGTAGAGAAAGGCAACGGATACACCGTGCATCACATGCTGAAGATCCGAGAAGCCATACGGCAAAGCAAGCAGGCCAGAGTCATGGAAAGCCAACTGCGTCACATAGGCATTAACTGGGAGAATGAATACGGCTTCTGCGGACAAAGGAAAGCCCAGGCCATAATCCACACGGATTCCTGCACAGACAATTGCTTCACATGCGCACACAATACGTTCGCCTGAATAGAATTGGACCGTTGTCGTTTCTCTCAAAAGGAAAGATTGTCAACTCGAGTTCGTCTTTCGAAAGGACGTCCTAACAATAAAAGGTTCAAATTTGGTTGCCCGCACCAAGGGACCGGGGATATAACATAAGGGCTGATTTTTCGTTGCCACGTGGAACAGCGAGTAGGGACGTGGAAGTCCACGTGTAATACGGAGGCGGTAAGGAAGACTGGGCTATCCCGAAGCAAGTGCGAGGTCGATTAACTGGGTCCCGCCCCACCCGGGATACCGCCCATAGAAGCCGGGATCCCTGTAATTGTCGGAGCCACCCCAAATCCCGACCTCCGTCCCGACGACCTGCCCAGGCTCGGTCATGATTCCGCCTTCGCCGCGCAAAGGTATCTTCATCTCCACTACCCAATGGCCAGCAGGCTGCTCATGATAACGGCCTTGCATGGCCCCTGGCTCGTTCAGAGGCGTAAGGCAGAAGGGTAGCTTGCTGTAGCTTGCTGTACCGAAGTAGTCGCTGACTAGGGAGAGAAAGTTGAGGCGACACTCGTCGGAGTAGCGGATGAATCCACTGTAACTTGCATTCGACGAGTAGACATAAACCACATCTCTACCTGCGACCCACGTGTAGTCATGGTCCACATCAAAATATAGGCGGACCTCGAAACGGCTGGACGCAGCTGTTTGTACGCTTGGGGTTATTTGCACTGCAACATATAGGAAGTCTTTGTCGTTCTTCGCGTAGAGATCCACATCTACGTTGCCGCCGCCAAGAGATAGCTTCCCCGCGTCAGACCACTCACCAGGACTCATGGACCCATCTATCGTAGGTAGCACTCTCAATAGGCCTGAATCTACGCGAGAGTGAGGACGTGGAGGAATATGCAGCAATTCCCTCTGCCATAGTACTGCTTCATCGCAGCTCGAGAACTCTCCAAGTAGTTTCTCGCTTTCTGGCGTGTCCGGCCGCGGATGCTTGCCGAGGTTGTAGCCTAGAAGGCAGAGATCTCCTACATTGGTGGCGTTTACGTTTCGGGTGAGCAGCCCAAATGGCAGCAAAGGCTCATCATATCCGATTGTGACAATCAGCACGTACTGTGCTATCGACAGCCCGTTTTCTGGATCGGCAATGAAGGCGAGATCAAGGTCAAATGTGCCTTCACCGGTTCGCGTATAGCTACAGGTGAAATTGCTCGTCGCATCCTTGGTTGGTATTGGTATCGCGAACGGCCAGTCGCGCCGAACGGGAAAAAGCGGGTTATCGAAGGGTGAATACTTTGCTTTCTCGAATAGTCTGCATTCGAGTCGGAGACTGACTTCTGGTGGAGGCGGAGGTTGAACCACAAGCCTATACTTGGCGTGGAGGCCTCTCTCACCAGGAGTGCATAGGCCCAACTCGCGAGCCTTGCTGGGACAGAGAATCATTAGACCCGTGAACGGTGCCTCATGATCCTCAGCGGTAATGCTCAACTCACTCCGTACGGGAGGCGAGACATAGATGTATCCGGCGATAACCATAGAAAAGGCCAAGATGATTATTGCGACTGCGATCAAGAGCCGATTTCTACTCAAACGAGGCACCCGCGCTTATCACCTAGGACAAGCAACTCTGCCCAACGCTGACTGGACACCTAGAAGAAGCAGGACAACGACGACTGATGCCGCTTTCAACGACTTTTCGTCGCTCAAATTCAGTACGGAGCCTTTTCCTTAAGGGTTTCTGAACTCTCACTTTGCACTATTGCATCTTGTCTGAGAGCATCGGAACGACATGGGGAGTACCAGTTTCTCCTGCTTCGCCAAATCGTGAAAACGGATAGATGGTAGGCACCTAGGCAGTAGGTGCGAGGCGACGGAAAGTGGAGACGGCGTCGCCTGGTGAGGAGGCGGCGGAAGAGGATAGGAGGAGTCAGCAGCAGGAGGAGGAAGAAGATGACGGCTGCAGGAAGCTAGAATGTGGCAGCAGCACGAGAAAGATGAGGGAGCAGCAGGAGGAGTCTTTTCGTGTGTATGCCCCATGGTGCCCACGCAGAATCAAGTCCAGATTACGACGCAGATTCCTCAGACGACGTAAGAAACAGGCAAGCATTTTCTTCTTGCTTTGAAAAGCATTGAGCGCTACATTTTCCCGTGTAATTCATGTATTATTCCCGCAAGAAACACTAGACAATTCCGAGAGAAATCCTCTTCTTTCAATAACTAATGCAGCAGAAACCACGCTGCCGCTCAACCAAAACCAGATGATGACATTATTTCAACCATTCCAGTCGTTTTCAGACTTCCCGTGTAAAAGTGCGAAAAGGGGGGAAAACGATAAAAACCCAAATTTGAACCGTCGATCTGAGCAATTTTGTGTGTGCGCGCATCGAACCTTATGGTAACCTTTGCAACAACAAATTCCACGAGAATATCATAGCATGCCATCCAAGAGAAAGTTCTGGAAAAAGGGACGACGCGAGAGACGAGAAGCTAGACTGCAAGAAGCTTCTCCCTAACTTTCCCGTACACTCGGAATGGACGTTCGCCGCGGGCGTAAGGTTGGAAGCATTGACCTTTTATGTCGCAGAGCTGTGGCGAGCTATCGTTGACTATGGCTAACCAGCTATCGAAAGCCAAATTCATTAGTCTTGAGACATGCAAGAGAAACGGCGAAGCAGTTAGGACTCCCGTTTGGTTTGTAGAGGAAAACGGCTTGATTTATTTTCATTCGCCGGCAAAATCTTGGAAGGTGAAGAGGCTTCGAAGGAATCCTGTCGTTCGTTTAGCGCCTTGTGCAAGGTTCGGCAGAATAGAGGGGGATTGGCTCAAGGGAAAAGCTACTCGGATCGATGGAGAAGATGGCAAAAGAATCGTCAAGCTGGTAAACTCTAAGCAGGGGCTAGATGGTAGAATTCTTGGCTTTTTCGAGAAGAAGAATAGAGTTGCTTTCTCAATCAAGTTGGATGCTGATTGAGCGCACCAGCTGACCCACACACACAAAAAATCAAACGACGACGCACGACGGTTCAAATTGCCGTGTCATCGGAGTACGGGAATGCTTGGAGAGACACGAAATGCGGAAATTGAACTTGCGGTTTGATTGGGTCCAGCGTGAGCGAGCAAGTGGTTCGCATGTCTGCAAAGGAGCTATCTTCTGGAGAACGGGAGGCATTAGGGACGCGCGAGAATACATGGCCTCACAACCAAGATACACAACTCTTGCGAAGTTCTTGGCCTCCTCCCGCGCGTCGCTGGCGGAGAGCCGATCTGACAAAAGGAAGCGACGGTCTCTGCGCGAGGCATTGTCAGAAATTGAGACTCCTTCGCATGCCACAAGGTAAGATTCTAGCTCCTTTGTTAGAGAGGCCCATAGCCAAATTCAGTAAACATTCACGCATATCCCAATTGTTGTGACAAAAGTCTTCCAAGAACGCTTAAATTCGGTATCGAGAGGTAGTCGAATTCTATGAAGCAAGTTATGAAAGTTGGCGACGTCTCAGCTGAACCCGGTAAGAAAGAATATGGCCCGGCCACCTGGGTTGAACTAAGAGATGGATCTCGAGTTCATCTTCCTGTAATTCTAGTTAACGGGCAGCATGAAGGGCCTAAGGTTGTAATCAACTGCGCAACGCATCCCACGGAACTTGCCGGTTACGCCTCGGTTCAGATCGTAACTAGGAAGATTGACCCGACGAAGTTGAAGGGAAGCATCGTAGCCTTTCCCATCTCCAATCCTTTGGGAATGCAGTGGGGCGAATATGTTTCACCGCATGACTACGTCAACATGTACGTCGCTTATCCCGGCAGTAAAGATGGGTCGATAACTTCCAGGCTTGCCAACTTCATTTGGGAGAACGCATCTAGGACTGCTGACCTAGTGATGGACCTTCATGAGAACGTCAAGCCCTGCCTCCATTTCTCCTTCGTAGGTTACAGCGACAACAAGAAGATTGAAGCAAGAGCGCTCGAACTTGCGAAAGCCTTCGGCTTAACAATCATCAGGCCAAAAGGCGAGTTCGCTCTTGCTGGTATGAAACCCGGTGACGTGGAATACATAGACGTTTGCATGTCACACGGAGTCCCCGCATTCACACCCGAACTCGAAGCCGGAACGGACTTGACGTTAGACGAGAAATGGACGAGCGTAAGAGTAGGCGTGAGAGGATTAATGAACGTCCTAAAGAAGCTTGAAATGATCCCAGGAGCAGTTGAGCCGCAAACTGAAGCTATGGTTTTCCAAGGCAACTTCGCATTTCACGGGATGGCCATTGCAAACAGGGGAGGACTCGTCAACCGCCTCGTTGATGTCGGGGTTAAACTGAAGAAGGGCACACCAATCGCGAAGGTGCTCAACGCTTACGGCGAAGAGGTCGAAACGATCGAGATGCCCGTTAACGGATACGTATGGGGGTGGAACATTGGGTCGCCTCCAAACTTCAACTGGAGCGTACAGTCCGGCGATAGTGTGGCCTTCATCTATACAGATGCATGACCACCCTAGTACAAGATTCCTGGCAATCTAGCGGTCCCAATTGCCCAAGAGGTCTAGAATCTGCAGAATGCAATCTCATGGGGGAGCGACCATCCAAACTTAAACCATCGGCTGGCGCTATTTTGTGTGTGAAGGGATGAAAAGTCTCTAGTCCTCGTGTGTGGTAGGCACACACACAACAAAACTACCTGAAACGACGGCGATCAAGGGTTCAATTTACGATGTGCGCACCAAGGTACCCACACACAGATCAAACGAACGACGACGGGCGAAGGTTCAGACTACGACGCCCTCTCACGTAAATAGTGGGCCGGCGTCGATGTAATGGCGGAGCATTCGCCTGATTGGCGAGGGGGTGGAAAAGAGAGGTGAGTGGGCTAAGAACTGAAGTTGGTGTGCCAAAGGTTCATCCGAACCGCCTGCGGTTCATGTACGTCTACACCATCGTCACAGGTGGGATTCTTGGTTTTGCCCTTCTTCTTGCTCCCAGTACGATGCTTTCTGCTTTAGGATATCCGACTGAGGAACCATTCTTGGCGGGAATCGTCTACAGTGTTTGGCTGGCGGAAGGAATCTTGCTCGCATTTGGGCTACGTTCCCCAGTCAAGTTCGCGCCTGTTCTGCTCCTGCAACTCACATACAAGCTGATTTGGTTCGTGGCCATTATCATTCCGCATCTGTTGACGGGGCAACTGCCTACGTTCGCAATGACAATGAGCGCCCTGTACGTAACGTTCGTCATAGGGGACATAATCGCAATTCCCTGGGGACATATCTTCGTAAGGTGATTTGCAGTAAGGTACGGGTTCAATTTGCGAACCAAAACCCAACGAAAACCCACCCCTCCATTCCTGTGCGAGCATCGTAATTTGAACCGTCGTTTAGGCGTGATTTCTTTGTGTGTGTGTGACCGATCGGGGCGCCTTCAAAAGCGAACTGTTTCCGAAACCATAGCAGTCCAACTGAGACCAAAATAAGAATATGCGAATAATGGAGAAGACAGGCATTATCGGACCCTTTAGTGTGTGGGTAGGCTGGTACTCATTGCCTAATCTCCTCAAGTTTCTCTAGTATCTTCTTGTAAACCCTGAAAGAATTCTGACTTCTTGCTTTCCTTCGCAAGTAGTGCAATGTATTCCTACGTATCTCATGGGTCCTTGCCTCTCGCGGACTTACAGTCAGGATTTTCCTGCGAAGTGTTTGATCGTCGATTCTCTGATTTGCCCGAAGCAATCACACAGCGACGTGCACAGGCGAGGCATCTGAGCCGCTCATCTACTAGCGATATGCAGAGGGCATCGCTGTTCTGCATTATTGATGTCGCCAGGCACGAACTGTCCGAACGACATATTTAAGAATGTGAATTTAAGCATTTGGTGCCGATTGCTAATGAGTGTTGTTGCAGTTGAAGATAGGGTGAGGCGCCTTGTGGGTTCAGGGCTTCGTGGATCTTGCCGACCTAGCGAACGAATATCTCAACTGAAGAGAAGAGCGAAACAAGCGGACGATATGACACTCAGGCGATTGGAAGCTATCTTCTCCGGTCTTGCAGATAATACTCGCCTGAGGATTTTGCAACTCCTTGCTGAGGAGGAGCTTTGTGCATGTGAGGTCATGGCCGCACTCGACTTGACGCAGCCAACTGCATCCCATCACCTGGGAATCCTTGAAAGGTCAGGCTTGGTGGTATCTCGGCGAGAGGGAAAATGGGTCTTCTACAGAATTGCGGACGCGAAGGTTGAGATTCTGCTGACGAAGGGTTCTCAGCTGATTGAGGGAAGTCTCTGAGATGGGAGAAAGTGCGCCGCATCGTCTTTCCCTTCTGAATCGTTTTCTTACGCTCTGGATTTTTCTGGCTATGGCCGTCGGAGTAGGTGTCGGGGCGGCGTTTCCAGAGATCGCGAGCATTCTTGACGCGTTTAGAATTGATACAGTATCGCTCCCGATCGCTGTCGGCCTGCTGTGGATGATGTATCCTCCACTGGCCAAAGTGAAGTATGAGGAACTCTCGAAGCTCGCGGGGCGAGGGAAGGTGTTCGCCGTTTCGCTAATCCAGAATTGGCTCGTTGGACCCTTCCTAATGTTCGGCCTCGCTTGGCTGTTCTTGCCTGACCTGCCCGAGTATAGGATCGGGATCATCATCGTAGGCCTCGCCAGATGCATAGCCATGGTTCTAGTATGGAACATGCTCGCAGGAGGCGACAATGAACTATGCGCAATACTCGTTGCGCTCAACTCAATCTTTCAGGTTGCACTCTACTCAGTCTACGCTTGGTTCTTCGTCACGCTTCTCTCATCTTGGATTTCCCCAGGGGCAGGTGCCGTCGTGAACGTCTCAATCTTTGACGTCGCGAAGACTGTGTTTGTGTTTCTCGGGATCCCATTCATAGCGGGAATCGCAACGAGGTTCGCTCTGATCCGAGCAAAGGGAAAGGAATGGTATGAAGGACAGTTCATGAAGAAACTCGGTCCTACTTCCCTAATTGGTCTACTGTTCACGATTGTGGTCATGTTCTCGCTGAAGGGCCAATACATTCTTGCGCTCCCGTGGGACGTCGTGCGAATCGCAATCCCGCTCGTCACATATTTCCTCATCATGTTTGCCCTCTCATTCTGGATGTCTCGGGCCATGAAATTCACATATCCAGAGACAGCGACGCTCTCTTTCACGGCGGCAAGCAACAACTTTGAGCTAGCAATTGCCGTCGCGATCGGCGTCTTCGGAATAAACTCAGGCCAAGCCTTCGCCGCAGTCATAGGACCACTTTTTGAAGTTCCCGTTCTGATTAGCCTCGTCAATGTATCGCTCTGGGCGAAGCGGAGATTCTTCGCTGGACCGAAAGGCGTCGAGTTAGCTGAGAGAATACCGGCGATGCCGCGTCCAGAGTAAGGAGAGATTGCTTACGTTGCAGGAGAATCAACAACAGAAGACGTGTGCATGCACTTCGAGGTTCCTCGACATTATGCGTGCTGCACCTCCGAAGCGGGACTGGCTCAGAAAGGCGACCTGCCCTGCTTGCAAGAAGGAGTACTGGACCAATAGGGAGACGGACTGCTGCTTCGACTGCGAATCTCACCGCTCAACGGAGGCGGGCGTGGCGTGAGTGAATACCTACAGACCGTCTTCGACAAATTCGAACTTCGAGTCCACAAGGAATACCACTACACCGAAGACGGACTCTGGGCCAAAATCGAAGCCGGCAGAGTGAGGGTGGGCTTGAGCGACTTCTTACAGAGGACAGGAGGAGATGTGGCGTTCGTTGAGGTCGTCAGACAAGGCTCAGCGGTTGAGAGGCAAGCGGAATTCGGAACATTGGAAACCGCCAAAACAACGGTTTCACTGCTTTCCCCCATATCAGGAACGATCGACCAGGTCAATGGAATACTGTCCGAGAAGCCGGAGCTGGTGAATTCAGATCCCTACGGCGAAGGCTGGCTCGCAATTCTGGCGCCGAGGAATCTTGAGGACGACTTCAAGGCCTTGATGAACGCGGACGAGTATTTTGAACTGATGCTCAAGAAGCTCGAGACAGAACATGAGAAACTGGAGGTTAGGTAGCTTGAAAACTACGATGGAGAAGAAAGTGATTGTGATCCCCTGTAGTGGAATCGGCAAGGCTTTGGGGAGCGTGAGTAGGGAAGCGACATACGAGGTCGTCGAGAGCCTCAGGAAAGGAGTCACAGAGACCATTTGCCTTGCTCTCATTACTAGCGGGGATGAAGAGACTCTTCAGCTCGTGAAGACCAACAAGTGCATCACAGTTGATGGATGCCCACTCCAATGCGCCCAAAAGAATGTCAAACTTGCAGGCGGAGAACTAGCTGCAAGCTTCAGAGTCGTCGACACACTGAAAGAAAACAGGAACCTGAAACCGAAGAGCGTCACCTTTCTCGATCGCGACGGTCAAGAACTAGCCAGCCTGCTCGCCAAACAGGTGGCGGAGAAGGTAGGCGAACTACTAAAGGAGTAGACAGTAATGGTGGATCTGCCAGAAAAGAAAATCGGCATCATCTCCTGTAGCGGAGAAGGATGTGTCGAGGGCACCATATCACGGGTGGCAACGCGCCAAGTGCTGGAGAAGCTGAGGCCTGAGGAGACTGTGACGATTTGCCTTCCGCTTTTTCTTGCAGGAGGCAAAGAAGAGAGAGCATTCGCAAAACACTATCCAACCATTACGGTTGACGGCTGCGAGAAGCTATGCGCAAAGACCGCTACCGAACGTTACAGCGGCAAGCCGGCATCATCAATAGTCATTACCGACCTGACAGGGAATCCAGGCTGCTCAAGATCCGGCCGCCGAAAACTGGACAGCGACGCTCTAGGTTTGGCTGAGAAGGCGGCTGAGAAGATCGCGAAGGAAGTCGATGAAGTCCTAGACCACTGGAGGTAAGCGTGTGCCGACATACAAAACGAAGGTTGTTTGGACGGGCGGCCATGACGGCGAGTTGTCATGCGGCAACGGCCCCAAGATGAGTTTCTCTGCTCCTCCTGCCCTACAGGGGCGCTCAGGCGTCATGACACCTGAGGATGGGTTTGTTGCAGCGTTGAACATGTGCTATCACTTGATGTTCATATGGGCCGCTGAACGGTTGAAGATTCAGCTCGTCTCTTACGAATGCGAAGCTGAAGGCCACGTAGTTGATCTTCTAGATCGAACTTCAACCTTTGAACAGACCGTTCTGCGACCCGTGATCAAGGTCAAGAATGAGTCACTAGGACGGGTGGGTAAAGCGTTGGATTGGGCGCGGAAGTACAGCTTGGTTGCGAACTCAATCAGGTCTCAAGTTACAGTTGAGCCGAAAGTGGAGAGCGAACCATAGCAAGGGAACACCGACTTGACCACTGTCCTATTCATCTGCATACAGAACTCGTGCAGGAGTCAAATGGCCGAGGCCATCTTCAACCACCTCGCCCCAGAAGGCATCAGAGCGATCAGCGCTGGCAGCGAGCCCGCAACGAAGGTCGACCCGCTCGCATTGGCTGCGCTGAAGGAGATAGGAATCGAAACCAATACTCTCAATCCAAAACTGCTGACTCGAGAAATCGCTCAAAGAGCCGACAAGATAATCACGATGGGATGCCCAGAAGCCTGCCCCGCGGTCGGGAAACCCATGGAAGACTGGGGAATAGAAGATCCATCAGGCCGAGGCATCGAGGAATATAGGAAAACGAGAGAGATCATAACACAGAAAGTGAAGCGATTATTGGAAACCTTAGCGGCAAGGTTGAATACATGGCGGCCATGATGCGAGATATGCTCGGAACAATGATGAACGGGACATTGCAGAAGTAGGATCGGAGGTGTCTGAAGATGAAAGAGGACCAAATCAGGAAGATTGTGCGTGAGAAGTATGGAGAACTGGCTGGAACGGAGAGGTCCTGCTGCACTGCTGCTGATACTGCCTGTTGTTGCAGTCCAGAGAATGTGAGCAAGGACATAGGATACAAAGATGATGATCTCAAGGCGGTACCTCAAGGAGCAAACCTTGGGTTAGGCTGTGGGAACCCCGTCGCCATTGCATCGCTGAAAGAAGGAGAGACTATTCTGGACCTCGGATCAGGTGCCGGGTTC
>Ga0187878_1001243_pt1 | contig 25605 bp, 16 predicted proteins | sample June2016WEW_17_1_FD_132979 | JGI IMG/M metagenome (GOLD analysis project Ga0187878, IMG submission 132979) | Peatland microbial communities from SPRUCE experiment site at the Marcell Experimental Forest, Minnesota, USA - June2016WEW_17_150 | ecosystem: Environmental > Terrestrial > Soil >...
CACTTCACCCAGACAGTCTAGGGAACCGAAGGATGTACATTTAGGTTGATTGCTCCCCTGCGCGTGCACGGCTCACCTTGCACTTTGAGGGAGCGTAGGCGGCCCCATCGTGGATGCACATACGACCCCAATCCCGCCTTAGCATATATATCTCGTAAGTCGCAGTCATTATTGGGAAGATCGATCGGCTTTAAGATGAATCCTGACCTCGATAGTCTGCGCTCCGACCCGCGCTTCCATGAGTTTCTTTGTCGGATGAGTTTCCCGCCGTAAGGTCGCCCTCAGCCTTTGCCTCCCCCGTTTCTTACGTCCGCCTCCGATGCGATTCCGTTCCCTTGATACGCAGTTGCGGAATCGACTGGCATACATGGCCACGAGGGAGCACAGCCCTTCTCGCCAGCCAAGCCGGATTGCTCCTGTGAAACAAGCTTTCCCGCCAGGTGGAGCAAGTCACCCGATTCCTGACGGGAAACTAGACTTTCCGTCCTTCAGGCAGGGGTTTTCAAGGCATGGGGGTCTATCGTCCGATGAGATCGGACGAACGATTTTGTGGGAACGGGCGCAGAGTAGGACTTGTACGCCCCCGACTTCATGGTCTCGATGATCTCGCCGGGTTACCCCTCGGCACGGCTGCTCCCCAGGAGAACCGGCCTCCGCTTCACCAGTCGGCGTGCAATCTTGCAGGAAAACTCCTTCGCTGTACAATCGAAATGCAGCGAACGGCAGCCAGTATCTTAACTGTTTGTCTCACCTGAGGGGACGAGCCCATGAACTCGCTTCAGCGCGTGCAGGCGGTCCTGGCAGGCCAAGTCCCTGACCGGGTTCCGGTGTGCCTCCACAATTTCATGTTGGCGACTCGCGAAGCCGGTATCCCCATGGAGAAATATCGTGCGGATCCCCAGGCCATCGCGCAGGTACATATGCAGGCTCTCGAGGAATATGGCCACGACTGCCTGTTGATTGACACCGACACTACCTTGCTGGCTGAGGCGATGGGGGCGGAATCGGAATGCGCCCCGGGCGAACCCGGCCGTATCGTTGTCCCGGCCATTCGCAGCCTGTCGGAAGTGGACCGATTGAAGGTCGTTAACCCTGAAACCGACGGACGCATTCCAGCTCTCCTCGAGGGGATTCGGTTGCTGGCCAAGCAAGTGGGTCACGAAGTCGCTATCCGGGGCAACGCCGATCAGATGGCCTTCGGCTTGGCCTGCTTGGTCCGTGGCATTCAGGATTTCCTCATGGAGCTGGCTGCCGAGCCCGACAACCCGGCGATCTTTCAATTGCTCGAGGTCTGCTACCAGAGCCACCTGGCGGTCCATCGCGCCCTCGTCAGAGCCGGCGCGCATTTCACCTCTTTGGGTGACAGCCTAGCCGGGCCGGACGTGGTTTCGCCCCGCATGTTCGACCGGTTTGCCCGGCCCTATCAAGAAAGGCTGGTCCGGGAGCTGGCAGCGGAGGGCGTTTTCACGGTCATCCACATTTGCGGCAATACAACCAAGATCTTGGATGCGCTTTCTCGATATGACTTCTGCGGTTTCGAGCTGGATTATAAGACGGACGCCGTGGCTGCCAAGACCACGGCCGGTGCCCGCCACGTTCTTTTCGGGAACATTGATCCAAGTGGAGTCTTGGCCTGCGGGACTGTCGAGGAAATCCGGCAGAGTACGCGGGAGCTGTTCTCCGCGTGGAAGCCGGGCGGGCTTTTCATACTCAACGCCGGATGCGCCATCCCGCCCTCGACCCCCCCAGAAAACGTCCATACCTTCGTCGAGATGGCATGGGAAGAGGGTGTCTTCCATTAATCAGGTGGAAGTCGGCTGGGCAGAGAGTCCTCGGCGATAGCCCCGAGTCTGCCGAGTGCAATATCGCACGGTCTTCTCCGTTGGCCTTTCAGCGAGCGGGCACGCTCCGCGGCGAGAGCAGGTACTTCCGTACGGTCTTGCAGGCCAGATAGAGGTGGCGCGCGATCATGCGCACGGACCAATGTTCGCCATGGTAAAGCGGGCCGCAGACCCACGCTACAGAGATTGTCGTCACTATATTTTGCAGTCGTCAATACTTGGCTGCCGCTGTCCGAGAGTCATCTGACACGACGCCTGTATGGGGCTAGGGTACAGAGGATGTTGGACCTTTCCAGGACCTCCTGCGCGGCATGAACTTCCCGCCGCAAGGTCGCTCTCGGCCACTGGCCCCCCCGTTTCTTACGTGCGCCTCCGACGCGATTCCGTTCAGTACATGCACAGTCGCGGAATCGATTGGCTCCCTGATCCAAGGGAGAACATCCCTTCTGACCACCCAGGCCGGATTGGTCCTGTGAACAAGCTTCCCTGACAATGAGCATCGAGTGCCTTGAACGGGGCCGGTAGCAAGGCCGAGGGCAGACTGCTTGCGGGATCGCAAGGAAGCAGGTAGCGCAAAGTTTCGCGTCTCAGAAACTCTGCGGCTCTCGTGATCGTCAGGAACGGCAGAGTTCGAAAAAGCCGAACTCTACGCTACCCGCTCTTAAATGCAGACAGCGGGAGTGGACCGCGCAAAACACAGGTGTCAGGACTCAAACCCAAGGACAGGTGCTGCGTATCGAGTGGCAGGTTTCAGAAAAACAGCGGGTGGTACTTCCTGCTATGCGTGGGATATCAACCAGGACATTGATCCCAGACGGCGAAGTCACGGGTCGTACCTCCTTACGGCCACGCCCTCATCATCCAGCGCCATCTGGTAGATTTTGCCATCGGGAGACAGGCGGAAGTTGCGAAAGGTCTGCTCGACTCTGTGCGAGACGAATAGGTTGATCCGCTTCTTCTCCTGACCTTCAAGGTTGAGGACCAACGCGATATTGGCGGCTTTAGAGTCCTCGCCCAAGGACGCTTCCACGAAGATGTCATCGGCTTGGTCGGTGTTCACTAATTCCAAACCGCCCACGGGCATATCGAACACCAATCGGAAGTCCTTCCATCGGGTTTTGTTTTCTTCCGATATATGGACCCCGGCAGTAACATCCCCGAGGACCTCCGCTCGCAGGAGGCGGGTGCCTTTGTAGGTGAACCATCCCATTACTGCTATCCGCCGGGGATCGGGGTTGCCCGCGAGGTCCGCGATCCTAACCGAGCGGCCTTCCGTCTCCACCCAAATCCCGTCCCACATCCCATCCTCACGACAATACATCCCATAGACGCTATCGGCAGATGGAACGTTCCTGCCCTTGAGCGGCAGCTTGTTAAGCACCGTTCCTTCGGCATCGAGCAAGTAAACCTTCTTCTGCATCGATGCGTCGAGCAGGACGATCTTGCCATCTTTGGTGACATCGATGTCCTTGAAGTCAGAATTTGAGTTGTCCGGGATGGGAATGGTTTCTATCCTCTTCTTATCTCTGAAGACCTGAATTCGCGCGTTGAGCTGGTCGAGGACATAGATTTCACCCTTACTCCCGAGCGCGAAGCTCATGGGGCCCTCAGGGGCGGCTTCCTCCGGGATGCTGTGCCCCAGATCGTCGGGGCCCGATCCGTAACTCGCCCTTACGACCTCCACGCCCAGGGGCTTTTCGGCAGCCTCTCTGGTTGGGGTTTCCTGGAAGATGTCCTCCGGGGCGGCAGGGAACTTGGCCCTCAGCCGCTCGTAAGCGCCACCGCCACCGGTGCAGGTAGGGTTGCCCACCTCTGTACACTGGAGTTCCACAGTCTGCCAGCTTCCGTCGTGCTCCTGTAGCAGCGCCCAGATGTCCTCGTAATGGCGCTTCCCATCGCGCGACTGTGGCTTTACGTGGGTCCATGCCCAGCCGTTGTGTACGCGCAACGTCTCCACGACGAAGATCCGGCCGGTGTTCATCTTCGCCCTTAGCGCGTCAAGTATCGCCTTGCGCTCAGCGCTCCCTTTGCCTGGCGAGTGCAGATCCTGCGCGGCCACATCCGTTGCGGGCTTCTGCGCCCACGTTGCCGGCGCCGCAAGGAACAGTCCCAGAGCCGCCGCGAACCACAAACTCTGAATTATTCGCATGGCGTCCTTTCCACTCCGCAGAGGGACTTAACCAGGATTCCCTTTTGGGCATTTCTGACAGCAGCAGTATACGACACGCACTCTCGTTTTGGAGCGAGTTGTTTCGGGTTTCCGCCCTTCCCGGAAACTATGACAACGACGCTTTGAAAGCGGACCAGACTCCTACCGGCCTGGCATCAGTAACGGAACCTCGACCTGGTAGAGTTTTTCGGGGCGGGTCAAACGGCACACGGACTAACTTAGAAAGTGGTACCACGATTGGGGGCAGGTCACCCGAGTGTAGACGAATTTGCCGACCGGTGTAATCTTGAACAGCGGCATCAGCACTCGAGCACCCCGGACTGTATTGCCAGGTGACGCGCCTAATTGTTTATGTTAAGGAACAGAAACAGATTATCTCCAGAGTAGACTATACTGCTGACACTTACGAATGGACGGAAAGTCATGCAGGAGAAGATGAGCCTCCATCTCCGCTTTGCTTTCTCGGCCGGCCGTCGGTCCTTTGCCGACCGCTTCTGTTGGGATCGTTTCTTCAGTTGTGGCGGCAACCTAATCACGAGCGAATTGTTCGAGCAAGATGGGTAGCACTTTCTTGTTCTGAGTGATGGTGAACACTCCGTTTCTCTGTAACCAAGTTTCCCCAGCGAGACGCCGGGCTGTTGGGGGTGAACAGCCCAGGCGGACTGAGCATTGCCGCCGGGCTTCGTGAACTCATCCCGCGCATGGCAGCGGACAATCCCATCGGGGAGCCCCAAGGATCCACTGCGAGACCTTGAAGTTGGGCTTGGGAGTCTCCGAGCGCGCCGTCTCACCGTGCATGCCTCGTGTCGGCCGACCCGAAGATCGCTGCACGTGGCCTGCAGCCTCGTGAAAGAGTTTCCACGGTGAGACCATTCCTGCGTTGCTCTCTTCCCGACTTCCTTTTCCGAATGCTGTTTCTGCGCGAGAGCAGCACGACTCGAAGGTGAGGTTTCCGCAAGCGCAGCCGAGAAAAGTCGAGGACGGCATTCGGTCTCACGTATCGTGATTTGGCAAGCTCGATTGCATCCGCGTGGAGCCCAGTTTTGGCAACGCACAAGGGGAGGTTATGGTATATGCTCGCCTGCCCGCGAGTCCAAAGCAGAAATCCTGGCTAAAAGAGAGAAGTTGACACCATGAGATCACCCGAGGGCGAGAAGAGCAGGAGGCGATTCCTAAAGTCCGCTGTCTTGGGCAGCATGGGGTTGGCCGCCGGTGGAATCACCACTCTTGGATCTTCGGTGGACGCCAAGAAGGGTGTCGTGTTCGTGGACAAGGGCAAGTCCACTTACTCCATTTGCATTTCGCAGGCGGCCTCACCATCGGAGAAGCGCGGCGCCGCAGAGCTGCAGAAATTCGTGGAAGAGATGTCAGGCGCCCGGCTGCCGATTGTGACCGATGCAGCAAGCCCGGCAGGAAATCTCGTCCTCGTCGGCAACAGCAATTGGCTGGAGAGACTCAAGCTAGCGATCCCGTTTGAGACGCTGGGCGCGGAGGGGTTTGTACTGAGGACCGAGGGGAGACACCTCATCATCGCCGGCGGCAGGCAGCGCGGGACGATGTATGGGGTTTACGCGTTCCTGGAAAAGCTCGGCTGCCGTTGGTACGCGCCTGAGTGTACTGTCGTCCCCAAAAGGCCGACCTTGACTGTAGATCCGCTGGATGAAACCCAGAAGCCCGCCTTCGAGTATCGTGAGCCGTTCTTCACAGAAGCTTTTGACAACGATTGGGCCGCCCGCAACAGAATGAACGGATCCCATATGAACCTCGACTCGTCGGCGGGCGGCAAGTTCGAGTATTTCCCCTTCGTCCACACCTTCTACGAAATCCTCCCGTCCGAGAAGTACTTCCAAGACCACCCCGAGTATTACGCCCTGGTCGAGGGCAAGCGGAGGAGCGAACGGGCCCAGCTCTGCCTGACGAATCCCGAGGTGCTGCGCCTCACGATTGAGACCGTGCTCGGATGGATCGAGCAGCACCCCGAAGCCAGCATCTATTCTGTGTCGCAGAACGACTGTGATGGGTGGTGTGAATGTGATAATTGCCGGAGAGTTGAGGAGGAAGAAGGTGGCGCTCACTCCGGTCCCATCCTGCGCTTCGTCAATGCGGTCGCCGCCGAAGTATCCAAGAGGCATCCGGAAAAGCTGCTCGACACCTTAGCTTACTGGTACTCCGAAGCTCCTCCCCTGAAAGTCCGCCCACTCCCGAATGTGCGCATCCGGCTTTGCCCCATAGGCGTCTGCGAGGCGCAGGCGTATGAAAAATGCCCCTACGACGCGTATTTTCTGAAGAACCTCCGGGAGTGGTCCAAGATCACGAATCAGCTTTACATATGGCACTACGTCACGAATTTCGCGCACTATCTGCTGCCTTTCCCGGATTTCGACGAACTGGCAGCGGATATCCCCATGTACCAGAAGCACGGAGTGGTGGGCCTGTTCCTGGAAGGCGCCTATGCCGAAGGGGGTGGCGGGGAAAACTCCGAGCTTCGTTCCTTCGTGATGGCGCGTTTGCTCTGGAATACCAATGTTAACGTGAATTCCACCATCAACGAGTTCATGTATGCCTACTATGGCAAGGCAGCGAAGGCGATGCGGGCTTACTTTGACCTCCTGCACCGGCAAGTGAGGCCAGCCCCCCAAGGACAGGGTCACCACATGTGGATCTACACACACCCAGGGGCACCCTACCTGTCGGAGGATTTTCTGACGCAGGCCAGGAAACTCTTCCGCGAGGCCCAGGCGGCGGCCGGGGATGACGTCACGCGGGCGCGCGTGCGGAAGGCCAGGCTCTCCATCGACTACGTGAACCTAGTGCAGGCGAAGGCTTACACGGTGCGCGACGGATGGTACGCACCCGCTCACATCGATCAACTAAGAGACAGCTTCCAGAGCTTCATGAAGGACGTCCGCTCCTTCGGCATCACGGAACTCCACGAAGGGGCCAAGCTCGCAGAGGACGAAGAGCAATTTGCCCAAGTCATCAAACCGTATCGGGTGGTGACCTTGGAGAACACGGAACTGCGGGTTGAGGTGGTGCCGGAACTCGGTGGCCGGATAATCCATATGATTGCTAAGACCACTGGGAAGGACGTGTTGCGCCAGCCTGACCCCGGCGAGTGGTCATACCCCAATGCCGGGGGCTTGGGTGTCGCCGTGTACTCCGACTATCTTGCCGCCCGGAGCTACAAAGCGGATTGGGCATTGGCATCACAATCCGGGCCCCAGGAGCTTGTGCTCGCTGGAACCTATCCCAACGGGCTGAAGGTGAGGTATAGAATTCAATTGCAGACGGAGGGGGCCGTCGTCCGAACTGAAACTCATCTCGAAAACGCCGGCGCTTCTGCCCTTGACGTTGTCATTCAATCGCGCTGCGAGGCTGGCTTGAGAACCCCGGATCTGGCTGCGGTCGTCTTTCGCAGTCGGGCAAGGAAGCCGACCGAGAAAAGGCTGATCCAACCGGAGCAGGAGCCCACTGGTGCGGCGATCTACGATGGGCCCGAGCGGCCGGACGGCGAGTGGAGGCTTGTGGGCGCCGGGTCCGGCCTCGTTTTGGTGAACCGCTTCCTGGTGGACGAAGTCTCGCAATCCTTTGTGGAGTGGAGCGGCAAGGCGGAAAGGAGTGCGACCCTGGGCCTTTGGTCAGCCAAGCGCTCTCTTGCTCCCGGAGGGGCGTTGACCTTGGAGGCCAGTTATGAGGTCAAGCAGGAGCGCTGACGCGCGGCCTCGCCCCGGAGCGGGACCCACTTGCGCTTGGGGGCCGCCGGAGGTCGAAAATCGGCTAGGCGGAGTTCAGTCTGGAGATTGTGGGGAGAGGAACCATGACAAGACCTATTGGCCGACGTGATTTCTTCCGTAGCGGCGCGGGCTGGCTGGGCGCGGGAATGGCACTGTATCCTCAGGTGGGAAAATCGGCTGCCCCGGCAGGCGTACCGGCGAAGCAGGAAGCTTCGAGCAGTTACAAAGTGAAATGGTACGAGTTCACAGAGCACAAGGATTCCGACACCTGCTGGTCCCTGTCGGTCGGACCCGACGGGCGCATCTATGCCGCGGCCTGCGCCGAAGGTGTGCCGGGCGGCGTCGTGAAGGTGGTCCGTTACAACGAGGAGAAAGACGGGCTCGACTATCTCTTCGCCGTGGATCAAAAGGTCGATGACCCGGGCGATTCCGGTCGGGCGACGCAATGCAAGATCCATTACAGCTTTGCACCCTCCCTGCACGACGGCATCCTCTACATGGCAACGCACCTTTCGGGCCCGCCGATTGACCAGCCGGCGTATTCCCCTTGGCGCTCCTGGCACGATCCCGAGCGTTGTTTCCGGGGCAGCGCGTTGCTGGCCTTCGATACCAGAACCGACGAGGTCAAGTGGTGGGACACCCTGATTCCCAAAGAGGGTTGCCGGTGCTTGCTTCATGATGAAGAGTGCGGCCTTCTTTATGCACTCAGCTACCCACGCGATCACTTCATCATTTACGATCTTAAAAAGCGCACGCGCCGGGAGGTGGGCCGTCTCGGCTCCATAAACTCGCAGGTGCTCTTCCTCGACAAGCGGCACCGCGTATGGACCACAAACGACTACGGACATCTCGTGCGGTACGATCCCCAAAAAGATCGCCTGGAAGTTTCGCCCTTCGTCCTGCCCCACAATCCCGAATTCCAGACGGGTTGGCACAGCGTCTTTTACGATGCGGTCGCGGCCGCCGGTGGCGACTGCGTGTACGCGGTCACCTGGATTGCCAACCCCTGGATGATGCGCATCTGGCCGAACAAGGGAGAGTGGCCGCGCGTGGAAGACCTTGGCCCGGTGACGCAGAAGCGCGACCCCACCGTTTCCGTGAGCACGTTCTATGACCATTGCGGCGGCCTGACCATGGCCGGCGACCGACAGCTGTATTACGTGGCGTCCCGCTGGCGCGATCCCGTTTACCATCCGCTGCCCGCCGGGCACCAGGACCGGGAGGGTGTAGTCTGGCGGCTCAACCTTTCGACGCTCGAGCGCACCGAAGTGGCGCGCCTCGAACACCCCAAGAACTTCGCCCAGTACGTATCGCGCGGCGCGGTCGATCACAACGGCGATCTCTTTTTCGGCCACGTCGGCTCGCGGCCCTCCGGTATATTCAAAGTGGAGATGCCGGCGGATCGCAAACGGGAAAATGCACACCTGCCCATTCGAATCTGGGGGTGAGGGTATTCCATGAGCGAGAAACGCAAGCGATTCAATGAGAACTCTCCGGATGCTCAAAAGCTGAGGGAGGAGATCCACCACGGGGCGTTTGTGAGCGAAGGAACGATGTTGGCGTTTCCCACCAGTTTGCCGGGCGCGACCATTCCGATTGTCCCTGACGAGAGCCACATCACGGCTCTGGACGCGACACCGGAAGGACACGTCTATGGCGGCACCAGCGGCCGGCGCGCCCATGTCTTCGTCGGGATGTTTCACGGCGTTACGGGCATGGTCTTCGATATGAAGCCCGTGGAGGGCGCCACGCAATGCGCCGCCGTCTGCTGTGGCAAGACCAAGTTCCTGGCCTGTGTCAACGGCCCCGGCGGCGGAGGGCGGATTCTCCGCACCCGGCTTGAGCCGCTGCCTTACGACCTGATCCAGGAGTGGGGTTTTGAGCGGCCGGAGTTTGATGACCTGGGAGAGGCCGTCGCAGGCGAACCCATCGTGCACGCCGTGGCCGATGCTGCGCGAGAGCAGGCAGTGGGCATTACCACGCGTCACGTCTTCACCGCGGATATAGAGACCGCGAAGATTCAAGTGGTCGGAGAAGTAGCCGGCGCGGGCCGCCTCGCGGTGGCTTCCAAAGGCAGCATTGTGGGGCTGGACGGAATGGACCACCTGTGGCGCTGCGACCCGCGCGCGCGAACCCTGACGCGCGGAGCCATCCCCCTACCTCAGGGGACATGGGGCGGGGCGCCGCTCGTCTGGGCTCGTGACGCGCAGAACGGTCTGCTTTACACGGCAGACGGGCAAGGTCACCTGTTCTCGTTCGATGAGGAACAAGGCTTCAGTCCGTCGCTGGGCCAGACCATGCTCGCGCCCGTCGGCCCCATGGCCGTCACCTTCGATGGCCGGCTCTTCGGCTTCTGCGGAGATGGTATCGCCAAGATGTTCTGCTATGACCCCGTGCGCAGAGAGATCACGAACCTCGGCGTGGCCGTCTCCATCTTCGAGCGCCGCCGCTACGGCTATGTCTTCGGCGATGCCGTCACCGGCCGCGACGGCGAGCTCATTTTCGGCGAGGATGACGATTTCGGGCACGTGTGGCTCTATTTCCCCAGGATTCAAGCTGCCCGAGCGTAACGACGCGCCCTCTGCCCCAACATCCAAATCTGCGCCGGCATGCCGTGGTCAGGGCGGGGATGCGAAATAGAATCTCGCGATCCTGGTAACGCAGCGGCAAGATAGACCCCAGCCAGCAGCTGGACGCAAGAAGGAGCAGATGGAAGCTGACTTCGTCCAACCATGCCGGGTAGGCAAGAGGAATCATCTGCGTCGCGAGGTGTGATAGCGGCTCGCTGTGTTAGGGCGGGTGTATTCCAGTCCCTCAGTTTCCCGACAGAAGTTCCAGGGCCTTTTCCAGCGCGGTATCCCGCTCCTTTTCAAAATCTTGCCTCGGGAACACTGGCACGCGGATATCGGGAGGCACGCCGGTCGCTTCAAAGTGCTTCCCGTCTTCAGTGAGGAATACCTGTCCTTCGCCAAAATCACATCTGCCTGATAACAATTGATTTCTCCTTAGCGACCTCAGATATTCAGCGGCATGTTCACGCTCCTGGCTTCACTGATCCGTCTTGTCTTCTCCACACACGACGTTCGAGAGCTAGCCTTCGAGAATCGTGCTCTGCGCCAACAGTTGGTGGTTCTGAAAAGACACTGCCCACGCGTTCGCCTCCGAAAGGCTGACCGCTTCTTCTGGATCTGGCTGTCACGGGTTTGGAGGAATTGGAGAGATGCTCTGGCGATCGTTCGGCCTGAGACCGTCGTGGCTTGGCACCGAAAGGGTTTCCGGCTCTTCTGGAAGTGGATTTCCAGGCGAAAGCGGAGGGGCCGGCCAGAGGTGAGTTCCGAGACCAGGGCGTTGATACGCAAGATGACGGAAGCCAATCCCCTGTGGGGTGCCCCGCGGATTCACGGTGAACTGCTGAAGCTGGGAATCGACATCTCGGAGCGCACCGTTTCTCGGCTGATGCCCAAGCGCCGGAAGCCACCTTCTCAGACTTGGAAGGCTTTTCTGGAAAATCATGTAAAAGAACTGGTCTCGATAGATTTCTTTACCGTGCCCACCGCCCGGTTTCGGGTCTTGTTCGTGTTGGTGGTGCTGGCTCACCATCGCAGGCGCGTGGTGCATTTTAACGTGACGGAGAATCCGACGGCCGGCTGGACCGCCCAGCAGATCGTGAAAGCATTTCCCGAGGACGCCGTACCCCGTTATCTTCTCCGAGACCGGGACAAGATCTATGGGCAGTACTTGCGTGATCGCTTGAGAGGCATGGGCATTAACGAGGTAATGATCGCACCCCAAAGTCCTTGGCAAAATGCTTTCGCTGAAGGGCTTGTGGGCTCGATTCGACGGGAGTGTTTGGACCATGTGATCATTCTCGGAGAGAGGCACCTGCGAAACATTCTGAAGAGTTATTTCGATTACTATGAGCGCACCCGGACTCATATGTCGTTGAGCAAAGACGCACCTTGGCCGCGGGCGGTTGAGCCGCCAGAGCTAGGGCATGTAGTTCAGGTTCCACAAGTCGGTGGCCTCCATCACCGATACCAACGGCGCGCAGCATACCGCGACCGCGACCCTCCTCTGATTTCGTAACATTGACACGAGAAAGCGAAACTGGACCCTGAAAACTCCGCACCGGTGTGCGTAGAGGGTGGAGGCGTTGCCGTTGAGGCTTCAGGCAGTTTTGAATTCGCAGGTTCGTACTCCAGCAGTCCGAGCTTTTTCTAATGCCGAAGTTTCCGGTGAAACGAGATTCTGCGGACACAAGCAGACTTTCGAGGTGAGCCCTCGATCCAAATCAGTACGGATGAGGTTTTGGCGAAGGACAGCGGTCAGTACCTCCTGAACTCCGCGCCTCTCAAATCCTCGACTCTCTCCTGCCCGGCAAATCGCGCACTGGCATGGCAAGACACCTCCCATATTCGAGGACGGCGTGTCTAGAAGGTGCTGCTAAGCCCGCCTCAGTTGATGAGGGTCTCATTTCGGCTGGAACGCGACCCTGAGCGATTGTGGCGGAACTTGTATCCCACCGTGGACTCCCTGATTTTGAGTTCGGTCGGGAAGCGAATAGCAACGGGCAGGCCATCCATCCCATCAGCTTCTATCCTCTGAATAAGGATCTGTGCGCCTTTATAGCCAATGGCATAAGCAGGCTGGGCCACAGCCGTCAAGTGGGGCTTGAAGACCTCGGTAAGCGGCAGATCATCGAAGGTGGCGAGTGCGACATCGTGGGGGCAGCTCAGGCCAACCTCGCCCAGGGCTCTCAGAACTCCGATGGCCATCAGGTTGTTGGAGATGAACAACGCCGTGGGTCGGTCCCTGGCCATGAGAAGCTCACGCCCCCTGCGATAGCCGCTCTCAGTGTGGAAGTCACCTTCCCGGATCCATTCCGGCCTGACGGTGACGCGAGCCTCAGCGAGCGCTTCCTTGTATCCCTGGAGTCGCTGCTGGGCAGTCTGGAGCACCAGCGACCCGGTGATAATGCCGATTCTTGTGTGACCCAGTGCAAGCAGATGCCGAACACACTCGCGCGATGCCGCCGCGTTATCAACCGATATGGAGTCCACCTTGATCCCCGGAGGCACGCGGTCCAAACAAACGACGGGAGTCCCTCTTCTGAGCGTCTCCGCGATGTGAGTGGGGCACTCTACGCCGGGGGCAACCACCAGGAGAATGCCATCCACACGCCTTGACCTCAATACTGAAAGGACTTGTTTCTCGCGATCAACCCGGTCATCCGTATTGAAGGTCAGAATCAAATAGCTGCGCTCAAGAGCGGCGTCTTCCGCGCCCCGGACCATCTGGGAGAAGAAGGGATTGGTGATGTCGGAGATAACCATGCCCAGCATCTTCGTGCGCCGCAACTTCAGGCTGCGCGCAACGTGATCCGGGTGGTAGCCGAGCTTGCGAATCGCGGCCAGAACACGTTTGTGCCTTTTGGGGCTGACAGGAACGCTCCCGGTTATGACGTTGGAGACTGTCCCTATTGATACTCTCGCTTCCTGAGCGACTTCTTTGATCGTGGCCATCAGTATGGGCTGATCTGCGCCTCTCCAAGTGGACTGAGAGCCTTCCGAAAAGAGCTTACATCCTGAAACGATTCAGGAATCCTGAGATTCTACCGCATCTCGGAGCCGTGAGTGCAGTAATTATGATTCCCACGCTCGCCTTGGCTTCCCATGGGCTCACTGGACATCCAGATCGCGTGCCTGTTTGCTGGCTGGCGGGCCGGTCTCCGAAACGGCATCGCTCCCTTGACCCTTCAGTGAAGCTTCGAACCGTTGCAGCCGCTTCAGGATTTCCTGTTCTCGGGCTGCGTCATCCTTGCGGTTGGCCTTGTTGTATGCATTCAGGAGCGTGGTGTGAACCATCACGCTGCGAGGAGCCTGCCTGGTGGCGGTTTCAAGCTCCTTGACCGCTCGATCTGTTTCCCCCAGCTTCAGAAGAATTCTTCCCAGGACAAAGTGGCTGGCAAAAAGTTGGGGTGCCAGTTTTACGGCTTCCTCCGCCAGGGGCAGAGCTTCGGTGGGGCGGTTGCGCCGCTGGGACTGTATGGTAGCGATTTGCAGGCGGGCCATTGCATCCTGTGGTGAGTTATTCACTTCCTGCCTGAACGCTTCGCAGGCTTCCGCATACAAAGCGTGGGAGGCCAGGTACTCTCCATAGGCGTAACGTAGGCCAGGTTGGCTGGGGTATTTGGCGATCAGCCTCTCAAATCCCGCCGTGGCTTCCGTCACGCTCAGGTGGCGAGTGTTTGCCACTAGGCGGCCCACTTCGAGCACCACCGTCCGTAATCCCGGCGGCTCCTGGCCCGGCAGCGAGGCGACACGCAGTGCCGCGAGCCCGTAAGCTTCCATCAGCTCGTCACTTGCGACACCTTCCCGGGCAAGGAGCAAGAGACGGATCTGGGCAGTATCAAAGTCCCCGTGCAATATCATGACTGCAGCGCTGTAGTAATAGAGTAGCCGCAGCAGCGTCTTATCCACGATTTCGAAGGTTCTAGCTTCCTCCAAATGGCCGACGGCCAAGTCATACTGGCCCATGCGAAACTCGCACAGACCCAATAGTGTCCACGCATCGCCGCTCTTCGGCTGGAGCTTTACCAGGTTCTCAAAGGCCGCTCGGGCCCGAACGTACTCCTTGCGATCTGCCAGCAAAATCCCGAGACTCTCCCAGCCTTCCGACCATGCCGGGTTTTGCGCTAGTGCCAAGCGATAGAGTTCCAGCGCCTTCTCGAATTCCCCCGCTGCTTTCGCCTCAGCCGCTGCCCTGGAAAGACTCCTAACATCCGATTCTTGTGCTCGCTCGCGTATTCCGGGCATGCTACTGGGGGAAAGCAGCCCCGCTGCGAGCATCAATAAGCCGAGCAGGAGTCGGACGCGTTTCATGCGCTACCCAGAGCTTCAAGGCTGATCTCGGTTCCAGGCGGGCTGGCCCAGTACCGCTGCTTAGACATGGTAGGCATACTAGTACGCCTGTTGACGGTTTTCCAGTATCGATTCTCGTGTCGCGCTACCGGCCTGCCCCCTTCGCGTGGTTCGGAGGCCGCTAGGCGCACCCGAAATTTCTGCTTGACAAGCCCCGTTAGAGGGATTATTTTCGCGACGATTTGAAACGTTTCAGGAATGCTGAGTCACGTCTCTGCTGAGCTTGTCTATCGCGAGGCTGGCCATGCTTCCAAGCCGGGGGACGGCAAGGGAGACTTTTCCTCCCTTCTGCCGAATGTCCCGTGTGTCCTATGGCCGACAGACCGCATGACCCTTGTCCTGTGCCCTTTGTGGTATTTAGGGACGTTGGCTGGCCGGACGGTCGGGTTCATTTGATTAGGTGGAGAGCCAAGATAATCACGACCGTGCCTGTATGGCGTTGTGATACTCCGTCGGATTCCAAGTGTCGCCGGTTGGGGCGGAACGAAATCAAGACAGGAGGTTCAAATGGAAAGGCCTAAGAGAACATTTCTGCTATTTGCGCTGATTTTGGCATCAAGTGCTCTCGGGTTGCTGGCTCAGACTACCATCTCGAGCACTATCCTGGGAACCGTGATGGACGCCCAGAACGCCGTGGTCCCGGCAGCCCAAGTGGTTCTGAGGAACGTTGATACCGGCATCACCTGGAAAGCCACGACGAACCCAACTGGCGAGTATGTGTTTCCGAATCTCATGGCTGGTCATTACCAGGTTGAGGTGACCAAGGAGGGCTTCAAGAAATCGATCTCGGAAGTCGCCCCCGTTGAGAACGGGACCATCCTTCGTCTCAACATGAGCCTGGAAGTAGGTGGCGTCTCGCAGGAGGTCACCGTCAGCGCGGCTGCCCCGCTCATCCAGACCGACGATGCCAGCCTCAGCCAGATCCTTGATAATCGGTTGGTTCGAGACATGCCCGTCGAGGGTCGCTCCTTCCTGAACTATGCGGTGCTCTCCCCCTTATTCAACAGCGGGAGCGGCGACACGGCCCGGCAGGACTGGGGACTGGCCAGCCCCACCATGCCCGGCGGCAAGGTTTTGAACCTGGGCGGATCTGAGTACAGCGTGGGGTACTACGTCGACGGGTTCATGAACAACGACAACTGGGTCCTCGGCCCCCTCACCAACGTGAACGTCGACGCCATCCAAGAAGTCAAAACTGAGATCGTGAACTTCTCGGCGGAATACGGCCGCGACGTGGGCCAACTCAGCCTGACCACGAAGTCCGGGACCAACAAGCTGCACGGCACGGTATACGACTATCGTCAGGTGAACGGGCTGAACGCGCGCGACCCTTACGCCATTTTCGAGGATCCGACGCGTGGCCGTGACGCTTGGCACCAGGACCAATGGGGCTACACGGTGGGCGGGCCCGTCTATATCCCTAAAGTTTTTGATGGCAGGAACAAGGCGTTCTTCTTCAACAGCTTTGAGCGCCTGCGCCGGCGGGGCCGCGAAACCTACTACGGCTACGTTCCCACCACCAGGGAGCGGAACGGCGACTTCGGCGAATGGTTGGAGCAGTTCCCCGACGATCCGCGCTACGTGATCTACAATCCTTTCTCCTTTGATCCTACAACTCAGCTCCGGCAGCCCTACACCAACAATGTGATCACCGATATCAATTCCAAAGCTGCCGAGTACATTTCCCACTTCCCCCCGCCCAACTGGCAGTCGCCCTACTTTCCCGAGGACATCAACAACTATACAGGTAAGGCGACAACCGGCATTAACAATGACAACATTAGCTTGCGGTTTGACTATAACATCTCGGAAAAGGACCGCATCTTCTTCAAGTACTCTCGCGACTGGGGGCAGATGCTCTATGCCGATGGTGTGATTCCCGAGCTGACGCTCGGTAGCGGCCCGGTTCACAAGACCCACACCTTCAATGCACACTGGCTCCGCTCCTTCAGCCCGACGTTCACCAACGAATTTATCTTCTCCTATTTCAAGGGGAAGAACATGAGCGAAGACCCCAAGGCCATCAATAAGTTCATGAAGGTTTCCTGGTACCGCAACCTCCTGCAAAACGTCTCGCTCCCAAGCGGGGGGATGACGGACTTCGACAAGAGCCAGTTGGAAGTGAGTGATGACGGGATTTTTAGCGTGGGATTTGGGGATCCTTTCGGAAGCTTGGGCCTGGGACCGGGGGAATACTGGTATCAGGCCATTCCCATCTGGCAGCTCTCAGACAACGCCGTGAAGGTATACAGGTCCCACACCTTCAAGATGGGTTTCTACTACTATCGCAAAGATGAACGGGACAACGACATTATCCGCAATGTGGGCTTCTGGGGAGGTTTCACCGGACAAGGGCCTAGCGTTGCCGACGGCTCGGGGTGGAACTACTTGGCTGAGTTCCTGACCGGCGCCGTCACTTGGCAGAGACAGCGCACCCACAACATCGGTGGCGACAACAGCCTGTGGTTCCGCATCCCGGAGTGGGCGGGCTATTTCAACGACACTTGGCAGGCGAGCCGCAAGTTGACGCTCACTCTCGGAATCCGGTACGAACTGCCCATTCCTGCCTATTCCGCGAACAGCTTCTGGGGCGTGATGGACTTCAGCTACCCAGGGTGGCGAATGGTCATGCCCGGGACGACGCCAGATACCAAGAAGCACCCCTATCCCGCTGACAAGAACAATTTCCTGCCGCGCTTTGGCTTCGCATATCGCGCGACCGACAACTGGGTAGTTCGGGGCGGATACGGAGTCTTCTACGACACCGGTGGGTACAAGTACCTCGACCAGATGTTCTGGAACTGCCCGGCCTATGGCGGCGAGGAGTACAACAATAGCACCTATGCGGCGGATTTGCTCGGCGATCCCAACCTCGTATACTTCACCTTGGACAACAGCTTTCCGCCTGCCAAGGATGTGCCGAAAGGTGACTGGCCCTACCCCCTCGGTGACAAGGCGGGATATCTCTACCCCTGGCAGGGGTTGCAGACCATCGACAAGGACACTCCCATCACTCCCTATTACCAGCGCTGGAGCCTGGACGTGCAGCGGAAGTTAGGGAAGGACATGATGGTCTCGCTGGGTTATGTGGGCTCGCGGGCTACCAAGCTGACTATCGCGGATGACATCAACAATCCCCCCGAGGGTATCTACCTGACCGGCGACGATTTCCATGCCGCCCGCCCCAACTCCCTGTTGGATGGTGGCGCTTATGCCGATCGCTTCGACAGCGTCCTCGCCGTCCATCACGGCGGCATGAATGACTACCACGCCTTGGTGACCAAGTTCGAAAAGCAGTGGTCGAACGGCCTTAGCGCTCTGGTCCACCATACCTGGTCGAAACAGACCGACGAGTTCTTCCACAACAATGGCTATGGCAATACGTCGGCCCTAGGTGGCCAATGGCATCGCAACTGGTCGCACGGCCTGTCCGATGCGGACCACACGCACCGACTGGTCGCGGTCGTAACCTACGAACTCCCCTTCGGCAAGCACCTCCGGGGCGTGGCTCGTGAACTCGCCTACGGCTGGCAACCGAACTTTGTAGCCACTTTTGAATCCGGCTTCCCCGCCACCATTTGGAACGGCGACAACACCTCCCATGATTATATGGGGGATGTGCCCACCCGCACGTGTGACGGCAATCTCTCTGGGGGGAAGCGAACCTTTTACCGCTACTTTGATACCAGTTGCTTCGCGAATCCGCCCACGGAGACCCGAATCATCGACGGTGTTCCCTGGGACTTCGCCGCCTACCGGGGCACCGCAGGCCGCAACATCATCCGCATGCCCGGCGTCAACAACTGGGACATCTCCCTGAAGAAGAACTTCCGGATCAAGGAAGGCTATACGCTCGACTTCCGCTGGGAAATGTTCAATGCCTTCAACCACCCGCAATGGTCCGGCGTGAGCACCTGGGATGACCGGGGTACCAATCCCGAGGGGACAACCTTCGGCCGCATCACGAGCGGTCGCAACGGTCGTCATACCCAGTTCGCGCTGAAATTCACTTTCTAGACCATTCGCGCCGGAGCGGTCAGCGCCTAGCCCGGCCGGAGATCGCGGATGTGAAAGCCCGGATTTGGCAACAAGTCCGGGCTTCCTTTTCACTGGCCAAGGTGCTAGGCCATTCGAAACGCTTCTTCATTCGTCGCGTGTTCGTAACGTTCGATAGGTTGGAGTTCCTATGCCCAAAGCCCTAAAACCGTTTGCCCTGTCAGCTTTCGTGCTCATCCTCTCCCTGCCTCTGGTTTCACAGGACAGCAGGTACCGTCCCCAAGGACAGCAGATTCCTACGCCTGACTGTCTGGTTATGAAAGGCGCTTGGGAGGGCGGGTCTAAACCCTGCACTCAGAGTGAACACGAAACATGGCTCGCCGATATCACGCACTGGCGGAACGAGCGTCGCATTCGCATCGGCTACAGCGGCTCGCGATATGATCTGCCCGCGCTCCGGTGGACCCAGTCGAGCTTCATGCAGCCGCAAATGATGGTCCACGACCGGTATTTCTATGATCCAGTCGCGCACCGATATACGGTTGACCGTTATCTGGACGATCTCGAAAAGCGCTACGGCGGAATCGATGCCGTACTCCTCTGGCCCACCTATCCGAATATGGGCATCGATGACCGCAACCAACACGACATGATCCGCTCCATGCCGGGTGGTGTGGAGGGAGTCCGGCAGATGATTTCCGACTTCCATCGGCGCGGTGTTCGTGTGTTGTTCCCTATGATGATGTGGGATCAGGGAACCCGCGATCCCGGGATGTCCTGGCCCGAAGCCATTGGCAAATTGATGGCTGAAATCGGAGCGGATGGGATCAATGGCGACACTCAAGACGGCGTTCCCCTTGCCTTCATCGAGGCCGCTGAGAAGATCGGTCATCCTCTGGTGTTCGAGCCCGAGGGCGGCCCGGCGGACGAAGCGCTGGCGTGGAATCTCATGACTTGGGGACAGTACCAGTATCCCTTTGTGCCGATGGTCGACAAATACAAATGGCTCGAACCGCGGCATATGGTGAACATCTCGGACCGCTGGAAACGCGATAAGACTGACAACTTGCAGTTCGCCTTCTTCAACGGCGTGGGCTGGGAGAGCTGGGAAAACATTTGGGGAATCTGGAACGGTATTACTCCGCGAGATGCCGAGGCGGTTCGCCGCGTGGCGACCATCGAACGCGCAGTTGCTCCATTTCTGGTGAGCCCAGGCTGGGAACCACACGCCCCAACCTCGAGTTACGGGGTCTTTGCCAGCCGGTGGCCCTTGGGTTCGCAGACGGTTTGGACGATTGTGAATCGGGACGAGTATGACCTAAGCGGACCTCAGATCGAACTGCCCTCCCAGGATGGCATGCGTTATTTCGATCTTTATCGTGGAGTCGAACTGAAGCCCGGACGCGCGCGGGACGGAAAGACCGTGCTGAGCTTTGATCTTGAGGCGCACGGTTATGGAGCCTTACTCGCCACGCCTTCGGATCCCGAAGCCGCAATTCAAAACTTGATGACGAAGATGAAGGAGATGACGGCAACCGCGCTGGCCAGCTATTCACATGAATGGAAACCGCTCCCCCAACAGATCGTGCCGATCGCGCCCAGCAAGCCTCCCTCCGGTGTCCCCGCCGATATGGTGAAGATCCCCGCGGGAGATTTTGATTTTCGAGTCCAAGGCATCGAAATTGAAGGCTCCAACGATACCGGTGTGGATGTGCAATATGCGTGGGAGAACTCCCCTCGGCGCTTCCACGACCACCGGATACACATCAATTCGTTCTGGATCGACACGTACCCCGTCACAAATGCTCAGTTCAAGACGTTCTTGGATTCCACTCACTACAGGCCGCAGGACGATCTGAACTTCTTGCGTGACTGGCAGAACGGTGTTTGCCCGAAGGGATGGGACAACAAACCTGTCACGTGGGTTTCGCTGGAGGATGCGCGAGCCTACGCAGCCTGGGCAGGAAAGCGACTCCCCCACGAGTGGGAATGGCAGTATGCCGCGCAAGGGACGGATGGGCGGCTTTACCCATGGGGCAATACGTGGGACGACGGTGCTGTTCCCACGCCGGACAAGACCCGCACGATGCGGGGACCGGATCCCGTGGATGCGCACTCTCGGGGCGCAAGTCCGTTCGGTGTCATGGACCTCGTCGGCAATGTATGGCAATGGACGGAGGAGTTCGTCGATGCCCATACCCGAGCAGGCATTCTGCGCGGGGGAAGCTACTACCAACCGCAGGGCTCGATCTGGTATTTCCCGCAAGCGTACAGGCTGGACCAACACGGAAAACTCCTGATGATGGCTCCCAGCATGGACCGCGCGGGCGCGCTGGGATTTCGCTGCGTCATGGACGCAGAGTGACAGCCCCTGAAGAGGTAGAGGCCCACAATGCTGCGTCGTGGCGTTTGGACATCGGCTCTCCTCAGTCTGATCATGGTCATGAGTGCTTCTGGCCGTACGTTGACCCTGTCGCAGCAAACTCTTCTCGACAGAATCCGCGGCGGTTGGGCGGGAAAGATGGTGGGCGTCACCTATGGGGCCCCCACTGAATTCAGATATCGCCAGAAAATCAATGAAGACCCTCGCGATTGGAAGCCCGAGGAACTCGCGGGAGCACTTGACCAGGACGATCTCTACGTCCAGATGACGTTTGCCGGAGTTATGGACCGGTTAGGACTTGGCGCAACCACTGAACAATTCGGCGAAGCTCACAGGAATTCGCATTACCGCCTTTGGCACGCCAATCTCCGCGCCCGCCGGCTGCTGCTTCGGGGTGTGAGCGCGCCGCTCAGCGGACACCCGGACTACAACTTCCACACGAACGAAATCGGAACTCAGTTTGAAGCCGACTTCATCGGCTTGATGTGCCCGGGCATGCCTCGCGCCGCGCAGAAGTACTCTGATCGGTTCGGCCATGTGATCGCGTACGGCGACGGGGTTTATGCCGGAATGTTTGTAAGTGGTATGTACGCAGCGGCGTTTTTCGAGAGCGATCCGCGCCGGGTGGTAGAAGCGGGATTGGGCTCCATTCCGTCCGGCAGTCGCTATGCGCAAATGGTGCACGATGTTCTGACCTGGTCGGCGCACAACCCCGACTGGAAGACGACCTGGCAGCTTATCAACGAGAAGTGGGACCGAGATGATGCCTGTCCGGAAGGCGCATTGAAGCCTTTCAATATCAGTGCCGTGCTTAATGGGGCCTACGTCACGATGGGGCTGCTCTACGGGGGCGGCGGTTTTGACAAGACCCTTGAGATTACTATGCGTGCCGGCCAGGACAGCGACTGCAACCCTGGAACCGCGGGCGGCGTGTTGGGAACCATGTGCGGTTTCAAAGCCATCCCCGCGAAGTGGGTCAAACACCTGCCCGACATCGCCGACAAGAACTTCTCGTTCACAAACTACTCCTTCAACTCGATCGTCGCGAGCACAATGGAGCGCGTGAAACGTACCGTCGAAAACGAGGGTGGGAGGATTGAAGAAGGTCGTGTCGTCATCCCGCTGCAGAAAGCCCGCAAGGCGAAACTCGAGCAGTTCTGGGCCGGCAAGGTCATCGAGCGAGTGAGATTCGACGATCGGCGCTGGAATTTCCAGGGGCCTTGGGAGCAGGTAGGCAGGGAAGATGGCTATCACAGGATTTCGCAGCGGTCTCGAAGCGCTGGCGCACAGGCCTCCGTCTCTTTTGAGGGAACCGGAGCAGTTGTGGTGGGCGCCTTGGGGAATGACGGGGGATATGCTGACATTTATCTGGACGGGAAGCGGGTCACGAAGGTGGATGCGTACAATGACGACGATCGCTACAACGAAGGTCTCTGGGGTAAGTTCGACCTGCAGCCCGGCACTCACACCGTTCGCATCGTCGTGAACGGCCAACCTTACCCAGGTTCCAAGGATGCCTGGATTAATCTCGAGGACTTGATCGTGTACCGCAAGTAGGCGCAGCTGATCGCTCGGAAGGCGGTTCCATCTATGTTCATTCCCGAAGTATACCTGGCAGCGCTCGCGATGATGATCCTCAGCATGCTCTGCTGGGGAAGCTGGGCGAACACCCAGAAGCTCTGCAAGGGTTGGCGGTTCGAGCTTTTCTACTGGGATTACGTGTGGGGCATTTTGCTGATTTCGCTCCTGATGGGGTTCACACTCGGCCGCGTGGATCCCGCGAGCCCTGACAGTTTCATATTGAACCTCACTGCGGCGGATGGCCGCCACCTGCTGCTGGCGTTCGTAGGCGGGATCGTGTTCAACATCGCCAACATTCTCCTTGTGGCGGCCATTGCAATCGCAGGCCTAGCCGTGGCCTTCCCCATCGGCATCGGGTTGGCATTGGTCATCGGTTCAATCCTCAACTACATCATCACACCCAGGGGGAATCCGGTGCTGCTGTTCGGAGGAATCGCGCTAGTTTGCGTAGCGATTGTGCTGGACGCGTTCGCCTACCAGAAGATCTCCCGTGACCTGCAAGTGAGTACTAAGGGCATCATGCTGAGCCTGCTCTGCGGCGTCGGTATGGGGTTGTTCTACCCCTTCGTGGCCAAAGCCCTCACCGGTGAAAACCACCTGGGACCGTACACGGTGGCACTCGTCTTCGCGGCGGGCGTGCTGGTATCCACGTTTCCGTTGAACTACATCTTCATGCGCCGGCCCGTGGCAGGTCCGCCGGTGACCTTCGGCGAATACTTCCAGGGCGCAGGAAGATTTCACCTCTGGGGCATTCTGGGAGGCATGATCTGGGGCATTGGTACGATCTCCAATTTCGTGGCCTCCTATGCGCAGATGGTGGGCCCGGCCACTTCCTACGCCCTCGGCCAGGGCGCCACGATGATATCCGCTGTCTGGGGTGTCTTCGTCTGGCGCGAGTTTGCGGGTGCGCCTCCTTCAGTTCGCCGTTTGCTGGCCCTCATGTTTCTCTTTTTCGTACTCGGCCTGGCCGCTGTCGCAGTAGCTCCAATCTGGAGTTTCTAGGGGGCACGATGCGCAAGCGAATTGTCGTCGTTGGCAGCGTCAATCTGGACCTGGTTTGCTCCGTGGAACGTATTCCTCGGCCCGGAGAAACCATGTTGGGAAGCCGATTCGAGATATTCCACGGCGGCAAAGGCGCGAATCAAGCGGTCGCCATTGCAAGGCTTGGATATCCCGTAAGCATGGTCGCAAAAGTGGGTGACGACGAATTTGGCCAACGCCTTCAGCAGGGATTAGCGACTGCGGGAGTGAACATCAATGCAGTAAGCGTCGCCAGGAAGACATCTTCCGGTATCGCGGTGATTTCCAGGGACGGGCAGGGTCAAAACAGCATCGTGGTAATCCCTGGAGCCAATGGCAAGCTATTGCCGAAGGACCTGGAAAAGGCTGGAACGCTCTTGAGGTCTGCGGGGATGATCCTCACCCAGCTGGAAATTCCGCTGGAAACCGTCGAATGCCTGGCCGCCCTCGCCCGTCGTTTCGATGTCCCGTTGATGCTGGACCCGGCGCCAGCACGTGAACTCACGACCAGACTGCTGCGCCAGGTCACCTTCCTGACTCCGAATGAAACGGAGACCGCCATTCTCTGTGGGGTCCCGAGCGATGAACTTAATCCGGCCACTGCGCCGGAATTCGCTCGCAGCCTCGTCCGTCGGGGCGCCTGCAATGTCATCATCAAAATGGGCAGCCAAGGCGCATACGTGGCGGCGAGCGCAGTCGAAGACTCCCTACCGGCATTCGAGGTCAAAGCCGTTGACTCGACAGCCGCGGGTGATGCATTCAATGGCGGAATGGCTGTGGCTTTGATGCGAGGCCAGGGTCTCCTGGCCGCCGCGCGGTTCGCCTCGGCTGTGGCTGCGCTGTCCGTGACTCGAATGGGGGCTCAACCCTCAATGCCGACCGGCCGGGACGTGGGCCGATTCCTCAAAGTCATGTCCCAATCCTTCAAAGACGACTCTGCTCCCGCAGCATGACGGACATCTTGGGGCGAGGTGCACCCCGCGGATTCGGGGATCTAGCACTTGGCCTTCATCAGTTACCCCGCAACTCGCGCCCACCTTTTGAGAAGTCCAATCCTCAGACTTCGGGTCGGCCGGTCATGATTGTGCTTCCATGGATTCAATCCGGTGCTTCGTCGGCGCACTTCCGCGTTGCATCAGGCTTCGCAAGATGATCATGTGTCGGGGTGCCAGTGCCGTAAGCGCCCGGTGAACCTTTCAATTACCCACAAGTTTGGCTTTCTGGTTCATGACCGCTTCGACTTCGTTGGCGGCGTGGAGGGGGATGTCCACGGCGCGTTGGCGAGAGCTTCCCGTAGAAGAGTCTCAATGTCTCTCTGCAGTCTGCGGAAATTGCGGATGCTCCGCAGGCATTCCTCAGCCACTTCCTTACTGACGGTCTTGGTTGTTCTTTTTCCTCCGATAAACCCTGTCCAGCGATAGTAGATGCCGTGCAGGCGGGGCGACCTGAGCTTGCACGCGCAAGGGGCTTTTCCGCAGCGGCTTCTTGCTGTGGAGATACTTCCCGGAAGAATCGGCCACTCGAGTTGAATTGTCTTTTTCATAGTGATATCCTAATGTAGTATTACATTAGGACTCGCACCGGATCAAGGCACAATTGTGGAGGGGCGTTTAATGACATCCTGGCTTGACGATGAACTGGCGGAATGTAGATTTGCGGACGTGCGTCTGGGAAAGAGGTTCAGGACCTTGCTGGAACGGCTCTCCGAGGGAATCGGCGAAACGATCCCCATGGCCTGCCAGGACTGGGCCAGCACCAAGGCCGCTTACCGATTCTTCTCCAATGAGAGAGTCAGCGAGCAGGAGATTCTCTCTGGCCATTTCCAGGCGACGCGGGATCGTTTCCGGGTAACGGAGGGATGGGTTCTGGTACTCCACGACACGACAGAATTCTCCTTTCAGAGAGAAGATCCCCTATCGATAGGAGCTACCAATAAGGTCAACAGTGGCAAGGACCAGGC
>Ga0187878_1001247_pt1 | contig 25575 bp, 25 predicted proteins | sample June2016WEW_17_1_FD_132979 | JGI IMG/M metagenome (GOLD analysis project Ga0187878, IMG submission 132979) | Peatland microbial communities from SPRUCE experiment site at the Marcell Experimental Forest, Minnesota, USA - June2016WEW_17_150 | ecosystem: Environmental > Terrestrial > Soil >...
CTTGTCGATCTCGTCAATGTAGACTATGCCCTGCTGGCATTTTTCCTTGTCACCGCCCGCGTTCTGAAGCAGCTTGAGAATGATGTTCTCGACATCCTCACCGACGTAGCCGGCTTCGGTAAGGGTCGTGGCATCGACGATGGCAAACGGCACCGACAGCATTTTGGCCAGAGTTTGCGCCAGAAGCGTCTTGCCCGTGCCGGTGGGGCCCATCAGAAGCACGTTGCTCTTCTGCAGCTCCAGGTCGCCTCGCTTCTTGGAGATTTCCAGTCGCTTGTAATGGTTGTAGACCGCAACCGCGAGTTTTTTCTTGGTCACCTCCTGGCCGATAACATAAAGGTCGAGGAACTCCTTGATTTCCAATGGCTTCGCCAGTTTGTCCCCGATCGGTGAGGTTACGACATCGTCGGCGATGATCTCATTACAAACATCGACGCACTCGTCGCAGATGTAAACCGTGGGTCCTGCGATGAGCTTCTTAACATCATTCTGGCTTTTGGAGCAGAATGAGCATCGCAAGATATCGTCGCGCTCGTCATCTTTTCTCAACGGGAACCTCCAGCTCGAGCCATGACACAACTACTCCTTCTTGGAGATGACCTGGTCCACAATACCATACTCCTTCGCCTGCTCTGCCGTCATGATATAATCGCGTTCCACATCGCCTTGAAGCTTCTCCACCGTCTGCCCAGTGTGACGCGCCAGGATCCGATTCATTGACTCGCGCAGCCTGAGGATCTCCCGAGCGTGGATATCGATATCAGTCGCCTGGCCCGAAAGCCCGCTCATCGAAGGCTGGTGTATCAGGACCCTGGAGTTGGGCAGCGCAAAACGCTTCCCCGCAGCTCCGGCAGCCAGGAGCAGCGCAGCCATGCTGGCGGCCTGCCCGACACAGATGGTGGTCACATACGGCCGGATAAACTGCATGGTGTCATAGATCGCCATCCCTGCCGAGATCGATCCACCCGGAGAATTGATATAGAGTGAGATATCCTTGGCCGGATCTTCGGCTTCGAGGAACAGCAACTGCGCCGTGACGACGTTCGCAACGTTATCGTCAATCGGCGTGCCCAGAAATATTATGTTGTCTTTTAGCAGGCGGGAATAGATATCGTAGGCGCGTTCGCCCCGATTAGTTTGCTCCACCACCATGGGTATTAATGCCAAAGCCTCACCCCCCGCTAATAGTAGCATTGCGATAGATGAATTCAAGCGCCTTGTTTTGCAGCAAATACATCCTAAATGCCTGCAGGCGTTGGTCCTTTTCAAATTGCGCCCGGAGGGCCGCGGCCGACTTCCCCCCACTCTCCGACATTTTCTGGAACTCTGCGTCAAGCTCCCCGTCCGTTACTTCGATTTTCTCCTGGCGAGCGATAGCGTCCAAGACCAATCGGCGGCGAACCGATTTGTCGGCAGCTGGCCTACCCTGGTCGAAAATCTTTTTCCAATCGATCGAGGTCTTGCTTACATCGATGCCTTGACGGGCGAGGTTGGCCGCAATTCTCCGGGCATCGTCCTCTAATTCATCCCGCACAAGACTTTCGGGTACATCAAAGGAGAGGCGTCGGACGACCTCGTCCAAGACTGTTTCTCTCGATTTCTCTTCGGCAGCTTGTTTCGCCTTCGTTACCAATTCGTCCCGAATCTTGCCGCGCAGTTCCTCAAGACTGCCTGCGCCAATATCGCGCGCGAAATCGTCGTTGAGGTCAGCGATTTGTTTTTCCTTTATATCCTTGATCTTGATCCGATAATGCACCCGCTTGCCCGCAAGTCGTTTTTGGCGGTAGTCCTGGGGATAGGTCACATCGAAGGAGCGTTCCTCGCCAACCCGAGCGCCTTTGAGGTTTTCCGAAAACTCACGATTGGTCTGCGGCGCGCCAACACACAGGGTAACGTCCTCTTCGTGGATCGGTTTATCCCCTCCTTCGAACTCGCCGTCGAGTGTGACGGTAAGGAACTGCCCTTCACGGGCCTCTGCGTCTTCGACCGGAACAAACTGGGCATGTTCTTCCCTGAGGTGATTGAGCCCCTCATCCACGTCCGCATCCTGCGGCGCGATGGGTGCAATTGTTACTGCAACACCTTTGTAATCAGTGACTTCAATATTTGGCAAAACCTCAAAGGAAAGAACAAACTTGAGCGGCATGCCGGGTTCAGACTCAACCTTCTCGACCGTCGGTTCTGCCAAAGGCTTAAGATTCCGCTCTTCAACGACATGCTTCCAGGTGCGCTTGATGATTTCCTGGGTTACATCGCCGCGCAATTCGGACCCGTAACGCTGCTTGATTATACTCAACGGCACCCTGCCGGGACGAAATCCGGGGACTTTAGCTTTCTTAGCGTACTTCAGGGCAAGCTGGCCTAGTTCTTCTTCAACCTGCTCTACCGCTATTTCGGCAACCAGGTTTTTCTTGCAGCTGCTTACATCGACAATTTCTGGATTCAAAGGTGTATGGTTCCTTTTCTTTCGCTCTGGAGGCTGCTCAGGGAGATCCAATACAGTCCTCGCAGGCGCACATGGTGCGAAAGGGGGGAGTTGAACCCCCACCCCTTGCGGGACTGGATCCTAAGTCCAGCGCGTCTGCCAATTCCGCCACTTTCGCAGCAGTCCGGCCTCGGATCTCTGATCCTGGATTTCCCGTGGAAAAGCTGGGACCGGGCGAGGCGGGAAGTAATGATAGCTTGACAAAATCGGTCCATGGACCAAGTGCGAAATCTAGCAAACACAGGCGATAATGTCAACGCCAGATAGTAACCTCGAAACCCTTGCGACTCAGACCGAGGGGAAAAACTCAGCCACGAATGGCAGGGCGCCGCAGAGCCGCAACCAGGCAATGCAGCGGAACCGGGAACCGACTGGTGTATTCATATTGTCTGTGGCTGGTATTTGTTGCAACCTATAATGCGAACGACACGAAGCGGGGCAACGTGCCGGGCAGCGGAGGTGAACAGTGCGGACGCTGGTTCTGCTCTCCGGGGGATTGGATTCGGCGGTAGCCCTATATTGGGCCCGTTCCCAAGGCTGGGATATATTTCCGATCGAGTTTGAGTATTACGAACGCCCTGAGCGGGAGCGCCGGGCGTGCCGGGATTTGCGGGCGCGCGCGGGTATCACGAACCAGATTCTGGTTCCGATACCGTTTATTCGTGAAGCTGTCGACATCGCCACAAGCGAGCCTGCAAATCCTGCCCTGGCTAGCGCCCCTCAAGGGTACATCCCATTGCGCAACTTGATCTTCTATTCACTGGCCGCCTATCACGCGGAAATCCTGGGTGCACGCTACATCGTCGGCGGCCACAACCGCACCGACTGCGAGAGCTTTCCGGATGCAGGAAAGCCATTTTGGGAGCAGCTCAATCAAATCCTCCGGATCGCAATCTGGAGCCACTCCACGGTGCAGACAGAAATCGTACTTCCTCTCATCGAATTGGGAAAGTCCGAGACAATCCGATTGGGCGCCGAACTCGGAGTCCCTTTCGAGTCGACGTGGAGCTGCTATTTTGATGCTGACCGCCCTTGTGGTACCTGCCAGTCCTGCTTGGAGCGCACCCAGGCCTTCGCCGCCGCAGAGCTGCTCGACATCCTGTCTTCAGGACCGGACCAAGACGCGAGCATGCCGAAAAAACCACCGGTTTGTTCCGACTGACATACAAATTCTTATCAGGCGGCGAGCGATGGCCACTCAGTTGTCGGTGAGAGAGCGGCGGAAGATCCAAAACCCACGAGAGCCGTTTTATGTGTTTCGCAGATTTCGTGGTTTGGGGAAGCTTACTTACCGAGGACAGGGTACATCGTCGGGCTGAACAGAAGACGCCCTAAACCAGGGTTGGATCGAGCGAGATCTTCGACGACCTTGCCGGCCGCTCCGGGTTTCACCGGCGCGAACCAGCCGTATTCGGAATCGAGCGCCTCTGCCAGTTCCTTCAACCTCTTCGTGTCAAGCGGCTGAATTTTTTCGCTCTCGAGTGGCCTCACGATCAGATAACGGAGGAACTGATCGAAGGCCTCCTCGAAGTGGGACCCCAGTCCGTCAACGGAGATCTGCTTCTCATAGCGGAAAGGAACCAACGATGGTTTGGCCGGGATGAAGTCCATTCGCATGGAAATCTCATTGTTGGCGGACCAAATGTCACCCTGAATTGACCACTTTGCCGACAGCCGGGCAGCGACGAGCGCTGCAATGTCGACTGTGACGGTGCGAGAATTTCCTAGACTCTGTAAAGCCGCCGGCGCTGATTCCCAAAGAGGCACGGGTTCCAGATCGGGAGCAACCAGGGAGGCATTTGCCATCATCACCGTCGAAGCCAGCGCGACCCAATGCAGGTCCGCGCTCCCTTGCGGAACGTTCAGCGGAAGCAGAACGATGCGCACCGGAGCGGGGAGTGTCGGAGCGGCCGGGGCTTTGTGCCTTCGGAAGATGCATCCGGGCTCGAGGAGCAGGCCGAGAAGGGCGAGCGAAATCAGTAGAGGGCTATGGATGGACGTCCGCATAACTTCCAGGAGCGCGCGGTCCGGGATCAATGAGAGTTTGTGCATTTTCGCCATGTCTCCAGGCATCCGATCTCGATTGGAAATATGGGCCTGCCCCGACAGCAAATGTCGGGAAGGGACATCTGCGCGCCAATGTCGACAGCATCCCCAATGCGGCAATGCCGACCCAGGCCTCATTGTAGTTGGTGAAGGTGTCGTTGAAAAGGACAACCTTAGGGCTTGCGCAAGAATTACTGGGCATTTTGGCGCGAGCGCCGGGGGAGCAGATGCAAGGCGCCTCAACGCAGGCGATGCCACAGCGCACCGTCAAGGAGCGGCAACGAAGCATGGGCCCGCCCGGCGCCGCGCCCCCGCGGATTGTGCTTGCCCGAGCCATCGAATAAATTGAATTGAAAAAGCACATATGCACAACTCTGCCGGACAAAGGCCTCAAGGACATCGCAAGATTTATCCCACGTCTCTCGTTGTTTTGAAGATCCCCGCGGTCTGCAATTACGAGACCTCAGGATCTGGAGTGCGGTCGATGACCTCGTCGGGGAGCTCGTTGATATCGTCCGGCCGGTGTGGAAAGTGCTGGGCCAGCCCGATGCCGCAGCTTTCCACGGCGGCACAGATGCCTTCTCTGGCCTTGCCCAATCTGATCCCGCGAATGATCTTGTCGCGGACGTCATTCCAGTGAAGATCCCCCATTTTCTCGTGGATTCCTTTGTCACCCAAAACTACAACCTGGCGCTCGAGGAAGGAAAGGTAGATCAGTACGCCGTTCGATTCGCGTGTCTTATATAGGCCGCGCGCATAGAACTCTCGGAAGGCCGCGTCATGGACGCATTCGCTCATTTCCCGTGCCGGGATAATCCAGCGGCGCATGGGGAGATGCGGAATCACGGAATAAAACAATGCGAAAGCAATGATCTCGGTCCAAAGGAGCAACCCGATTGTCTGGGGTACAGGGAGCGCCAGATAAACAGCCGCGGCCAGAACGGTTCCGATCAGGGCGCCTTGCAGCGTGGCGTGATGGTAGTGCCCCGATGCCCCTGTGATGGCAAAGACTATTTCCCCCGAGGTCGCCAGCTCCGCCCTCTTGATCGCCTCGGCTATGATCTTTTTGTCTTCTTGCGACAGTAGCATACTCTCAGAATCTGATCTCAAATATGAGGTACTGATTACTGAGTGAGCCGCCAATCATGCCTTGCGGTTACTCAGTACTCTCATTGGTCTACCAACGTCCGGAAGCGCCGCCACCCCCGAAGCCTCCTCCGCCACCGGAAAACCCGCCACCCCCGAAGCCTCCGCCACCGCCGCCGAAGCCTCCACCGAATCCGCCTGGGAAGAATGGTCCGCCGAATCCTCCTCCACGTCTGTGCGAGGACGAACGGCTTCCGGCCTGCACGAGCGCCCCGAGGAAAACGCCAATGACCGCGCCGACCAGGCTGCCGATCAACATCGGTACCAGGGTGAGCCCGAGGAGCGCATGAACCAGGTACATGCCCGCGCCGCCGCCCAGAACGCCCCCACCCCATTTACCGGTTGATGCGAGCAGCCAGAGCATGGGAAACAGAAGGAAAACCAGCCAGTCGACCCTGTTGCCGGTGCCGATTCGCCGTTGCGGGTTCCTGATTGCTGGCGAGGCCTGATATGCGCCCCGCACCGTCTGCATGATTGCGGTGATGCCGGCGTCAATGCCTTCAAAAAACTGTTGCTGCCGGAAGTTGGGAAGAATCTCATTCTCGATGATACGCCTGCTGAGCGCATCGGTAAGATTTGGCTCCAAACCGTAGCCAACCTCGATTCGAACCTGACGCTCCTTCATAGCGATGAACAGCAGGGCGCCGTTGTCCCTCCCCTTTTGACCGAGCCTCCAGGCCGTCGCGACGCGCACGGAATAGTCCATCAGATCCTCCCCTTCCAGGCCAGGGATAATCAAGATCGCAATCTGCGTCGAATCTGACGCTTCAAACTGCTTGAGCTTCTCTTCCAGGCCGGCTGTCTGGTCGGTTGTCAGCACACCCGCCAGATCGGTAACTCGCGCCTTGAGTTTTGGGATGTCGAGCGCAAACGCGCCCACGGCATTGAGGAGGAGGAACAGGCTTAAGCTGATCCATATTGGCCGGATCTTTTCTCGCATCGATTACTTGCCGAAGTTCACGACCGGAGCCTTCTCGCTTCCGGGCGCGCTCTGAAATTGCTGTTTTTCCTTAAATCCGAAAAAGCCGGCCACCAGATTGGCCGGGAATTGCTTGATCCTGGTGTTATAGATTCGAGCACTTTCGGTAAATCGATCCCGTTCGATTTTTATGCGGTTTTCAGTGCTCTCGAGCTGGCTCTGTAATTCTAGGAAGTTCTCGTTGGCCTTGAGATCCGGGTATTTCTCCACCACCACCATCAAACGCGAAAGCGCACTGCTGAGTCCGCTTTGGGCCTGTTGGAATTTTTGAAACTCGGCCGGGTTATTCAGAACGTCCTGGGAAACTCTGACGGAACCTACCTGCGCGCGCGAGGCGGTCACGGTTTCCAGTACCTCACTTTCGTGAGCGGCATAGCCCTTGACCGTGGCCACCAGGTTTGGAATCAGGTCAGCGCGCCGCTGGTATGCGCTTTCAACCTGGGCCCACTTTTGCCCGACCTCCTGCTCTTTGGCGACGATATCGTTATATATGCTCTGGATTGCGAAACCCGGAATCAGCACCAGCACGACGACGATTCCCGCAGCTATCAGGCAGCCTTTTTTCATTCTAGCCTCCAGGGTTTTGCTAAAATCGAACCAATATCATAGCAGTTGCGCCGCCCAATTCCCAGGTATAGGGTCGAGCGTCTGCGGTTGAGAGTAACAGCTCAGCGCTTTTCCTGAAGGTGGCGCATGAAGGCGCGGACCCGGCCGGCATCGGTTGCGAGCAAGCCGAATTCGGGTGGCCTCAGCTCGCCTCCCATGAAGCACTTGGTATTGCGATATTTCATCGGGCCTTCGGCTTCGGCAAGGGCGGCAACATGCAGCTCCCTGGCGCAGCTCTGTTCGACAATCCTGTTGAAATTACGTTCGTTGATCCCTCCACCGGGCATGATCATGATCCGGCCGCCGGCCTTGCGCACGAGGTCGGAAATCAGGTCGAGACCCTCAAGCGCGCTGCTTTCCTGCCCGGAGGTGAGGATGCGGTCGATGCCGAGGGTGATCAGAGTCTCAAGCGCCTCATACGGATCGCGAGACATGTCGAAGGCGCGGTGAAAGGTGACGCTCAGGGGGCGGGCCAATTCAGTCAGCGCGCGGGTACGCGTCTCGTCTACCGAACCATCTTCTTTTAGAATTCCGAGCACGACTCCATTGGCATCCGCCTTCCTGGCCATTTCTATGTCGAGCTTCATGACTTCAAACTCGGTTGCTGTATAGCAGAAGTCGCCTCCGCGCGGCCGGATCATGACCTGCAAGCCGATGTGCAGGTTGCGCCGGGCCTGTTGGATCGATCCTGAGCTGGGGGTCGTGCCCCCTTCGAGGAGATTCGCGCACAGCTCAACGCGGTCTGCCCCACCCTCCTGAGCAGCGACGGCTCCCTCGACCGATTCGACGCAAACTTCCAGAATCCTTCTCACAACCACCTCCGTATCAGCCGGCGCTGCATCCGGAACTCTATTCGGCGCGTCGGCGAATTTGCTGTGTCTGGGGTGAGGCTCAGAAGAGGGCTCCTATTTCTTACGCTCCATTTCCACCGGGCCGGTGTCACCGGATTCTGTTACCCAGGAGCCGACCAGCTTGTCTCCGCTGATCTTAAGAGTTATCGTGACTCTGATTTCCTGCTCGCCGGTGTGAGCTACAAATTGGAAGCTCAAGGTGCCATCCGCGATCTTCACGCTCTCCAAAGCCGCTTGATTCATCATGCCCATCGTATCGGATATCGTGCCGGTGTAGGATGCCCCATCTTTTTTCAAGACCAGAGTCAGCTGGTCTTTGTCGGGGGAGGCGGGAATCACGGTGTCCCCGACCCAGGTTCCGCTGAGGTCGACATTCTGTGCCAAAATGGCCCCCGGCAGCAGGGCAAAAAGTAACGCGGCGATCACATTCATTGATGTCATTTTCACAAACTATCCCTCCATTGCAAATCAATGCCAGTATAAACGCTGGCGCGGGAACGCTTGTTCGAAAAATATCTCTTCCAGCAAATGATAACAGGCGCGGCTGTGGCCTGCGCCGGGTTTTGTTTCATGCCATCCACAAGACACGCCGTACGAGTCCTCTGGAGGCCATCCGCGTCGGGCTCTCGGGTTCACGCCTGTTTGAAGCCGACGAAGACCGGTTCGGGTGTCAGCTCAACACCGAAAACGGAACCTACCCCTGATTGGATTTCGTGCATCAGGTCGAGGAGTTCTCGAGCGGTGGCACCGCCCCGATTAACCAAGGCAAGGGCGTGCTTGCTCGATAAGCCGACCCGGCCGCGACTGTAGCTCTTGGCGAAGCCGGCGCGTTCAATCAGCCAGGCAGCGGACAGCTTTACTCTCCCATCTGCCATCGGGTAATGGGGCATGATCTCATCTCTCTTGAGCGAACCGCGGCGCCTCGCGGCTTCTTCCGCCCGTTCTGCAACGTCCGCCGGAACGAGTGGGTTTTTGAAGAAGGACCCGGCGCTTTTCGCATCAGGATCGCCTTGCCGGAGGACCATGGATTTGCGCTCCCGGATCTGCAGCACCGCCTCCCGCACTTCCGCCAGGGTAGGAGAATCCGTTCGGTCGACAAAATATTGAGCAATGTCCGGGTACGAGATCCGGGGTTCGCCGCCCGAGCGCAGGTCATAGCCTACCGACATAACAAGATAACGCTCGCTCCTCGAGGTGTTGAAGATGCTCGATCTGTATGCGAAGCCGCATTCCTTATTGCTCAGTTCCACCACGTGCCGTGTGTCGCGGTCCACGGCTCGAACCGCGATTATCACTTCGCCTACCTCCTGGCCATATGCGCCCACGTTCTGCACGGGTGTGCCGCCTATGGTTCCCGGAATCCCGCTCAAACACTCGATCCCGGCCAGACGACGCTCCACACAACGCTTCACGAAGGCATCCCAGTCCTCCCCGGCTGCCGCAACCATCACGCCGTCATTTCTCTGTTTGATACCGCGTAGGGCCACCCGGATGACAAGACCGTCGAAACCTGCATCGGACACCACGATGTTGCTGCCGCCTCCCAGGATGAATACCGGCAGTCGGCGGCTATCGGCAAATTCAAGGGCTTCCATTACCTGGGTTTCCGTTTCAACCTCAGCCAGGAAACGCGCGGGCCCACCAATCCCCAAGGAGGTGTAGGGCGCCAGCGGTATTTGCTCTCTGAAGATGACAGGAAACATGGATTGCTTCATTCAGGTGACCTGGCAGGCTCGCTTTTCCAAAAGTCTGGCGCAAGCGTAGACCGTCCGTAAATGAGGGACCGGGACTCCCAACCTATCCGCCAATTCAACCACGGTGCCGACGATGGCATCCAGTTCCAGCGGCCGTCCCATTTCGATATCTTGAAGAGTGCTGGTCTTATGTGGACCGACGCGCGCGGCGCCTTCCAAGCGCTGATCGACCGTGATCTCGAGTTCCATGCCGAGAGCTTTGGCCACCGCTCTTCCTTCTTCCATGATGGCTCGTGCGAGGGTGAAGGTAAGTCGATCGTTCAGGATCCCCTCCATGTCGGCGCGTGTCAGGGCGCTGATGGGGTTGAAGGCCAGGTTGCCGATCAATTTTACCCAAACGTCGTGACGGATTCGGCTGCGCACCGCGCATCTGAGCCCGCCCTTCTGAAACGCCTGAGCGATCCGCCGGCAGCGCTCGCTGCGAGCGCCATCGAGCTCGCCGATAGCAAAACGATTCCCCTCGATCTGTTCAACGACACCAGGTTCGACGATCACGGTCGAGCAATAAACGACGCAGCCGATCACCCGACGCGCCGGGATCAGCGAAGTCAGGAAACCGCCGGGGTCCACGGTTTCGAGGTGCGTACCCTCCAGCGGGCCACCGCAAATTTCGAAGTACCACCAAGGGATGCCGTTTTGTGCGCTAACCACCGGCGTTTCGGGCCCAAGAAGGGGCGCCAGGCGCGGGGCCATTGCGCGGAGGCTGGGGGCTTTCAAAGTCAGGATGACCACATCTGCCGGCCCGATCTTCGACGGATCGTCCGTGGCAACTGGATGGGTGGTCAGTAATTCGCCCGATTGCAGGCGAACCCGCACTCCGTGCTGCCGCATCGCCTCGAGGTGAGCGCCGCGCGCTACCAGAGTGACCTCTTCTCCACCGGCCGATAAGCATGCGCCGATGTAGGCTCCGATGGCTCCGGCACCCACGATCGCAAATTTCATGATTCCAACTTCTGCGCTATCGTTTTCCGCTGGATCTTGCCCGTAGCGGTGCGTGGAATGCGCTCCACGATGTAAATCTTCTTGGGGCACTTGAAATCCGCCAGGTGATCACGGCAGTAGGCGAGCAGTTCCGCCTCCGTTGCGGGTGCGCGCAGCTCTACGGCAGCGGCGACTTCCTCCCCATAAATCCGGTGTGGCACTCCGAAGGTCGCGACCTCGGCGACAGCCGGATGCAGCTGGAGCACCTGATCAATCTCCAGTGGCGCGATCTTCTCGCCGCCCCGAACGATGAGTTCCTTGATGCGGCCGACAAGTTTGAGGTAGCCCTGTCTGTCCAGAATCCCTTCATCGCCGGTGCGGAACCATCCGTTGACAAAAGAGGATAGGTTGGCTTCCGGGTTATCCTCATAGCCGGAGATGACGTTGGCTCCGCGAATCATAACCTCCCCCTGCGCTTCAGGGGGGAGCAGGCGCCCTTCTTTGTCCATGACTCCGATTTCGACATTACTCCCGAGCCCCACCGTTCCCGGCTTGCGTTCGGCCGGCGGCAGTGGATTGGTAGCGATTTGGTGCGATGCCTCGGTCATGCCGTAGGCTTCCAGCACCGGCACGCCGAAGCGACGCTCGATCTCGGCCATGGTGGCGGGCGCCAGGGCGGAACTGCACGAGCGGATGAAACGGAGGCCGTCGGCGCCAGCTGGACGGATCCCCTCACGCATGCGTGCTAAAAGCATTTGCTGGATTGCCGGAACCGCCGAATACCAGGTCGCACGGTGCGCCTGAACCATAGGCCAGAAGGACAACGCGTTGAATCCGGGCGGCACCACCACAGCCGCTCCCACGAGCAACGAAGATAGTATGGAGCCGACCAGCCCGTGCACATGGAATAGCGGCATGACGCACATGGAAACGTCCGCCGATGTCAGCGCATACGAACGGGCAATATTACACGCCGAAGCCACCAGGTTGGCGTGCTTGAGCGGAACCCGTTTGGGACGGCTCGTGGTGCCACTCGTGTGCAGCACCAGTGCCACATCCTCGGACGAGGACGGATCGAGCTCCCCCAGAGATCTTACCTGTCCCGGAGTGACGAATTGAACCGAGCCCCCGACATCGATTCCGCATTCGATGAGCAGCGTCTCCGGGCCTGCTGCTTGCCGGGCCTGTTCTGCCCCGCCTGCCGGCACAATCAAGGCTTTAGCTTTGGTGTCGGACAGATAGAACTGGAACTCCTCGAGCTTGTAGCCGGGGTTCAGAGGCGCGGCCGTGCCTGCTGTCGCTGCCGCCAAGAAGCCGACTACCGCCTCGATGCCATTCGGCAGCACCATGGCAATGCGGTCGCCGCGCGAGATTCCTGCGCGCTGCAGATAGCCCGCCAGCCGCTCGACCTGCTCGTGCAGAGATCCATAGGTTACTGTCGGCCCTCCCGGTGCCATTAATGCGGCATGTGCGGGATCTACTCTCGAGATCGCGCTCAATAAGGTAAGTGCACTTGTCATATGGGATTTCCTAATGCCGGCAACGCCGAAAAGTCATCGCGGAATATTCATTTGATTGCCCTTATGAGTAACGCACCCATAATTTATCACGATTTCAAGCGATCGCAGCGGAAGTCTGTTGTTGGTGCACGAGATTGGAGACAACCCTTTTTTCGCCGGGAGAATCTCGGCAGATTCGAGAAGGGATTGGGAAAAATGAGACTGCTCTGAAAATAGAAGCAGAAAGCCAAAAACGTCGGTATCGGTATCGCAGTCGCAATCGCAGTCGCAGTCGGTCTTGTTGGTCCGCAAAAGCCGATTGCGATCGCGACTGCGATTGCGACCCCGATACCGATACCGATGATCGCCTCCTAGAGGGAGCATAGCCTTTTCATCCGTCGTCGGGTGCGCCCCGGCGCAGGGACTATTGTCCCCAATCTCCCTACCGATTTCCGTCCTGCGCGTGACTTTGCCGGGGTCGTGGTCTCTCAATCCAGGTACCTGCAGGTCAGGTCCTGATAGGCATCGAGCCTGCGATCCCGCAGAAAAGGCCAGTGAGTGCGGATGGTATCCACATTCTGAAGGTCACAGGGAATGATTAATGTTTCTTCCCGGTCATGCGGGCTTCTGCCCAGGACCGTCCCGCCGGGGTCGCAGACGAAACTGGCGCCCCAGAATTCAATGCCGCCCGGCTGAGTTCCTTCGTGTCCTACTCGGTTGACCGCCGCGACGTAGACGCCGTTGGCGATGGCGTGGCTGCGCTGCATCGTCTCCCATGCTGAGTGCTGGCTCATGCCGTATTCAGCCTTCTCGCTCGGATGCCACCCGATGGCGGTTGGGTAGAACAGGATGCGGGCGCCATGCAGGGCTGTCAAGCGGGCCGCCTCGGGATACCACTGGTCCCAGCAGATAAGAACGCCGATCCGGCCATAGCGCGTGTCCCAGGCCTGGAAACCCAGATCCCCGGGGGTGAAATAGAACTTTTCGTGGTAAAGCGGATCGTCCGGCACGTGCATCTTGCGATATTTGCCCAGGTAGGTGCCGTCGGCATCGATAATGGCAGCCGTATTGTGGTAGACTCCGGGCGCGCGGCGTTCGAACAACGACGCGATCAAAACCACTTCGAGTTCGCGGGCCAACGCGCCGAGCCGCTCAGTGGTAGGACCAGGAACCTTCTCTGCCAGGCTGAAATTGACGTGCTCTTCGGCCTGGCAAAAATACAAGGTCTTAAATAACTCAGGCAGGCAGATGATATGAGCACCCAGGCCGGCGGCTTCGCGTGCTCGTTCCATGGCATTTGCCAAGTTCGCCATGGGGTCACTGCAGCACGACATCTGTACCAGGCCGATCTTAATAATATTCATTGTTTTTCGCATCCTCTCGGGCAGGGGGATAAATAAAAGCCTGATAGTACGCCAATAGCATATCAGCGCAGGGCGCACACGGGGTCGAGAAAGGGATATTACCGATCAGTTCATAAGTAGGTTGACATTTGGCGGCATCAAAAAGAGAGGAGAACACCATATCCGCCGGTATCGGTATCGGGATCGCAGTCGCAATCGCAGTCGCAATCGGTTGTATGGGTCTGCAAAAGCCGATAGCGACTGCGATTGCGACCCCGATCCCGATGATCGCCACCCAATGCGATCACGACCTCCGTCTAGATCCTCATTTTTTGATCAAACGTCCGCCTATTTATGAACTGATTAGTAATTCTCCATCGGCTCCCGGCGTTTCCAGCGTTGGTATCCTTGCTAGGATCCGTACTCTATCATGAAAACCACGACGCCAGCTACCGGCGGACAACGTTACGCATTCATCGATCTCCTGCGGGGAATGGCGCTTATTGTCATGGTCGAGACGCACGTAGTCAACGCCTATCTGCCGCTGGCCGGACGCAAGAGCAGTTTTTTCTTCTGGCTGTCCTTTGTGAACGGTCTGGTGGCACCCGCGTTTTTGTTCGCCTCGGGGTTTTCGATTGTGCTTCAGGCGCGCAGGCAGTGGCAGAACTGGCTCCGCTTGAGTCCCGTTTTCTGGAAACAGATTCGCCGGCTGGGCTTTATCTTCATCGTGGCTTACTTTCTCCATCTCCCTCACTTCGGGTTGAGCAAATTTCTGGTTTCACAGGGTCAGGCATTCTGGAAATCAGCGCTCCAGGTTGATGTCCTGCAGTGCATCGTCGTGTCTTTGTTGGCGATCGATGGTTTGATCCTATTGACACGCAAACAGGCGCTTTTTGTCTGGGCCGCGGCCTCTTTGGGAGTGGGCGCCGCGTTGGTCACGCCATGGGTCTGGGCGCACGATTTCACCGGCCACATGCCCCTGTTTCTGGCGATGTTTCTGAACCCGCACGGCGTATCGCTTTTCCCAGTCTTCCCCTGGATCAGCTTTGTCATGGCCGGGAGCTGTGCCGGGCATTTATTCCTGAACGCGGTGGCAAAGCAGCGAGACGCGGGCTACATGGGCCGCGCCTTATTGATTTCTCTGGCAGCCATCGTCGCTGCGCTGGCCGTGCGTCAGTTGCCGCTCTTCAGCGCCTGGAATGTCGGGTTTTATAAAACCAGCCCGCTGTATGTGGTGATCCGTTTCGCCTGCGTGATGATTCTCTGCGCCGGATTTTACTTCATGGAGAAGCGCCTGGGTTGGATTCCGGGCGCGATTCGACTGGCGGGCCAGGAGTCGCTGTTGGTTTACTGCGCGCACCTGATGTTGATCTTCAGCGTCCTGCGGCAGCCACGGGTCGCCTCTATTCTGGGCCGGGAGGCAGGGTACGTGGCCTGTTTTCTTCTGAGTATTGCGCTGATCCTGCTGATGCTTGTGTGCGCGCGCATTTGGCACGGTTGGAAGCGGGATCATTCCCGCTTGGCGAAGATGGCACTGTGGGCCGTGGTCGGGATCAGCGCCATTATTTTCGTCCTCCGCTAGCCATTGGGGTGGCAGTCGCCAAGGGTGCACTCAGGAAGCGCACGAACTCGGCTGCATTTCGCGTCATGCCGGGAAAGGTGGCGAGTTTGCTTCCTTGCGAGTCGAGGATGGCATACAGCGGCAGCGCCACGGTTCCGAACTTCTCTTTCTGATAGTTCTGATTATCCTCATACTGCTTCCCCTCGCCGTCGGTGTAAAGCTGCAGTCTGACGTATTTCTGCAGGCCGTTGTAGACGGCAGGGAGTGTGAATATGTTGGCTTCCATCCAGCGACAGTTCGTGCAGGTGTAACCGGTGAAGTCGATGAAGACGAGTTTATTTTCCTGCCGGGCCTGGGCCAGTGCGCTGTCGAGATTCGTGTTCCAGGTGAGTTCCTGACCGCGGCCGGCGCTTGTCAGCGTAAAGGCTCCCGAGGTGCGCGGCGGCAGAAACGCGTCGATTTCACCCAGGCTGGCTCCCAGCAGGCCCGTGAACAAGTAGAATCCGATGGCGAGAAAACAGAGCGCAGCGGTCATGCGCAAGACGCCGAGGTGCTCCAGAGGCGTGTCATGAGGCAAGCGGAATTTGCCCAGCAGGTAGACGGCTGTCAGAACACACGTGGCCAGCCAGATCGAGAGCACGACCTCACGAGTGAAAATGTGCCATCGCCAGACCAGATCAACGTTGGAGATAAATTTCATGGCGGCTGCCACTTCCAGGAAGCCCATCGTGACTTTTACCGAATTCAACCAGCCGCCGCTTTTCGGCAGCGCGACAAGCATGCGGGGAACCAGCGCGAGCACGAAAAACGGCGCGGCAAAAACAATAGAGAAACCCAACATGCCCATCGCCGGCCAGAGCCAGTCCCCTTGGGCTGTTGCTACCAGCACGGTCCCGACGAACGGCACCGTGCAGGTAAAGCTGGTCAGTGTAAAGGTCAAGCCCATGAGGAGCGCCGATGCATAGCCGCTTCCCGAACCGGCCCTGGATAATTTAGTGAGGACGCTGGAGGGAATTCCGATCTGGTAAAGGCCAAACAGGTTGAGCGCGAAACCCAGGAAAACTCCAGTGATCAGGAGGTTGACCCAGGGGTTGGCCGCAAACTGATTGATGCCCGTCGCGCCTAACAATGCCGCCAGCCCGAGGCCCAGTCCGGTAAACGTAAAGATGATGCCGAAACAGTAGACGAGCGCAAGACGGAGCCCGGAAGCCCGGCTGGTCTCGGCGCTCTTGGTAAAGTAGGAGACCGTGATCGGGATCATCGGGAAAACGCAGGGCGTCGCCAGCGAAAGGGCACCCATGGTCATTGCCAACCACAGAAATGGGAGGAAGCCGCTCGACCGTGCCCGCTGCATTTCCGCTGCAGTCCCGGCGGGAAGTGTGCTGATAGGCGCGCTCGGGTTGGCGGTCGCGCCCGATCCCTGCGGACTCGCCGGCTGAGGCACCGCGGTCCCCTGGCCGCCCGCCGTTGACCCGGCGGGGGTAGATGGTCCCGGAACGACTTTGATCTTGACTGCGACCGGCACGTTGCGGGGCGGCAGGCAAATCCTGTCATTGCAGACCTGATAATAAGCGAGGACCCTGATTTCGTAGTCCCCCGGCTTGACAGAGTCAGCTGCCTTGAGGGGAATATAAAACTCAGCGTCATCGGCGAAAAACTCCGTCTGAATGCCAAAACTTTGGTCAAACGCGGTCTTGGGCGTGGATTGCCTCACGGCGCCGGCCATCTCGAAGGGATCCCCGGGCCGCAATTTAAAACTGGTGGCAATGGGTGGTGGCTCCTGAGTTGCCGAGTACATATGCCAGCCGGCATCAATCTTGGCCTCGATCTTGACCTCAAATTGCGCACCCGCTCGAATCGGATCGGCTGGAGGCTTGGCCGACCAGTGCACCGGCAAATCAGCTGAATTCTGGGCTACAACGGTGCCTGAAAGGATCAGAAAAATAAATATGGCTGCCATTATCAATCGTCTCATGCCCATGGAGTATATCATTGCCGCCGCGCATTTTCGCTCAGTGCGCCGCGAAATCTGTGTTGATTCGCTTTCCCGGAACGACACCCAGCTCTTCCCAGCGTTGATGGCCGGCGAGCATTGAATTCAGGGACTCTCCAACGCCGAATACGTGCGCGTGAGCGTGAGCCCGGTTCTTGATGGTGCTTTGTTCAAGGTATTTGAAATACCAGTGACACTCACCAGTCTCAAAACCGGTGAGCGTCCCCGCTTTTCAATCAAAGCTGTGAGCTGCTCTGGAACAGGCCATTGAAATGATTCGCAGGGGAAGATCACTTAGAATGAGAAAAGAGTGGCTGAAAACCGAACGTAGGCCCGATTTTTGCGAGCTCCGTTGCAATCATCTGCGGGGGATTCAATAACTTCTCCGGGTCCGGCACCGATCTCCAGCTGAATTCGATCCGGGACGAACCACGCAAAATCTTACACATTGAAAGAGATAAGCATCACCGAGGGCCTGAAAATCAGGCTTGCGCTCGATTTTCTGGCCTGTTTTTTCGTCATGGGGATCGGGGACGGACCAGCCGAAGTCTTTTGGACCTGATAGGATGAGCATCACGGACGGCCTGTCATTCAGGGCTTAGATTGAGCGTGAGCCTGCGCAAGTCCTTTGTGTCAACAGAAGGCGCCTCTATTTCACCGCTCTCATCTTTGGCCAGTCTGGCGCCGCTCTTCCCGAGGAGTACAGAATGCCATCGTTGTCGTGCGACCAACTGATGAAGCATCCGTTCATCATACGTATTTTGAACAAGAAGATGGTATATGCATACCGGTTCTCTCTTCCTTACACACCCAAGCCGAGCAATTCTGCCCTCTCTCTGTTCCATGCGGGCCGGATTCCATTCTATGTCAAAATGGACCAAGTGCTGGCTATGTCGCTGAAGATCCACTCCTTCGGATCCAACATTGCTGGCGATAAGGATGTAGGGCGCTAGGGGGCTCTGGAAAGCTTCGCCGATCGTGTCACGGTCCTTCCGGTCATCCTGACCCGTATAGCTCCCAACCATGTACTGGCAGGCTTCGGCGAGTTTGGCTATTGAATACCGTAGGCGATTGCGCTGGGGCTTCAATAGCTTCTTCGTCCAATCCAGGAGGTCCGGTTCGTCCTCACAATCCAGGTGCTGCTTCAATGCATTGAGCTGGCCTATAAGATACGACTGCACCAAGAGGCGGTACTTACGATTTCCGAGGAGCGCATGAACAATCGGAACTTTCTGTGGATCATCCAACTGTGTGAACAACGCGTTGAGCGCATCGTCAAAACCGCGACTTAGGCGGTGCGTCTCCAACAGACGATTCAATTTCTTGCCCTTAATATTAAGGATGTTCTTGCGCATCAAGGCGACCTCCTTATGTGGGTCCCTCATCTTTGCCCATAGTCTGTTCGCCCGCACTGCCCGAAAAGCACTCGTGATTGCCTGCTCGGCCACTTCGCGTATCTCTTTGGTCGCGGACCCCACGAAGCTCGTGAAGATTATGGTCTTTCGCGGGTGACCGTCTCTTGCTGTCTTGAGGAAATCTTCCTCAGTCTGTTTCCGCAGCCACCGGGCCAAGGCGTCAAGACGTGGACTGTGAGGTGGCCTACTTCTGAAAGCCGATTGCGCCTTCTTGGGTGTAGATAGGGCCTGACGAAGTTTCGTCTGAACGCACGTCTTGCGCCCTTGGAGAGTACCCTCAGCGAGTTTCAGCCTTTGAACGAAGTACCATCTCTCAAACTCCGGAGAAGGTTTAATCAGAAGGCTTTTGAGATGCGAGAGATCAACCTGAGCGCTTGGATCCTCGTGTTCTTGATCGAGTCCGTCTGCGGAGATTGCGAGGTATAATCTGCGCTTGGCAGTCTTGCCCGTACGCGTCATGAGTTGACGGAGAGTCTTCTCGGTACCCCTTTTGGACGAAAGATCCAATTGGTCAGACGTTTGCGTGAAGTGGCGGGACACCTCCTCGACGAAACCTTTCACGGGTTGTCTGTAAAGGACTTTGTATGCCCCCTTATTCTTGTCCATCATCGTACCGAACGTTCTATGCAACTCAATGGGTTCAAGTTGAAAGGGCGTTGCAGTCAGAAGAATGAACGTCGTCCTTCCCGCCAAGCGATCAGCGTGCGCCGTCAAAGACTGTAGCGCTTGGCGTGCTTCAGGGTGATGGGCTTCGTCGACTATGACAACATCCCAGTCGTTGCGGAGAAACGCAGAGGCCCGACTGCGACCGCGGCCAAGGTGGCTCTTGCGTATTGCATTCCAGTTACAGACGTACGTTCCATCAGGCGGCCTGTCTTGTTTCCACTTTCGTTCCCCCTTTGGCAATGAATCAGTTCGCCTGATTTCATACACTCGCTCGAACGTCTTTCGAATGAATTTTCGGCGCCCATCCCGGTCGAAACTGATCCACTCGTCGAGGCGGGCCGAAAACCCGCTCGGGTCTATGATCTCGAACGCCCACTTTGACACAAGCCCTGGCGGGCACAAGACAAGGACATGTGCAGGCTTGTCGATACGATTCTCACGTTGCGCACCATCCCGCCGTGCTCTACTGTTCTCCAGAAGGAGAAGGCTTGTGGCAGCCAACGCTTCCCATGTCTTCCCGAGCCCAACGCCATCAGCCACCAGAACACCGTATTGCCCGACTCGGTCCTCTTTCCCTTGCGAGTTCTGAAACTTAAACTGTCGGCACCCATTATCCGCTAGTCGACAACGGATCCACCGCGCGACGGCTTCTTGATGCCGCTGCCCTGTCTTGAATTCATTGCGTCTCATTTCTTGGACTCCCGACTGCTGCAATAGAAGCGAAATTCAGGTATCTCAGGATCTCACGCAGGATATGTGGCCGGATCTGTTTCATTGAAGATATCTGCTGGCGAAACAACTCTGTCCTTTGCCGGATATACCGAGAACCGAGTTTGGATCTGACCAAGAACTTCTTCAAACCGGCGACGCGAACGGCAAGGCGATCAAGTTCTCCTTGGTGGTGCGTCTCCGCGAGGGCGGCGAGGATGTCGTCCGCTTCCTCGTGGTCTGAAGCGGAGACGGATTCCGGCGTCGTTGCGGAGCTATCACCCCGGCGCGAGCATGGACGCAGCCGCCCCATTTCTTCCAGAAGCATGCTCTCCAAGGCAGTACAGGGATCCTCATCTTCCATGGGACGGATGATAGGGAACGAAACAGGGAAAGGAAGCGATCTGTTGACGATTCGTTCGTAGAGCACGCCACAGCAGACTTCAGGCTGCCAGTCATCTGCACGCGATTCTGGGAATGTCTCCCTCAGCAATCTTAATGCATTGTCCCGAGCAACAATGCCGACACCTCGTCGTATCCAGACAGGGATAAACCTGATTCCATCACCTCCCGTGATGAAGAGTTTCTGTCGCAGGATTCCAGGTGCCTCCAGTCTCAGTTCCCAGTAGTCTTTACGCCTGACGAACTCTGCCGCAAGCACGTTGCCACAAGGTTCATCTCGTCGCCTCTTGGGATGGGTCTCATAACCATCGGAAGTGGCCGGGCAAAACAGATCCTTGAGATCGTTTTGCAGGAAGGGCATGTCTGGCTTGCCCAACCGTGTAGCCGCCAGTATCTCTACGTTCCCGCCTTTTCTGGCCGAGCGGACAAGTGCAGGCATTGTACAGTTTGCACTTCCAAAAAAGAAGACGCCGTCGCGACTACTTCTGGCCAGATAGGCCTTGGCATGAACGCGCGCGGGAATACGATCAAATGCAGAATCATCACCATCGCCTGCGTCTGCCCCACCGGAGAGGTCGTCCAGTCTGCGGACGTGGACTTGTATTCCAGGCAAGCGGGGCCCTCTTCTCCTGGAACGGCCTTCAGTATAGAGATGAATGCGTTCCTTGCCTCGTAGACTGAAATCACGTTGCAGGCGATTCAACACCCCCCTATCTCCTTGGTCTTGCGTGTTCGTGCCTGAATGCCACGGAGACAGGACGGAGAGGGTCTTGATCGTCTTTAGTCCCGCACCCCGACATGCTTCCACCATTTGATCCACGAGCGGCCTGCCAAGAGAGTCAATGATCACCCCTTCTCTGGGTGTGATGTCCAGGCAAGATCGCCTGATGAACGCCCTTGCCGATTGAGGGAGGTTGACCGTTGTGGTCTTGCTCAACTCGCCAAGAAAATGTGTCGCACCTCCCACAAGTGCTTGCCCGGAAAGGTCTGAGTCATCGGCGAAGTACATCAGTTCCAGGTTACTTCCCAGCCCTCCGGGTGTGAGATTAGATGATCCGATCCCCACAAGATGGTGACTGCCGGCTGACAGAAATATGAGTTTCGCATGAAAGACGGCCGATCCACGGCACCGAACAGGAGCAACTTGATAGCCCTGGAAGCGTGGTCCAGCGCACGTTAGTTGTTTCCTCAATTCTCCTGCGTCAACAAGGACAAGCGTTCTGAAGGGCTTCCCGGCACGAGTCAATTCCGTCTGTATCTTGTCCTCAAACCGCTGTTGGTTGAAATCAAAGGTGCACAAGATTGCTCGCCTTGGCGCCTCCCGCCCATGACGATTCACGAACTCATGGATCTTATCGGCGGTCTTGATCCAGGATAGCCCGCTGACTTTCCCCATATCAGATACCTCCCAGGTCTCGAACGATCTGGCCGAACGCTGAAAGGCGATATGCATGAGGTTGAACGCTCGGTGGAATCTGCAAACTGGGGCCAAGGGCAGGTTTGTAGTTACCGCTTTGTCCAGTCACAATCCACAATTGATCTCCCTTCGCTTGCTGATGAAGGATGTACAGGTCGCGCAGGAAACGTTCGACGCGTCCTTTGAGAGCAATGGACTTATCTCTTAATAGTCTCCTGCCAATCTCAAAAGCTCGATAAGCGTCGTCACCAAAGAAGAGCACCCTATGATCATCGGGGAGGAGTTCAAGCGCATGTCGGATCGCGGCCAATGCACGGCCGACAGTCTCAGGTTTAGTAAGAGCATCGATGCTAGTCAGATGAGTCGGCAGCCTATTCCTCGGCATCAATCGGAGCCTGAGAATGAGACTGCGCATGAATCTGTGCGATTCCCCGGCGTGCACCTCCAAAGACCATCCCACGAAGATTACATTCAGCCCCAGTGACAACCATTCCCAAATGACCGCAGCGTGTAGAGCTTTCTGAAGGTCGGTTTGCCCTCTCATCCTTATGCGCTCATATCGCTGGAGAACCGAATCGGGACTGAGGCTGGCAATGTTCTGCCCAAAACGGCGCTCCACTTCGCAGACGAACTGTCGTCTAACGGAGAGACTCGTGCTATCGCCATCCTGAATGCGGCGCCGATTGAGACCAATGACAGTGCGAAGAATCCGTCTCTCTCCGTTCGATATTCTTGAAAGGCAAGCTGCGTCCGGAAGGGGCGTAATGCCGCGTCCGCGATAACGGATGGCTTTCTCATACTCACGCGCGAGAGATTGTCCCGTTTCTGTTAGGTTCCATGGACTGCCGTCTTCGATCAACCCCAGGCTGACCATGGAGGGGCGATAAGCTCTCCAAGCCGGGTTCTTGAACACAACTGTCGGATTCCTGAGGGCACGATCCCGGTTGTCCAAGTAATTGAAGATATTCCGTGATCCTATGTACCGGCACTTACTATTATCCCCACCTGGTTGGCCTGCCGTTCGGTCATCTTTGGGATGGCACTTGGCTTCAGCGAAAGCCAATGCCACCTCCCACTTGTGAATTGGCAGTTCATCGTACCTCCGGAGGCGGTTTCTAACCCAACACAAGAAACTGAAGTACCGTGCTCTGGTAGTCAGAACCGACAAACCCGGCAGGATCTTGTCCGCTAGAACATCCGCCATATTCTGCAACCCCAACGCATCGGTTGCGCGAGAGCGCAGCAAGTCCGCCTCAACCCAGAATGGCAGAGCACTTCTGAGAATCATAGTTGACTCCGAATCATCTCAACCGTACCACGGCCAATAGTGAGACGACAAATGCCGTGCCTGTAGCGGGCCGCGAAGCTGCATCGCGGGCACGAGCAACTGTCATCCAAACCTGTTTGCAGATATCGATCATGCCGCCCGTGTCCTGCCCGCAATAGCGTAACAGTTGGGTGCGCACTCTCGCCCGTTCGGTCTCAGAGACATCGCCAAAGGTAACCCGCGAGAATTCCTGGCCGGCCATCGCGCCGTCCGCAATCGGCAGGGTCATCATAGCTTCTTTCAGTCAAAGCCTCCTGGAGCCTCAGCGACCACCAGCAGACCTTCTGGATCTGCCTCTTCCGGAAGGAAGGGCGGTACTTGTGGAGGTCCGTTGAGAGGGCAGTTTTGGCATCCTGGCTGGTTTGGGAAGCACGACTCCTTTTTTCGTCCCATCGAAAACTCCTATGATGCCCTTTCCATCTGGACCGATGGCGCGGATGGGTTTGTTTGGTTTGAAAATCTCGGTTGCATTCAGGATCATTTCCGCGAAGGGGTAGCCTATGATGCCATCACCTTCAGGAGTAGGTTCAGTGAAGACCAGCACGGCGGCTCTTTTCCCGTTGGACTTTCTGACTGTATCCATCAAGAGGACGTGGCCTTCATTGGCTGCCTCCAGCATGCGGAGATAGTCAGGTTCAAATTTGCGCAGGAACGACATGTTTCACCCCCTCCCTTGGGGCAAAGCCAAGTTGCTTGATTACCTCATCCCTAGAGATCAGCACGTAATCCTTGGTGCGATCATCCCTTGGATTTTTCGTGTGCTCGAACTGCCCATGGTCATAACAGACCATACAGGCATCCCAAGCAGGATCTGGGGACACAATACTTATTTTCCAGCGACTTCTGCCAGTTCTGGGGCTCGCGCGCCGGAAGGATGAGTTAGCCCTGACTTGCCGCGAATCTGCGAGATAAGTATTATGTCCCCAGATCTAGATCTACGACAAGCGCCGGCGGAGCGCTTCAGAGAGTGCCTCGCACGATATGCCTATCTGATAATTGTAGGCTTCTTCTTGCCTGTCTCGATCAAATGGTATATGAGCTTGCCGTTGTCGTATGTTTCAATTTTTCCATCTGTCACGCTCGGCGCAACCCGAGTCCCTCTCGGGGCTCTCCATGTGTTTACTTCCTGTATTTTGGTCTGAAGTGCTTTGAAGAACCGCTCGAACTCTGCGGGCGCCTTTTTCTCAAGAGGGCGAACTAGGTCCGCAAAATGATCAAACTTCTTTTCCATTGCCACCTGCTTCGATGGCGAGAGATTCAGTTGCCGAGGAACAGTGAATCTAAGCCAATGTTCAAACCCCATGGAATTTGGCGTCCTTCCTCCACATATCATGGTCTGGGCTGATCCCTGAGATTGACCCACTAAAACCCCGGAATTTCCATTTTTTAGCCACCAAGGACCAGATCTTCTTGAAGCAATTCGATTCGGTTGATCGTCAAGGTCAATCTCTTCCTCAAGTGCGCGCGACAGCGCCGACCAGCTAGCTGCTCACTGAGGCGACGGAGCTCTTGCGAGGAGTGCGTTCGCTTCACTTTTGAGTTGATCCGCTTTTCTCCAGACGTTCCGCTTCATCGGTTTTGTCGCGGGCGCACTGAAGCAAAACTGGGATACACTCTGTTGCAATGATGGCACCCCCCCTATTGCCCATATCCAGAAGCCCGCTATGCATGAGGACTTCAGTCGATGAACCAGATCGAGGCACGAATTATCAGATCTGGGGAAATAATACTCATCTCCCAGATCCGCAGCAAGGCATGGCAACATCATTCTCCCGGCGCGTGCGCTTCAATCGGGGACGCAGTTGCTGGGAGATGAGTATGACGTCCCTGGATCTCCTGGATCTAAACCATGCCTGACTGTCACGGAGGGCGGGAAGATAAGCTGATTCTCTTTCTCCCTTCCAGGACCCAGGATCTTGAGCGGTCCAAACTCCGGGTGAGCTCGGACATGAGAACAACCTGCGCTTTCCTTTAGTGCACGCCCCCACGTGGGTCGCCGGTCGGCCGGCATTTCCACCGCGATCCCCTTCAGCGGCTCAATCGTCGGTCTTCCGCTTGCTGGCGTGCAAAATCGTCAGACCCACAACTTGGTCCCCCTCATACCGCACAATTACGTCGTCGTCTCTCAATTCGCTATCAGTGGCAAAATCGGTCAGGCAACTATTTCACCAAATCCCAGGCCATAACCGAACCACCGGGCCGTTCCCGAAATCCCGTACCGGGGCATGCGACAAAATTGCAGATTGTTTTTACTACCGCGGCCTTCGGCCGCAACCAGGGAAACGAAGGAGATCGCGGCCAGAAACTTCTTGCAGAAAAGCGAAGAAGTCACGGATAATGACTCTATCCACAGGATGATGCCGAAGCGACGGGCCGGCAAGCAGGCGGAGATTCCCGTCGCCCCGGTCGGCAAACTTGTGGATACCGAAGTGGTGAAGCACTGAAAATCCCTATAC
>Ga0187878_1001255_pt1 | contig 25467 bp, 22 predicted proteins | sample June2016WEW_17_1_FD_132979 | JGI IMG/M metagenome (GOLD analysis project Ga0187878, IMG submission 132979) | Peatland microbial communities from SPRUCE experiment site at the Marcell Experimental Forest, Minnesota, USA - June2016WEW_17_150 | ecosystem: Environmental > Terrestrial > Soil >...
ATGAACCTACTTCGCTGTTTGTCTCACTCCAAAATTTCAAAAGTAGGTTACGCGCGGCCACACGCCGAAACTCCGCACTTCCCCGGACGTCCGAAATCGGATTGAAGTCTGCATCGATCAGTCGACGAGCTTCTTCAATCTGCCCGCGTTCCCAGTGTTTGCCTTTCAGAAACGCCTCCGCTGAAACCGACCGCTTCGTACATTCCGCCATCCCCCCATACGCCAGAGTAATGTCGTTCACGATTCCGTTTTTGCCCAAATCTACACGGAACGCCGCGCTCACGGTTGCGATGTCCAGATCGCGACGTTTTGATACCTTGTAGGTTCGTACGCGTGACTCAGCGGAAGGCCGGGGCAACACAACTGCGGCAATCAACTCATCCGGGCGACATTCGGTTTTTCTGTAACCCTTGACGAAGGCGTCAGCGGGCACAGTTCGCTGGCCACGACGACTCTTGAGAATGATCGATGCACCGTATGCTATCAACACCGGGAGCGTGTCACCGATCGGCGACGCCGTGCCAATGTTCCCACCAAGTGTAGCAACATTTCGGATCTGCTGTGCAGCGAAGACCGTCAGCATCTCATGCAGGGCAGGAAAATCGCTCTGCACCGTTTCCATCACCTCACTTAGCCGGACCCCCGCCCCAATCGTGATCTTCCCATCATCCTTGGCAATTGTGAGCAGTTCTTTCACTCTCGAACAGTCGATGATGTGAGGGAGAAGCTCAAACTTTTTCGTTACCCTCAGCGCAACGTCCGTTGCACCGTTGATAAGAATTGCCTCCGGATATTTCTCTTTCAGCCCAAGGCACTCATCCACCGATGCCGGCTGATCATAGCGCTGTTCCTTCGTGGAAATCGAGATACTCTCACGGGAGATGGAATTGAGCAGGCGGATGATGCGTGATTCGTCCGCACTGAATTGGTCCTTCCCCGTACCGTCGCAGGCAGCTGCAGCGGCCTTGAGAACGGGCTCGTATCCCGTGCATCGGCAGAGGTTACCCGCAAGGGCCTCTGAAATGTCCCCTTTTGACGGCTTGCGTCCGTTCTTATATAGAGCAAAGAGCGTCATCACGATTCCCGGCGTGCAGAATCCGCATTGACTCCCGTGCATATCCACCATTGCCTGCTGGACCGGATGGAGATCGCCCGCCGCATTCTTGAGGTTCTCGACAGTGATCAGCTGTTTTCCGTGAAGCATCGGAAGAAATACCAGGCAGGAATCGACGGCTCTATAGTTAATGCTTATGTCTGTGTTGAGCTCCCCGATTACAACCGTACACGCGCCGCAATCCCCTTCTGCACATCCTTCCTTCACCCCCCGATGTTGAGGAAGAGAACGCAGGTAGTTCAACACCGTTGTCGTCGGGGTAAGCTGCGACGACGAGTCGAAGTTAATCTCAACGATTTTGCCGTCGAGGACAAATTGAACTGAGTTGGTCATAATCAAATCACTTGGAAATTGGACATTCAGGATTCGGCGTTGGAAATTGCCGCTGCTTCTCGAACAGGGCAATTTCCAATATCGAATGTCGAATCATGAATAATGAAGTATGTTTTGTCACTCACCCCCAAGCAGCTGCGTAGCAGGAGCGCTTCAGGTACCTCCCGCGCCCCGGCGTGCCAAGCCACTCGTTGTGAGCCACGATAATCTCACCGCGGGAAATGACTGTGTCCGCATTTCCCACCACCTTCATTCCTTCATACATTGAATAGTCAACGCGCATATGGTGCGTCTCTGCGGAGATCGTGTGTTTCTTGGCTGGATCCCAGATGACGATGTCCGCGTCGCTACCAACCTCCAGCGTCCCTTTCTTCGGATACAATCCAAACATCTTCGCGGGATTGAGGGAAACCAATTCGACCCACTTCTGAAGAGAGAACTTTCCTTCGTTCACGCCAAAATGATACAGCAGCTGCAGTCGGTTTTCGATTCCGGGTCCGCCATTCGGGATTTTCGTAAAATCATTCATGCCCATGCGTTTCTGCGTCTCGAACATGAACGGGCAGTGATCTGTCGAAACGACGTTGAGCTCGCCGGCCTGCAGTCCTTTCCAGAGCGCGTCATGATCTGAGCGCGTGCGTAACGGGGGTGTCAGAACGAACTTCGCCCCCTCAAAATTGGGCCGTGCCAGATCTTCTTGCGTCAGGAAGAGGTACTGCGGACATGTTTCCCCGAAGACGCGGATACTATTCTTCTGGGCGCGGGAAATTTCTTCAAGGGCATCGGCAGAAGAAACATGAACGATGTACGCGGGAACATCTGCAATGCGTGCCAGTGCAATCACCCGGTGCACTGCTTCGGCCTCGGCGATAGCAGGACGTGTCAGCGCATGTTCAATCGGTGCCGTTCGCCCCTCCGCAAGCGCCTTGCGAACAAGGTATTCAATTGCGCTCCCGTTCTCTGCATGCACAGCAACGAGCGCTCCCCGCTTGCCTGCACGCAGCATAACCTGGAGGATTGTCGCATCATCCACCATAAGGGTGCCGGGGTACGCGGTAAAGAGCTTGAAGCTTGTCACCCCCTCGTCGATCAGTGAATCGAGCTCCTCGATCCGGCCGTCGCTGGCGTCCACGATGATCATGTGAAGCCCAAAGTCGATCGTGGCTTTCGCCGCCTTCTGCCGCCAGGTTGCATATGCTTCGCTCAGAGAATGTCCTTTGGTTTGCGTAGCAAAGTCAATGATGCACGTGGTACCACCGAATGCGGCAGCGCGTGTCCCGGTCTCAAAATCGTCGCTGGAAATTGTTCCCCCAACGGGAGCATCCAGGTGCGTATGAACGTCGATACCGCCTGGGATGACGTACTTTCCTGTTGCATCGAGCGTTTTGTCGGCTCGGCGATCAGTCCGATCACCAATGGCCACAATGGTTTCATTCTCGATGAACACGTCGGCAATCGAGACACCGTGTGGTGTCACAACCTGTCCGTTTTTGATCAGAATTGACATTGTCAATGACGCAAGGATTGTCGGAGGATGACCGAGGGGGGATTGGATGCCCTGTGCGATGAGCCGGCGTGCAGCTTTTGCTACAGAGAATCCGAAACGGTGATTGTCAACAATCGAAACAGCGCAAACATCCCGACCACGGCACGCGCGTGTCAAAGTACGTCAGTTATCGCTAAACGGCAAGCTTCAAGAGCAGAGTTGGGGGAGAGACCGGAGGAATCCGCGAAAAAGCGTTGCGAGTTTCAGCGCAGAGGACACACTTGAGAGCCGTTGGCAACGGCGCTCCGGAGGCACATTCACGCTGCTGATTGAACAAGGAGATCTTGAGCAGGGTGTTTATTCTTCAATATGAAGGACTGATGATAGAGGAGAAATTGAACCGAGCAACGACGCCAAAGGTCAGACGGTTTTCAAGGTTTCTGTAGGCCGGGTTCTTTTTTGCTCCTTCGAGATTCTGGTTGAAATCCGGAGCTTCCAGATACACTCCACCGAGGAACTTGTTGTCTTTGTTGAAGAAATACGCCCCTATGCCGAGGTCAGTATACGAAGGCACAACGGAGGTACTCTGAGAGCTGTGATAGCGCAGGTAAATGTTCCACGCAACGTACTGTCTTTCTGCCAACAGGGTAAACCAGATAAAATCTACATTCAGGTTGATACGTTTGTACGTCGAATAATTCCCTGTGTATGCTGTTATGTCTTTCGTGCTCTCCAATGTTTGGTTTCCTTTGACCTCCTTTGTCGTGAGTGTATATGATTCTTTTGTCAGGAGGTCAAAGTTGTTGGTATACTCATATTCAAGTGATGTACCGACGAGGTATTGGCCTCTTTCGTAGTTCGCACCGATCGAGTAGAATCCGCCAAGGAACGGTTCATTGGTGAAAACTTTGCTGAGACCCGATGTATCAGGGTTTGCCTGCGAAAGCTTGAATGTGCTTGCCGATCTCTCTGCCCTTGCATAAACCAGAATCACTTGTCTCAGTCTCGTTTTGTTTATTCGTTCCCATTCCGCCAGAAGTCGGTCACTATCCTTTTCATATTGCTCCTTTCTTGCCCTCAGCTCTGCGACCTTGGTCGAGTCGATCTTCGTTGCGTACTTCTCTAAAGAATCGGTTACGGAGCGACTTTCATTCGCGATTTTCTTCAGTTCTGTGTTTATCACGCTCACTTGCGCTGGAATTTGATCGAGCCTGTATCGTACGCCCAGGATCCCGTCTAAACGCGCTTCGGGCAAGAAGTCACCTCTGGTGAAAAGATTCGCGGTATTATCTTTGTTGGCACCTTGCGCATTTATTCCCCACACAACTTTGTAGCTTCCGGCCGTATCTGAAGATTCGGAGAGAGCCAAATTTGTATAATTGAATGTCAGCCGGGTTTTGGTCAGATCAAATCCCACTGCGCCCCCCTGGTAGAGAACAGAGCTCTTCCCGTCGGCGTCCTGGTTGAGAGTCTGCGCAGTCAGGGGGGTCGTCACCATCAAGAACAACAGAATAGCAATAGACTTTCTCATGGTTTCACCCCGTATCTATTGTTTTCAGTGTAAAACCCGTTTGTCTCTATTGTGCCCTCGATGGGATACTTCTCGAGCTCCTTGCCATTGTACTTGGCGGATAGCTTCCATGTGCGCCCTGCTCTGCCTGACGAAGAGACAAAAACCCGAAGCTTTCCATTGTCATCTAACCCCGCTCCGCCTACTTCACCTTCCACGAGATACCCGTCCTTCTTATCACCTGCTATGTCGGCATCGATCCCGTCAAACTTGATCGCTTCGGGGAAATCGATTTCGTTGTTGTATTCGAATTTGTAGTTCACCTTTCCCATAACGATTTCCTCCTGTGGAATCATTGTTGTGGTTTTCTTGCTCACCAACTTCGATGATGAAGTTATTTTTCTCAGAAGAGTTTTCCGGCCAAGTACCTCAACAACATTGTGTAGGAGAAAACGGTGAAAATCACTTTGCCCCAGAAGGCGACCAGCGTCGGCCAATTGATGGCCGCGGGAGCTTTGAAATCGAAATCTGAATTGAATTGTCTCGTTTCCCCGGTGCGATTAAAGAGATGTCGATGCCGTTTATCGATCTGCTCCGGTTGCTCTTTCGTTTTCTCCTTAATGCGATGAAAAATCCCCCAGGCGGCGGATTTGTATATGTATTGGAGCAAATCAAGCGCGATTGCCAGGACAAAGGCGGTGAGAGGTAGGAGGAGGGATTGATCGAAAGGAATTGCAGCAACCTTACTCTCTCCTGTCTTGAGGATCCAGATGACGCCAATCCCCGCAAAGTCAAGCTGACGATTCACCTGGCTGAGACTGTCCGTAGCTCCGTAGTAGATCTGACGCGCATCAGCAAGTTTCATTATCGGTTATTAGGCCCCCCGCTGTCTGTGCCAACAGAAATGGTTTCTTCCTTGGTGCAAAAGCCGCTCTCGTTTATTTTCCCCTTAAGGAGGAATCTTGTGAGTCTTTTGCCGTTGTAAGCGCCAGACAACCTCCAGCTTTCCCCCGGCTCGCCAGACAAAGAAACGAACACCCGGAGATTTCCGTTGGGGTCTGGCTCTATTCCGTATACTTCTCCTTCAAGAAGATGAGCGCCCTTCTCAGCCACCGCAAGATCTACAGAGACCTCTCCAAACGTGATCTTCTCAGGGAAGTGAATCCCACTCTCGGATTCGAACTTGTAGTTGACTTGCCCCATGCCGGACTCGTCCTAGTTGTGCTGTGCTTGTATCTTCCCGCTCATCAGCTTCGGCAACAAGCTGTCACGAAGGTGAGCGAGCGTTTGGTTTTCGAACACACTTGATAAGGTTTTTTCAAACAGCGGTTCCATATCGCCAGAATGTAGCAACAAAAACTGATAGATACAGAAGACGATGCTTGCTGAGATCAGACGATGTTGGTCGTTGATGCGCGGAAGGGGCCGGAGAAGTCCACGGCTGTTGGTTACAGGGAGTTGGGCCAGCCGTTGTAGGCGAAGGGATCCTTCCGAAGGCGATGATGGCACCGCAGGTCCTTCGGAAGGAGGGCGGTTATCGTTGTTTTGCCAACCAGAGTTCGGGATCTTGTTTTTCGCGATCCTTCCAGATTTCGAAATGCAGTATGTCTCCGTCAACGGAAGAACCGCTCTTTGCGATCGTATCGCCCGCCGCAACCTTCTGGTTTTCCGTAACGCTCACCTCCGAGAGGTCCGCGTAGATGGTCCGGTAACCATCACTGTGAGTGAGGATAACAATGTTCCCAAGGCCGGCGATAAACGTAACGATTGAAACTCTGCCGTCTGAGACCGCCTTGACATCGGATCCAGGTTTCACGCCGATATCGATGCCGGTGTTGAATCGCTTCGTCTTGAGGATCGGATGCACCTGCTCGCCATAACTCGCGGCGATGGTTCCCGCAGAAACCGGCCAGCGGAGTCTTCCATGCTGGGCCGCAAAGGTCCCGGGCGCTGCGGCCTCCGGCAGAGGTGCGGGCCGCGGTGCATTTCCTGCTCTTGTTCGTTCACGTGCGGCGGCGGCTTCGCGTTCTTTCCGCTCATGCTCCTTGATGATCAGGTCTGATATAATGTTGGTCAGCTTATTTAGGGCAGCCAGCTTTTCATCCGCCTGTTCCCTGTAAAAATTCTTGTCCTTGCGGATAGACGCGAGCATTTTCTGGTGCCGCGTCACGTCTCCTTTCAGCGAGGATTCCTCGTTGGTTCTCCTTGCAAGCAATCGCTGCTGATCCTGCAGGTTGGCTTCCAGTCGCTTATTCTCGTGTTCGAGATCGCTCTTCTTTGAAACGACATCCTTCAGGTCTTTCGCACGCTGATCAGAAAATCGCCTCAGGTACTCGATCCGGATAGAAAGTTGGTTCACCGACTTCGATGAGAAAAGCAGCTCCAGATCGTACACTCTTCCATTTTTGTAGACCGATTGAACATACCGCGCGTACTGTCCTTTGAGAGATTCAAGCTGCTGCTCCAGGTCTCCAATGGATGAACTTGCATTCTTGATATCCCTTGTCAGCAGCTCTTCCTGCTCCTGCAACTTCTTAATGGATTTGCGCTTGCTGTTGATCTGCAACTCCAGCTTGTTGATGTTTGCCAGCGTCGACTTTTCCTGACTGACTTTTTTGTTGAACTCCTTCTCTGCCGCGTCAGCTTCCGCCCTCAATCGTGCCTGCTCCTTTTGCATGTCACTGACAGTAGCCGGATGCTTCTCCTTGTCGGTCTTGGCTTTCTGCGAGGATTTCGCTTTCCGGGAGGACTGTTTCGAGCCAGATTGGCTCATTGCCGGTCCACACAGGGCAGCACCCAGTGTGAAGAGGAGGAGAATCGTAGCAAGTGAGCGGGCGCAGGGCATCATTGCAAGCGAACTCGTTCTGCGTTTGTGGGAATGTCGAGCACCAGTGGAACGACGTCGGCATTTATAGCCAGGGAAGAGAACGCCACTGCAACAACACGTCGTGCCTGTTGTTGTGTCAGACGGATCTGCCGGGGGAGCGAGGCATCACCAAGGTCTCGGAATCTCTCAAACCGCTCTTCGAGCACGAGTTTTCCACTGGCATCGGTATGCTGAATTTTCGAGATAAGCAGCGTCGCCGGATCGATCCAGTACCGGCGAATGCCGGCAGAGCTTTCGTACGACATGACAAACTGATTGTCTTCTACCACCAGGCTGTCCGGATTGTTGTTATCCCCCGCAACAAAACTTCCACCGGTGAAGAGGTTCAGGAGCTCATCGAACGTCAGATTAACCCGAAAGATTCGATTCAGGTTGGCCGCGTTCACCGAGCCGGTGATCAGTTGGTTCTGCAGACTATTATAGAACACGAAACCGGTTCGCGTGAGCAGGGCCGACCCGACATGAATACCGAAAGGGCCTTCAATCTTCATCAGGAGTGAATCGGGTTTGTGCAGGACCAGTTCGAACGAGCCGGACTGCGCAATCTCCGGAGTCTCCACGGTGATGGTTCCCGCCCCGTTGAGAGATTGCACCCGCTCGCGATTGACTTGGACTGTGCGTTGCACCATCTCCGGCGTAATCGCCCGGCCGGCAAGATTTGCACTTGGCACCGACGCGCATCCGATCAGCAGGATGCTCATCCCTACAACCAGAATTGCGGAACTATACCTCATCAAAACGAACCCCGGGCAATTTTGTCTTTGAGCGACTGGTTGTTTGCGTTCAACTTCAGAGCCTGCTTCCAGAACTCCTCCGCCTTTTCCTTCTGACCGAGCTTGAACTGGATATCCCCCATATGCTCATACACGGTGGCGCTTGCACCGCCGGCTGCAATTGCCCTCTCGATATAGTTTCGGGCATCGTCGTACTTCACGAGCATGAAATACACCCATCCCACAGTGTCGAGGTACGATGCGTTCCCGGGATCGGCAGCAATCGCCTTCAGGGACATCTGCAGAGCACGGTCAAGCTGCAATCCCCGCTCAGCAAGACTGTATCCATAGTTATTGAGAATCAGGTGTGACTGTGGATCCAGGCGCAGGGCTCGTTCGTACAACGAATCAGATTCCTGGTACCGATGGAGCCCGTCAAGCGTCAGCGCGAGCGTGCTGATTGCATTGATATCGTCCGGTTTCAATTCGAGTGAGTGCTTGAGGGCCTTGATCGCCTCGTCGTTTTTATCCAAACGACTGTAGCCCAGCCCTTCCAGGAAGAAAATGCGTGAATCTCTTGGGAGCGCTCGCTTGGCGCGCTGCATCTCATCAACAAGTTTCTGGTATTCTCCCTTTTCAAAGTACGAAGTTCCAATGTACCACCACGCATCGCCATTCCATTCGGCAAGTTGCGTCACACGCTCGAAATACTGGCCGGCCAGAGAGTCGTGCTTCTCCCTGTCGGCGATCATGCCCAGATAATAGAAGGGTCGCCAGTCGTTTGGAAGCTCCTTATTGAGCTGTTCGAAAAGCGGTTTTGCTTTTTCGATGAACGTCGAATCCCGTTGTGCCTGCCCCATATACGCCACTGCCACCCGGAGCCGCACCTCCGGATTCGTGTGTTCGATCGCCAGCAGTCGTTGATAGAGCTCAAGAGCCTTATCAAAGTTGTGCTGATCGAGAGAAATATCTGCGAGCGCCGCAATGGCTTCGGCATTGTTCTTGTCGTCCTCAAGAATGCCCTCGAGCATCTTTGTGGCTTCCTGAATCTTGCCTCCCCGTGCATACGTTTCTGCCAGCTGGCGCTGCAGGACCTTGTTGCTGGGATCGAGCTCAACCATTCTTTTGTACTTCTCTGCAGCCTGGTCGTAGCGGCCGAGGGAATTGTAGACTTCCGCGACTTGAAGCAGAATTTCCCAATCATCCCCTTCACGGTCCAGAATTCGTTCATAGATTTCGATTGCCTTCAGGGGTCGGGAGGTCTGGTAGAGGCGGGCAAGATTGAACCACGACTCGGCGTCGTTCGAATCGATTTTCACAATGCGTTCGTATTCCGGAATCGCCAGCTCCGGTTGGTACGCATTCATATAGATGGCTGCAAGATTTTGGCGGTACAGAACCCGGAGCGAGTCGAGTCTTACAGCTTCTTTCGCGTGTTGCGCGGCCAGGGCATGTTTTCCGAGAAGAGAGTAGTCTTTCGAAATCGCATAGTGAATTGCAGCTGTCGGCTCCTGCTGAAGCGCTTCCTGATATTCCAGCACTGCATTCGCAAAATCGCCTGTGATTTCATACACTGACGCTTTGATGACACGGCTGAGCGCTTGTTCGTGCCTGGCTTCTTGCAGTTGCTCATTGACCTGCTGTGTCGCCTGTGTTGCGCGTTTTTCCCTGATGGTGTCCCTGGAAAAGCTGCATCCGGCTGCAAGCAGTGCAAAACTTGTCAAAACTATAAAGAGAGAATTTTTCATATGAGTATGAAAATATATCGATTATGGCTCTGAATAACAAGGATTGGGCTCAGTCACGCAGAATCTGCTCCAGAGGAACCGCGCCGCTTGCGCAGGGGAGAGAAAGGGGATATCTTTCAAGTGCATGGAATCAGAGAACCAGGAATACGATATCGGCCTCGTTTGGAACTGGGTTTATGATCAGGAGTTCCTTCATTTGATTGTCTCCGCCGTCCGGGCGAAGGGGTTGAGTGCCTTCCTTGTCGACCATACGAACCTGGCCGAGACCATCGAGAAGGTAAAGAGCGACAAAATCCAGTTTCACTTCATCCTGGATCGGGCTTCGGATGAAGACGAGCGGTTCTTGCCGCTTGCTCAGGCTTTCACACGTCGACAATCCAGCTCAACCCCTCGGCCACCACTCTGCATCATCAATCCGTATGAGCTCCTGAGACGTGCATCTGACAAAGCAACGATGCACCTTGAATTCCTGACGCGCGGCCTTCACGTCCCGTTCACCATTATCATCTCCCCGTACAACCATAAGCACGAAGTCGAACTTTCGCTAACCGAGCTTTCGCAGCTCGGTCGACCCTTCATTATCAAGCCAGCAAACACAACCGGAGGCGGTGTTGGAGTCGTGCTTGGTGCGGAGTCGCTCAAAGACATTATCGAAACCCGCCAACATCACAAGAACGACAAATATCTCCTGCAGGAGAAGGTCAACCCGGCACATTTGGCAGAACGCCGTGCCTGGTTCCGCGTTTTCTACGCGTTCGGCCAGATAATCCCGTGCTGGTGGGACGACCTGACACACATCTATGAAGAATTAACACCTGCAGACGAAGAAGGGTTCGGCCTGCGGCCTCTCCGGACAATCACGGCAACGATCAGGGAAATCTGTGGTCTCGAGTTCTTCTCCACCGAAATCGCCCTGACGCCCGGACAATCCTTCATCGTCGTTGACTATGTCAATGAGATGTGCGATATGCGGCTGAAAGCCCTTCATGTCGACGGGGTTCCTGACCCGATTGTGCAGCGGATCGCTCTGTCTTTGGCGGATTTTCTCACTGATCCGGAGGCACATTCTCACTCGTGACGGCGTGGACGACCACCCAAACCTAATTTCGACAGTAAAGCGACCCCTTCTCACTTATCCCTTTAAATGAATCGATGAATGAATTGCCCGGTGGACACTTGATTTTGACTTGCGTCTTTGATACATTTGGTCTGATTTTAACAAACAGTCGATACTGCCATAGACCGGAGGCCTTATGAGTCTTGCACGATACAAGAGGATGTTTGTTAGTTTATCCCTCTTAGCCTTGTTGGTTGCCATTCTATCTTGGGTTGGCTGTTCAGGCGAGCATGCTGTGCGATCGGAACAAACCGCGTTTACGCAAGGCCCATCCTCCGAGCAAAGGAAAATTGACTCGCTCGAGACGATCAATGTCACGCTCAACCAAAAGCTTGTGAAGTATGAGCAGGACAACAATACCCTGAATGCACGACTCAACGACGTCGAGGCCAAGCTCAAGGCAGAGCTCGACAGAGCAGCTGCTGCTGCAAAGCCGCCTCCGCCACCGCCGGCTCCCACTGCAACATACGACGGCGCACAAAAGGCCTTTGCCGAGAAGAAGTACGATGACGCGATCCAGATGTTCCAAGCATTGCTGGATGGCGGAATTCCCGAGGATCTCGCTGACAACTGCCATTATTGGCTTGGCGAGTCATACTTTGGCAAGAAAGATTTCAGGGAAGCGGTGAAGCATTTTGAGATGGTTTTCCAGTACAAGACGTCTGAGAAGAAGGGTGATGCCTACTTCATGCTCGGCCGTTCATATGAAATGCTTGGCGACAAAGCAAAGGCCAAGGAATCGTACGAAAAGGTTGTGAAGGACTACCCGACGAACAACAATGTGAAAAAAGCAAAAGAGCATTGGGGTCGGTTGTAGTCCGTTGAGTATGCGTCAAAATGAAAAAACCCCCGGAAGGTCCCGGGGGTTTTTTGTTGCCCATCCTCTCCGTTGCTGACATATGCTGTCTGGGAAAAATCGATTGGCGATTTGAAAGTAGAAACAGTCCCTACACAATGCAGCGAGCACAATCCATCCCTTCCAGTGCGTGTTGAATCTCAGCGTGCGCGTCTGTATATTGATTGTGCTACCACTCCAAACTTCGAGATTCAATATTCGACATTCAGTATTGGATATTCACTGCGCGATGATGGTTTATTCCAGTGAATACCGAACACCGAACAAAGAATGACGAATAACGAAGTTTGTTTTCGGACGATTTGATCTCCAGCGCTTTGAAAAAGACACCATAAAGCTCTTACAACTCCCAGTGGCCAGGATCCAAACCAAATATGTTTGCCAATCGTGCGGGTACGTTTCGCCCCGTTGGATTGGAAAGTGTCCCAACTGCAATGAGTGGAACACTTTTGTCGAAGAAGCACCGTCACCGCTGAAGCTCTCCAGAAAACCGGCGGGGGCTGCGTCGAATATCGACCCCATTCCGATGGATCAGCTCGAGACCGAAGATGTTCCACGGGTGAAGACAAACATTGAGGAATTCGACCGTGTTCTCGGCGGCGGACTTGTCCCCGGCTCGCTCATCCTGCTCGGCGGTGATCCTGGCATTGGAAAATCCACGCTGATGATGCAGGTGGCCCTGAAGCTCAAGTCCCAGGTTGTTCTCTATATTAGTGGTGAAGAATCTGTCCGGCAGATCAAGTTACGGGCTGAACGACTCGAGGCCGCCGACAAAAGCGGCATCCTCCTCCTGGCGGAAACAAACCTCGATCTCATTCTCGATGTCATCGAGCGGGGCACTCCGGATCTCATCATCGTTGATTCGATTCAAACGATGTACCGTCCCGGATTAGAGAGCGCACCGGGGAGCGTGAGCCAGGTTCGCGAATCGACAGCTTTGCTCCTTCGACTGGCAAAAACCCGGGGAATTCCGGTCTTCGTCATCGGACACGTGACGAAAGAGGGGGTGATCGCTGGCCCCAGGGTTATCGAGCACATGGTTGACACGGTTCTGCAATTTGAAGGGGAAGCTCACTACGCGTACAGGATTCTCCGTGCCTTGAAGAACCGCTATGGCTCGACGAACGAGATCGGAATTTTTGAGATGCACGACAATGGGCTGCGGGAAGTGAAGAATCCTTCGGAAGCATTCCTCTCCGAACGACGCTACGGAACGTCCGGATCAACGGTTGTCTCCAGCATTGAGGGTTCGAGACCGATCCTCATTGAGGTGCAGGCACTGGTCACTCCAACGAGTTACGGGATGCCTCAACGAAACACGACCGGCTTCGACTATCGCCGGCTTTCCCTCCTTCTGGCGGTTTTGGAAAAACGCGTCGGCCTCCACCTCGGAAGCCAGGATGTCTTTGTCAACATCGCCGGAGGGGTGAAAATCGATGAACCGGCAGTCGATCTCGGCATCGCGACTTCTATCACCTCGAGCCTGCGTGATATTCCTGTTGATTCATCCTCCGTTGCCGTCGGAGAAATCGGCCTCGGTGGAGAGATTCGGACTATCGGATATGTCGAGAAACGGGTGCAGGAAGCATCTAAGCTCGGATTCAAAAGGATTATCATCCCCCACAACAATCTCAAGGGGATCAAGGGACAGGACGGAATTGAGATCGTCGGTGTCCACACTGTCAATGAAGCGATACAACAACTGATCAGCTGAGATCATGATAAGCAACGTGCAGCAGCAGTTCATGAGGGAAGCGATTGAGCTCTCGAGATCAAATGTCAGGGAGTGCAAAGGTGGCCCGTTTGCTGCACTCGTTGTCCGCGGTGATACAATCATTGCCCGTGGCACAAATCTCGTCACGTCGACGAATGACCCGACGGCGCATGCGGAGATTGTTGCCATCCGCGCAGCATGCCAGGTGCTCGGCGCATTTCAACTCACCGGATGCGATATCTATACGACATGCGAACCGTGTCCTATGTGTCTCGGCGCCATCTACTGGGCGCGCCCTCGAGCGGTGTACTATGCAAACACCAAGCATGATGCAGCAGGGATTGGGTTCGATGACCGCTTTATCTACGATGAATTCCCCCTTCCCCACGAACAGCGAAAAATTCCCATGAGGCAGATTCTGCGGGACGAGGCGTATGTTGCTTTTCGTGAGTGGACAGACAAATCCGACAAGATCTCATACTGACAGGTTACGCAATGCAGTGGATTGGATACGTAGGGTTGACGGCCCTTGTGGTGTGCTGGATTCCCCAATCAATCGACACGATCAAACAGGGGGAATGCCCGGTGAATTTGACTTTTCTTTTTCTCACGGCACTTGGAAGCCTCAGTCTGGCATTCTACGCTCTGAGTCTCGGCAACCCGGTCTTCACGATCCTGAACTGCCTTACCACGCTCGGCACAGCCGTCAACATTTATTATAAGATGTTCCCACGAAAGCCCCACCAAGGAACTGCATGAAGAAGATCGTCCTCGCCACGCGGAACAAACACAAGATTGAGGAGATCAAGACTATCCTACACGATCTCCCGCTGGAGATTCTCACACTCAATGATTTTCCGGACGTCCCGGTGCTGAGAGAAGATGGCGAGACATTTCAGGAGAATTCTCTACAGAAAGCTCAAGAAGTGTTTCAGCACACCAAGTATTTTGCACTTGCTGACGATTCAGGTCTCGAAGTGTTCTACCTGAACGGAAGGCCGGGCGTCATCTCTGCGCGCTATGCCGGCAACGGAGCATCGGATGAGATGAACAATGAGAAGCTTCTCGGACAGATGCGAGGCGTCGCACCGCGGCGAAGGAAAGCGCAGTTTCGTGCAGTACTGACACTGGTGGACGACAGAGGCGTTGAAGTAACGGAAGGAATATGTCCGGGAACGCTGGCAGAATTGCCCCGCGGGACGAACGGGTTCGGTTACGATCCCATTTTCATGCCGGATGGATTTTCACGCACCTATGCAGAGCTCACATCAGAAGAGAAAAACCGGATCAGCCACCGCGCCAGGGCGCTGGCTGCAATGAGAGAGGTTCTCCGACAACGTTAATGCAAAATGGAATTTCGCATTACACTATGATTTCAATTTCCCTTCGATCGTTGCGAGGAGCAATTCGAGATCGAACGGCTTCTGGATGAAGGTATCGACCCCCATCCTCATCCCTGCCCGCACCACAAACTCATCGCTAATGCCGCTCATCAACAGGAACGGTACGTTTTTTAGCCTTGCATCGTCGCGCACCCGCTGATAGAATTCTATGCCGCTCATAATCCCTTCACCAAACAGCAAATCGGACACAATAATCGACGGGATGGTCTGTTGCAGCTTTTCAAGAGCTTGTTCCACGCTCTCCGCGGTGATCACTTCATACCCATGCTTTCGCAGTTTCACTGCCAGTGAAAGAAGCAGGGTTTCCTCATCATCCGCGAGAAGGATGGACGGCTTGGCGCCTGGAGTGTTTTTCGCCCAGAGAATCTTCGCCTCGGCGCTCATGTGCTGCTCCATGCTGATATTGAACTTCTGACGCATCATCTGCAGCACATCGCTCTCATTCTGCGTGATCACCCCATCTCTCCATGCAATGCGCAGCGCCTCGACGTAGGCGTCGATCTGAATCTGTTTCTCAATTTCCAAGTGCTCCTCATCAGAGATCTTGAACATACCGCGCACCTTCTTCAGCTCCTGCCCCTCAGTGTCCGTGATCTTTCCATCGAACCACATCTCCTTCAGCAGTTGGCGATACAACGTCAGGCTTGCGCGCTCACCTATTTTCAATGGCTCAACGGGGAGAGCCGGCGCGGCAGCAGGAGGAGGCGGTGGTGGGGTTGCAGGCTCCGGCGATGTGCGTTGACCTGTGGCTCCTTGTTCCTGTGTCATCAACTGATCAATGCGATCGGAGTAGGTCTGGGCATAGTAGTTCTGCGGATCAATGGCATACACCTTCGCAACCTGTTGGAGTGCAAGTTTGTAGTTTTTCAACCCAATGAATTGATCCGCTGTGCGGAGCAGAAGACTGATCTGTTCGATCTTCTGATCATCGCTTACCGCTTTGACGTCGGCTTTGTCAGTGCTTGCCTTTTCTTCCTTATGTATGTGTGTCCGAATCCGCTCAAAGAACGAACGCGCATAGTAATTCTTCGGGTCAAGCTTGAGCGCCCTCTCGATCTGCATGAGAGCATCCCCATATTTGCCTTCTTTGGACAGAAGGTCCGCAGCGCGGAGATATCGGGCAACCTGCTCCTTAACGGAATCCACCGGCGGTGCTTTTTTGCTGAACATGGAAGACTCCTTGTAAGTGGGAATCGGTGCTGCGTAAAACTATCTCTTTCCCTCCCGAAAGTCAATCAACGATTTCGTGCCCGGCGCCGTTGTGATTCGTCGTCCTTCGATTGAGCTCTCGTTTTGTTCATTCGTTAACCGCGATCACCTGATCTCGCGAGAAGGGCTCTCGTCTCCGCGCCAGCGTGCTTTGCGGGGGCAAAACAATAGAAAATTCGCGGGTGAGATGCGCGGTGAGGTACCGCGTCGGTGGAAAAATCGGTTTCGAGCGGTGCTGGGTTGGTCACAGACAACCGTAAGAGGTCTCTGGCGGAAGACTGGCTGCGTCACCACGCAGAGCCCCATGCAGGCTATCCTATGATTTCAGTTTCCCTTCGATTGTTGCAAGAAGCAGCTCCAGGTCGAAAGGCTTTTCGATAAAGTTGTCCACCCCCAGACGCATCCCTGCACGCACGACAAACTCATCACTGATTCCGCTCATCAGGAGGAATGGCGTATTGTTCAACCGTGCATCCTCACGCACTTGCTTGTAGAACTCAAGGCCTGTCAGTTGACCTTCTCCAAACAGCAAGTCGGAGACAATAATAGAGGGAATAGTTTTTTGAAGTATCTCGAGCGCCTTTTCGACGCTGAGCGCTGTCACGACGTCGTACCCATGCTTCCGCAGGTTTGCCGCCAGGGAGAGCAGCAACGTTTCTTCATCATCCGCAAGAAGGATGGAAGATTTCGCGTTCGGCGTGCCTTTCGCCCAGAGGATCTTCGCCTCGGCGCTCATGTGTTCTTCCATGGTGATATTGAACTTCTCACGCATGAGGAGGAGCACATCGTTCTCACCTTGTGAGATGACTCCATCCTTCCACGCGATGCGGAGCGCTTCAACGTACGCATCGATCTGAATCTGTTTTTCCAGCTCCTTATGTTCCTCGTCTGTAATCTTGAAGAGATCTCGCACCTTTTTGAGTTCCTGCGACTCTTCTGTGGTCACCCTGCCGTCGAACCACATTTCTCTCAACAGCTCCCGGTACATGCCAACGCTTGCGCGCTCGCCGGGTTTCCACTGATCCAGGGACGGTTCTGGCGGGGCCGGTCGCTTCGCCTCAGGCGCGGGCACCGGCGCAGACGGGATATCCGCCGGTTTCTTTACATCAGCCTGGACAAGTTTTGTGATGCGATCATCATACGCTTTTGCATAGTAGTTCTGCCCGTCGATGGCGAACACCTTCTCGACCTGCTGCTGGGCAAGCTTGTATTTTTTTGCCGCAATGAACTGGTCCGCCGCCCGCAAAAGCATGCTGATCTGCTCGAGTCGCTGATCGTCTTTGGCCGCTTTCAAATCCTTTCCTTCCGTCTGCTCGGCCGACTTGTTCTGCACCTTTCCCATCTGCACCCGGGCGCGATCGAGGAACGATCGGGCATAGTAATTCTTCGGATCGAGCTGCAGCGCCGCCTCGATCTGGACAACGGCGTCGCTGAAATGCGATTCCTTGACCATGATATCTGCGGCTCGCAAATGGAGCGCAACGCGCTCTTTGATCGACTCGGACTGTGGACTTTCTTTGCTGGGCATGAGATCCTCGTTGGGAAGTACAGCATGGTGCGGTCAAAAACTATCCAATTCGTTCCTGAAAATCAACGACCGCCGTCACAGAGACGTCTAAGCCGCCCCGGTTGGCTGAATTGATTCTCGTCCCTTTTTTGATATATTGAGCCCAGCTAGCCGGCAAAATCCTCCCGGGGGATCAGACCTTGACTGAGATCCTCATTCACGCTCGTACGATTGCCGAAGCGCCTGCGAAGAGAAAGGGACGTCCATGAACAAAAAGCTTTGGATCGGGTTTGTAGCTGTGTTCGTGACCACGCAGATCATCGAGGGCCTTCTGGATTTTTATCTCCTTGATCCGATCTACAGTTCCTATTCCCACATCTGGCGACCGATCACTGAAATGAAACTCTGGATGCTCCCCGTGACCGGCATGTTCTTCTCATTTTTCTTCGTCTTTATTTTCTCTAAAGGATATGAGGGAAAAGGCTGGGCCGAAGGTGTACGTTACGGATTGTATGTTGCGCTGATGGTCGCACTCCCGAAAGCGTACGGGAGCTACGCCTTGATGCAGATTCCGTATTCACTCGCGCTGCAGTGGTTTCTGTATGGGTCACTCGAATGTGTCATCGCGGGTGCAATTTTGTCAGGAGTGTTTCGCCTGCGGATTGATTCATCTCCTGCATCGTAGAAGATTGTCAAATCTTGGAAAACCGCGAACAGCGCTCTTCGTGAGCGCTGTTTTCGTTTGGAGCGCGTGTTTTGATTGCGTGGGCAGAGAGTTCTTCTTACCTTGACTCACTTTTCTGCACCATCCAAATCAACTGTACAATATTTCAAGAGGTGTATCTATGTTGCGAGCAATATTGAGATCCTCCGCAATTGTTCTTCTGCTCTCGCTGGTGCTCTTCACCGGCTGTACGAGCGTCCAGGGTACAAAACCGGAGGTCACGAGTCAGCAGGGACTTGAAAACGTAAAGGCCGGTCAGTTCGACACCGGCAAGATGTGGACGTTTGATTTTCCTCCGGTTGACTACTTCAAGAAGACCTATGGATTTACCCCCGACAAAGCATGGTTTGACAAGGCACGCATGTCGGCTTTGAGACTTCCCGGTTGCACTGCTTCCTTCATCTCCGAAGACGGTTTGGTTATGTCAAACCACCATTGCGCACGGGGCGCTCTTCAAGCTGTTGCCAAAGAGGGTGAAAAGCTCGTGACGGAAGGTTTCTATGCCAAGACGCTCGAAGAGGAACGCAAATCGCCGGTCACGTACGTCGACCAGCTGATTACGATTGAAGATGTGACAGCCGATGTGCAGGCGGCGTTTGACAGCGGCACAACGGACAGCGCGAAGGTAGCCAACCGCATGGCGAAACAAAATGAAATCATGCGTCGCTCCACATCGAAGTTCAAGCAGACCAACCCGGCAGATTCGATGATCTTCCAAGTCTACAGCTTTTATAACGGCGGCCGGTATTCTCTGTACAGCTTCAAACGGTATACTGATGTACGACTCGTGTTCGCGCCGGAAGAAGAGATTGCGTTCTACGGCGGTGACCCTGATAATTTTACGTATCCCCGGTACGATTATGACCTGTCGCTCTTCCGTGTGTACGAGAACGGCAAGCCGCTAAAGACTCCCAACTTTTTCCCGTTCAGCAAGAACGGCGCGGTTGAGAACGAACCGGTCTTCGTCGTTGGTAACCCCGGCCGGACAGGCCGTCTCAGTACAGTCTCTCAACTCGAAACGGGACGCGACTACACCTATCCGTATAACATTGCAGCGTTTGGTAGCCGTCTAAAGGCTCTGAACGAGTATGTGGAGAAAAATCCCGACAAGCGATATGAGAACATCAATACGATTTTCGGCATCGCGAATACGCTGAAGTCGATAACCGGAGTTCTCAGCGGCTTGAAAGATCCTGTTTTGATGGCGAAGAAGGTGGATTTTGAAAAGAACTTCCGCTCTTCCGTCGTCAACAATCCGCAGCTCAAAGCAAAATATGGCGATCCGTGGGGAGACATTGCAGTGTATGAAAAACAGATCGCGGCGCTTCAAGGAGAAGCTCTGCCCCTGAATATCCGGAACTGGTCTTCCACGCTGGCGCTCGCCGCCGGCCTCGTTGACTACGCAAACGGTCAAATGGATTTCCGGGGCCGCCCGGCTGGCAAGCCATCATTCCCGAGAAACTACGCGGCAGAAGTCGAGAAGTCTACGCTGATCGACCAGCTCACCTATATGAAGAAGTGTCTCGGTGACAAGAACGAAGCTTTCAACAAGCTGATGGCTGGACGCACACCCGAACAGGCAGCGGCTGCATTGATGAGCAGCGCTGTGACCGGTTCGAAAGAGAAGCTCGAAGCGATCGCCGGCGGCAAGCAGGACGAGATCCTGAAGTCGACTGATCCGACCATCGAGTTCGCGAAATATGCGAACGCCCGTTTCGCAGAGCTCCAGGCCCAGGTCCGCACGCTGAGTGCAAAGCAACAACCGTTCCTGCAGTCACTCGGCAAAGCGATGTACGACGTGTACGGCACCAGCATTCCGCCTGATGCAACTTTCTCGTTGCGTATCGCAGACGGCGTAGTGAAAGGGTACGAGTACAACGGCACGATCGCCCCAATATTCACGACCTTCTACGGGATGTACGATCGTTACTATTCTTTCGGAATGAAAGATCCGTGGAAGCTTCCGGAGCGCTGGGCGAACCCGCCTGCCGATTTCAAGATGAGCACACCGATTGATTTTGTGTCGACCAATGACATCATCGGCGGCAACTCCGGCAGCCCGGTCCTCAACAAGGACCTCCAGGTGGTTGGACTCGTGTTCGATGGCAACATCGAGAGCCTGCCGGGCAATTTCATCTTCGATGACACGAAGAACCGCACGGTCTCTGTTCACTCCTCCGGCCTGATCGAAGGAATGGAGAAGATTTACAGAATAGACAGAATTGCGAAAGAGATGCGTTTCGGCAAGATTATGAATTAGTACTTTGTCAACAGACCAAGGGGCAGCCGACGAGCTGCCCCTTGCTGTTTTCAGGGGCATCGAAGGAACCTAGAGAGGGTTGTTGGGGGTTGAAGGAAGTGGTGGAGTGTTGAAGGATGTGAGTAGCAAGTATTGGAGTATATGAGTGGGGCCCATCTCAAAAAGCCCACGGAAGAATGAGTTCGGGCAAGTGGGTCAGATGAGAAGCGTTTCACAGAGAGACACAGAGTGAACACGGAGATACACAGAGAAATCTTCTCTGTGGCACTCTCCGCCAAACAGAATGGCGGACAGGTGTGATTCTCCGTGGAACTCTGTGTAATTATAGAAGCATCAGACAAGGTGAGTCTTCTCCTCTGTTTTCGAGATAGCTTCTAGTAAGTATTGGTGAGGCATTGTGTGCACCGGATGACCGTTACTATGAATGAAATCACACAAACGCTGATCCGCCGTTGGGGAGCGACGCTGATACTGTTTCTTGTACTGGCCCTCCCGCTGCAGGCGCAGGAGCAGCTTGGAGATCGTCCCAGCGGACTTGATACCTGGCTCGAGCTCCAGGCGATTCCCAACTTGATGGTTATTTCCCATCCTTCGAATATCCCGTTTGCATTTGAGTGGGAAGCAACGCCGGTATTGTATTCATTCGGCATGACGAACCTGGTTTCGCCCTGGCATTCCTTCAGGGTCGTGCCGCCGGCACGGTTCACCGGATCTATCGAGCTGAAGCTGACGGGACAAGTATCGACACGCAAGACGGGCAGTTCGTACTTCGGCAGCTCCGTCCAACTCATAGGACATATCCCGCTCATTGAACGTGGCGAGTACCTGGGCCTCAATGTGGGCGTTGCAAAGTACGCATTTGCAGGTTCGTCCCCCTGGTTCAAGGTCATGGGTGTTTCCACCCTTTTTGGTTTCGTCGAGTTCAACTTCAAGCACAGTTCAGATCCGACGATCTGGATGGGCACGATAGAATTTCGTTTCTTCTGAGAGTGTGCCAGTGATTGCTCCATCAGAAGTTCCACTCTACGATTCCCCCCGCAGCAAGTTCTCTCTTCTAACCAATTGTTCTTCGACAGTTCAACTGTCGAAGAAGGTTCATGTCCGACAGTTCAACTGTCGTACAACAGGCTGGAAGAGATTTTCTCTGCTGCTCCTAGCAGTCATCATGCAACTCGGCTTGCACGGCTGCAACCCTCTTGTGTCACGTTTTACCTCGCGCGCGATCGATCAGCTCAGCGAACCAACGCAACCGGTTGCTCACAAGATCGCAACGCCCATTCGGGCCGATGTAGGCCTCTCGGTGCTGTGGATAGGTCATGCCACTGTCCTGATACAAATCCACGACAAAGTCCTGATTACCGATCCGGTCTTCACCAACACCGTCGGACTCCTCGCCAAGCGCTCCGTTGATCCTGGTATCGATCCGGGTTCCATTTCGTCGCTCGACGCGATTCTGATCTCCCATATTCACATGGATCATTTCAGTTATTCCAGCCTAGGTCTTCTTCCGCGAAGCGCCAGACTCTTTGTCCCTTCGGGCGGAATTGAGTATACGCCAGAGTTCGGATTCATCGAAACGCTTGCCATAAAGCCGTGGCAGGTGTTTGAAGAGGACGGTCTCCGCATTACAGCAGTCCCCGTCCAACATTTTGGCGGAAGGTATGGATTTGACGCAGGCTGGTATAGTGAGCCGACCTGGACCGGCTACGTGATTGAGTATAAGGGGATCACGGTGTTCTTTGCAGGGGACACGGGGTACAATCCGGAGCTCTTCAAAGAGATTGGCCGCCGTTTCCACGTTGACGTCGCGCTCATTCCGATTGCTCCCGTTGAGCCGCGCGAGTTCATGAGCCGCGTGCACGCTGATCCGAAGGAGGCGCTTCAGATCTTCCAGGACGTTGGGGCAACACTCATGGTTCCGATACATCACGACACCTTTTTCCAGGGACTGGAGCCGGCTCCCTCCTACGCCAAGACGATTCTGCAAAAGCTCATAGAAGAACGCGGTTTGCAGGACCGTGTCAGGATCCTCGACATCGGTGAACAACTCATCGTGAAAGAATAACAAAGCACATTCCAATGAAGACCGAAACGAAGTTCCCTATCTCTCTTCTTCTCGCTTGCTCAATGTTTCTCATTCTTTGTTCATGCCGTTCATTGCGGAGCACGCGCAGCGAACAGAGCGACGACATCCTGCAACAGAAAGTGGAGACCATCATAAAGGGGTTCAAAGGCGACATCGGTGTGTACATCAGGAACCTCAGGACTGGCCAGATGGCAGCAGTGAAACCCGACACCCTGTTCCCTACCGCCAGCATGATTAAGGTGTCGATTCTCTGCGGTATCTTCGACAAGATTGAGAAAGGTGAATTGAAGTACAATCAGGAACTCGTCTATCGGGACTCCCTGAAATACGATGATGGAGTGACCGGTTCCTTTCGGGACAGCACGAAGATTGAGCTTGCAGAGCTCGTCACGCTGATGATCACACTGAGCGACAACACTGCGTCGCTCTGGCTCCAACAACTTGCCGGTACCGGGACGACGATCAACGCGTGGCTTGAGAACAACGGATTCCATCAGACACGCGTCAATTCACGGACCCCCGGGCGCCAGGCAATCCGTGAAATCTACGGCTGGGGACACACGACACCGCGTGAGATGGCAGAGCTGATTGCCTATATCTATCAAGGACGCGCCGTGAGTCCGGCTGCGAGCGAACAGATGTTTCGCGTTCTCTCAAGGCAATACTGGGATGGAGAGGGGCTTTCTCAGATTCCGCCCACCGTCCATGTGGCGACGAAGAACGGAGCCGTCAACGCCTCGAAATCCGAGGCGGTATTGGTCAACGCCCCTTCGGGTGATTATGTGTACTGTGTGATTACCAAGAACCAGCAAGACCAGCGCTGGGAAGATGATAACGAAGGCAACGTCATGCTTCGGAAGATTTCGAGAGTGCTCTGGGAGTACTTTGAGCCGGAATCAGCCTGGAAGCCTCAGCCTGCGAGCGGAAAGTGGTCGAAATAATTGTGAATTGTCAATGGTCAACGGTCAATTGACAATTATCCATTGACTGTTCGCCATTGACCATTATTCGGTCACTGCATTTGCTGCACGAGTGATATCCCGCGGCCAGCGAATCCGTCACGTTTTACCAGAGACTTGTTCTTCAATTCCCGTTCTTCCTGCAACCTATATTCTCGGACGATGAGGTTTGAGTCCATGCGGAAGGCCACGCCGAAAATCGGTGCCTACTTCTGAACTGTGCAGGACTTTTCATATTACCATCACACCCCGTCGGGTTTTCCCGCTGTCCAGATTTCATGGGGCCGGCCTCAGATTTGCAGTAATTCACGAATTTCCATCTGGATATATAACGGCTGTATTCATTCGCTATTCTGCCCGGTTTCCCAGCTATTGACTCTCGGATCCTCACCCCATATCATGGGAATCATTGATCCGGCTAAGTTGTTGTCATTAAAAGTTTTCTTCTCTTCAACACATGTCACTCCAAGGAACCTATGCCAGTTCAGGCTGCCCAGGATCCGCAGTTGCGCTCCCTTGAAGAAGAAAACAAGCGCCTCAAACGCGCTGTAGAAGAGCTTTCAGTTTTAAATGATCTGGCTCGGGCAATTGGAGCGTCTCTCAACACGCAAGAGATCATCCAGACGATCGTACGCCGATCACTGCGCGCCAGCAATGCCGAGCAGGGAGTCATCACGCTCGTGGAAGAAGAATCCAATCAATCGATGAAGACGCTCGTTCGGACAATGGTGAGTTCGAGAGAACAGGGGCATTTTCATTTTAGTCAGGCCCTCCTTGGCTGGATGCACCTCAACAAGAAGCCCCTGGTGATCAACGATCCTAAAACCGACGAGAGGTTTCGCGGTATTCCATGGGATGAATCGGTTCGGTCACTCATTGCCGTTCCGATGATGGTCAAATCGGAATTGCGCGGTGTCTTGACTGTCTACAATAAGAAAGACGGAAAGCCATTCACAGAAGACGATCAGCGACTCCTTGCTATCATCGCGGGACAATCCGGCCAGGTCGTGGAGAATGCACGGCTGTACGAGAAAGAGAAGACTCTCGTCAAGATGCAAGAGGAGCTTCGCTTCGCGGCCCGCATTCAGAATGAACTTCTGCCGAAAGCGGCTCCCATCATTCCCGGATACGAAATTGCCGGCAGGTCCATACCTGCACAGGAGGTCGGAGGCGATTATTACGACTTCATTCCCATCGACGAACATCACATGGCCTTCTGCCTCGGAGACGTTACGGGAAAAGGCCTGCCCGCTTCCCTTCTGATGGCAAACCTTCAGGCCACACTGCGCGGACAAACACTGACAACATCATCTCCGAGAACATGCCTGGAGCGTTCAAACCAATTGCTATACCAAAGCACCAGCCCCGAGAAATTTGCCACGCTGTTTTATGCCATTCTTGACACGCAGAATCATCAGATTCATTATTCCAATGCGGGTCAGGACAATCCCTATCTGTGTTCCAGTCAAACCGGGATCAAGCGATTGAAGACCGGCGGAATTCCGCTCGGTATGTTGCCCGAATTCGGATTTGAGGAAGAATCCGTTCCGTTGGAAAAAGACTGCATGCTTATTGTGTACTCCGACGGTGTAACGGAAGCCATGAATGCCGAAGAAGACATGTTCGGCGATGATCGCATTGCTGCCGTGCTCGATCAGCACAAGCATGCATCTCCCTCCGAGATCATCGACCATCTCGTCGCAGCCGTGAAGAAGCATGCTGCAGGCTATCCCCAATCTGACGACATCACTGTAGTCGTCATGCGACGAAAGAAAAACTAGCGTTTCACTCGCGAGAGCAGATCCTTCGATAGCAATTTGTTGCAGGGATTTCTATTACTG
>Ga0187878_1001257_pt1 | contig 25400 bp, 24 predicted proteins | sample June2016WEW_17_1_FD_132979 | JGI IMG/M metagenome (GOLD analysis project Ga0187878, IMG submission 132979) | Peatland microbial communities from SPRUCE experiment site at the Marcell Experimental Forest, Minnesota, USA - June2016WEW_17_150 | ecosystem: Environmental > Terrestrial > Soil >...
CTTGGAGCCTGTTCCTATGTACCAGGGAATGATGTTCCACGACACGGTCAACGTCCTATCGAGCCCTGCCTCTCTGTTCAGGAGAAGGAAGTTCTTCGCTGTCTCGTCCGGATTGTTCCTGGAAACAAACCCGCTTGCAACCGCTCGAGGCCCCGGCGCCTCCAATAGGAAAAGGCACCGTGCATCAATCCCTCCATCGTCGGGGTCGAAGTAGGGAACCTCCCTCTCCAAGCCTACTTCCCGTCGGATCCTTCGGACGAGTTGGTTCAGCAGGAGAACGTGAGGCTCGTCGACGCGGGCCAAGCGAGCAGCGCGTTCATCAGGATTCCCTAGAGACTTGGGCTCATCTGGCAGTATCTTCATCGGGATGTACTGGCCTTCCGACGCCTAAATGGTCTCGAGCAATGCTTTGCGATGGAAGCGGGCATCACCTCCCAGACTCATGGGCAAGACAACCATCACTAACCGTCCGGCCCGCCAGGTCAGCATCAGTGAGTTGTTAGACAGCGCCGTTGCCGGCTGGCAGGGATTTGATGAACCGATCAAACGAGTAATTCTCTAGAATTGGCATGTTCGCCTGCGAAAGGTTGATGCCCCATTCAGGGAGGCTCTTCTTGCCTTCGTAATCACGGGTGGCAAGGAGCTTGTTGGGAGTGAGCCACTGAGTCGAGGGGATCACGTATAGTGACGGAGGCTGAAGCTGCTGAAACAAGACAATCGCGGCGAGGAGTCTGTCGTTCGGGCGGAACTTATCCTTCTGGAGGAAGATGTAGTTATGACCTCTTGCGGACTTGACCTGGACATCAAAATACGGGCCTGGGTGCATTCGAACCACGAAGTCGACCCCGTGCTCGTCGACCTCCGCGGAGAAGACATCGAAACCCCAGAGCGTGAACTCCATCTTCGCGGAGTACTCGGCAAACTTCCCGACCTGAAGCGGACTGAGCCGCTCCCAATCGTATCGCTCCATTGGATGCCTCCTTTCTGTCCTACCTGACGGCCTCGAGCTTAGTCGCTCGGCAGAACCGGGCAATGCCACCTCAATGTGTCCTGGACCTCGGCGAGGCGGCGCAAGCCTCTCGGGGGTCCTCGATTCCATGGTTGGTCCCCCTGTCAAGACAGAGTCTGTTCACGGACCCTGTTGTTTTACGGTTCCCGGATCTCGTAATCGCTAAATTGAACGTCGACACTCCGCCTCGGGTTCTGAACGTCAACACTGACTCCAATGCCGCCTTTCGCTGTCGACCCTGAATCATAGGTAAGTTGCGATTGGAACAGATCATTGATGAAGAATGTGAAAACTGAGCCCTCTGCATCGACTGTTAGCTTGTTCCATTCGCCATTCGGCTGGAGGCCGGAGGCATCGGTTAACCCTTGTAGATTGATGTAGTTTCCGTGCTCGTCATCTGAGCCAACGTAGTACTTGCCGTCTGCGGTAAGCCAGAACCCAATCATGCTGCTGTACGATTGGTGATAGAGCCGGAACACCAACCCATATGACGCGCTTGGATCCGCGTCCACCAACAGCGCTTTTATGGATGCATTGAAATCGTAATAGGTACCATATGGGGCGCACCACCTGCTCGCGCTGTTGTCGCCACTCGTAAACGTCACGTGATACGTGTTCTGGTTAAAGAAGAACCGAGTCTTGCCTCCGTCGGCGTCGATTCGTGGTTGCGGGTTATCGCACCAACCGAAGAGATTCTTGGTCAGGGGATCATACTTAGTGCGCTTCCAATTGGCCACTTTGGTCGCCACTGCGTACCCCTGTTCGGACAGATCAGAGGGGGCTTGTCGTGTGAGCAGCTGTCCTGTGAACTGCGGAGGGATTGTGGGTTGGGCAGGAGGAGGTGCTGTTACAGTCGGCGCGATGGTTGGAGGAGAGGGAAGGCGTCCAGCTTCGGAGGTCAGTGTCGCATTCACCGAAACCGCAACGAGGGTCGCCTGCTGCCCTGCGGTTGGGCCGCAAGATCCCACTAATAGGGAGAGCAAGACAAGGACACGAGCAGGCCACCGACTTAGAAGAGGCAGTCTTTTCATTCCGTCCCCCTTTCGGGTGAAGCCCAGTCGGCGTGTGGGTCGCCCATTTCTGTTTTCTACATAATACAATGGGACACCCGAGAGGGAAGCAACTTTGCAAAGTGCAATCAAGGTGCACGGGGCTGTGGCCGAATACCAAACGAAGAGACCTGATCTCGGCCCAAATCAGCGAGGAACGTGGCACATTTCTCAATGAGGGTCCTATCCATGGCTGGGTCGTCCTGTTGACTGTGGTTTTCCAGTACTTCTCGGGCCCACCCTGCTGCCATCGCCGCCACCTTGGGAAGACGCTTCTTCGAGGGCCTTTTCACGCCTTTTCGAAGGTAGTGGACCTCGCGCTTGCTGTAACCAGTTTCCTTCTGGATTCGGGCAGCAGGAATCTCTTCCAGTATCGGCTGAACCATCTCCCATAGATCCCGCTCGTAGACATTGAGCACCCGCTCCTCCTCATCGACTAAGCCTGCCTGAACAAGCTCCAGCTCATTGGCTTCCTTGCCGATATGGACGACGCTATCGACTTCGATGTGGCGGGGGCCAAGCAACCCAACCGTCTTTCTTGTGCATGGCTTTCCGTCCGGACCTGCCGATTTTGTCTCGGGCTGCTGTGCATGCTCAAGAATCAGGTCCTCGTAAGTACGGCCTATGCAGGTCCTTGGGGCCATCGAAAGTCCGCGGCCTGCCACGATCACATAGAAACCCTCTGACGGGTCGTGGATGTTTACCCATTGGCTAATCCCCTTGCCCGCTTCACCCACGGGCCTGATGAGGCAGAGGGATTCCTCACGAGGAATGTCGGGGGGTCGTCCCGCGATCGGGTCCAAGGGCACGTGTTCTAAGAAGTTGAAGGGCTTGACCGCGTCCCGGTATTCCTTCGCGGGCCCATTGGGCTGGGCGGGGTTTTTCGCGTTGAAAGGCCCGAACCAATTCATCATGCCGGGCGTCGTGATGGAAACTCGGGTATGGGCCAGTTGGCCAGCCCACAATGGCCTCGGCCTTCTTCTGAGGCCCATGGCCGGGCAGACGATTTGACCCCAAGCCTGTTCGATCCAATCATGGACGGGCGCACCTGTCAGCGGGTCCACCGGTGGGAGATAGTACCCCAACCCATGCTCGCTGCACTTCCGCATGACCGGTTCGCGCCCTTCCAGGTTGAACAGGGCGTACCGTTTTGATGACACGCAGAAGCACCAGAGTTGCTTCCGTTCACGTGCTTCTCCTGGAGCGTAGTTTTCATCCTCTAGCCTCAAGATGCTCCCGGGGACGATTCCGCGATCGTAGGGGTTCAACCTTGCGAACTTCAAGCGGATCTCCTCCACCTGGGCCCAAGACAAAGCCTTGATTGCGCCAAGCCCTCGGGGGCGCGATGTAGTGCCTCCGGGGTAGCGGACGAGACCACCATTCTCATTTGCCACAACCGCGATGCTGTCCGTGTCCACGAAGGCAAATGTGCCTCCTCGGTTTTGGACCTCAAGCTCTGCCAGCGTGAGCATCAGCCTAGCCGCGCCCGTAAGAAGGCATCCGAGAATTGGGAAGTAGAACGGGCCTGCCTCCTCCGGGTAGTCGGTCACGGAGTCGAACCTTTCCGCACCGTAGACCTTGATCTCTGTCCCTGGGTTCTCCTGCCTGTTCAGCTCAATGAAGATGCCGTAACTCGTGGAGTTGGCCAGAATCTTCAGGGCGTGCTGGAGCCGCTCCCGCTCCTGCGGGTCGAGACCCTCATCTTGTTTGATCGAGTACCGGGCTTCAATTACCGCCCGGAAGAAGTCGTCAACCTTAGGGTCAATGTGGACGGATCCCCCAAAGTCAACCTCCTTGAGCCTCGCCTGCTTCCCCTTTGGGCGGAACCTAATGGCGCGGATAACCTTGGGAGGCTTCCCCGTGTGAAGTTTGCTCGCGATGCAGTCCGCAAGGGTGTAACAAAGAGGGGTCTTCGATTTGACTCGAGTGAGACCGATCGAATATTGCCCGTTGCCAGCCTGGCTGTAGTCGGCCCGGACAGGGAGAAGATCGTCCTCTGGGAGCACCTCAACCAAAGCGGGCAGATCCTGCCATGATGCGGGATCGAAAAGGTCTTCGGCAGTGATACGGTCGAGCAAGCCGGTCACCTCCTCGGTGGCATCGATCACTTCGATCTCTTCGGCGGTAACGAATCCCCAGAGGCCCATGAGCGAGTTGACCGTGGGATACGTGCTCAGGAAGTCGAGGTAGACCACCGGTAGTGGGACCCGCCGATTCCGGCACCCCGCTCGGCCTCCGTAGTACGCAGTCATCGCCCATCCCTGCACCTGCGCCCGGCTCATGCGCAACTTCTTTTCGACCCGGAGCCGGGGAAGGTGAATGCCCATGGCCTTCAGGTATGCCTTGCCTATGGTGGCGGGGGAGTACGCGCGATTCGGTGTCAGTTCAATCGGGTGGCGGCGGAATTCCTGCAGGAGCTTCTGATAGAGCTCCGAGGTCGCAAGGACGCCCCGGCGGGCGTAGTCGAGATAATCCTTGGTGAGGGTCCCACGATCCGCGGCCTGCAATTTGAGGTTCTCAACCCCAAACCGGAGGCAGGCGCTCTCTAGACTGTGAGATTCCCCCGTCAGCGCATAGGCCAGCGTTCGGCAATCCACAAACCATCCTCGGAAGGTGAGTTCCCGGTTTCCCTGTTTCCTTGCCATGTACTCTTTCTGCCATGCCGACGTGAACTGGGGTATTGCCCGTTTGTTGTCAATCGACTTCACGGCAATGCGGGGGAAAAAACCATCCTGCTTCACGCGGCCCTTTTTATCCTTGTATGTGCGCGTCACGAAGCTGAAACCACCCTTAGTGGCGCCGCCACGCGCCTTGCCCCACCTGACGGCCAGGCGGCTGATGTCAAAAGGGAGGTTGAAACCTACCACGGCAGCCCTCCCATCATAGGCGTAGCGCATGAACACATCCTTAAGGAACTGCTCGCGGGTGTTCAGTTGTAATGGTTCGCCACCCGCGGCATCACCCTCGCGGTGGGACCGGCAGTACTGACGCAGACTTTCCACCTCCTCCTGAGTTAGGTCATCTGCATGGAAGACGCCTTCGAGAAGGAGTTCCTCATGGTCGTAGAGGCGGTAGAAACCAAATCTGAGTCGCTGCGACGCGTCCGTGGTGGTCTCGCAGTCAAGGACCAGCGCGAGGCGAGGGTACGGCTGGACTTCCCGTGGCCCGTCGGCTTTGCGGCTCTCCTTCTTCAGTCGCCCAGCATGGGTTGTGTGCGCCCTGACAGCGACAGTGAGCCGAGAGGATGCGCTCACTTACCCCGCTCCCTTCGCCAAGCCTCGAACTGCTCGCCCCAGTCCTCCCCGGCCCTCTCAGAGAAGAATTGAGCCAGATCCTCAAGAGTCTTGGCTTGCTGCTCGGCCTCCTCCGCTTGATGCCTGAGCACGTTCGATCTTCCCCTCAGCCATGCAGCTTGGAGGTGAAGAGGATCGCTCTTGGGGTTCTGCAGGGTTTCGCGAGGCCACTCGTTTTGCATGTCAGAAAGCACTGCGTGGTCGTTTGCGGGAATGAGGACAATGAAGCTGTCGTTCTTCCGCCCGGCAGGGTGATGGCGCTGGTACGGAGACAGCCCTCTTCCTATGAGGCGGCAGTTCTCGCATAGAACCCTGCCTCGTGGGCGGGGGAGTACTCGCAGATCCGTGGCCCCGCAGCGCTCGCAACGCGCTCCAGCTCCAAGCCTTATTCCCTTCTTTGCGAGCCGGAGGGCCCTGTTGGCCTTCTCTCTTGCCATCCGCCTTGCCCTTCACTTTGATCCGACGTCCTCGTATATCGTTTCGAACTTGAACTCGCCAGCATCTCCAAGGTTCTCCAGCGCCTCGGAGCGAATCAGGAAAGGCCAACTAACCTTGCCCGACCTGATTGACTTGCCTCGAAACCGGCGGAGTTCCCTGCCGTCTCCAGTTGCCACGTACTTGGCGACCGCGTTCCAGTATTCGCCGATCAACGATGCTGACCGCGAGTCTCGCACCTCGAGGTCGATCACCCCTTCCCTTGTGGGGAAGCGCATAATCCTCAATAAGCGGTCGTATGGTTTGGCGGTCCAAAGACCCTTTGAGCGGCGGAGCGCGGGTTTCACGTACTTGGTGACGGTTCTCGAGGTGATGCGCCGGTCGGGGTTCATGAGGTTGAACTGCCTGACCGCCGCGCTCTTGTCTGACTTTCCTTGCCGCATGATGCTCAGGACCTCCAGCGCGTCCGCCCGCTTCTGTTGCGCGACAGGGGAAAGCCTGCGGATTGCGGCAATTGTGTTGAAGGAACGGTAGGCGCGGCGCTCCGCGCTGTAGCTGCCGTAGCCCTTGGATCGGGCCAGGGCGTCTCGGTAGGCCTGCTTGGTCCTGAATCGTCGCCGTGCGAAGTGGCCTCGCGTAGGGATGTACGGTCCGTGATGGAGCCTCGCGTGACGAGCCATTGACCTCCTACGCCTTTCTCCTTGGAGTGCGTCGCGATACACCTGTTGCTTCTCCAGCGGGTGCTCCTTCGCTAGCCAGCAACTGGAGGATGGCTTGCTCAACAACAGCAGACAGATCGATCCCGCTGCGAACTGTGTACCCGTACAGCTGCCCGAGCACCTGCAACGGGAGCCTGATAGCAAGGGTTCCAAGGTGCGGGTTTTCACTCATTTGCCTTCTAGTCATCGGCCTGACCTCCTTCTGCGCTACCTTCAAGGATGCATCTCTGGAAAAAGGCCCTTTGACACGATTCTTGGGAATGGTAAAATAGGGGTGTGGAAGAGCTCCAAAGGCTGAGTGATCTGGTATCCATCGCGCGTCGCTGGGGACGCGACGATCGCTTCGTGCGTCAGGCAGTTGACGCGGGGATTGTCCCCAAGGCATCTCGGCGGGGGCTGGGAAGGGGCCGGGGTCAGCGGTGGATTTATCCGGCGGGAGCAGGGCTGATTCTCGAGGCAGTGCTTCGCCTGCGGGCCATGGGCCTTAGAGGAAACTCGCTTCGCTTCGCCCTTTGGTGGATAGGGCGTGGGGAGTTCTCCCAAAGCGTACCAAACTTCATAACATCCTTTTTCGCGCACCCCATTGGTGGCATGTGGTCCAGACTTTCGGAGATCATAAAAAGGGCTGAGCTGGTATCACCGTTATTGTCGGACGTTGAGTCCAATGCCGCTCTTGATGAACTCGGGCCAGCTGACATTCTCACAACAGAACTAGATGATTTCTTGACGGAAACCGATCTGCGTCCTCTTCAGAAGGTGTTCAGAACCGAAGATACAAACGACCAACTGGATGAGTGGCAGCTTCGTGATGTGGCTAGAGTATTCCCGGCAACATTACTTGGGTTCTCTCCGGCCCAAGTTGGAGGGGATGCTCAGTTCCTGAAAGAATTTCTGATGCCTCCAGGACCTCATTCAGAGAAAGGTGCGAGAGTCACGGCGTCCGGGTTTTCGGACACTGTCCAAACACCAGGATGGTTTGGAGTTCTTCAAGGGGCGGTGAACTCCGCGTCTCCTCAATCGTTTGAAATTGCGCGTGAAGTGTTGAGAGAAAATCGCTCTCTTCGCGATTTCATCGATTTGACCCGAGGGATACTGGTTGACATTGTCACAGGAGTTTCCGAGCGTGAGCGTCGGAGACTTGGGGCTTGGTCCAAGCCGCCTATGGCAGCACGTGCCTTGATATTGGGCTGGCTGCTGTTCATCAGCAGGCTTGCCCCAAAGGCCAGTCAACGGTAGAAGCACCAGCTGGCCTGGAAGGAAAGAGAAGAACCCCCGCGACTGCTGGAACAGTCCGGGGGCATGGCGCAGGGAAAGGAGCTTCCCCATGCAGACCCATTCTAGCATTACCCCCACCGTAGTAACTATCCCAATCAAGAAGGGCATAGCCGTGCTCTCGGGCTACGGCCTGCGAGTTGCGGTCGAGCACGGACGCCTGTGCTTGACCGATGGCATCGGAATATCGAGACGACAAGCCCGCTTCAGCAAGGCCACCAGCGGTATCAAGCGGCTGGTGCTGCTCGGGCACAGTGGCGTTGTCTCCCTCGAGGCCTTGCGATGGCTTCACGATGTCAGGGCCGCAATGGTACAGATCGATGCTGACGGCAAGTTGATCCTCGCCAACGCGACTCTTATAGAGGGGCTGACCCATTTGCGGCGAGCCCAGGTCCTTGCGGCTGGAACAGAATGTGGTTCGCGAATCGTCTCCAAGCTCCTTGCGGACAAAGTGAGGGGCCAAGCTGAAGTAGCCCAAAGGATAGGGGCCGCGGACGCGGGGCGAGATTTAGCTGGACGCGCAGACCGCCTGGGGCAAGCGACCAACATCCACGACGCAGCCAAGCTGGAGGGCCAGGCAGCACGAATCTACTGGGAGGCCTGGGCACCCGTCCGCGTGAGTTTCGTGCGACATGACGCGCGTAAGGTGCCCGAGCATTGGACAACCTTTGGAGCGCGCCAATCCCCGATCACGAACTCACCCCGGAACGCGGCAAATCCGGCAAACGCTCTGCTCAACTACCTCTATGCCATCCTGGAAGCGGAAACAAGGATCGCCTTGCTTACGGTTGGCCTGGACCCAGGCTTAGGTCTTCTGCACGCGGATCTAGCCAGCAGGGATTCGCTGGCCTGCGACGTGATGGAGCCCGTGAGGCCAAGTGTCGACTCCTGGCTCTTGGATTTCCTCCAGAGGAATTCTTTCGCCCGGAACGAATTCTTCGAGAGAGCAGACGGAACAGTCCGGCTCACCTCACGACTAACGGTGATCCTGGCGGAGACCGCGCCCGAATGGGCGAGACAGGTTGCCGCAATTGCTGAGTGGGTGGCTTCGACTCTTATGCGGGAGAAGGGCCGGACACAGGGGCTAGGTTTGAGGAATGGGGGGCTGCCGACCCCGCTAACCCAATCGAATAGGTCTGCTGGCAGACATGTTCAAGGCCCAAAGTCTTCTCCGGCAGCCAGCCCAGGCAAGGCGACCCCTTTACGCCTATGCCGCGAATGCGGGAGGCAGATACCTAAGGGTAAAGGTAGATTCTGCTCTGAGCAGTGCTTTCAGTCCTACAAGCGTGAGGTGGACACCCCGAGATTTTCCAAGGTTGGCATCCTGAAGCTGGCGGAGTTAAGAGCAAAGGGAATGGACCCGACGCACGGCGGAGACGTGGGTCGGAGACGGGGCCAGTCGAATGCCCGGCGCGCAAGGGAGCGGGCAGCGTGGGAGAAGCTGGGACTTGACCTAAGAGCGGAAAAGGAGCGATTCAAGAGGGACATTCTTCCCGCTTTGCAGGGAGTGCCACTCAGCCGCATAATAAAGGGAACGGGTCTCTCGCGACGCTACGCCTCCATGATCCGGAGGGGAATGTTCGTCCCGCATCCTGTCCACTACGAGGAATTATCTGGGCTGATACAGGCCACGGGGTAGCAGTAGCAGGTCGAATCACTGGTGTGCCAGCCCCGAAGGGCCTTCGTTTCGCACTATCAGAGACCAAATGGCCGGACCATCTGACAGGGGTCGATCCCCTTCGGGCAAGGAATTCTCTTACGATGAGGCAAGTCGCCTCCTTTCAGATACGATCAAGAGGGCGGAAGACCTAGCTTCTCAAGTCACTGCCGCATTCAGAAGTCCATGGACCCTAGATCCCAGCACGGCAGTTCGCGCCGTCTTCGGCTACTGGGTCGGGAAAGCATTCCGTCATCTAAGAGCAATCACTGCCCTCGCCAAGCAACGTGACCTTGTGAAGGTTGCTGACGTTCATCACCGGCAAATGCTGGAGATATTCTTGCAGGCACGCGCTGTTATCTCGGCAGAAGGCCCAGTCAGAGAACGAATGGCCCAGAAGGTATCCGCCTGGGGTTGTGTTGACTATTTGGAGAAGATGGAGAGATTCAAGGATGCCCCTTTTGGCAGGAAAGGCTATCTCGAGATTCAGGAACAGCTAACCCACTTCGACCCTGGCCTAGTAGAGGAGATTCGTAAAGACCGCGGAAAGAAGAAGATGTATTGGTTCGGCACGTCCTTTACAAAACTTGGGTCAACTCTGAGCAGAGGGGAAGAGGATCTAGGCCTACTGTATCGCATCACATCGGGCCAATCTCACGGATCATGGGACATCGCGCTCGACGTCGCAAATCCCGAACCAGGACACCTTGATTTCCGAGGGTACCCTAACGAGGCCCAATTGGCCTTATGGGCCGCGGACGCTGTTGACCAAGCGATGCTCTTGTATCATAGGCTCTGGAACGAGGTGGCGGAAGCAGTAGGCGCCCCATTGGTACGTCTTCCTGCGGAACCAGGCTCTTTCTCGCTTGCTCCACCTGTGTGACCTATCTTCGGTGCCTGGGCCGCGGGGTTGCCAAACACCTCGCTCGAGTCGACTCGCCGGTCTGGCTTCAACCATATGGTGACCTGCCTGCCGTCTAATCATGGAATGGAGTGGAGTTGCCCTGGCCCATCTAGCGGCTCAATTCGAGGCAGTTGCGCAGCCTCTGGATACTTTCCAGTCGTTGGTCGGGCAAGTTCGACGAACATGTGGCTCCGTTTCCGTTGCGCTATACTTGATGCCAGACATTGCACTTAGAGGGTCCTCGTTGCGCGCTCTCGCACGATACACATTAAGCGTTTTCAAGAGTTGGCGCTCAATCTTGAGCCTCATCTTTTTTGCGGCGGCCCTAGTCCAGACTTTCACGAGGGTCAGCCTCTTGCTGCCAACCTGGGTCTGGATCATGCTCGTTGTTATCGGTATCTACCTCTCCGCGTTCCAGGTCTACTCTCAGCTCGAAGCGAGCTATCCCAAAGGTGCCGCCCTCAAGCTCGAATGCAGCCGTGTGAGTTTCGGGGGTGGCGGATGGGCAAATCGAATGCCTTTGCTGCCCCTGAATTTCAACCTCATCCTCACTCTTCGGAACACTGGAGAGGAACAGGCGCAGCTGAAGGACATCGCCGTCTCTGCCTTTAGATCCGGCACGACGCTAATCTCTGCTTCCCCGAGGCCGCCACTCTTGAAGGACGCTCCACCCCTCAGCAGTTACATTCCAATCACATTGCCATTCGTTGTCGAAGCAGACTACCTGAACCCTCACTTGAGATGCGAGATCAGGGTTGACTTGGCTGAGGAAGATCCACCTGCATTTGCGAAGCGCTTGAATGAGCTTGATCAATTCCACTTGCAGGTTACTTACACCTACGAAGGCCTTCGAGGTCCTGTCAGGACAGGGACATGTGATATCGATGGCTCGTTCGCTGATTTCAAGGCAGAGGTCATTCAGAGGTGGAAGGAGACCAAAGACCACGACCTTGTCTATGCAGCAACTGGCCTCTAGCCCTCCAGCCGCGGCTACCCAACACATCGCCAGACTGTATGAAGACATGAGCCGGCGGGCTGCTTAGCGCGAGGCCGTAAGTTGGCTTGGCAATCATTAGTCCCAGGCGAGGTTTCCGATCCGCAAAGCCATATGGTCCGCCCAGACAGTCCAATCCGAGCAAACCTTCCGCACTAGCTATGCCTCACACTTTCGAACAGTCCAAAGATGACATCGCCCGACTGGTGAAACACTTCGCCATCAACCGTGAGCAGTACACCACGTCCGATTACAAGGAGGCGCAGGCGCGGCAGGAGTTCATTGACCCAATGTTCGCCGCGCTGGGATGGGACGTGTCCAACAGTCAAGGAGCCGCACCCAACTACCGCGAGGTCGTCGTTGAAGACTCCTTGGAAATTGAGGGGCAGAAGAAGGCCCCCGACTACGTCTTTCGAGTGGGGCGCGAGCGCAAGTTCTTCGCAGAGGCCAAGAAGCCCGGAATTGACCTGAAGAGCAGCGCTGCTTCTGCTTACCAACTGCGGCGTTACGCGTGGACGGCCAAGCTCCCTCTCTCTCTTCTCACCGACTTTGACGAATTGGCCGTTTACGATTGCCTGGTCCGTCCCTCGGACGAGGACAAGGCTAGCGTCGCTCGGGTTAGCTATCTCACCTTCACTGAATATCCTGACCGGTGGCGCGAAGTTTGGGACGTGTTCTCGCGCGAGGCTGTTTGGGGCGGATCGTTTGACAAGTTCGTGGCGACAGGCAAGGGGAAACACGGCACTTCCACAGTGGACGCTGAGTTCTTGAAGGAAATCGAGGGCTGGCGCGAAGCTCTAGCTCACAACTTGGCCCTGCGCAATCCGCACCTCACGGTTGACGAGCTTTGCGATTCTGTCCAGCGCACGATTGACCGAATCATTTTCCTTCGCATGGCAGAAGACCGGGGCATTGAGGAGTATGGGAGTATGCAGCGGCTGATTGAGAAGGAAGGTATCTACCCACAGCTGCTGGAACTGTTTCACCACGCAGACAAGCGCTACAACTCGGGCCTCTTTGACTTCTCAAAGGGCGGCGACCATCTGACGCCAACGCTGGACCTGGACGACAAGACTATCAAGAGTGTCTTGGCTGATCTGTACTTCCCCCAGTCGCCATACGAGTTCAGCGTGCTCCCCGTCGAAATCCTGGGCAACGTGTACGAGCAGTTCTTGGGCAAGGTGATCCGGCTCACGCCGGGCCATCAAGCCAGGGTGGAGGAGAAGCCCGAGGTAAAGAAGGCAGGCGGCGTGTACTACACGCCTGCCTATATCGTCGACTACATTGTGATGAACACAGTGGGCACGCAAGTTGAGGGCAGGAGTCCGGATGAACTTGAGGGTTTCCGGGTCCTCGACCCCGCGTGCGGTTCTGGCTCCTTTCTCCTCGGCGCGTATCAATTCCTTCTTGACCACTATCTGAAGTGGTACACGGCAAACAGCCCGGAGAAGCAGAAGAAAGAAGTCTATCGCCTCTCAGGCTCGGGGTCCAACGGCGTCGATTGGCACCTCACGACTTCAGAAAAGAAGCGCATCCTCACCGAGCACATCTTCGGTGTCGACATTGACAGGCAAGCAGTAGAGGTCACCAAACTGTCACTGCTTCTCAAGGTGCTGGAGACTGACGTCGGGGTCACGTTAACCCAGCAGTTGACGCTTCTCCCTGGGGAAGCGCAGGAGCGCGCTCTGCCTAATTTGGACCAGAACATCAAATGCGGAAACAGTCTGATAGGCACGGACTACTTCACTGGCCAGGTGATGCCAGATAACGACGAACTAAGGCGCGTGAATCCATTCGACTGGAAGCAAGGGTTTCCTGAGGCGATGAAGGCGGGCGGGTTCGACTGCGTGATTGGGAATCCGCCCTACATCCGAATGGAGGGCTTCAAGGAACTGAAGGACTATCTCAAGTCCAACTATGACTGCCATGACGAACGATCGGACTTCTATTCCTATTTCGTTGAGCGTGGTCATATTGTCCTTAAGGCGCGGGGCAGATTTGGAATGATTATCTCCAACAAATTCCTTCGTGCCAACTACGGGAAGCCATTACGCGGATTTCTAAGTCAGAATGCGAGCATTGACCGGATCGTAGACCTGGCCGGGTTACCCGTATTTGCTGGCGCCACGGTCCGAACGATCATTCTCCTCACCAGTCGGGAGAGTGGCACCGCCTCGTCGTCGTTCCTGTACTGTCCCCCTCCTTCTATCAGCCGCTTCAACACCGTCGCTAGTAGCTCTGTCACCCTCGAACAGGCTATACAGGGCACTCTGTATGATGTTGACACAGTAACATTGACTCAACAGGTCTGGAGTTTTCCCCAACGTGCCACCAGCAACCTGCTCAGACGGTTACGGGGGTCGACGATTCCCCTGGTGGAGTATTGCGGGGGGCAGATCTGCATGGGTGTCAAGTCGGGCTTGTCGGAGGCTTTTGTCGTCGATGCCACGACACGCAAGACGATCCTTAGCAGTAATCGGGACGCCAAATCACTGATGAAACCTTTCCTGAATGGCCGCAATCTTCGGCGTTACTACATCGACTGGAGTGGCACATACATTATCTATACCTACCACGGTGTTGCGATTGAGCAATACCCTGCCGTTGAAGAGCACCTTAGACGTTTCAAGTCCCAACTCCTCAAACGAGCAACACGTCAAGCGTGGTATGAACTTCAGCAGCCCCAGTTCAACTTCGTTCACTATATGGACGGGCCCAAGATCATCTTTCCCGATATTGCTCCTGCTCCACGGTTCGCTCTTGATGAAAAGGGGTTCTACGGTTCAAACACGACGTATTTCATTCCACGTCGCGACTTGTACTTGTTGGCCTTGCTCAACTCCCGCCTTGGAGCTTTCTATTTTCGGCAGACCTGCGCTGGGCTCGAAGGGGCGAACGAGACCTACTTGAGGTTCTTCGGGCAGTATCTTGAGGGTTTCCCCGTTCATCCGATTGACCCCTCCGTTCCAGCCGAAAACGAGCGCCACGGCAAAATGGTGGCACTTGCAGAGCAAATGCTTGACCTGCACAAGCGACTGGCCGCCTCGCCAGATGAGGGCGAGCAAGCACGCCTGGGTAGGCTCATCGCATCGACGGATCTGGAGATCGACACGCTTGTGTACGAGTTGTATGGGCTGACGGAAGAGGAAGTCGCGATAGTGGAAGGCGCAAATGATCCGCGTCGTGCACAAATCGACAAAGTCTGAGGTCAGTTGCGCCTCAGCAAACTACGAAAACGCACAATAGGGTCTTGCGCGGAGATTAAGAAAGGGAAGAGGCAGACGTAGAACAGTAGACTCAAGCCTCAATTCTTCGAACAGAATTCGAAATAGATTAACTGCACTCAAGATACCTCCCAAAGAAACGCAATTCCAGTGTTGAGACAAGCAAAACAAGATTAAGGGGAGAAAGAGTTCATAACCAATTCCCCTATTGCCCCCAAATAACATTCACGGGTCCAACTCCGCTTTTCAAATTTCAAACAAGCCACTTGCCCATCTGACTTGCGGCATCAAATCTCGGCTTGGTTTCACGGAACCGAGAAATGGATCTGCAACTCCACCAGCTGTGAAACAGGCCGCAAATCCAGCAATTCCCAATCTCAAGCAGCCGAAATCAACCAATAATCCAAAAAGCTATCGACAATTGGCGACCTGAAATGGCGGTCAGCTGGCACCCGCAGTGCACTCTTGGTGGGCCCTGTAATATATCCCGTCAAAGCAGACCCGGGATACATTACAGGGCAGGAAATCTGTGCACGAGAAAGGGCGCTTTCCTGGAATTGCGAGACGCAATTCCTCCCTCAATGGTCTAAGTCTCAAGTATTGCCGTATGGTCTGGAGACTGTCTTCGGGTATGAGGGTTTCGCCGCTTGACCTAAGTTCTTCGAAGGCGAATTGTGCCGCCAGGCGTGTGAGGCGTTGCAGGGTCCTTCCTCTTGGTTTTCGCTGACACTTGCGATACTAGTACGCCGCTCTTTTTGAGAAGCCGGCTGCCCGCAGGGTGGAAATGGGTCAGAAGTCGTTGACCTTGTCGAAGGCTGCCAAGTTGCTGACCACGGAAGCGACTGGGATTGGGAGCGTAACCTGACACCGGACAGCCATTTCATGGCAAAGAGCCTGGCGTTGATAGGCCACGGCCGCTTTAGCAGCTTCGCGAGGCTAATCGCCGAGTCAGAGGGATGCAAGAATTTGCGGTCGGGCTAGAATCGAACATGCGTCTCCATCTCGGGGAGGTCCATTGATCTCTGCGAGGACCCTGCGGGAAAAAGGAATGTGCAGGAAGAATTTGCTTGACGTCGTCTGTATCGGCGCAATGCTTTTGTACGCTGGGGTATCGAGTGTGCAAGGCTGGCGTGCACGCCCTCTCTACAACCCTGATCTGTTGCCCTACTATGCAGGAGCCTACTCGATGCTCCACGGTGGCCAGGTTCTGGAAAGGGGACAAATCACGAGCTACGGCTCGTATAGCACCCCAGGGACCGTTTACTTGATGATTCCTGGCATGATTCTGTTTCGGGATCCTCGCTTGCAGGACATCCCCGGAGCACTGGCCGTCCACGCAGCAACGCTTGTGTTCTTGTATTTGGTCGGCCGAAAGCTGTTTGACCGGCCAATAGCGGTCGGAGCCGTTGTGGGTTATGGGGTGTCCTGGTGGAGCCCCCCAAGCCTATGGCCAATTGGCCAGCCCGCCTTTGTGGTCGCCACGATCTACTTTCTTCTGAGGTGGGGGCAGGACAGACGCCGGTGGGCTCTTCCTGCAGCGATCGTCACCACCGCACTCGGCCTTTACGTGTACCTTGCCATACTCCCCGTAATCTTTCTATTCCCCTTGTTCTGGCTCGCCTATCGTCCACCCGTGTCAGCCCGAGGTCTTTTGCTCGCCCTCGGGACTGCTGTTTTGATTTGGGCGCCTTACTTGCGCTTCGAGAGTGGCCGGGGCTTCCAGGACCTTGGATCCATGCTCGAATTGAGGACAGTTGGAGGGGGGGCCGCTTCCACGCAGTCCTTCCCAACCTACTGCAATGCCTCAATGCCCGGGAGCTCGAACACTTGGGAAGGAACGTATATTGACCTGGGTTTCCCGGAGGGAGGCACAAAGCTCTATGTCGACCAAGGAGCCGGCCTTGTAGCCCACGTAAGGTATCGGGTATGCGCCGTATTCACTAATCTTGACCGCAATTTCGATGCATCCTTCTTCATTTGGCAGGCCAACCCCGTGGCCAATGTAGTTCTTCTCACGCTGGCATGGATTGGAATTGCCTCGATGGTCGCGCTTGTAGCGAACTCGATCAGGCGGCTGACCGTTCTAATTCACGCTTTCTGGGCCACTCCGCCGTGGACTGTCGTCCTCGGGTCGCTTTTCGGCGCAGTACTGCTATGGGGACTGATGGGTGCCCTACCTACAATTTACAAACTTTTCATCCATTCAGGATTGACTGATCAGTGGACTGCAGTGATTGATCAGGCTCAAGTCTTTCTGCCTCTCCTGGCCGCGAGCCTCGCACTTGGGGCCTGGCTGGCCCAAGGGTTAAGTGATGCGGGACACGGAAAGGCGAATCTTGGATTGAGCATCCTCGTCCTATGGGGAATTGTGGTGGTGATGAGTGAGCCAAATCGGGCTGTGCGGTTCTGGTGGCTTGTTCCATTGGAGATACTGGCGGTAATGGTTGGTTTGGTCCAGGTATCCAAGTTCATTCCCCGACAGCGGATCGTGGAGCCCGTGCTCATCGGATGTGCGGTATTGGCCCTTGTGCCCAGCCTCCGATTGGAGCGGCTAGCTGACGGTTGGGGCCGAGAGGGATTCGCTGGAACGGACACAGGCCAAATACCGGTTGTCGACTTCATCGGCGCAGAGGCGAAAGAAGCGAATCGCTCGGAACTATTTGTAGGGTATGACATCAGTGCGATTGATTACTCGAGGGTGTTCGCAGCCACAGGAGACGACCTGTACCGCGCGGGAGCGTGGTTTGACTACCTTTTTCTGTCGCGACAAGGCATTCGGAACCTCAACAGATCGGTTGCCGGCCTTGATCCGCGAGACGAATACAGAATACTTGGACTGAAGGCTGATCAGGCTCTACCGATAGATTCGCCCTGGCTAGGCTTCAGTCCAGTTGCTCGACTTGGTCAGTATCTCGTCTACAAGCGCCGTTAGAAGTCTTGCTGGAAAGCGGGCTGTGGGGCGCGAAGTAGACCAGGAAGTTGGATTAACGAGGCCGATGGGCACCGAAGGGTATTTTGAGTGGAGCGAATTCATTTTGAATTCTGTTCGGGGAATTGAGCCTTCAGTCCGATGAATTTCGTATGGTTTCTTCCCTTTTCATGCTCGCCGACCATGGAATTTCAAGTGCAGATCCCGGGAATTGGATGGACTAAGGGGGAGTTTCCCATTCCGGAACCGCAATTAGCATAGATCATCCCCGCAAGGAATTCCCAACAAACAGATCATTCGCTATTTCGCGGGTTCTTGACTAATTCAGCATAGAGTTTGATCGCGAGAATATCCTCGGCGGGAAAGTATAGGGCCTGCAGCGACGAAGTCGGAAGGGGAGGGATCTCAGCTTCAATCCGGTCAAACGCCCAAACTCTCCAGCGGATCACGGACCACCTCGGCGCCCAGGGAGGGGGGAGTGGAAATCCCTAGGGCGAGGGTGTAGAGGCTTGGGTCTCACCCGTCCCCGCTCCACAGCCTGCCAAGAATCCTGACTGCCTCTTGGCACCGCTGGCCCAGGCACTGTCTTTAGCCTGGTTCCTGGGGTATGTAGACCCGATAGGCGCCGAACTTCCGGACCGCGTAGCCAACTCCTCCCCCGGGGGGCTGTTCCGAGCCCAGGACATATATGGTAGTGGGGCTGGCGACACAGTTATCCAGCCCGAAACCATAGCGACCTAGTGTCTTGACATGCCTGAATTGCGCTTGGGGATCAACGTACTGGATCGTGCCAAGGTAATCACCAGGATTCATGTGGTCTTCAAACAGGACGAATATTTCGGGTTGGTTCACATGGTCCGTCACACACACCGGATAGTTACCTTCTTGACTTGCCAACGTCAATGCTGGAAGCAATCCAGTGAAAAACCCACGATCGGCGGCCTGGCGGTACGCCGCACCATGATAATCACGCGTAAAGAGGATGAAACCCACCCCCAGGGCGCACATGCCAACTAGGAAGAGGGGCCTAGAGTGCAGGGCGCAATAATCGATAGCATGAATGTCACAAAGCTGTTCGGACTGAACGTTAGGAGGTTGCGAAGGGCGGCAGGGATTTCCCAGGAGGAGCTTGCGAGAAGAGCTGGCCTTCATAGGACGTACATTGGCGCAGTGGAATGGGCCGAGAGGAACATCACTCTGATCAGCGCCGAGAAAATCGCGAGGGCGTTAGGTGTGGCCCTCAAGGACTGTCTGGACGATCAGAAATGAGCCTCTCGGTCCTCGCCTACAACCTCATGAGAGCTATCAACATCCTCGGTGTCCCCAAATTGATCAGGGTCCTCGGGTGAGGGCCCCGTCTCTTCTCATTCCAGCCGGGTTTTCACACGCCCACACGACGGGTTAGGCCGCTCCATAGACTGGGCAGCATTCGCTCAATCTTGAGTAAGAACGACTAACGTGACGTCGTCCGCCTGAGGCGCGCCCTCGACAAAGGCATTGAGGTCAGCCTCTACGTGCGCGAGGAGTTCACCAGCTTTCCGGGGTGCGGCGGCAATAGCAGCAGTCAGACGATTGATCCCATAATCTTCGTTGCGCGGATGCGGATGCCATGCTTCAGTCACACCGTCGGTGTACATCACAACTGCGTCGCCAGGCCCGAGCGTGATTGTCGCCTCGCTCAATTGCAGTTCATCCAACACTCCAAGCGTGGCACCAGTTCGGGCTAATGGCTCTATTGTCCCAGATGCGCGCCGCATCATTGGTGGATTGTGCCCCGCATTTGCATACTGGATCGTTTGCTTCTTTGGGTCAAGCACCCCAAGAAAGACCGTGACCAATATCCCCGATGAAGACTGCCGGAGGATCGTCTGGTTGACCTCCATCAACACTGCCGCCGGACTGCGATGTCGCAACGCTCCAGAGAGAATGAGACTGTGTACCATCGCCATATACAGCGCGGCAGCAGTGCCCTTATCGGCGACATCGCCAATCACGATCCCCCAGCGGCCTTCCGCCAGTGGAAAGATGTCGTAGAAATCCCCGGCGACCTCGCGCGCCGGATGCCAAGCGCTCGCGAGACCAAAGCCGGGGATGTCAGGCATTTCACGCGGCATGAGGCCCGCTTGTACTTCGCGAGCGACCTGCAGTTCGTTTTCGAGATCGATACGTCGCGCCTCTGCAACCTCGTAGAAATGGGCGCGCTCGAGCGCAATGACGAGATGTCCGGTGACCGCAGAGAGAAAATGCAAATCCGCGTGGGTCAGGAACTGCCATTCGGCGGTCGCGACATTGATAACACCAAGCGGCTTACCTTGTGAGATCAGGGGCGCACTGGCGTGAAAGAGGAGACCTTGGTTATCACCTGCGGCGCGCATGGACTCTCGCAAGCGTGTGCATTCAATGATATTGACGGCACGTGTGAGGCGTTCTTGGATGAGGAGTTGCTGGCAGTGGCAAGCGGGCGGCTGTCGGAGAAAGCGGCGATCGTCGCGTTCGAGGCCGGGGGGTAAGCTACAGGCAGTAGCCAGTGCGAAGCCGTGTGGCGGTAAATCCCCTGCGGAGAAAACACCAAGGTGTGATTTGGCGAGCATGGATACCCACCCAGCCTGCAAATTCATTACTTTGAGCAGTGTTCTCAGCGTGCTGTCGAGAGCGCTCCGGATATCTACGGAGTTGTTGAGCACCTCTACGATTTGACCGAGAGCGAGCAGTCTCTCCACCTCGCGCTCATGAAGGTTTTCGGGCAGGGTCTGTTGCCGCTGCTGAATCTTCTCGCTCGTGAGGAAGGGGCGGTCAAAGTCATAGTCATCAAATGGGTTGTCAGCAATGACCCCCTCAGTTTGCGCCCACTGGTAAAATCGTTTGAGCGCGGCAACATGCTCTTCGAGCGCGGCGGGGTCAGCACCCTTAGCGCGCAGGTCAAATAGGTAAGTCCGCAGGTCTACATCGTCCTCAGCACTGGGGATGAAAACCGCGGCGCGGCGATGCGCCTGCCATTCGAAATAGCCGCGCACGGCAGGCACCGCCGGGTCGGACCGAGATAGGGATGAGGCGAAACGCTCCAAGAGAACCATGGTATTTGCTCCTGCAGATGCCGACTTTGAGACAAGAGCACCAGCGTTCGACTGCACGCGGTTGTTGGGCCTTGCCCTGAATTATCAGACCCCCTGGGCGGTCTCCCTGTTTGCAGCGGCCTAACTAGTGATTCTACGGATCCCCCTCCGGTTGATGATGCGCGGCGCGCAGTGTCGACCTATCACCCGCGCGCGAGGCAATTGGACTGCTGTATATCCGTGTTGTGTATTCAGCTGTTCATGTGGTAGGAGTCTAGTCTAGTCTAGTGCCAACTCGAGGGCAAACCCGACTTGCTGCATTGGACTAGATTCTTCCCGCTTGGGACTGTGAATCCGCAACCAGGAGCCGGTGCAGTCTATACCCACCGTGCAGGGATGGTAGGTCACGAGTCCGCAGCGCGAATCATCACCCCCTTGCGGGATGATTAGAATCACTAGTTGGGCGGGCAGGTTTTCTCGCTAGCTAGGCCGGACTAGGCATGGGGGACCATCATGTCGGTTCAAACGATCAGGGTTGTCATTGCCGGCGCGCTCCTCCTTCACGGGATCGCACACGCGATAGGGCTCGGCGCACTTCTCGCTCAAAGCCTGCGCGGCCTCTCCACGTCTTGGGTGGCTGTTCGATCGTGGCTGTTTCCCACTCTCTCAACAAACACGGCAGCGACAGCGGCCGTGCCTTTCTGGATTGTCCCGACCATTGGTTTCATCGCGTCATCTGCCTCTTTCTGGGGCATCCTTGTTCCTAGCGGATGGTGGAGACAACTAGCCCTTGCCGGTTCCATCGCGTCGATTCTGGGTATCGCGCTCTTCTCCGGATCGTGGCCTGGTTCGCCGAATAGCGAACGGTCCATCCTCAACACATCGATTGCGCTGATCATGAACATTGTGATCCTCGTCGCTCAGCTTTGGCTCCACTGGCCCTCGGAGGTATTGTTTGGCAAGTGAGCGACTCCGTGCGAGTGATAGGCCGCCCGACAACTCGCTGATGCTGGCCCGGCGGGCTGGGCCGTGTGTGCCGCTCGCTTCGCCCGCGAGAAACTCGAGGAAATGCACGCCCTGTACATACCCGCGGAGGGTATTCTCAGCATCGAGTTGTACGCTGTATCACTGAAATACCCACAAAGGAGCCGATAATGCATTTCCTGCAGGATAATCCACGCCAATTACATTTAGGCAATTCTGCATTTGAATTCACATTGTCCGGAAATACGCGAACCAAATCACGCACAATTCCAAATGGTGCATTTCCGAAATCACATTGTGCACGCGAAATCCAAGGTAACACGAATAGATGCGGAGAAATGCCTGCACCAGATATCCATAACTCGGAAATAGCCCCGCGATAGGCAGATCAATTCCAGTAATCCCAAGTACGAATCACTTTGAATTCCATTTCGTCAAGCCGGCCAGGAAGGTCGGCCGGCGGCGACCGCCAAGGGTGCAACTTTTCTGCGCCCCATAACCTATCCCGTCAAAGCAGACCCCCAGCTTGCAAGCCGAACCCTGTTGTAAAGAAGCTGATTGCGGTACACTTCCGCGGAATTGCTGTGCGAGAGGGAGAGCCGTGGCCGCACACGACAACCGCGACCAAGATGCCCTCCAATGCTCTTAGGTCTCCGCGAACCCCCTTCAGACCAATGGGCGGATTCCATCTCAGTGCTCCCACCGGTCGGGTCAAGGCCCCGGGCTACCCCTCTAAGTGAAGCTTGGATTCGTTGCCCAGGGGGTTTCCACGCAACTGGCCCGCTGCGGCTTTCTCGCCGCGAAGGCCAAGAAGGTTCGGTGCCCATCTGCGAGGGATACACCGGTCGCGATGGCCTCTCGTGTCGCGGGGAGCCGGTCTCGCTCAGGTCAGCCCTCTCGCGGAGGGCCGGGGCGCCAGGATCCCCAAGCCTGTCCCCTTGGGCTCCTGGGAGGATTGGTGAAGAGGCGCAAGGCGAATGGAACGATCGTTTCATTCGCGCGGAGTCTCTAGCGACCAGCGCTGGAGCGGACCGTGGCTCTGGGAAAAGAGATTGATTGCCGCGGCAGGTGTCGATCCGATGGGATCAAGTCTTGGTGAGTGCGGCCGGCAGGGAGGCGCGCTGACGGAAAAAAAGGCTGGCGACCCAAGAATCTGGCGGAATCGGAGTAGGGTCTCAGCCCGGGCTGGAACTCCTGGGGGCGGGTCTGGGGATCTCCATCAACGCTTCCCCGTCCTTTTTGATCGCCAGGCTACTCGTTGGTTGTGAGACACGGGCTTCCGAATGACAGCCTTCCCGACCCTGCTCATCGTCCCCACCGCGGCGGTATGCCTGCATGAGAGCAACGATCCTGGCCGAACCGAACCGCTGATTGAGCAGTTGAACCGCGAGGGGGTCATCCGGAATCCTCCAGTGATCGCGCCTCTGGATCCAGCTCTCTCTTGCTACGTTGTCCTGGATGGATCCAACCGCGTCACCGCCTTCCAAGCCATGGGCCTGCCGCACATGATCGCGCAGGTCGTGGAGTACGGAAGCGATCAGGTCCAGCTCTCCTCGTGGAATCACCTCGTGCTCAGCCTTCCCGGGCAGACGATGCTCACCCGCCTCAGCGATCTGAGCGGGTTACAGATCCGCCCCAGCGACTACGAGACCGCTCGCGGGCAACTTTTGGACCGAGAGATCTCAGCCTATCTCGACCTGCCGGAGACCGGTCTCCTCACCCTGACCGGCCATGACCAGGATTTGCTTTCCATGGCAGATCTACTGCGCGCGATCGTCGGGGTCTATGCTGACCAAGGGAAGATCCTGCGGACGCAAGCCGACCGCCTCGGCGATGTGCAAGGGATCATGGTTCCCCTCCAGGCGCTCGTCGTTTTCCCCCGGTTCGAGCCCGCGGATATTGTCGAACTGGCTGGGCACGGGCGGAACTTGCCGGCCGGGATCACCCGCCACGTCATTTCGCCGCGCGCCTTGCGTCTCAACTACCCTCTATCGGAACTCTCCTCCGGGCTCACCCTGGAAGAGAAGAACCGTCGCCTCAGGGAATGGATCCACCGGAAGACCCTGAGTCAATCCGTGCGCTACTACGCGGAAGCAACTATCCTCTTCGACGAGTAGCCCCGCTCTACAACTGCTGGTAGCGGACGTTGCCAACGACGAACACCGTTGAGCGAACCCCTTTGGGATCGGCAGGGGAAGAACTGTGCTTGGAAATGATGCTCAGCGCCGCCTCCACCTGATCCTCCTCGGCTCCGATGAGGAAAGTCGTATTGCCCTCATGAAGCCAGCCTCCAGTGGAGGCGATCCGCGTCACCCGGAACTTTTGGGCAAGCAATTCGGGAAGCATATGAGCCGTATCGGAGTCGCGGACTATTGCGAAGATGAGCTTCATGGGTACACCTCGCATCGCTCGACCTCGAGCAAGAGCAGAGTCGCTCCCTGGACCTCAACCGCCACCGGCGATCCCAAAGGCAGGTGAGATCCTTCATAAGGCATGGAGACGTATTCGGTCCGAGTGTGACAAGTCTGATGCAGCAACTCAATCGCCAGCGGCTCGTCGGCAGCTGGCAGGCCGAGGAGGAGCACAGCCACTTCCCGCCCCAGAAAGCCTCCGCCAGCATTAATGACGGTCGGAGCGAAACCCCCGTGCTCCAAGGCCTCCGTTGTGGCTCCCCGGTCGACCGGCTGCACGATGGCCATCAAAAGTGTCTGATAGGGTAAGCGCGTCATCAGCGCACCTCTCTCACTAGGCAGACTGCCACTCTTCTGCCACCGCCCAACCCTCCTCGGCGCAAGCCCAGGGGGGTCTCCCGTGTGGCCCAACCTGAAGGCCAGCCAGAAGGGTTGCTCTCCAGCCCCATTCCAACCCCTCTACTTCCGTCTTCGTGCTCTCCGCAGACATGAGGAGAATCATCCCAACCTGTCCGCGCCTGCCGAGGGTCCTGGATTCCGGCACCCGCGGGGGTCAAGACGAGGCACTGTCGTTGCCAATCGGTCGCGATGGGGCCATGAATCGAACCCGCCGCCGATTCGCCGAAGGAAATGGGGCTTGCTGCGCGGGTCCCCTCCGCGCCCGGCAGCGCGGCAAGGCTCAGGATCGAGGCCGGGGAGATTCAGGGAGGGCAAAGGGGTCAAGGGCCAGTTCATTTCGCGCGCTGTGGGACTGGGGGAGTTGTTCCCTCTCGCCGAAGGGCATTCTACCAGAAGACACCCAGCGGTTGAGCTGCCCCTCCCCAGGGACCCCCCGCCGGCCAGGAGTATCCTTTTCGCCCTCAGCCAGGGCGAATGCCTCCTTGGGGGAAGGCTGACCCTTGGGCAGTGCGGGGTCTGTCTTCTTCCCGCGACTTCCCCGGGAATCCTTCGTAGCCGGACGCGCGCAATCGCATATGCTGGTTCATGTCAGAGGCGGAGAGGTCAGGCCGCACCGCGCTTCGAAATTGAGCAGGGGCAGCGAGAGCGACGCGTTGGCTATGCTACAATAGTCACGGGGCATTCTCCGATCACTGAGGTCCGGGTCGCAATCTGTCTTTGAGAGCCACGCGGAGTACGAGGCACCATGGAGACGAGCCAACGGCGTGGAAAGTACTTCGAGGAGTTTAGCGTGGGGCAGCGGATTGTGACCGCTGGCCGGACCATCACCGAGGCCGACGTGGTAGGGTTTGCTGGCCTAACGGGCGATTACAACCAGATTCACACCGACGCCGAATTCGCGCGCAACACTCTTTACGCGCAGCGGATCGCTCACGGCCTGCTCGGTCTCTCGATCGCCTCGGGGCTGGCCGTACAAACCGGGGTGATGGAAGGTACCGTCCTGGCGTTCCGAGAAGTGAACGAGTGGAAGTTCAGTCGGCCGGTCTTTCTTGGCGATACCCTGCATGC
>Ga0187878_1001261_pt1 | contig 25375 bp, 21 predicted proteins | sample June2016WEW_17_1_FD_132979 | JGI IMG/M metagenome (GOLD analysis project Ga0187878, IMG submission 132979) | Peatland microbial communities from SPRUCE experiment site at the Marcell Experimental Forest, Minnesota, USA - June2016WEW_17_150 | ecosystem: Environmental > Terrestrial > Soil >...
CGCGCCTTGTTGGTCTTCAGGACCGACAGGTTATTCAGGGCGATACCGGTCGCGTCGGCAAGCTCCGTCAGTTTCATCCGCTTGTCAAGAAGAACATAATCGAGTCGAATATTAATCATCTTTGTTCTCCTTAAACAAGCGTTTTGGATTCGTCAATTACCGGCAAAAGCCGTTTGATTATCACGCCCACGCCGATTAGGACTAAAACTACGGCAAGCAGGGGAATCGAAAGTATCGTCTGGGTGAAAAGCGTACGATAGAACTGTGACGCCTCGAAATACTTGTTATTTGTGATCCATAAATGGGATGTGAAAATTTTTACAAATAAAAATGCCGCATAACAATAGCACAGCTTGTCGGCCAGCCGAAGCATCAGGCCGGCTTTGACTTCGGGCCTGATAAGATAATCAAGCAGTTGTGATATTACAAATGCCAGCAGGCCCGGGAGAAGAAAATCGCACGCCAGCGTAAAACAAGCTAAAGTAATGGTCCCCAAATGTTCCTGATGCGGCGTTTTATTGTGAATCATGTAGAGCCCCGAAAGGGCATAGGCCAGCCAGATGGCTCCGCCCACAAGCAAAAACCACCCGATAGTCCGGACAACCAGACAATACATTCGTAAAAGCCGGGAATTTTTTTCAATGAATTCGTTCATAATTTTCTCCTTTCTATTATATTTGTTTAATCTATCATCTATTGTCTTCCTTAGACCAGCGTTTTCGATTCTTCGATGACGGGAAGCAAACGATGCAGTATCATCCCGATGCCGATGAGGAGCAGAATTTTCGCGAAGGTTGTCACAAGCAACGGCTGCACTAACAGTATTCGGGTCTGTTCCGATATTTCTGGAATTGCTAAATACCTTAAATTTACAATCCAGGGACTGTCGCCGGATTTTATGGAGCCGATGGAGATGAGTAACTTGATAATCAGAAAGACGGCGTAGAAATAGCATAGTTTGTCTGTCATTCCCAGGATAAGAGGCGGCTTTTTCATGGGGCGGAGTAAATAATCCAGCAGCCCACCGATGGCGAAGGCCAGAAATCCGGGAATAACAAAGTCATAGACAAGAGCTGAAATAACATAAAGTAAAAAATTTATCTGTTGTTGTTCCTCTTTGATTGGCCAGCAATTTTTTCCAATAGCAAAAAGCCAGAAAACCCCTCCCAACATTAAGACCCAGCCGAGGATGCGGGCTATAAGGCAGTACGCCTGCAATAGCCGACGATGTTTTTCAATAAACTGTGTCATAAAAACGCCTCCTTTCTTTTGTATTTGTTTAATCTATCATCATTGATTGTTACACGATAAACGTGTATTTGTCAACGAAAAAAAAGAGGATTTTTGAAAATTTTTTGCGGCTCTTTACAGGGTAATACCGCCGATTTGTATAAGTCACGGGCAGAAAAGCGGTTGCGTTACCACTGTGCCTCGTAGAATGGGCCGATGTAGCCATCTTTTTTCGGGTCGGGGCGGGCCTTGAGAATGGCCTCGGCGATAGCGGTGTCGGCTGGATAGGTAATTTTGATGTTCGATGAATCTGTTTCGACAATTGAAACCTTGTGGCCGAGGGCCTCGACTAACTGTGAATCATCAGTGATTTTCTCAGTGTTTGTCTTGTCGGCCTTTTCGCGGGATTTTTTCAGAAGCGAAACCTCAAAAACCTGTGGCGTCTGCGCCTCGTAAAATCCTGCTCGGTCAACGGTCTTTACAAGGATGCCATCTTTGACTTCCTTGAGAGTAGCCGTAACGGGACAAGCGAGAATCGCCGCGCCCGTTTTTTCTGCGGTCTTGATAACATCATCAACCCATTTTGCTGTTACACAGCATCGTGCAGCGTCGTGAATTGCTACAAGCTCGATATCGTCTTTCAATAATTGGATCGCCTTGTTGACGGTCTCGAAGCGTGTCGCGCCGCCGATTAAGACCTTGACGTTGAAAAGCGAAAGGTTCGCCCCATAGCGGATTTTCACAATTTCTTCATCTTCCTGCGGGATAGCTAAAAGGATTTGCTTGACGTCTTCGCGGTTTGAGAACAATTCAACGCTTCGCAGGAACGCGGCCCTGCCCGCGACATCGACGAATTGTTTTCTCCGTTTTCCGCCGAATCGTTTTCCGGGCCCAGCCGCACAAATTATCGCCGCAACATTAGGCATAAAGTCATAACTCCATCAGGTCTGCCCAAAGCATAAACAATAAGACCCGATTGGTCAACACTCGGATGAGGGTAGTTTGAGAACGGGTGGAACGGAATTGGTTAGTGGTTTTTAATCGCCGGCGGGTAAACTGGCGAGATTTTTCCTGACCTGGTCGGCGGGAAAACTGCTGGGATACATCCGGAGGAAAGCGGTCAGTGTTGCCCTGGCATCCGCCAGATATTTCTTTTTTTGCTCGGCGCTTGCGGCATCCTGCTGCTGCCAGAAGTGGATTTTGAGCAGGCAAAGTTCGTATAAGGCCTGCATTCCCCCGTCGGTGTTCTGATATTGTGCGTGCAACTCGGCAAGTTTTTCGGCGAGATGCTGTTCATCGGGTATGAGCTTGATCTGGGCGAGCAGTACATTGTCTCGCAGGGGGTCTGTTTTGCCCATTTCCGCCAGCAGTTCATCAAGCTGGGCGGCATAATTTGGGCTGTTTTGGTTGAGCGTAACGAATCTTGCCAGCCGTTTTATGGAATCCGGTTTGGCAGTGTGGTTGTCTGGGCCGATAAGTGTGCGCAACTGGCTGAGCTTTCTTTGCAATTCCATTAGTTTGGAAATGGTCATCGCCGAATCGGGTGGGGGACGGAACAAGCTGAATATCGATTCTTCTGCGGGCTGGTCGCCGGTAAGAAGCTTCAATCGTGCTTCGAGCAGATTAGAGGCCTCGGCGATAATGGCCTCTGCCTCATCGAACCTTGCCTGGCCCGCCCATTGCATCGCGATTCGCCAGCGGGCTTCGAGCGATTCGGGACTTTTACCGAAGCCGGTATATAGCTGGAACCACACTGCACGAGAACGGTCGAATGGATAATCGCTGTAGAAATGAAGCGTTTCTTTTTCATCCAGAATGCGGTTATCAGGGCTGTATTCAGTAAGCAGGGCCTTGTAATACAAGGCGATGGGCATCCGGCTGCTTTTGGAGCGGTGCGCAATAAATAACTCGTATTGCCTAAGCAGCCACTCTCTTTTTTCCTGATATCTCAACTCCGTCGGAACAACAAACCAGGTTGGCCAGCGGTCGTGTGCGAGTTGTGACTGGATTTCGGCCTTTAACTCCTTGCGCAACGCTATCGGCTCAGTCGGGTAAAAAAAGCCGCCTAAGTATTTTGCGACAGCGGGATTTTTTATGGCTCGGTCGATTGCCTTGGTAATACTGTGGTCGTGAAATTCCGCCACCTGTTCCGGATTATTGCGGGCGATGTAGAGTTGATAATCCAGCTCATCAAACCCTACCCTGAATCTGAAGGTTACTGCCGCGAGAACAAGCAGAATTGTGGTAGATGAGCAAATCAACCCCGGTCTATACCGGCTAAAATGCCCTATGCCGAGCACCGCGCCTGCCACGCCAAGCCCAATCAGCCAGGCGCCTATCCAGGGCGTGAATGAAAAACCCCATTTAATCGGCTCGACCCCTTTGGCGCCGCCGAAAATGCCCCAGTATAAAAGCTGCGGCAGCATACACAATGCTATCGAAGTTATGCGTGAACGAAACCGCAGAGGCCGACAGGCAACCGCAATACAACTTATCAGCAAGCTGACCGCGAATGCGGGTAAATCAGCGAGGAAAAACACGGCCAGAATCAAAGGCAAGCTGTAACTGAAACTGAGAAGCTGAGATGTGAGCGGGGGGACTACCGCCAGCGCCGCCATCAGCAGGGCAAGTACGAGAATCTGCCAGGGATACTCAAAGATGCTTACGCCGGTTAAAAGAAATCGGCCTATTTGCCAGGATGCGGGCGTCGTTGCCAGGTCGAGATTAAATGCCCCGGGTGAGCCGGTTAGTATTTTCGACCAGAACAGGCAAACGCCGGCAAAGGCGACCACCGTTAGCAGCCAGAAGGTCAGGACGTTCGTATGGCTGTAATGCAGCGTCGGCCCCACAGACAGGAACGTCTTGCTGGTTGCTATCGGCGTCTTGTCATTGCCGTTATTATTACCGTTGGTACCCGGCATACACCTTTCTCTCAATAACGACCATTATATGAATTCCCCCGATGACTGACGAACCATTAAATCATTTCCTAACGGTTTTGTAAAGCAATAGCCGCAGGATAGCGTCAAATATTATGTGTAAAGCTTGTCCGCCTCTGGCTGGTTTAATTTTGTGCCAGTCCTCTTGTAGCGCAACCCAACAGGTAAGCATGCCGCAGCAGAATATGCTCCACGTCCAAAAAACTTCTTGCAGATTACCCTGTTTGTTTGTTAAAGAGCTTACACTAAGCAAAACGGATGATATTGACTAATCGCTGTAAAAGTGCTATAATGCGGATTATACCAAATCTCTATTAGCGGGTATATATGGCCAAAACAGCACGCAGACATTTGGGGGAAATCCTATACAAGGCGGGCCTGGTGGAAAAACAGGCCCTCATAGACGCTATTAAAGTTGGTCAGGCAGGCAAAAAACGGCTGGGCGAGGTCCTGATTGAAAAGGGCCTTATCGACGAGGAGAACCTGGCTAAGGCCATCGCCAAGCAGTTCGATATGAAATACGTAAATCTTGATATCACGACCATAACGCCCGAGTCGCTCAAGCTTGTTCCTGAGGACCTTATCAAGAAGCATAATATTTTGCCTCTCGGCCTGGACAACGGCCGGCTCAAGTTGGCCATTTCCGACCCCGTAAACCTCGACGCGATGGACTCTGTCAGGTTCCGCACGAACAAGGAGCTTGACTGCTATGTGGCCAATCCTTCGAAAATCCGCAAATTTGTTACTGATTCGCTCGACCAGAGCAGGGCAGAGGAATCCGACCGGCTCAGACACAGCATCGATGCCACTGCCGCCGAGCTTGCCGAGGCAGGGCACGAGTTTCAGGCGGAAGTCCTCAAGGCAGGGCAGGTCGCGGGCGATGACGGCCCCGTTGTTCGATTAGTCAACCTTATAATTGACACAGCCGTCAATATGCGAGTAAGCGATATTCACATCGAACCGATGGCCGACAGGGTGCGAATCAGGTATCGGCTCGACGGAGTGTGCTTCGAAAAGGATAACATTCCCAAGAATATGCAGGCGCCCATGATGACGCGTCTCAAGATTCTTTCCGGCATGAACATCGCCGAAAAGCGTATTCCGCAGGACGGTCGCATCAAACGCACCATAGGCAACCAGGACGTTGACTTCCGCGTATCCGCACTGCCTGGCAACCACGGCGAAAGCATCGTGCTTCGTATTCTGCGCCCCGACGCGGTAAACATCGGTATTAAGGCCCTTGGCTTCGAATCAGACGATTACGACCGTTTCCAGAAAATCATAAGAAGGCCCAATGGCATATTCCTTGTAACAGGGCCGACCGGCAGCGGTAAAACAACAACGCTTTACGCCGCTTTGCAGGAGCTGAACAAGCCCGACAAGAAAATCATTACCGCGGAAGACCCGATTGAGTACAGTTTTGCCGGTATGAACCAGGTGCAGGTTCGAGAGGATATCGGGCTTACATTTGACAAAATACTGCGTGCTATGCTTCGTCAGGCGCCGAATATAATCCTCGTCGGCGAAATTCGTGACGGCATCGTCGCTGACGTCGCGATCCAGGCCGCACTTACCGGTCACCTCGTTTTTAGCACGCTTCACACCAACGATGCCCCAAGCGCTATCACGCGTCTGGTCGATATGGGCGTTAAACCGTTCCTTGTCGCAAGCTCGATTCAGGCCATTATGGCCCAGCGATTGGTTCGGATAATATGTAAGAACTGCAAAACCGTCGATAAGGACCCGGACCCCCAGTACCTTCGCCTGCTCAATATTACGCCTGATGACCTGAGGACGAACTCGATTTACAAGGGTGCAGGTTGCAGCCAGTGCCAGGGCCTCGGCTACAAGGGGCGTAAGGGCATATTTGAAATGGTCGAGCTTAACAATGAGGTTAGGGAGTTGGCGTTCTCGAAGGCGCCTATTGGTGAACTGCGAAAGGCCTGTATCGCCAGCGGTATGAGAACCCTTATGGAAGACGGCAAACTCAAGATATTCAGAGGAGTTACCACGCCGGCGGAAATCGCAGCCGTAGCACAAACCGAGGGTATAGTCGTTTGATAAATCTGTATTTTTTTTTGGGGAATCGCTAAATGGCAACAGTAAATATTGACCGCCTGCTTCAGGCCTGTGTCACTATGGGTGGCTCAGATATTCATATTGCCGTCGGCCGGCCACCCGTTCTGAGAATAGATGGCCGGCTGCGCTCACTGGAAACAAAAGTTCTTGAGCCGGACGATACCTTTGCCCTGATGAAAAGCATCACTCCGGAACGAAACCAGCAGGAATTCCAGGAAGAAGGCGGCACCGACTTCGGTTTTGCGTACGGCGAGCAATGCCGATTCCGTGTCTCCGTGTTCAAGCAGAAAGGGAACGTCGGCATCGTTCTGCGTCTGATTCCATCCAAGATTTTGAGTTTCGATGAGATTGGTCTGCCGAAGATATGTGCCGCTCTTTGCCGCAGACCGAGGGGGCTTTTTCTCGTTACAGGACCGACCGGAAGCGGTAAAACAACCACACTGGCGACGATGGTCAATTACATCAACGAAAGCATTGACCGCCATATCGTTACCGTAGAAGAGCCCATCGAATACTATCATTCGCACAAAAAGTCCATCATTAACCAGCGCGAAGTTGGAATAGATGTTCCCAGCTTCTCCGAGGCGCTTCGTCGCGTTCTGAGGCAGGATCCTGATGTCATCCTCGTCGGTGAATTGCGAGACCTCGAGACGATTGAGGCCGCTGTTCGTGCGGCGGAAACTGGACACTTGGTTTTCAGTACCCTCCATACAACCAGTGCCGCGGGTACCATTACCAGAATTATTGACGTATTTCCTGTTAACCAGCAGGAGCAAATCCGCATTCAGTTAAGCAGTAACCTGATTGCCGTTCTGAGCCAGGCGCTTTGCCCGTTAGCCACGGGCAAAGGCCGAATTGCGGCTTATGAATTTTTGGTAGTTACGCCTGCTATTGCGAATCTTATCCGCGAAAACAAGACCTACCGTATCGACTCCAGTATCCAGACCGGCAAAAGACTTGGCATGCAGCTTCTCGATGACCATTTATGGCAATTATATGAATCGGGTAAGATTACGATGGCTGAGATGCTCGATAAGGCACGGTCGCCCGGGGATTTACATGATAAGGCAATGGCACGCCTCAAGACCCTCAAGCCACACGAGAGACCCCATGAAGACGAAGAGGATTTTGGACCTATCCTGCGAACGTAATGTCTTGTGGTTTTTGATGTTACGGCGGTTTTGGGGTATATGACTCTGCCGACGACGATTTTGTGGGGGGATACATCCGTTAATGGGGTTATCCTATGCGTGGCAGGGGGGTATAAGTTAGGTTTGCGAGATATGATTTTTAAGACACAGACAGGGTTTATGGGACTTAAATTTTGTCTCATTAACCGTATGTCCAATCGCTAATTCCTTGACAGAACATAAATTATGAGCATATAATAGAGTGTGTTGGCAAGACACAAGTAAGAGGTGAGTTTATGGATAAGATGCCGCCAATAGAACAATTACGAGGCAGACCCATCGGCCGAGTACTTATGAAGATGGGATTGCTAACCCGCGAAAATATCCACCAGTGTCTCGAAATCCAGAAAAAGCGACAAAAAGAAGGACATAAGACCGTCCCGATAGGGGAGATTTTTGTTGAGCTTGGGCTTGTAGATGAGAAGCAGTTACATATCGCCCTGGCTGCCCAGCGAGGAATGGAATTTGTAAATCTCAGCGAAATAGATGTTCCGCCGAGCGCCTTGGAAAAACTCTCGTCCCAGATGGCCAAGACATACCATGTTTTGCCTATTGAATTCAAGGCGGACACAAACGAGTTGGTGGTGGCGGTTGACAAGGCGGACAGCTTCCGCGCCACAGACGACCTGAGCACGCTGCTCGGTCTGAAAGTAACCGCGAAAATCGTTGACTCAAAAGCGCTTGACGCGGCAATTACGAAATATTATCAGCAGAAGGATGAGGGAGAGGGAATAAACGAGCTTATCACTGAGATTCAGGAAGACGGATTCCTTGCCGAATTCGAGGGTCGAAACCAGAGCATCGACCTCGATGAACTTAAGGAGTTGTCGGAATCGAACCCGGTCAAGAAGCTTCTTAACTTAGTGCTGATGCAGGCCATCAGGGACAAGGCATCGGACGTACACTTTGAGCCGTTTGAAAACGAATATAAGATGCGATATCGAATCGACGGCGTGCTTTATGAGATGGTTCCTCCGCCTAAGCATATCGCTGCCGCGCTTAGCTCTCGAATAAAAGTTATGGCCAACCTCGATATCGCGGAGCGGCGGCTGCCCCAGGACGGTCGAATTTCTCTTACCGTGCAGGGCAACCCCGTTGACCTGCGTGTAAGCGTTCTGCCCACGATGTTCGGGGAAAGCGTCGTGCTTCGTATCCTTGACCGCAGCCAGATGCAACTCGACCTTGCAAAGCTGGGCATCAGAACCGGCGAACTGAACGTTATCCGACAGCTCATTCACAAGCCCAACGGCATCATCATCATTACAGGCCCAACGGGCTGCGGAAAAACCACGACACTCTACGCGGCTCTAAGCGAGCTTAATGACATCGAGACCAAGGTAATCACTACCGAGGACCCGATTGAATACGATATTGACGGCATCGTTCAGGTGCAGATGAAGCCAGAAATCGGGGTGACTTTTGCGAAGTGTCTGCGTTCTATTCTTCGTCAGGACCCCGACGTTGTGATGGTCGGCGAAATCCGCGACCTTGAGACGGCGGAAATCGCCGCACAGGCGTCCCTGACCGGTCACATCGTTTTTACGACGCTGCACACCAACGACGCGCCGAGTTCCATCGCCCGACTTTTGGACCTTGGCATTGAGCCGTTCCTTGTTACGGCAACGCTCGAAGGCATTGTCGCGCAGCGGCTGGTGAGAAAAATATGCGAACAATGCAAGACGCCGTTCAAGCCGACGGAAAGCCAGCTTATGGAGCTTGGTCTTACGCTGGATGAGGTCAAGGGCAAGCAGTTCTATTACGGCGCTGGCTGCAACAGGTGCAACAATACCGGGTACAAAGGCCGGACGGGTCTTTTTGAAATTATGACGTTCAACGACGAGATACGCGAGTTGATTATGAACCACGCCTCAACAAACATTCTGCGGACCGCCAGCCAGAAGGCCGGTATGAGATTGCTTCGTGATGCGGGTCTGTCGGCGATTTATGACGGCGTGACGACGATCGACGAGGTCGTAAAAGAAACGATGGCGGAAAGCGAATAACTTATGAACCAGATATTCGTAGGAGGTATTTATGCCGCTCTTCAAATATGAAGCGCTCGATTCCCAGGGGGTTGCGATAAAAAATGAGGTCGAGGCGTTAAGCCAGAAAGAAGCGGTCAGCAAAATACGGAATATGGGGTATTTCCCCACGAAGGTATTGGCCGTTGGTGCCGGGAAGAAGGCCGGCGTTGCTGCCGGAGCCGTCGCCAAACCTAAAAAGAGGCGAGGGGCGGGCGGCAAGGTCAAACTAAAATACATCACTCAGTTCGCCCGGCAGTTGTCCACGCTGCAGGACGCGGGCCTGCCCATCCTGAGGTCGCTGCGAATCCTTGAGGACCAGCAAAAGGCGGGCACCTTCAAGCGCATCATCGGGTATGTCGCCGACGAAATCGAGGGAGGCGCAACTTTGTCTGAGGCGTTGAACCGGTTTCCACGATGCTTCGACCGCCTGATGGTGGGTATGGTTGCCGCCGGCGAGACGGGCGGCGTGCTCGACCTGATTTTGTCCCGCGTGGCCGACTTTATGGAAAAGTCCCAGAAGCTAAAAGCCCGCGTCAAGGGCGCGATGATTTACCCGATAGTGGTTCTTAGCGCGGCCTTTACGATGCTTTTGCTGCTGATGATATTTATCATCCCCAAATTCCAAGTTGTCTTGACAGAAATGCTTGGGGAGGGTCAAATGCCCTATGTAACGCTGGCTGTGCTCAGGGTAGCACAGTGGCTTGCGCAGGACTACGGCTGGGCCGTCCTTGTCGGCGTGCCGTTCGCTTTCATCTTCCTGACCCGTCTTGCCCGACGGTTCCGCGTCGGGCGATACGTCCTCGACAGCATCAGAATCCGGATGCCCGTTATGGGTCAGTTGACGCGAAAAGTAGCCGTCACACGATGGACCAGAACGCTGGGCACTCTTATCGGGGCGGGCGTCCCCATCCTCGACGCTATTAACGTTACCAGCGAAACGGCCGGAAACGAAGTATTTTCCAGAATGCTTATCAACGTTCAGAACTCCATCCGGCAGGGCGATACCTTCGCGGCGCCGTTGAAGCAGTCCAAGACGGTTGACCTGATAGTTTCGAACATGGTGGCGGTAGGCGAGGAAACGGGAGATTTGGATAAAATGCTTTTGAAAATTGCCGACAATTACGACGAGCAGGTTGACGTTCTCGTCGCTTCGTTAATGCACCTGCTCGAACCGATAATGATTGTCGGTCTCGGCGGCATCGTGCTGGTCATCGTGATGTCGGTGTTCGCGCCGATGGTTAAAATTATTACCACCCTCGAAGTTGGCTGATAAAACTAAAACCTAATAACCGGCGTTATGTCGAATACTAAAGGAGAAGACAAATGAAACGGGTTAGCAACAACCAGCACAGCAGGCACGGCTTCACCATTATCGAGCTTCTCACGGTGATGAGCATCATTATTATCCTTATCGGCCTGCTTGTCCCTTCGCTGAATCGCGTCAGGCGATACTCGATGGACGTCAAGCAAAGGGCGCAGTTCCACAGCATAGCCGTCGCGCTTGATTTGTTCAACGCCGAGTTCGATGGCTACCCCAATTCCGACGCGATGGACGACCAGACCACGCCCCAAAACTATTGCGGCGCGATGAAGTTGACCGAGGCACTGGTAGGCCAGGACCTCAAGGGCTTTAATCCCGCTTCTTACTTCAGAAGAAATGGTTTTCAAGGCGCTCTAACAACCCCGTGGGATGGTATGCCATACCCGCCATGGAATACCTGTGGCAGCCTTGTCAGGGATACCGCGGATATCGCCTGCTATAACGACAACATCAGGTCCAGAAAGACGTATCTCCAGCTTGAAAACGCGAACGCCTACCTTATTAAAGATATCTACAGTGCGACAGTTATCAATCAAGCCGGCTATACTAACCACGCCGGCTTTGACCCCTGCACCTTTGTTTTGTGCGATTCCTATAATCGCGTTACGAACAGAACCACGGGCAAAAAAATGGGTATGCCGATTCTCTACTATAAGGCGGATTCGGCAAAATTGGGACACCCGAGGCCGGAGGACTTGTCTGGGACAATTAAAGGCAATATTGCCAAGTACATATATAATGTTTACGACAACCAGGACCTTATTGATATGGGAATGCCCTGGTTTGTCGGCCCCGCGCATCCACTGGGGTCAGCTGGCGGGACTATAGAAGGCGGCATACCGGATTTCCCCAAAAAGTTCTACGACATTACCCGTGACCCCAAGGTTAGCACAGGCGACAGGCCTGTCAGAGCCGACTCGTATATCCTGATGTCGGCGGGCTTTGACGGGGAATACGGCACAAATGACGACATTTATAATTTTGGTGACTAAAAACCCGGCGAGGAATGACAATAACTGACTTTAGTCAAAAGGATGATTATGATGAATAACCGTAAGGCATTTACAATCGTTGAGCTGCTTATCGTCGTAACCATTATCGCCCTGTTGTTGGGCATCCTTCTGCCTTCCATCGCGATGGTTCGCGCAAAGGCCAAGGAAACGGCCCAGAAGGCGCAATTCGCGACAATCGATATGGCGCTTGAGGCCTTCAAACAGGATTACGGCGACTACCCGCCTTCGACCCTGACATGGACAGCATCGCCGTCGTCTCAATATTGCGGCGCACAAAAACTCTCCGAGGCGCTTCTCGGTTTGGACTTGATGGGTTTTAATCCAAATTCCAACTGGCAGGCATTAGATGGAGCTTATGATTCTACAATCGCCAATCTGCAGGCAAGAAAAGGCCCTTATCTCGAACTGGCGAAAACCAATGTGTTTAAGCTCGGCAAACTGTTCAATAACACTGCTTCGCTTGCTTCCGATACAAATGTGCTTTGCGATGTCTTCAAAGTAAGGAAAACAATCGATAAGGATAACACAGGCAAACTCCTTACTGCCGGCGCTCCGATTCTCTATTACAGGGCAAATACCTCCAGCAAGATATTTGATCCTAATATAACAGTTTCGGATACCAGTTATAGAATTTATAATTATGTCGATAATGACCCGTTAGTCCAACTCGGCAAACTCACCGCAAACGGCAGTTCCGGCCTGATGCATCCACTGGGTTATTCTGTGAGTTCTGACAATCCGGTTTTTTACAATGACACTTTCAAAAATGCGGCGTTGCTCACAGGATATGGTGGGACAGGCACTGGTTACGGGATAAGAAACCCGAAGATTACGCGAAACGTCTGGCCATACAGGCCTGACAGTTACATCTTAATCTCGGCGGGGCCTGACGGCTATTACGGCACGGCCGATGACATCCACAACTACTAAACGCCGGCATTCGGGCGATTGATTTGCTTATGAGAACGCGCGCTTATAAATCCGGCTTCACGCTCATCGAGATGCTCGTGGTGGTAGCGATTATCGCCATACTCGTCTCGATGGTCGTCGGCGTCGCCAAACGCATCGACGACCAGAGCAAGGAACGGCTCTGCCGGAACACCATCGCCCTGGTCGGCAACGCACTCGAACAGTTCCGCGACTTCGGCTATGAATACAAAAGCAATGATTATGACGGCCTTGTTTTTCCCCTCGATTGCACTAACCTCAGCCCTACGAACCCTAATCCCAATCTGAATCTTGGAATTGTGCTCCGTTATGCCATATATCCGCCTTCACCTATAACATTCGTTAATATCGATGGCGCTTACGACCCGAGTTTCTCCGGTTCCGCGGCGATGTATTTCATCCTGAGCCAGGTCCCCGATTGCCGGGCAACTCTCGACAAAATTGACAAATCGCTTCTGACTAACAACAGCAATGACAGGCCGCCTGTACCGATAAGTATAACCGTAACATCAGGCGCCATTGTTATAACGAGTTTACCGTTTACAAGAATTATCGACCCATGGGGGACCCCTCTCCGATATGATTATTACCCCGATTTCGCCGACTACGTTGGCACATGGACAAATTATCTCGACTACAGGAATTCCGCCAAGAAAACTTTCCCTGTAATAACTTCGGCCGGGCCGGACAAGCAGTTTGATACGGCTGATGATATATCGAACGCTAAGTGAAATGAGAAATGAACGCAAACAGGCAGGCGTAACACTTGTTGAGATGACGGTTGTCGTCGCGATAGCCGCGTTAATGGTCGGCCTGACTATCCCCGCGGCGAATATGCTCCTCAATTCCTTCGAATCGGAAAGCGGCGCAAAGTCGATAATCAGCTCGGCGATGGCCAGCGCACGCGCCATCGCCGCCAAAGAGCAGCGTTATGCCGGAATCCGCTTCCAGAAACGCTATGACCCCACTAACCCTGACCCCCTAAATTGCTCGCAATATATCATTTTCATAATCAAAGGGGAAAATCGACTTGTAACGCACAACCTTGACATCGACGGCTTCCACGCCGTTGATGGAATCCAGCCAATCAAACTGCCCGACTCTATCGGCGTTATGGACCTGATGCTCCGAACCAATTGGACGAACCCGGCCTCTGGCGCTGTTGCATCCCAGCCAATTATGGACAATACTTGGATTAACACTCCCGAAGAAGTCAATGACACGACCGCTTTCTCGATTGTTTTTTCGCCTTCGGGCAAACTCGTCTTTCACAAGGTTCGCGTTAGAAACAGGGATGGCGAAACCGCCGGAACTGAAACTGCGACCAGCAGTAGAGATGATGTCTTTAATACATTGACCAAAATCACCGATCCCGTGAACCCTGTTGGTATGTTCCTCCAGGATGATTATGCCAATCTTGGCTATGGTTCTGAATACAGCCGAAACAACTTTATTATTTACGATACAAAGAAATTCAGGCAGGTTCCATATAACAATCGCTGGGACGGTTATCTGAAATTCTTAAAGCCGGTATATATAAATCCTTACACGGGAACAATCATTAACGAAAAATGAGCATCCAAATTAACAATCAGCAATCAACAACCTGTCCTGAGCGAAGTCGAAGGATCGGCAATCGGCAATTTGCCAGGGGCTTCTCCCTCACCGAGGTTCTTCTTGCCGTCGGGATATTAGCCGTGGGAATGTTGTTTATCGCGGGCGTTTTTCCCGTAAGTATTTATTTTACGACTGTGGCCACCGAGCGCACCATTGCGGCGACTGTCGCCGACGAGGTCTTCGCAACGATAAAGCTATATGGTATTAATCTTGCAGACCTGAGCACCAAAACAAATCCGCTCGGTATTCCCACTGTTCCGCAAGTCCTTGTTGACTGTCAGCTAACGTCCTACGGTTCAATTTTGCCGGAAAATGAGTATGCCTATCCTGCCGGCGGAGATCTTTACCATAAGCCATACTACTGGTCGGCTGTGTACAGAATGGTCGGTTCGAATGAAGTACAGGTGACGTTATTTGTCTGCCGGAAAACAGGGTGGGAGCAGCAGTACCGGATTCGCGACTGTAGCTTACCACAAAATCTTGGACAGTGGTATCGACCGGTTGCTTTTCCGCTGAAAATAACTGCCTCACCGTCAGGAAGACCTGATGAGATTGCTATAAGCGACTTTAATCCCGGAGACGGGATAAATGAAATTTCTTTTGTCAACGATGGTTATACAATTCTCGATGGTTTTAGCGGTCGGATTCAAAGGATATTGCAGCGGCAGATGCCGCCCAATGATAACGTTCTTCGCCTCGATAGTGACTGGCAGGGGGGGAGCCCCGGTTTAATCTGGGTTGTCCCGCCGCCTGTTAATGGCGGTCGATACCCCTGTATCGGTGTCTATCAGAAAGTAATGCGTTTCTAATAGCTACGAACTATGAACAACGAAATACGAAATACTAAATACGAGCCACGATTCGGTTTCACCCTCGTTGAGCTTGTCGTCGCCATTGGTATAATGGCGCTGGTCATTCTTTTTGCCGGCACAGTGTTCAAGACCAGTATCAGCTCATACCGCGTAGCAATGGCCCAGACCGAAATTATGCAGAAACTGCGAGCCATTACCCAGCAGTTGGACAGCGATTTCAGAGGTTTGCGAAAAGACGCGCCGATGTTTATTCATTTTGAGACGAGCGCTGATTACAGTCGCTTCGACCAGATTATGTTTTTCGCCGACGGCGATTTCCAGTCCACGGGCCAAAATACAATCGTCGGCAATCTTGCGAGAATCTATTATGGGCACTCACGAAATCCCTCCAATTCGCAGGCCAAGGACCGTCTTTTCGCCCGGTGTCAACACATATTGACCGCGGACGAAAGCATACTTCTTACTAATCGATGGCCGGACTCGACTAATTTTGCAGGCACTTTTGGCCAAAGTGACCCGCTTGTTACCTATATGTTTAAAAATGATACTTATGAGTATGACTGGCTTTCTTTATCCCAGTGGCAGGCACTAACAAACGACCTTACAAATGGCCCTGCTAACGTCAGTCAGATAATCAACGTTTGTTTTGGCAATAGCCCCGACTTCAACGATCACCTTCCGTATATCAACACTGCTGATGCCAACACGATTCATAATTTGATGACTCAGGGAATCGGCAGTTTTTGTGTTCAATGGGGTTATTATTGCATCTCTCACGGAGCATATTTCTGGTGGCCGAGCTTAGACCCCAACGGCAGCGGCAACACAGTTAATTCCGATTTTCTTAGCTCTTCTGGTATGGGGTACGATTCATTCGGCCTTTATTTAAACTCGGTTGCTCCTACCGCTCCTGCAAATTCATATTGGTTTCCATATAGCAAAGTGAAAGGATATTATTATCCCGACCCGTCCAGTTCGGTTAACCCGGCCGCAAAGCCGACGTATCCGCAGGCGCTGAAGTTTGCTTTTACTATTTTTGATTCACGAGGCGTGTTCAAGGATGGCCAAACATTTACCCATATCGTTTATTTGGGTGACTAAAATGGACTCAAGACAGATATCCAAAATACGACACGTAGCGGATCGCAGGGCTCGCTTCGGAAATACGAAATACGAAATACGAAACGGTTCCGCTATCATTCTCGCCATTGTTCTTACAACCCTGTTGGCAATCCTCGGCGTTCTCTTTCTTCTTTCCTCGCGTGTCGATTCAGTCGCCACCTCAGCCGTCGGGGATAACCAGGACCTCAAATTAGCCGTCGATACAGTCGTCGCGCAAATATCGGAAGTTCTCACTCGTAACGTCCCCGGCGTTAACCCAAACGGCACATACTACAATTATCCGGATGACAACAATCCCTGGCTGGCCTCGCTCGAACCCAACGACGCGAATATGTGGCCTCATATAACGGATTTATATAATCAGTTTGGTAATCTGGCCTACGACATGCAAATTCAGAAAAATGAAGCTATCTATGATCATAGTGACGTGGCCGGAAACGGCACTCATGCGGATGCTGATGGTGATGGCGCTCCTGATTCCCTGTGGATTCAGATTCCAAACATGAATTCAAGCAAAGGCAAGCCCATATTCGTCGCTGTCCGCGTTATCGACAACGGCGGTATGCTCAATATCAACACCGGTGACATATTCAACCCTGCCGCCTCCGTCGGCGCGAAGCAATCGGATATCAACCTTATGGCCCTGTCCTGGCGGCCAAATAACCCGTCCTTTCCATATAATCCTGCTGCTGAGAGTACCCTTACCCTGATGAGAAACCCGTCTTCTCTTCCCGGTTACGAAAATGATGTTATCTGGCAATACGGTCTTCCCAACGGCGCTTATACGCCTTTCGATATCTCCGATGAGCTTGAAATGCGATATTGTTTTGTGATAGACCAGAACGATATACATACAAGGTTGGAATCCTGGGGCAACCAATTCAACTTATTTATACCTGGCAAGCCCTTTCCTAATAAGCCCTTCGATAACAGCACTTCTCCCATTCCTGCAAATGTGCCAAGGAACTGGTCAACATATGCCCGTTACACCGATTTTTCCGAGCCCAACTATGCTTATCGCCACATCGCCACGACTTACAATATGGACCGCATTATCAACCCCGCAGGCCATAAAATGCTCAATATAAATAATCCGAACATAACCGCCGGAGACGTTTGCGATGTTGTTAAGACCGCTCTTTTGGAAACCGGGACTCCGGATGCCGACTGGCTTGCGGCTCAAATAGCAGTAAATCTGATTGACTCTGTTGATACTGACTCAAACGTGACTACCCTCGTTGACGCAAATGGTCAGACCCATTTTGGATTCGAAACGCCCTGCATTTATCTATCCCAAATCGCTCAAAGTTTCTTCAAAGACCCGAACAAAACGGGAAGATCTTATGCGATAGAACTTTACAAGCCATACGCAAGCGATCCGTTTCCCGATTTGAATAATAAATGGCAGCTCGTTATCAACGACCCCTGTAACCCCATTCCTGTCTATTGGCCCGCAAACAGTCCTTTCTTCGTGATAGCAAATAGAGACGTGAATGCAGCCCCTCTGGATATTAATCATGTTGACGCCAATGACGTCAATGATTTTAGAGTGGTTTTTGACGCAGGCGACCGCATATGGTTGAAACGAGAGATTGATATTAATGGTACTTCTTTTCTTCTGACTGTTGACTGGGTCGATATCCCTATAGCCGACCCCTGCACCGGCTGGTTGGTTGAAAGCAATGATATCTTACAGTCCACGCACAGTATTAAAAGAGATATTACGCTTCATAAATGCATCAGACGCTTGTGGGAAGATCCAAGGGCGGGGTTTCTTCTGCCGACGGCTCTCGGCAGCTTTAATTATCGTTACGTTTCCCCTGATCCATATCTTATTCAGGCGCACCCCGCAAATAAACCATTTACGAACATCGGCGAAATCGGCCAACTCTTCCGCACAGATGCCTATCTGACCGGGCCGAATGATACGGAAGCATCAGTCCGCCTAAACATTGCTGACCGGAACTTCCAGAATATTTTCAAATACCTGACGGTGATGGACCCGAACACATACACAGGCGACCCAAATGAAACCCGAATCAAAGGCAGAATCAATATCAACACCGCCCCGTGGTTTGTTTTGGCGCAGTTGCCGTGGGTGTCTTACCATACCCAACCGAACTATAACCTTGCCCAATCAATCGTAAATTACCGTGATACTATTCACGGCCCCTTCAAAAACATCGGCGAACTTATGACAGATGCTAATAGCAGTATCAATAGCATAGGTTATTACGAAGGCGAAACTATGCCTATTCCTACCGCTTTGTTGACGCCGCCGGATGGCGTGGGTGATGCATTTGAGGAACGGGATGTTATATTCGACCGTATCAGCAATCTCATAACGGTTCGCAGCGACGTGTTTACGGCTTATATCCTCGTCCGCATTGGCACCGACGGTCCGCAAAAACGAGTCATAGCTATTTTCGATAGAAGCGGTGTTACTCCCACAAGCGGAAAGGTAAAAATTATTGCGATACAGCAGGTGCCAGACCCCCGTTGATTTTTTTACCACTAAGACGCCAAGACACAAAGTTTTCTTCTTAGTGCCTTAGTGACTTTGTGGCAGAATAAATCAGCAATCATAAATTACTTTAGAATGTTCAGCATCTCTGAGTAAACCTTCTTATTTGCGCCAAGGGTCGCCAGTTCCTGGCCGGCATAATTATCGAGGTTCATTGGGAAGAGTTTGTTTCCTTTCCAGTCGCTGACAATCGCACCGGCAGATTCGGCTATCAATACTCCAGCAGCCACGTCCCAGATTTTCGGCCTGACGAATACCACCCCAACCAAACTGCCCTTTGCCAGATACGCCAATTGCAGGCACGAACTGCCCAGGGTGCGAGACCTCGCCTTTTCCATAAACGCGATTACCCATTTCGGCACGCCGTTATCAAAAAAGCTGTCGGTGCCGACGCTGGAGAAGTTGTCGAAGCCGTCGTCGCCAGCGTTGATTCGTCTGTTATTGAGTCGGGCCTCGCCGCCTTTTACAGCCGTGAACATCGAATCCGTCGCCGGGTCATAAATTACTCCCACCACCGGCTCACCCTCATACATCGCCGCCACCGATACCGTAAACAATAGCATACCTTTCGCGAAGTTGGTTGTTCCGTCTATTGGGTCGATTACCCACCAAACCTTTTTGCTGCCCCTCGGCGGCTGTTTGAGCATCTCGCCTTTTGGGCCTTCCTCGCCGATAAATCCGTCATCAGGATACGTTTCCTTTATCCGGTCGATGATTATCTGCTGACAAATCGTATCCGCCTGCGTTACGAGCTGGTCCGGCCCTTTGACCGACACCTTGATATAGCTTGATTCCTCCATCGCCCTTTGACCTGCCAACCGGGCTGCCACCTCCGCGGTTTCCAACATCATGCTCAAATCCTTCTGTTCAAGCACCATATATTTTCCTTTCTTGACGCAATTTGAGAATGCAGGTATTGTAACGGCCTTATGGAATCAGGCCAACAACCAATCTCGCCAAAGTTATTTTCGCGTGCTTCCGCCACTCAGCGGCTGATTGCGGCCGGTATCTTTCTTTTCATCGCCGGCGGCTTTCTGCTTGGCTGGCTGATGGGGCAGTTTCATTTCACGATGTATCCTTTTCCCTGCGGTTTTAAGCAGCGTTACAACCTGCCTTGCCCGACCTGCGGTATGACCACGGCCGTCATCGCCTTTGCGCGGGGCGATATAACCGGCGCCTTTTACACCCAGCCCGCCGCGGGATTTTTCTGCTGTCTCGCGGTTGTAATCGCATTTTTTGCTTTTCTTATTGCCGTCTTTGGAGTATATTCACCGCTAATTGAGCGGCGGCTTGCATCGTTGAAATTGCGATACATTTTCGCCGCGTTGTTGTTGATTTTTGCCGCCGGCTGGGCTGTAACTCTTGCAAGGGCGATAGCACAGAACGGCGGCAATTAAAATGCTGGGGTGAAGTGAAACCGAAAAAGACAAAATCTGGTGTCACGATACGTTCGTTTTGGCCGGTCATATTAGTTTACGCGGGCCTGCCGGTGATTCTGTTTTACGCCGGCTGTCAGATCGTTAGCATGGTATCTCTTCTCGGCACCCCGACGCCATCCGAAACGAAAAGCTCCGCCCAATATAATCTCACCAAGGACAAAGACCAGAAAATCCTCGTCTTGGTTGACCAACCTGCATCTTTCAGCGCGTATGCCAACCTGCGATTCTACCTCACCGATACGATAATCAAAATGCTCCAGGTCAAGGCCGAGATAAAACCCTCGCTTTTCATCGATTACAAAACGCTTGCTGATTTGCGCGCCGGCACGCCCGATTTCTATATGCTTTCGCCGGCGCAGGTCGGCGAGAAACTCGGGGCTGATTTGGTCCTGATAGTTACTATTGTCGATTGCAGGATTACCAATATAGGCGAGGCGGGCTACAACGGTTCTCTTGACGCCAATGCCGCTCTTTACAAGGTTGCGACAGGCGAAAAACTCTGGCCGACTGTGGAACAGTCACAGCTTGTTCAGGTCGGGTGCGAGTCAGAGCGGCGGGGCCGGGACGCCGCGTGCGTCCGTCTGGCTGCCGCCGCCGCTCACTGCATAACAAGATATCTCTATGATTGTCCCAAAGCCGGTTTCAAAATATCGGATGAGCGAACCGTCTCAGGGTGGGAAAAGTAAAAACGAAATTTTACCTGAAACTTTTTTTTATAAAGGATGATTCGATGATAAAGGTTCTAATTACAGACAAACTCGCACAGGAAGGCATCAACCTGCTTAAAGCAATGTCCGACGTCGAAGTAACAGTCAAGACGGGCATAAGCGAAGACGAGCTGGCAGGCATAATCGGCGGCTACGACGGCTTGATTATCCGCAGTGCAACCAAGGTTACTGCCAAGGTCCTTGCCAATCCGAGCAGATTCAAGGCCGTCGCCAGAGCCGGCGTCGGTATCGATAATGTTGACGTAAAAGAAGCAACCCGCAAGGGCGTTCTGGTTATGAATACGCCCGGCGGCAATACCCTCAGCGCAGCCGAACACACTATGGCGCTGATGCTGGCGATGAGCCGGCACGTTGTCCCCGCCTGCAATTCCCTTAAAGCCGGCGCCTGGGACAGGAAACTATACGAGGGCAATCAGCTCAATAACAAAACCCTCGGCGTAATAGGCCTCGGCAGAATCGGTATGGCTGTCGCCAAAATGGCCAGGGGTTTCGATATGAAGATTCTCGGCTATGACCCGCTCGCCGTCCCCGCAGAGGCCGACCAGTTGGGCGTAGAAATCACCGACAAGCTCGAAAGAATTTTCAAAGAGGCCGATTACATTACCGTCCACGTTCCCAAGAACGAGCAGACGCTCAATATGATTAACACTGACCAGATTAAAATGATGAAGCCGACCGTTCGCCTGGTTAACTGTTCTCGCGGCGGCATCATCAATGAAGACGCGCTTTACACGGCTCTTGCCGAAAAACGCATCGCAGGCGCGGCCCTTGACGTGTTCCCGAAAGAGCCGCCGGAAAACACGCGGTTCAAGGAATTCGCTAATTGCCTCGTTACGCCTCACCTCGGCGCAAGCACCGAGGAGGCGCAAATCGAGGTCGCGGTCGAAGCGGCTCAAATCCTGGTAAACGCACTGCGGGGCGACTCCATCAGGAACGCTATAAATGCACCATCTACCGCCGGGGCCGTTCCCCCGCTGGTTCTCAAGTATGCCGAGCTTGCTCGCCGCATAGGTGTCGTGCTCAGCACTATCGCTCCGGGACAAATCAAACAGGTCCAGGTTGAGTATCGCGGCGCAATAGCCGAAATGCCTCTCCAGACCGTAACGCTCAACTTCGCCATCGGCCTGCTGCAAAAGCATTTTGAAATGCCGCTGAATTTGGTCAACACGCCGGTTCTGGCGAAGGAACGCGGCATCAGTATTGACGAAACCAAAAACCCGACGCCCAAAGACGTCGCTTCCAGCTTCTCCGCGAAGGTTGTCACCGACAAAGTTACTCGCACCATTACCGGCTCGGTCTTCGGCGAAAAACTGCTGCGTATTATCGAAATCGACGGCTTCAACGCCGAGATAACCCCTCAGGGAGCGGTCGTCATTATCTTCAACGAAGACCGTCCCGGTGTTATCGGTCATCTTGGCACGGTGCTGGGCAAACACAAAATCAACATCGCAACTATGGGCGTCGGACAAAAGCTCGACCTGCAGAAAGCCGTCCTGGCCGTATCGCTCGACAAGACACCTGATGAGGATACAATCGCCGACCTTCGCAAGCTTGACTTTGTCAACGAAATCCATGTTTGTCAGCTTGACTAACTTCGCAGACGTAAAAATTAAAGGCGAATCGGCAGCGACGCAACGGGTGTATAAATAATGGCCGGCGAACTGATTATTACTGTTAGTGGTCTCAGGGGTATTGTCGGCGAAAACCTCACCCCGCAAGTCGCTGCCGATTATGGCCGCGCTTTCGGCTCTTTCCTCCGCTCAAAATCTGCCGACGCGGATAGGTTGACCGTTTGTATGGGCCGGGACTCGCGGCCAAGCGGGCAAGCACTCGCTTCTGCCGTTACGTCCGGCTTGACGACCGCAGGTATTGACGTAATTGACCTCGGCATTGTTACAACACCAACCGTCGGCATTATGGTCCGACACCTCGCCTGTGCAGGAGGTATTGTCATTACCGCCTCTCATAATCCGCTCCCTTATAACGGCATTAAACTCCTGCTCGATAATGCAATGGCCCCGCCTCCCGATGTAGCAGGGCAAATCAAAATTTGTTTTGAAATCAGAGATTTCTTTTCAGACGACCGGCTCAAACCAGGCATCGTCGCTTCCAACAACGAAGCCGATGACATTCACATTGCCAAAGTCCTTCGCATTGTTGACCAAAAGGCAATCGCCAAAAAACAATTCAAAGTCGTTCTCGACAGCGTTAATGGGGCAGGGGGGCGACCGGGCGTAAAACTGCTTACGGCTCTCGGCTGTAAAATTATCCCCGTGAATATCGAACCAACCGGCTTATTCGCTCATCCACCCGAACCGACCGCCGAAAATCTTACTTCGCTTTGCGACGCCGTCAAAAAAGCTCACGCCGATATCGGTTTTGCCCAGGACCCAGACGCCGACCGTCTTGCGATTGTCGATGAGACAGGCACATACATCGGCGAGGAATATACCCTCGCGATCGCCGCCAAACTTATATTCAGTAAACAGACCGGCTCTGCCTGCGGTGAGCGAAGTCGAACCGCTGCCGCAAATCTGTCAACATCTCGTATGATTGACGATATCGCGAAAGCAGCAGGGGGGCGAGTCATCCGCACACCCGTCGGCGAGGCAAACGTCGCCTCCGCGATGATAAAAAACAACTGCATAATCGGCGGCGAAGGCAACGGCGGCGTCATCGACCTCCGCATCGGTCCCATCCGCGATTCCCTCGTCGCTATGGCATTCACGCTCCAGTTGCTTGCCCAGACAGGCAAAACCGTAAGTCAACTCGTCGGTGAAATACCTCGTTATTGTATGACCAAATACAAATTCCCCGCCGACAAGGCAAAAGTGAAACTCATTCTCAACTCCGTTAAAAAACTGTTTCCTGATGCGAAAATTGATTCCTCAGATGGTTTCAGATTTGATTTCCCCGACGCCTGGATTCACATCCGCTCAAGCAACACCGAACCGATTGTTCGGATTATTGCTGAAGCCAAAGATAAAGCCGCCGCCGCAAAATATATCGACGCCGTTCTGAAAATCGCCCAAAATCCGGGTTAAAAACCAATTATCTCCCACCTGTCGCTTTCAATCAGGCAAAATTTAAATTTCCCCTTGAGCAGTTTGCCTGCGAACGAAATCTGCTGTTGAGTTTCGTCCTTTTCGATTAGACGATATGTTCCAGCATCAGCTATTTCCACCCGGCCTTTGCCCTTATTGACGCTGCCTTCGTAACTCAAAAACTTAAGCGGATGGTCGAAAATCCTCACCGCCTCCATCGGCTTGTAGCCCCAATCTTCAGGCGGCAAACACACACGATACGTCTCCAGAACCGTGCCTCGCTCCAGCATCAAATCCCAGTGCGGTCGTTCCCCGTCTCTTGTATGTCGTTGTACCACAAATCTCAGCGGTTCATCCTTTCTCATCCCGCCCATTATATACTTCTTCACATTTACAAATCACCGCATTTTTTTTTTGCAATTAGCCCGCCAATCGGATACAATCACCGCCTTCTTGAATGTTGCTCTGCTGAACGTTTCGCCCGCTCGGCAGCAGCGGATGGGGCTTGCCCTTCATAGCGCAGCGAAGAAGGGTTTTGAAAGGTAAATTTCGTTATTATGCTTGATAAATTTTTTAATCCTAAATCAGTTGCTATTGTTGGCGCTTCACGACAAAAGGGCAAGGTTGGCTACGAAATCCTCAGGTCGATGCTCGATGCCGGCTTCCCAGGCAAAATCTTCCCCGTCAATCCTCAGGCCGATTCAATCGAGAATCTCAAGTGTTATCCCGACCTGCCTTCCATTGGCCAGGCCCCAGACCTTGTCGTAATAGTCGTCCCCGCAAAGTCCGTCGCACCGGTAATGCAGCAGTGCGCCACACTTGGCATCAAAGCCGTCGTTGTAATCACCGCCGGCTTCAAAGAGGTCGGCGAGGAAGGTCGCAAGCTCGAACAACAGGTCCTCCAGATTGCTAAGCAGGCCGGCATACGCGTAATTGGCCCCAACTGCCTCGGACTCATCGTCCCAGCCAAAAAGCTCAACGCCAGCTTTGGCGGAACGCTTCCGGTTATCGGCTCGACCGGCTATCTGTCTCAATCCGGCGCACTTTTGGCCGCTATCCTCGATATGGCCAACTCCAACGGTATCGGCTTCAGCAAGCTCGTCAGCATCGGCAACAAAGCCGACGTCGATGAGCTTGATATCATCGAGGCATTTGCGGATGACCCGGATACCAAAGTCATCGCCGGTTATCTTGAGAGCATCACCGACGGCAACGCCTTTGTTAATATAGCCGAACAAATATCCCTGAAGAAACCCATCCTGCTTATGAAGGCGGGCGTCACCGCCGCGGGCGCAAAAGCCGCTTCCTCGCATACCGGCTCCCTTGCCGGCAGCGAAACCGCTTA
>Ga0187878_1001262_pt1 | contig 25351 bp, 18 predicted proteins | sample June2016WEW_17_1_FD_132979 | JGI IMG/M metagenome (GOLD analysis project Ga0187878, IMG submission 132979) | Peatland microbial communities from SPRUCE experiment site at the Marcell Experimental Forest, Minnesota, USA - June2016WEW_17_150 | ecosystem: Environmental > Terrestrial > Soil >...
GGTTTGTGTCGCAGAATCCCCTGGTGAAGATGTGATCCAGGTTGAGCCGCCATCAGTTGATGTTCTTGTATGGTAGTAATTCTTAGCGTGGTCTCTATCAATCATTATAGAGTTAAATGTCAGCACCACAATCGTTCCCTGTCGTGTGACGTGAATCTGCTTGAAGTAGTCACCAGGGCAGTGGAGATTGGTCCAAGTCCGGCCGACATCTGTTGACAGGTAAACTCCAGCTCCCGAACCGACAAGTTGACCAAGGCCAAACATGTTGCCATTGCCATCGATCGTGAATGTACTGCTCACGATGACGTAATCTGTGTTCCAACGATTGCCCTGATCTGTCGAAAATGGAAAATATGCAAAGTCGGAGCAGCCCGCGAAAATCCTCCCGGTCGGGTGGATCGCTATACTGCTGATTCCGTAGGAAAGTCCCGGGTCGTTACGAATCCAATCGGCACCAGCGTTTGTTGAGATGAAGCTGCCGAATTGTGACGTGCCTGCTATCATAAACCCATCTTTTGTTCCTGCGATTGAAGTGATTTGAGTCGTCGTGTTCGGGAAGCCGCTATTCCCTTGGGACCAACTTAAGCCCTTGTCTGTAGTCTTGAACAAACCGGTTCGCCCGGTTCCCACATAAATGGAACCGTCTGGTCCTCGTCTAAGGGCCTCGAGAGATCCAGTCGCAAGAGTATCGAACCCAATCCAGGTTTCGCCGTTGTCCGTTGACCGATAAAACACCGTTGTCGCAAAGGAAGGACGGTCTGCCCCAACCCAAATTTCGCCCTCTGGGAATGATATCATCCATTCCGTGTGCTGGTAGGTTGACATCGCTTGCCACGAATCTCCGTTGTTGGTCGAACGCATGACGCCCGAGCCGGCAGTGAGGAACAGATAACCATTGGAGTGTACAAACAGGTCACCAATGGAGGATAGGGTTGTCATCAAGCCTGTCCACTCGTCACCATTGTTGGTCGATCGATAAAGTGTACATTCAGAAGTGTTATTATTCCGTCCTATCAGGAACAATGTCTCACGCGTCCCCACATGCGAGATGGCTATCTCACCTAGTGAAAACGAATTGGGCAAGCCGTTATTGATCAATGTCCACGAAACGCCGTTGTCAGATGACCTGTAAGCCTGCCCCTGCGCAGCGCTGACAAAGATTTGATCACGCGAGTTGATCGCTAAACCGTGGATACCCACCGGACCAATGGAGCTCCATGACTCCCCCTTGTCAGTTGAGCGGAGAAGACCTCCTCCGCTGCTGCCTCCAATACAGAAAATAGAGTTGATGCTGCTTGATGCTATCTGGAAGTATCCACTATAAGATTGCAGTACTCGCTTCCAGGTTTTGCCGTTATCTGTTGATCGCATCAAGCCGTCCGTCCACGCATCCGCAAAGACAGTTCCATCCGGTGAAAAGTGCAATCCTACTATATTCCCTCCGTACTGCTGGGCAAAATCCATTTGCTGCCAGGAATTGGTTTGTGCCTTCAGAGGTGCCACTGAAGCGAAGAAACAAATCAGCACGAACATCGATGAGAAAATGTTCGACATTTCACTTCCCTCTCTGCTATTTCACTAAGAGCATCTTTTTCATCTGAGCTACCTCGCTCGAACCGAGTCTGTAGAAATAGATACCGCTCGGTAAACCGTTTCCATCAAATACTCTTTCGTAGCTTCCCGGCGTCAAGACTTCATCCGCGAGCGTTGCGACTTCCCTTCCAAGCACATCAAAGACTTTGAGGGTCACGAATTCAAGGTTGGGAATTTCAAACCTGATGGTAGTCGTAGGATTAAAGGGGTTTGGGTAATTCTGTGATAGTGATACCGTGCGGGGAAGAGTGAGTTCATCGTAATTTACGGATACCGTCGATGAACTAGTGCGAAACAGCCCCCCGCTGGTTGCCGCATACAGGACGCCACGAGAATCAACCGCCAGATCAAATACCTCTAGGTTTGTTAGTCCTGAGCTGTAGTAGTACCAGTTACCTCCCCCATCATCCGAAAAGTAGACCCCACCAAACATTCCTCGGAACAAATATCCCCTCGAATTTACCACCAGCGAACGTACGCTTCCATAAGGGGTACCGAAATCTGCGGCACTCCAACTTAGACCATTATCCGTAGTTCGAAAGGCGCCATCTTGACCTCCGGCGAAAATGTGACCCGCCGACGTTGTAAGTAAGGTATGCGCTAGATACTTTTTTCCCGGAGTTATTCCAATCCAATCCCAATGCTCACCGTTATCTGTAGATCGATATATTCCACTCACATATACATGTCCAACCGAGTCAATGAAAATCGCATCAACCCAAAGTGGGTAGCCATCGAATTGCATCCCACTGATCTTTGGAGTCCAAGTAGTACCGTTGTCTGTGGACCCGTAAAGTGCTGAATCGCCGAAAGTAGTTATGAAAACATCTCCATTCGAATTCGACGAAATACGATTCAATTTAAGTGTTGAAGATCCGCTTTGAGTCCACGAATTGCCGTTATTCATCGATCTGTAAACGCCATGTCCCCAAGTTCCAACATAGACAGTACCAAGCGAGGTCGCATGCACAGCTGTGATTTCCGAAACAGGAAAACTCAGGGCAACCCAATTCTCTGCATTGTCGTCAGACCGCCAAACGGTATCTGAGAAAGATACCGCATAGATTTCGCCGGAAGGAGCTATATCCATAGCAACAAGCTGCTGTGCGCTTAATATTCGTTTCCACGGATTCATTTGTGAAAAAGTGCCAGGGGAGCTGACCATTGCGAACATTACTGCAGATAACAGCAGTTTTTTCATACCCAGACTTTCCGCAAACTGAAATCTATCGTGTCCCTTCACAGTAGGTGCAGGTTCTCTGTCGGCACAGATTCACTTGCCTGCATAATGTTCAAATTCAGAGCGCTTCGAAATATGCTCTCCGACAACTCCTCTTCATGGTGGTTCCATCACTTTGTCCTCACAGCAATCCGAATGATCCGTTCGATTCCTCTATCAGCCATGAGCGCGTGTATATTCGAAGATGTTCCGAGTGTACCATGTAGTCTGCCGTGTGTACAACCGCCCTAAGTTACCCTCTTTTGCCTGCCTTGTCAATTGCATTTGTAGGAATGCGAGTAACCTCTGAGAGCAAGAGTGCTTTTCCCGCGAATTCGCCTGGAAGCTCGGCTTCGCGGCCGCTAAGAACGTTGTCAACGCTCTACCTTGCTCTCCGTCACTTTATTCTTTAGATTGGGCTCACAAATTATGTACCGAATCCACTCCGAGATGAACAACTTAGGAAGATTCTTCTATGCGTATCATCCTGTTCGGTCCGCCGGGGTCCGGAAAAGGAACGCAGGCAAAACTGCTTGCTGAGAAATTTCACATTCCTCATATTTCGACAGGCGATTTGTTGCGCGAAGCCGTGACGCAGCAGACTCCGATCGGCTTGAAGGCAAAGGGATATCTGGATGCAGGAGCGCTCGTTCCTGACGACATCATGATTGGTTTGATTCGCGAAGTTGTGACCGGGGGAGTGGCGAAACACGGGTTTATCCTGGATGGATTTCCACGGACGATTCCCCAGGCTGAAGCTCTCGATCGCTTGTTTCTGGAAGTAGGCATTCATCTGGACGCTGTTATCAGTCTGAGAGTGGAGCACGATGAAGTGATCAGACGACTGACAGATCGCCGCGTGTGCAAGTCGTGCGGACGTATCTTCAACTCAGGGCAGATTCTCAAAGGCAATCCGATGAAATGCCCGAACTGCGGTGGAGAATTGTTCCAGCGCTCTGATGACACTCTCGCCACGGCAAAGAAACGCTTGGATGTGTATCTGCGCGATACCAAGCCTATCAAAGAGTACTACCGAAGAACGGGCCGGTTTACCCAGATCGACGGCATGCGCGGTGTTTCGCACGTATTCGACGAAGTTGTGGAGATTCTGCGCAAGGCGAATTCATCCGCAGGGACAGTCTGACGCTGCACGATGGATCAGTTTCGACCAATACCGCCAGCTGCATGCAGGCCCTACGTTGTCGCTCATCGCGGGATCTCGGGCAAGGCTCCCGAAAATACACTTGCCTCCTTCGCTCTGGCTTGCGAGACACCGGGGATCGATATGATCGAGCTTGATGCCCGCCTCTCGAAAGAGAACGAGGTGGTGGTGCTGCACGATCGTACGCTGCAGCGGACATCGACGGGCAATGGCGCGGCCCGAATCTATACGGTGGCAGAGATGAAGGAATTCGATGCCGGCTCCTGGTTCGACCCGGTTTTCTCCGCGGAGCGGATTCCCACCCTCAGGGAGGTTCTCACCCTTGTGAACAAAAGAAGGTGGGTCAATATCGAGCTCAAGTCGGATTTCTTCTTTCCCGAGAAACCGGAGTTGCTCGAGCGTCGGGTGCTCGAAACGGTGGGCGAGCTCGGATGTGATGAGTGTGTGATGTATTCGTCGTTCAATCATCGCATGATGGCCAACGTCAAAAGATTCAACCCCAAGGCCATAACCGGCGTTCTGTATAGCGTGGGAAGGGATTTTGGCAGGATGCCATCGAAGTTGGCAGGACGGGTCGGGGCCTCCGTTTTCGTATGTGCAAAGCGTGAAGTGACGAAACGGATGCTCGATGACGCACGAACAAACGGTATAGCCTTCTACGTGTATACGCTCAATTCCACATCCTCTGTAAGCAAAATGATTGAGCTTGGTGTCGATGGAATCCTCTCTGACATCGCTGACAACATCGTGCAGTTTGTCAAGAGATGACCCCCGTCACGCATCGGTTTGGTTCTGAAAAGGCTTTTTTCCATATTAGGGCATCAGCCCAGTCCACACATACCCAAGAAGGAAGCAAGAACGCATGAAGGCAGGCAGGTATTCAATTCTCCTTGGACTCCTGATGGTGTCAGCATTTAATCTCTCTGCCCAGCAGGATCTCTCAAGCCAGCTCTCAAAGGTCGCTGGTACAAACGCAGTGAACTATCTTGCTCCACTTTTCTCAGCGTGGGGTGCCGACCTCAACAGCGGATTCTACCATTCCGCCGACTTGCACGACGTCCTTGGATTCGACGTCGGCCTGAAGGCTGGTGCTATCCTGGTGAAAGACCAGGACAAAGTCTTTGATTTTCTCCTACCGGATCACATTACGTACAACGGTGTTACACTTCAAGCTGGCGTTGACTACGATAACGTGATCCCGGGCTCTCCAACGGCATTGGGACCGAGCACGGGGAAGACGGTTGCGGTGAAAGTGAAGCAGACCTCTTCATTTGTCCCCCTTCGCGGACAGACAATCCTGAACTTTACTACGCCACAGGGTTTTGATATGAAATACGCTCCGTTGCTTATGCCTCAAGCAGCGATCGGATTGCCGTTCGGCCTGGAAGTCATTGGCAGATTCGCCCCCAATATTACCTTGCCAAATAATGTGGGAAAGGTGAACTTCATCGGCTTCGGCCTTCGTCACAGTATTGATCAATATATTCCGATGATGCCGATCGACGTCGCGATCCACTTCATGACGCAGAAACTGACCATCTCCGACATGAATGACAACAAAATCCTCGGGGCGAGCGGCACCGCTTATGGCATCGAAGTCAGCAAAAGCCTGGCCCTGCTTACCATTTATGGCGGCTATCAGATCGAGAAATCGTCTTGGACCGTGGAATCATATTCCTATTCTGATCCATCGACAGCAGCCTCGATCAAGTTGCCGGGCTTTTCTATCGATGGACAAAACACCTCACGATTTCATGCCGGAGTCAGAATTCTCCTGCTCATCATCAATATTCATGCTGACTATTCGTTCGCGAAACAGCCGGTGGTAGCTGCAGGCATAGGGATATCATTCCGGTGAGTCCTGATCTTTGCGGAATGCTGCTCGCGCTCGTGTCAGCATCCGTGATAAAGGATTTTTGATCCGTGCACGGTTGAAGAGACTACTCGCACCCATGGCTTTACGAACATCGATTCTTTCCTGCGCTTTCCTTCTCCTCCTCTCTCATTGCGAGATGCGCGATCGTCCGCTCGCTGATGCGACAGACCTCTTCGAGCGCGCGATTTCACTCTATGAAGACCGGGCATACCTCCGGGCGGAGTCCCTATTCGTTCAATCACTTCCTGTCTTCGAACGCGCCGGCCAGATGTACACAGTCGTTGAAGCCAACCGCTATCTCGGACAGATCTACCAAGCACAAGGACGATTCTACGCAGCGCTAGGAAGGTTTGAGACTGCGTTGCGGCAAACAAAGTCAGTCAAAGATTTTCGGAGCGAAATGATCATCGACGGCCTGATCGGTGATGCGTATGCATCTCTCGGTGGCGATTTGTCCGCTCTGACGTCGTATCGTGAGGCACATCGTCTCAGCTCTGCATTCAATGATCTCGACGCGAAAGTGTCGCTGGAGCTGCGCATGGCAAAGGTTGCCATGTACAATGAGCATCTCGACGAGGCACTTACATACTTCCAGTCAGCATCGACCTATTACGGAGGGAAGGAGGGAGATAGTGCTGCCGTGGCGCTTCGCGGAATTGGCGAGGTGTATTTGCGGCAGAAGAAGTATGACCTTGCCCAGACAGCGTTCACGCAAGCCCGTTCGATTACGCAGAAAGGCGACCAAATCGTCCTTGATGCTCAACTTCGGCTGGATCTCGGGCTCATCCAGCAAGCGCTCGGAAACTATAATGAGGCGCTTCAGTGGTTTCGGGATGCGGTCAACAATCTCCGCAGCAAGAAAACCGGCCGGGAACAGGAAATTGTCCTGGTCTTCAACATTGGCCTGATCTATGAAGAAAACGGCCGCTTCCCTGATGCAAAAAAATACTACTCTGAAGCGGAGGGACTGGCGCGGACCGTGGGTGATGGTATCGCTGAGGGATACCTGGATCTGTTCATTACCCGGTGTGATGAGCGCGCTCTGAATGCCAATCAGAAGGTTCAGGAAGTTAGCCGGCTTGTTCAGGAATATCAGGCTGTAGCGCAGAAGTTCCAGTCAGTCGGTCATCGCTCGGGCGAAGCCTACGCGCACGCACAGGTCGGTCGCCTTCAGGAAATGGTCGGTAATCTGGTCAAAGCACGGGACGAATACCGCGAAGCCATCGAGGTGGAGGAAACAACGTTTGGTGAGTTCAGTATTCCGGAAATTCACCAGCCGTATCAGAATGCACTCACTCTGAAATCAGAGCGCATCGCGTGGTATGCCCAGCTCGCAGGAATCCTCATCCAGATGAAGGTGAGGGAGGAAGCCCTCGCTGTCGTGGAGCTGGGGTCTCAACGGTCGCTGGCAAACATGCTACAAGACGTTTCAATCGCAGTCCGGCATCCCAGTCTCAAGCCGGACCTTCTCAAGGCTCGTTCGGTTCTGCAGGAGTTGAGGATGCTCCAGATTGAGCAGTCCAGCATTCTCTCGATGCGAAGGGAGTCGTTCAATGCCGCGACGGTGAATAGCCTCCACACGCAGATCTCGTCACTGCAGCGGGAATTTACCACACTTTCGGATCGTATCGCCGGTCAATTTCCAAATTACGAACCACTTCTTCACATCGGGTTCACGAAAATCAAAGAAGTCCAGGCGAGCATTCCTCCGGGTACGCTTGTCGTTCGCTTCCTTCCGGCCAACGAACAACTCCATATCTTCGCTCTGACGCGGACAAAGTTCGAGATCAAGAGCACTGTCATTTCAAGGGAAAAATTGCTGTCGCTCGTCGCAGAGTACGTCCGCCTGCTGAATGATCCCAGCGTCTATACGGGATCGGCGGGAGAGACCAGCCTCACAACAATGACCAGGTTTGCGACATTATCCACGCAGCTCTATGACTATCTCCTGCGTCCGGTCGACTCGATGCTGGAACGAAATCTCGTCATCATCACGAGCCCGGAATTCGAGCGCTTTCCCTTCCACACGATCGAGCGACAGGATCGGGGGGGCTCCGTGAAGTATCTCATTGAAATCACGAGCGTGGATTATCTCCCCTCACTGGCTTCGATCAGATACAAAACAACCGAGGCTGAACGGATCAACAAGGTCGTGGCACTCGGGAATCCAACGGGAAAAAACTGGTCGATTGACTACGAACTGAGAGACATTCGGAGTTTCTTCAAGGAAGCAACGATCTACATCGGGAAGGAAGCGACGTGGGAGAATTTGAAGGATGTCAAAGCGGACGTGCTTCAGATTTCTTCAGACTTTCTCATGGGAGAGGGGGACTCCCCGCTTGGTGTCGTCGGCCTCGCAAATATCCAGAATCCGGACGAGGTTGCGAAAACTCCCTTTGAACAACTCACCCAAATCCAGGCGCCTCCGCTGATCATCCTTTCGAATCAGTATGGACAGGGGTTGGGCCTTTCAACGATCCACGCTCTCGTGTTGCGCATGAACGGCACGTCTGACGTTTTCCTCAATGCCTGGTTCTCGGAGCGAAAGGCCACAAAGTTCTTCAGCGAATTCTTCTATACCCATCTTGCCAACGGGCTCGCTCCCGGTGATGCCTACAGGCAGGCTCTTCTCAATCTTATCCGCACACGCGATGTGAGTCATCCTCACTCATGGGGGCAGTTCTTCCATTTTGGAATCGGCTGAGGCGCTGTCCTTTCGCTGGAAAACCCTCCTCGTCCTCAAAGCATGTCCTGGTTTGTATGGACCTCTCGACGCAAAAAAAACCGGCGAGGTATTCAGCCGGGTTGCGTGAAAAGCCTATCATTGGTGGAGGAGCCGCGGCGGGCCTTGATCAATCCGCCTCAGTCTGATTATCGGCATCGCACCTTGATACTTCCAAGCCCTGAGCCAATCTTGATTGTCAGGGTCTTGTCACTCTGTGCGAAATTTTCACTCTCGTACGTGTTCTTCTTGGTCTTCTCAAAACTGTCGTCAACATCGATGCTCGAAAACCAGCTGTCGTCAGTGATGATGCGCGTTGGAGTTTCTTTGGGAACGTAGACGGTTATTGCACCGAGTCCTACCTCGACCTCAGCATATGCTTTTTGCTGGAGTTTGCCGGCGAAGTCGAGTGTATAGGCACCGACACCTCCGCTGAATTTGAGTTTTCGGAAGTTGAGGTTTGTAAGGTGGCTCGCTGAGAATTTGCTTACCCCCGACTCTATGTTGACGTTCTCGCAGGAGATCGCGTTGGGCTCATCACAATGAAGTTCGGCGGAGCTCGCACCGGCCGATATCTTGAGGCTCTTCATTTTCAAACCTGTGAAATCGAGGTAGGCTCTCCCGGCGCCGACTCCGATCTTCATGGAAAGCGGCAGGCCATCTGTGAACTTTGCCGTCAGCTCTCGTTCATCCGGATGGTTGTGATTTCCTTTGAGTTCTTCCCAGGAAATAGACGATGAACGGTGCTCCTGGCGCCTCTTCTCATCTGTCAGATTGATTTCGAGATTGCCCCGGCCGTCCTCGATATCGTAGAACATCTCCAACTGACGTTTGTCATCGTTCTCTCTGCAGTATTCGGCAGCCACAATCTTGTTACCGTTACCTCGCAAAATATTCAAGGTCCCAAACGATGCGACGAGCGAAATCGAAACTTCTTTTTCGGAGGTTCGGGTAACCTCACGACGCAGCACCTCCTGTTGAAAAGCGTTGAGGTACGGAGTTGTCCCCAGCACGCAGAGCGAGGAAAGAAGCAGGTATCGGTTTTTGACTGAGATGTTCATTGCTCTCAAAAGGCCCTAGGAGTCCTGCATAAGCTTACGTAAAGAGGGAAACGGAGTTACAGGGAGTTACTAGTAATGGCGGAGTCTGTCTCGTAGAAACTTGTTGAGCATTTCACGGGCGCGGAAAATGTGTGCTTTTACGGTGCCCAACGGAAGTTTTAGGATTGCGGCAATTTCTTGGTACTCTTTCTCTTCAACATGCCGTAAGTGTATGACATGCCGATACTTCGCGGGGAGCGAATTGATGGCATCCTCGAGAAGCTTCTTACGCTGTCTGTCAATGAGATCTTGATCCGGCTCATATGTTGAATCAGGAAGTTCGTATGTGTAGTCACTTTCCTTCGATTCGATGGGCTTGTCAATCGAGAAGGTCTGAAGCTTCTTACGGCGGATGTAATCGATGCAATTGTTGGTTGCGATCTTGTAGAGCCATGTCGAAAAAGCGAACTCGTCGTTGAAGCTCGACAAGGACATGAATGCCTTAATGAACGCTTCCTGTGTCAGGTCTTCAACCTCATCCTTGTCACGAATCATACGGTAGATGAGATTATAAATTGATTCGTGATACTTCTGTCGGAGTTTTCTGTACGCACGCTGGTCGCCCGCAAGGGCGCGCCTGATCAATACGGCGTCCTCCTCGCGTGATTCAATTCGTCTTTGTTCGGACTTGCTGGCTGGTTCGCGCGTGGGGGGAGAATCGGCGGCACTATGGGGCTTCTTGCTTTTTGCCATTCTGCTTGGACCTGTGGTCGGCGATTCTGCGGTGGTGACTCGGAAAATCGTTCGTGAACGCTTGCCCGACACGAAAGCTATAAAAACGTACCACAGAAAGTAGCTAAAAAAACCGTGAGCTGCAACTGAAGCAGCAGGCTTCGTTTGCATCCGTGTGCGAATTTGATTACTTTTTTAAAATGCTAAGAGATGATCAACAGCGAGCGATGTTCATAACGTTTGAAGGACTCGATTTCTCGGGTAAATCGACGCAGGTGGGTCTCCTCTCGGAGGGATTGACCAAAGCCGGAATGAAGAGTGTCGTCGTCAGAGATCCTGGCGGCACTGCCATCGGTGAACGCATCCGAGCGGTTCTCCTCGACAGGAAAGTGCTGACGATGTCTGATTACACTGAGCTCTTTCTGTTTTCCGCCAGTCGATCACAACTTGTTCACGAGGTTATTAAGCCAACGCTGGTAGGGGGAACGATCGTCGTCTTAGACAGGTTCTATGATTCTACGACGGCTTACCAGGGATGGGGGCGAGGTCTGCCACTCGATGCAATCTCGACCATCAATCATCTTGCTTCGCACGGACTGGTTCCGAATATCACGTATTTCATGGACATCCCAGTGGATGAAGTTGAGCGTCGGAGGCTTCGGCAGAAGATAGGAGCTGATCGGATGGAAATGAGTGGACGCGCATTTTATGAACGAGTGCGCGAGGGGTTTCTTCATCTGGCGAGCGTTGAGCCGAGATTCGAAGTCATCGACGGGATGCTCGGCATCCAGGAAATCCACACGAAAGTCTGGAGCCGGTTCGAAAAGGAAATACACGCAGTTTCGGGGGGAAAAGAATCTGTTCAGGGAAAGAGGAGAGAAGGATGAGTGAATTAACACGACGTTTATTCGACGTTTTGCATAAGCGGATGACCCTTTCAGTGAAATCGCTCGGCTTGCTGGCAATTGTTGTCATCGCATGCGGATTCCTGGTCGGCTTTTTCGGAAGAAGTGATGACGATCTGATGCTCAAGACCCGTCAATGGATCGGGGTTTTTGGCAAGGTATATACAGAAGTCGCGCTGAACTATGTTGATCCGGTGGACCCCGAGCGGTTTATGCATGCGGGGATTGACGGAATGCTAAAAACGCTGGATCCGTACACTGTCTATCTTGGTGAAAAAGAATCCGATGAGATGGACCTCGTGACCACAGGGAAATATGCAGGGGTGGGCATCACGATCGGGGTTCGCGATGGGTACATCACGGTCCTCAGTCCTATGGAAGGATTCTCGGCAGCCAAGCAGGGAATTCAGAGTGGAGACCGGATCCTCGAGGTCGATGGAAAGCCGCTGAAGTCTCTCTCGACAGATGATGTCCGTGAACTTGTCCGGGGAGTCCCCGGGACGTCCCTGAAGATGAAAATCGAGCGTGAAGGCGAGCTAAAGCCACTCGAATTCGTCCTCATCCGTGAGGAAATCCCTGTCAGGAATGTGACGTATGCCGGTTTCGTTTCCGATGGAATCGCCTATATCCGGCTTGAGAGGTTCTCGAGAACAGCGGGAGATGATGTCCGAACATCAATCAAGGATTTGCGGAGCAAGGGGACGATCAAGGGTGTGGTCCTCGATTTGCGCGATAACCCCGGGGGATTACTTGACATTGCCGTTGATGTGGTCTCTAAATTCCTTCCTGAGAGCACGCTCGTCGTATCCACGAGGGGGCGCCGGAGTGATTCAGAACGGAAATACTATTCAACGGAAACGCCAATGCTGGGTGATGTCCCGCTGGCAGTGTTAGTTGATCGGGGAAGCGCGAGTGCAAGCGAAATCGTTGCCGGTGCAATCCAAGATGTTGATCGTGGGGTCATCGTTGGGACGCGATCGTTTGGAAAAGGGCTGGTTCAGACCATTACGCGAATAACCGAAAACAGCTCGCTCAAGATCACTTCCGGTTGGTACTATACCCCCAGCGGCAGGAGCATTCAGGAAATCGACTATTTTCATAGGACGAAAGACGGGGTGTTTACAGTAAAGCCTGATAGCGCTCGGAAGCAGTTCAGGACGGCTCACAACCGGATTGTCCTCGACGGTGAAGGAATTGTGCCTGATTCGACGGTGCCCGATGAGCCGACAAACAGGCTGCTTGATGAACTCACCCGCAAGGCGATGCTGTTCAAGTTCGCTAATCATCTTGCCACAGAGAAAAGGAGCTTCCCTGAGAATTTTGAAGTGACAGATGAGTTGATCCGGGAGTTCGATGCGTTCTTGAAAGAAAGAGATTTCCAGTACGAGGAGGAGGCCGAGGTTCAATTGAAGGCGCTTCGTGAGACGGGGGGGAAGGCGCGCTATGGAAAGTCGTTTTCTGATGAGGTGGACCGGCTCGAGAAGATCATAGGTGTTGAGAAGGGGCGCGCATTCGAGCGGTACGACAAGGAAATTCGCAATGCGCTGAAACTTGAGATCATTGATCGCCTGCGGGGCGAGAAAGCAGCGATTCAGGCCTCCTTCAAGGACGATCGCCAGCTTCAGGTTGCAACGACGCTGCTCAAGAACAGGCCAGTGTATGCCAAACTCATGGGGGGAGGAAAGAAGTAGCAGTGCGAGTTTAGAGTTCTGTACTACAATCTGTACAAAGAAAAAGGCATCCGTCACGTCGAGTGAGGATGCCTTTTCTGTTCTTGATGGGCTCAGCTGCTCCGATCAGGCACGGATGGAATCAAGCTTTGCGTTTACGAGTCGTACAATCTGCTCCAGATCTCCATCTCGGTTCACAAAATCGAGGTTGTCGCTCTCAATGATCAGCAGCGGTCCGCGGTGATAGTTGGATATCCAGCGTTCGTAGTGCTTGTTCAGCTGCTCGAGATAATCCCGCGGTATACCCTGCTCGAACGAACGACCCCGTCGAGAGATTTGCTGGACCAGTGTGTCGATGGAGGCGCGAAGGTAGATCATCAGGTCTGGCGATTTGAGATAATCGGTCATCACTTCGAACAGAGAAACATAGTTGCTGTAGTCGCGATTATCCATTTTCCCGATATCGTGGAGATTCCGGGCGAAGATCTCGGCATCCTCGTAAATTGACCGGTCCTGGATCACGGGTTCCCCCGACTCAGTCATCCGCTTATGGTGCTTGAAGCGGTTGGCGAGGAAGTAAATCTGTAAATGAAACGACCAACGCGTCATATCCGCGTAGAAATCGGGGAGGTATGGATTGTCATCCACTGATTCGAAGTACGGCTTCCAGCCAAATCGACCGGCAAGGAGCCGCATGAGGGAAGACTTGCCTGCGCCGATATTCCCCGCCACTGCCACAAAGAGTGATTTTGAGGGGTCCGTCATAAGTGTCTGAGTCTGGAATTCAAATGAGAAGATTGGACGTAGGGGCACGTGGAATGTATTCGAATGAAGGTACAAAAGCAAGAATCGGGGCAGCTCAAATCAATTCGAATGGACTGCCTTGGCAACCGCCTCCAGTCCATCGATGATGCGCGGGCCGGGTCTGCTGACGATGCTTGCATCGATGATCCCGATTCTTCTGTTCCGTATTGCGGAGAGGGTTTTCCATTCCGGATACATTGAAAGGATATCGCCGCTGGACCGGACGATGTCGTTGGTGGCAATAATGACATCCGGCTGGCGTCGCAGGATTTCCTCCCTGCTGAGGAGAGGATAGGCCGTTGTGGCGGTATGCGCAATGTTCTCGCCATGTGCTAGTGTGATCATCTCGTCGAGGAACGTGCCGGGGCCAATCGCCACAATCGGCTTCAGCGAGAGAAGCATCAGGACGGTTCGTTTCGGCCGGGCGGCCGCCTCACTGACAAGTTCTTGTTTGCGCATGCGAAGATACTGCAGCAGGGAATCTGCTTTGGGAGTCGCGGAGGTAAGAACCCCGGCGTCGCTGATTGACTTAAAAATGTCTTCTATAGTGTGGGGATATGAAACGAAAACAATAATACCGGACGAGCAGAGTTTGTCGTAATCCGATTTCATGTTGCCGGAGCCGGACATGAGCACAAGATCGGGACGTAGAGCGATAATCCGTTCGACGTTTGGATTCATGATGCCACCGACCTTCGGCTTCAGCTTTGCTGAAGGTGGATAGTCACAATAGTCTGTCACACCGATGATCGAAGAATCCAGTCCGAGGGCGAAGAGCGTTTCGGTTATGCTCGGTGCAAGGGAGATGATGCGTTGGGGGGCGTGTTGAAGGACGACGGTGTGTCCGACGTCGTCGGACCTGGAAATGGAACCGTGGGCTTGTTTCTTTTCTTCCCGCGTGCACGATGACCAGAGGAGCGCGGCGGCGAGGATGATGGTGAGTGTTCTCATGGAGTCGGGACCGAAACAAAAAGAGCGAATCGTACTGATCCGCTCTTGGCGACACTGGTGCGGAAGAGATCGTTATTTGAAGGAGGCGAGCGCCTCGTCGACGGTATCGAAGTGTTCGAAGACCGTCACGAGTTTTGTCACGACCAGGAGTTGCTCGATCTTTTCGGAAGCGCGGGCAAGCTTCAGGTTTCCGCCGGCATTCCGAACGGTTGTCAATGCACCGATCAGCATTCCCAGGCCGGAGCTGTTCATGAACTTGACTTCTCCAAGATCCACCACGACTTTGTTCTTCCCCGCATCGATCAGCTTGTGTAGCTCCTCATTCAAAGATGATGCATCGGGTCCACCCATCACGTTGCCTTTGAGCTCGATAAGTTCGACGCCTTTGACTTCTTTGATCTTGAGTTTCATTCGCTGATCCTTTGGTTGTTCCGGTTTTCCTTGATTACACTGCAATTGTACGGGTATCTTTGGGAAAATCCAATATGCGATTCTCTATTCCGGTTTCTTCCTTGCAAGCGAATAGTCGAGCACGATTGCACTGGCGATATAGATCGATGAATACGTGCCTGTGATAATACCAACTGTCAGCGTAAAAGCCATTCCCCGCGTGACTTCACCACCGGCGAAAAGAAGCACTATCAGAGCCATGAAAATGGTGCCAGAGGTGATGATTGTTCTGCTCAGAGTGTCATTGATGCTTTTGTTCATCACGTCGTTAAGCGACATGCTGCGATAGATTCTGGAATTCTCGCGAATACGGTCAAAGACGACAACTGTATCGTTCACGGAAAGGCCGACCAGCGTCAAGAAGGCTGCAATCATTTCCTGCGTGATCTCCAGATTGAGTGAAGGAATGACCCCATCGAGAATAGAGATAATGCCAAGCGTCAGAAGAACATCGTGGTAAAGGGAAAGAACGGCTCCCAGGCCATAGATGAACTTGTATCGGATGGCGATGTATGCCAGAATAACGAACAGGGTCGCGAGGACAGAATACACTGCGTCTCTGCGAAGTTCCTTTCCGATTTTCGGTCCGATTTTGCTTTCCATTACGACCTGGAATTTCAGAGTTGAGAGGTCCGTTTGAATCGCCTCCTTGATCTTGTTGGCAACCGCCATTCCTTCTTCCTGCTTGACCGTCCGGATGAGGATCGTCTGATCGTTTCCGAAGGACTTGATTTCGCAGTCGGGCAATCCGGCTTTCAGAAGTGAATTGCGCAGAACTCCATAATCTGGTGCCGCGCTGAAGGACAAGACGAGCTCTGTTCCGCCGCGGAAGTCAATTCCGTAGTTCAGGCCTTTGACGAAGAGGGAAATCATGCCGAGCACAATGATCGTGGTAGACATGAAATACATCTTCCCACGCAGCGCCATGAAGTCGATATTTGTTTTCTTAAAAAGCCGCATTGAGTTTCAAACTCCTTCTGGAAAATCAATTGTGACAAATTGCAGCGTGCAGGCGAATCTGCGCCGGCCTATCCAAACTTCGGGCTCACTCCCTTATTCAGCATGATATTCATAATGACATGCGTGATGACGACGGAGCTGAAGAGGCTGGCGGCAATACCGATCATCAATGTCAGCGCAAATCCTTGAACCGACCCGGTGCCAAACTGGTACAGGATAACGCCAGTTAGGAATGACGTGACGTGCGCGTCGATGATAGCTGTCCACGCTCTCTTGTAGCCGGCGTCGATTGCTGCGCGAAGTGTTTTACCCCCTGCAAGTTCCTCGCGAACGCGCTCGTCGATCAGCACGTTTGCGTCAACTGCAACACCAATAGTGATCATGATTCCCGCGATTCCAGGCAACGTCAGTGTCGCGGAGAACCCGGCCATGACGCCCAGGAGGAAGAGAAGATTGAAAAGGAGCGCGATATCGGCGACTGCACCAGCCGTATGGTAGTACACCATCATGAACAAGACGGTGAGGATCACCGCGATCATGGTTGCGGTGATGCCGGAACGAATCGAATCCTCTCCGAGCGATGGTCCGACAGACCGTTGCTCGATGATTGACACGGGAGCCGGCAGCGCGCCTGCTCTCAGGACGATTTCCAGCAGCTTGGCTTCGTTCGCGTTTTCCATACCTGTAATCTGTGAACGACCGCCCACAATCTTGTTGATGACTGTCGGTGCTGAGAAGACGGAATTATCGAGTGCAATGGCAATGCGCTTATTGACATTCGCACCGGTGATGCGGGCCCACTCGCGTGCCCCTTCCGTGTTCATTTCCATGTTCACGATCGGGCGATTGTTCTCTTGATCGACGCTTGCTCGGGCATCGATGACATACTGACCTGTCAGTTCGGGAGTTTTCTTGACTGCGTAAAGGTGATAGAACTTTTTGCCGTCGGGTGTCGGATCGGTCTTATTGGACCAGAGGAACTCAATGTCCGTGGGAATCAATCGCTGCACGTCAGGGCGGACGAGCAGCCGCATGACGCGATCCCGGTTGGTTTCGAGGACGAATCCCTCGCCTGTGTTTCTCTGATCCGGGGTCACATACGCGAAGAACGGATGTTCGCGGATGAATTTTGCTTCCTGGGTAGTGTCGGTGGTGGACGGCTTGTTTTTGCCGAGCAGCTCATCAAGGGCGTCTTTTGGTTTTGCCTCTTTTTGGGCTGTTTTTGCGGCAGCGGCGCTATCTAATGCGACTTTTCCGGACAGGTAGTCATCAATGGTCTGCATGACCTTGTAGGCGATCTGGGGATCGCGCAGCAGACGGAATTCGAGTCGTGCGGTTCCCTGTAAGAGGGATCGGACTTCCCGCTCATCTTTGACACCCGGAAGCTCAACAATGATTCTGCGTGTTCCCTGCTTTTGAATGTTCGGTTCGGACACGCGGTACTGGTCGACACGGTTGCGAACGATTTCGATTGCGCGATCGACAGCTTTTGCCGTCTCTCCATCGAGCTGGCTCAGAATCGCATTGTCGGCGTCACGGATATTCCCGTAGTAGCGGCTCATCCGGATGCCGCGTTCCTGGAATTTTCTTCCGAAGACGGGGATCACAGATTCATCGTTGTTGGTCGCCTGATCGCGGACTTCCTTGACGATCGCACGGAAATTATCATCCTTGTTTTTCGCGAGCTCATCGAGCAGCTGGATCACATCTACCTCCAGCACGACGCGCATGCCCCCCTGTAGATCAAGCCCAAGCTTGATGCGATGCAGTTTAGCACTGAGAATATCATCCTGGTGCTGCTCGAGGTAGGAGATGCTATCCTGACCCGAGAGCATGGCAAGCTTCTGGCGGTAGTGATAGTCCTGATACGTGGGGTACAGGAAGACCAGCGACACGACGACGGCTGCAAGAATCAGAAAGATTCTCGAAAGTTGGGTTCTCACAAATCGTTCTCCGAGCTAAATCGACAATCAATCTCTCAGGCACCGAGTGGGAGGAAGATGAACTCACATCGAATGCGAACTGGAGGTAAAGAGGTTATGAAAAACGAATCAAAATATAATCCAATGTGCCTGCAAAGTCAATAAGAAAATCGTTGCATTTCAAGGGTTTCACGGCTATATTGAACGTCCGCGTTCCAACTTTTCGCATTCACCTATGGAGATGTACACGCTATGCCGTTGATGACGCAGATCCGAGATAATTTGACAAAGGCGTTCGCCGTCTTCGCCGTTTTCTTCATCGTTTACATCGTGCTCGACTGGGGTATGGACATTACCGGTCGGAAGGGAAGGGGACTTACTACTAAGGATGTTGTCGGCACAGTAAACGGCACCAAGATCAGCTTTCGCGAATTCAGCGATCTCTTAAAGCAGCAGTCCGACGCGTACCGAAAGCAGACAGGGGTTGAGCCCGATGACGAAACCGAGCGTCAACTCAGGACGCAGGTGTGGAACATGCTCGTGCAGCAGGCGCTCGTTGACAAGGAATTGATCCGCCTTGGAATTTCAGTGACCGACGATGAAATCCGCGAGATCTTGCTTGGCCCCAATCCGCCTGAGATGATTGCTCAGCAGTTCAGAGATTCAACCGGGACATTCAACCGGACAGCGTACGAGCAAGCCGTCATGAACCCGCAGAATCGTCAGGCGGTAATCCAGGTCGAAGACCAGGTGCGGCGCCAGCGCCGGCTTGAGAAACTCCAGAGCCTGCTTTCTGCAACTACCCGCGTAACGGAAAACGAAGCGCGTCAACGGTTTGAAGACCAGTCAATTACCCTGGATGCCGAATATGTTCTTTTCGATCCGAATTTGTTTGTCGCCGATTCGGCGGTACAGGTCAATAATGACGATCTGAAGAAGTACTATAATGCGAATCAGGAAGAGTATAAGGTCAAGGCGGCCCGGAAGCTGAAATATGTGTTTTTCAGCCTGGCTCCATCCAATGACGATACTGCGGCAGTCATGGCCGAAATGGCCCGATTTGCCGAACAGGCGAAGACCGGTACTGACTTCGTCGATCTGGCAAAGACCTATTCCGAGGTGCCTGTCAACGATACGACCTTCTTCAAGCACGGGGACATCGGACGACAGCGCGAATCAGTTGCCTTTGCGGCACGCAAGGGTGAACTCGTTGGACCGGTTGCTGACTATGCAGGCATTCATCTTATGAAGATCCTCGAGGAGAAAAAGGGGACGACGGAATTTATCCGTGCAAGCCACATTCTCCTGAATGCGGTCTCGGGGCCCGACAGCGTCAAGCAGATTGAAAGAGCCAAAGCGCTCCTGAAGCGTGCACGCAGCGGCGAGAATTTTGGGGCCCTCGCACGAGACAACAGCGACGACTACGGTTCAAAGGTTCAGGATGGTGACCTGGGCTGGAACGGGAAGGGTGGATGGGTCAAGCCCTTTGAACAGGCAGCCTTCGGTGCAAAAGTCGGTGACATCGTGGGTCCGGTCCGTACACAGTTTGGCTGGCACATCATCAAAGTCACGGGACGCGATAGCCGGCAGTTGAGGATCGCGACACTGACGATGAAAGTGAAATCGAGCGCGCAGAGCACGGATGCGACGAATGCAAAGGCCCAGGACTTTGCCTATTTGGCGAAAGACGAAGGATTCGAAAAAGCCGCTGAGACAAGCGCCTACCAACTGAAGGAAACACCCGAGTTTGTCAAGGGATCAGTCATTCCGGGGATCGGTATGAATGATGCGGTGATGACGTTTGCATTTGGCAAAAAGCTTGATGCACTGAGTGAGCCGACGCCTGTCACCGGTGGTGTTGCTGTCTTCAAAATCTCGGGTGTTCGCGAAGAAGGTGTGCGCCCGCTCGATGAAGTGAAAGCTATGATCCGTTTCCAGGTCCTTCGGGAAAAGAAAATGCAACAGCTGAAGGAACAAGTGGATTCGTTCTCCAAGACCCTGGGTGCCAACGGCGACCTTGCTGTGGCGGCTCGCACGATCAAGAACGTTGTTGATCAAAAAACCGGACCGTTCAAGGCGCAGGATGCGCCGCCGGGCATTGGACGCGACAATGTGTTCATTGGACACGTGGCTTCGCTGAAACCGAACGAGATTTCCAAGCCGTTCGAGGGTGCTCGCGGCTACTACATCGTCAAGCTGCTTTCAAAGTCCGCATTCGATTCGACCCAATTTGCCAGCACGAAGAACACGCTGAAGGAACAGATCCTCCAGGAGAAGCGCAATCGCCTGTTCTCCGACTGGCTTACTGCACTGCGGGACAAGGCGGACATCGAAGATCTTCGAGACAAGTTCTATCGGTAGGCTGTGGGTGCCTGAGGGGCTCTCCGCAAAAGTCTGACAGCCCTGTGCCCCGGCCGATGATTCACACTCGGGTCGCACAGGGTGTCGAGAGACTTCCATTTCCTGGCTGATCTTGAGGACTCTGATGAGGCGTTCAATCGCATCGATTGTTACCGTTCTCATGCTCTCCGGTCAGTTTCGTGCAGAAGCCCAGGAGCACCAGTTTTCCTTCGCTCTGCGAGGCGCTTATACCACGACATCCAAGACTTACACCAATCCCGATTCTCCCTCCGCAGACCTACGCGGTCAATACACCGGTATCGACAACATTTACGCTCCCGGATTTGAGATTCGGTGGATGGTTCCGGGCAATTCGATTGCAATCTCGCTTGCCGCAGAATACCTCTCGAAATTCGATGAAGAGATGGAGCTTGTCGGTTTCCTGAATCCGCCACGCGCACTTCCGGTGAAGGAAGGACTTCGCCTCGTTCCCATCGAGCTGGGAGGATTGGTTTTTGTCCCTCTTGGCTCTGACAAAGTTCGTCTGACGATGGGTGGAGGTCTCGGAATGTACATCGGTCGGCGATATCTCACAATTGCCGGCGTTGAAGCTTCTCAGCAGAACAAGCCGGTTTCGTTTGGCATTCATGTCGAAACAAGTTTTGACTATCGCGTTACACCTGGATTGTTTGCCCGGCTCGACATGCGATTCAGGGATCCTGAGTACACAACTGAAAGCCGGTTTCAGCAAGAGGCAACGCAATACGGCGGAATCCTGGTCCTCTTGCCGCGTGATCCGTTTCGAGCGAAAATCAATGTGAACGGATTGAACTTTGGCCTTGGCGTAGGGTTCGAGGTTTTTTGATGGTGGGTGACGCCAAAGCTGTCATCGTGCCGCAGCAGTTTTGAAGTGACATCGACTCATGAAAGAAATCGATCATCCCCGAAGGAAGAGCCTCATCTACATTGCCGGCTTCATGGGAAGCGGCAAGAGCACCATTGGACCTATTCTTGCCAACACTCTTGGGTTTGAGTTTGTCGATATTGACAAATTCGTCGAGACGAAAGCGCAGAAAAGAATCGTCGATATCTTCGCCAGCGAAGGGGAGCAGGCATTCCGCGCTCTTGAGCTTTTGTCACTGAAAGAAGTCGCTGCCCGCGATCACTGCGTGATTTCTCTCGGTGGGGGTACCATTGCGAATGAGGAAAATTTTCAATTGATTCGAGAGAACGGCATCATCGTCTATCTGCAGCTTTCTCCCGAGGAGATCCTGCAGCGAGTTCACCATCGCACCGACCGCCCGTTGCTTACCAGCATCGATGGGACGAAACTCCCGATGGAAGAGATCCAGCGCCGTGTCGAGGACCTCCTCCAACGGCGCGAACAGTTCTACGGCCGGGCTGATGTCGTGATCCAGACTGACCGGAAACGTGTTGGCGCAACCGTGGACGAAATTGTCCGGAAGCTTCGCGGTCTTGTCGATGCCTGAGGAGGAGCTGTGATCCAACGACAAATTGATGTGTCCCTCGGCGACCGGAACTATCCGATTTATTTCGGCAGTGGTCTGACCGCATCCTTTGCACCCACGTGTCAGCAGCATGGGATTCCCCGACGTGTCGTCATCGTGACGGACACGAATGTTGCGCACCACTACCTGGGTCCTCTCGAGAATAACCTCAAGCATTTCGATTTCGTTGTTTCATCGATTGTCATCCCACCTGGAGAAAATCAGAAGAGTCTTCAACGGTCCGATGCGTTATTCACGGCGCTCCTCAAGCAGGGAGTGGGACGAAAATCCGCAATCATTGCTCTGGGAGGAGGAGTCATTGGTGATCTGGCCGGATTTGTTGCTGCAACGTACCAGCGCGGTGTCGTTCTCGTTCAGGTACCCACGACATTGCTCTCGCAGGTGGACAGCTCAGTAGGGGGCAAGGTTGCTGTGAACCATTCCCTTGGCAAGAATATGATCGGTGCATTCTATCAGCCAAGGTTCGTTTGGATCGACGCAGAGACACTTCGGACGCTTCCTCCACGCGAAATAGTCTGCGGTCTGGGAGAAGTGATAAAATACGGCGTCGTTTTCGATGCCGAGTTCTTTGCCTATCTGGAGACGAATCTTGACCAGATCATCAACCTGGATCCAGCGTCCGTGCTGCATGTCCAGGCGCGATGCTGCGAGTTGAAAGCACACGTTGTGGCGGAGGATGAGCGTGAACAGGGGTTGCGCGCTGTTCTGAACTATGGCCACACCGTGGGCCACGCACTTGAAGCGGCTGGGCGGTATCGAGCGCTGAAACACGGTGAGGCTGTGCTGTTGGGAATGATTGCAGAAAGCTTTATCTCCCGGGAAATGGGTTTGCTTCCCCAGGATACGCACGATCGTATCGTGCAGATGATCCGCCGCCTTCCGGTGAAGTTCGACAAGTCTTCATTCTCGCCCGCCCGCGTTCTAAAGGCTATCGCGCTTGACAAAAAATCCGTTGATGGCAAGCCGCGTTTTGTTCTCCCCAACCGCCTCGGAGAAGTCCAGGTTGTGGATGAAGTCGATAGCGCTCTTGTTCAGTCCTCCCTTCAGTACGTCCTCGGACTTGCGGAGAAGGCGGGACGTCGGTCACAATAACCCTGCCTACCACGGCTATTTATGGAGCTTTGCATGAAATCTTGGCACAAGGTGTTTCTCTTCGCGTGTTTGTTCACATGCACAATGACATTGATCGACGCACAGCCGGCACCGAAACGTGAGTTTCGCGGAGCGTGGATTGCCACTGTAACAAATATTGATTGGCCGATATCAGTGGGGGAATCGATGTCGCTCGCGCAGCGCCAGCAACTCACAGCGCTCCTGGACAAACTCGCGGCTGCGGGTATCAATGCGATCGTGTTTCAAATACGGCCGGCTTGCGACGCCTTCTACAATTCTCCGTACGAGCCTTGGTCTTCCTGGCTCACGGGAACCCAGGGGGTGAAGCCGGTGGACGGTTTCGATCCTCTCGAGTTTGCCGCACAAGAGGCGCACAAGCGAGGAATGGAGATTCATGCCTGGTTCAATCCATATCGGGCCAAGCTCAGCAGAAATTCACCCTCCCAAATTGACTCGACAAATGTTATCAGGCGGCACCCGGATTGGGCTATTACGTGTCCGACTAACGGGTATGTCTTTCTCGACCCGGGACTTCCTTTGGTACGTGATCATGTTGCACGTGTCATTGCAGATGTTGTGAGACGGTATGACATTGACGGTGTTCACATGGACGACTATTTCTACCCCTATGCAGAGGAGGGCTTCACGAAAGAGGACTCAGCCACGTTCCGCATTTACCATCGAGGATTCTCATACCCTGACAGTCTTGCCCCGTGGCGGCGTGACAATGTCAATTTGTTGATGAAGATGATCTATGACAGCGTTCAGGCAATCAAGCCTGTGGTGAAAGTGGGGATGAGTCCGTTTGGAATCTGGAAGAATGGTATCCCGGCAGGGACCTCGGGAACGAGCGGCTATGACGTGTTGTACTGTGACGCGGTTGCGTGGATGACCGGCAAATACATTGACTACATCGCTCCACAACTCTACTGGCCGTTTGGTGGAGGACAGGACTATGCGAAACTTGAACCATGGTGGTTATCTCAGACGAACGGTCGCCATCTCTACTCCGGAATCATAACTTCCGTGGGCACCGCGCAGTTGGGTCTTCAAATCTCGTTCGATCGATCGACAAAGGCCCAAGGGGCCATCGTGTTTTCGGCCCGCGGGGTCTCCGGAGCATTTGCGGATTCGTTGAAGTACAAATACTACGCATCGGCTGCAGCGATCCCGGTGATGACCTGGAAAGATACGATTCCACCGCGAGCTCCGACAAATATAAGGGCGACCCTTGATCCTGGCACAGGACTCTACGGGTTGACGTGGGACCCGCCGCTTGCGGCTGCCGATGGCGATACGGCCCGGCGATATCTTCTGTACCGATTTACGAAGCAATCGTATCAACCGGCGGACCTCGAAGTCTCGTCAAATCTGCTTGCGCTCACCGGTCAACCGGCCGTCGTTCCGTCGGCGCGCCTCGACACCGTCAATCAACAATACTATTTCGCTGTCTCCGCGCTTGACAAGAACAACAACGAAAGCGCTCTCAGCAACGTCATTCCCATCAATGCGCTGGTGACAACGCCGGTCCTTCTTGTTCCAAAGAACCTGGAACAGAATTTCTCGCAGAATGGATATCTCGCATGGCGCCGTGATGCATCGACGCTTCTCTACCGGGTTCAGGTCGCAACGAGCGCCGACTTCAATCCGTCGTCACTCACCACAACCATCAATACGTCAGACACCTCTGCCGTACCTGGCGGGCTTATCGCACAGACAACCTATTACTGGCGGGCACTTGCTGGCAACCAGGGGGCTTCAGGGGCGTACTCCAACCCGTGGAGTTTCAAGACCGGATGGCCAATCGCGCCGACGTTGGTTTCACCTCCTTCCGGACTCCGTAATGTCAGCCGGACGCCCACATTCGTCTGGCGGAAAGGATCTGCCACCTCATATAGAGTTCGGGTAACCGAGGTTACCCATACGCCTAATGTTGTCGTCATGGATCAAACCACCAGCGACACCACGCTCCTGAGCTCAGTGATACTAGCCGGTCCATTAACGAATTATTCCTGGACCGTCTCAGCTTCGAACGCCTATGGAACCAGCGACTGGTCTCCAGAACTCAGGTTCCAGACCGGTCAGGATATTACGGTCGTGGAGCGTGACGGAGCGATACCGAATGTGTTCGATCTGAGCCAGAATTATCCGAACCCGTTCAACCCAACCACAACAATACGATTCGCAGTGCCGAACTCCGGCCCGGTCTCGCTGCGCGTCTATGATTTGCTGGGACGTGAAGTTGCAGTACTTGTTGATGGTCCACTCACACCAGGATATTACTCCGCCCGATTCGATGGACACAATCTATCGAGCGGAATCTACTTCTATCGCTTGGTTGCCTCAGGCTCGGTGGAGACGAA
>Ga0187878_1001265_pt1 | contig 25292 bp, 17 predicted proteins | sample June2016WEW_17_1_FD_132979 | JGI IMG/M metagenome (GOLD analysis project Ga0187878, IMG submission 132979) | Peatland microbial communities from SPRUCE experiment site at the Marcell Experimental Forest, Minnesota, USA - June2016WEW_17_150 | ecosystem: Environmental > Terrestrial > Soil >...
AGAAAGATACCGGTCAGCTTCTGCCGATTGGTCCCCAGTGCCCGTAAGATCCCGATCTCCTTCCCTTTTTCCATGACCATCATAAGGAGAGTCCCAATGATATTGACTGTAGCGACAATGATGATGAGTCCGATAATGATCGGAATCGGCTTTTTCTGCAGTTCGATCCAGGTGAACAGGTTTCGGTTCATCTCATACGTGGTGCGGGCATAATACGGATATCCTAATCGTTCAGGGAGCCTCTGAGCCAGGGACCCCAGACTGTCGAGGTCGTGGACCAGGATGTCAAACCCGGAGACCATCGGGCCCACAGCGAAGAGGCGCTGGGCATTCTTGAGATTTACGTATGTGTAGGTCTCGTCATATTCAGCCATTCCTGTTTCGTAGAGGCCCCGAACCTCAAACTGCATAACCCTGGTCTGAGAAAGGGTCACCGACGATCCTCCCAGCGACATCAGAAGGACCTTATCCCCTTTTTTTACGTCAAGCTTCTGGGCCAGCCGTCGCCCAAGGATAATTCCCTCTAATCCTCTTTCCCGCTGCTCAAGGTTATACGAACCCTCCACCATTCGTGTTTTTGCAGCGGAGATGTCGTTTCTCGGGTCAACTCCTTTGATCAGAATGCCATCGGTGCCATTTGCTGCGCGTATCATTCCTTCACGGGACAGAAAGGGGGCGATGTTCTTGACCTCAGGGTATTCAGAGAGGACGACTTCCATTGTCTTAGTGGGGTTTGGAAGGAGCTGGTTTTGAAAGCTGATGAGCTGGAGATGGGCTGTGAAGCTGATGACGTTTTCTTTGATCGTGCGCTCAAAGCCTCCGAGCACAGACAGGGTAATAATGAGAGCGGCTACACCGAGAGTAACGCCAACCACAGCGATAAACGTAATAAATGATATGAAACCCCGATGGCGGCGGGATCGGAGATAGCGAAGCGCTATGAAAAAGGATATGGGCATGGTATCTGGGGTCTCAGAGAGTCATGCGGCACTGCCGCTACTTCTTGGCTCCCCATTCGAGAAGGTAGCTCCTGATGAACGCATCGATCTCTCCATCCATCACTCCATGGACATCGCTTGTCTCGACTCCTGTCCGGTGATCTTTCACAAGGGTGTACGGCTGAAAAGTGTATGAACGAATCTGGCTCCCCCACTCGATCCTCTTCTTGGAGCTCTCAATGGCGCTGAGCCGTGCTTCCTCTTCTTCCCGTCTTACCTGGTACAACCGGGATTTCAGCATCTTCATTGCACGTTCACGGTTCTGAAATTGAGAACGCTCCTGCTGGCAGGCAACCACAATTCCTGACGGGACGTGCGTGATGCGGACTGCAGTCTCGACCTTGTTGACATTCTGCCCCCCTTTTCCTCCTGATCTGAACGTGTCAACCTTAAGATCCGCAGGGTTGATTTCTATCTCCACGTCATCTTCAATCTCCGGGTAAACGAAAACAGAGGCGAACGAAGTGTGACGCCGCGCATTTGAGTCAAATGGAGAGATTCGCACAAGCCGATGGACTCCATTTTCGGCCTTGAGATATCCGTAGGCGAACTGTCCTATCACCTCCACGGTTGCACTCTTGATGCCCGCCCCTTCGCCCTCAAGCATGTCGGCGAGGCTAACCTTGAAGCCGTTGCGCTCGCACCACCGCGTATACATCCGGAGGAGCATTTCGGCCCAATCCTGGGATTCTGTCCCACCAGCACCTGAGTGGATGGTGAGGATCGCGTTCTTGGCATCGTCGACTCCGCCGAGCATGTTCTTGAGCTCTAGACGTTCAATCTCGTCCTCGAGTCTCTTCAGATCGCTGACGATTTCATCTCCCATCCCCTTCTCATCCGATTCTTCTGCCATCTCGATAAGCGTGCCAGTGTCTTCGGCGAGGCTGTTCAATTTCCCCCACGAGTCAACCCACTCCTTCTTCGCGCTTATCTCCTGAAGCACCTTCTGAGCGGAGATGTTGTCATTCCAGAAATTTTCCTCGTGCGTTTTGGCCTGGAGCTTCTCGAGCTCGGCAGTCTTGTTGTCGAGGTCAAAGATACCCCCTCAGCGACGCAAGTCGCTTCTTCTGATCAGTGAGCTTCTCTTTCAGGTCTTCAAACATAGTTACACAGTGATTGATTCGTCAGTTTCAATTTCCATTCGCAGAAGCGCTGCGCTGAGTGTTTTCCCCTGAGCGTCGTTCTTCAGGGATTTCGTCCCGCCCCCTCCGAGGGCATTATGAAGGAGGAAATTCAACGCGCCGATATTTGGCATTTCGTACCGCTCGACAGGACCGAGGACAATTCCCTCAAAATGCTTCTTGACTCGCTCTGCTGTCACTTGCTTTGCGATGACAGGGTAATACTCATCTCGTAGCGCAATAAGGCCGATGTTGGCCGAATCTCCTTTGTCGCCTGAACGGGCGTGACAAATCTGTCGCAGCTGAATTTTCATGATCTCAAAGTTGATTAATAACAACTTCGGGCGAAACCGCTGTCTTCGGCATAAGTGCCGGCCAGTATGAGATTACTTCTTTGGGCTTCGGCCTGCCCCCTGCGAACCCTGTTACAGCGGGCGGTCCGGTCAAGATAAGCGGGGCGAGTTCCTTTCCAAAGCGTTCCACCGAATCGACATCCTGACCCCGCACACCGATCCTCAGGACGACTTCATTAGGATCCTGCAGTTCTGGTGCAAGCGGCCCATGACATGAATTGTATCCGAGATACTCCGTGTGGATTTCCTCGAATTTGAGATTCAGGTCAGTAAGCCGCGCCCGCAAGGTCTCATCTGCACGCTTTGCTTTTGCCAGCGCATCGGGCCAGGAGTATGTCAACGTCCCAAACGCCGTATATCCATCAAGGTAGGCCATCGAAACTTTGTAGAACGGTGTCGCCGGTTTGCCTTGGATCTCTGAAACACTGACCCGGTTATCCCCCGCCTGCTTCAACCTGATGCTCGTGAAATCGGCCACACAATCAGGCGTGATGTAATTCCGCGGGTCCCCGATCTCATAAACGAGTTGTTCTTTTACCGTTTGAACCGAGACCAAACCACCGGAGTTGACATGTTTCGTGATGATTACTTCTCCATTTGGACTTGCCTCAGCAATCGGGAACCCAATGTGCTCGAGATCCGGGACGGCCTTCCAGTCTCCTGAAAAATTTCCCCCCGAAGCCTGTCCACCACATTCGAGTATGTGTCCTGCAATTGTTCCGGCGGCGAGCTTGTTCCAGTCTGTTTTACCCCACCCGAACTCATAGATCATCGGAGCAAGGGTGAGTCCTGTATCTGTCGTGCGACCGGTAATAACGATCTGGGCCCCCAGTTGAAGTGCCTCGACGATAGGCCAAGCACCAAAGTAGACGTTCGCACTTTCCAGCCGTTCCAAAACATGTTCGAGGGGCTCCCCCGTTTCCATGTTCTTCAGCTCGATTCCCTGTGATTGCAGGAAGGGAATCCGATTCAGGATATCGTCTCCGCTGACGACACCTACCTTCAAGTTTGTCACGCCGAGCTTCCTGGCGACAGCGAGAATTGCATTACTGCAACTCAACGGATTTACCCCTCCCCCGTTTGTGATGATCTTGATATTGTGCTCGACACACAGGGGAAGTATCTGCTCGATGAGAGGAATGAGATCCTTTGCATACCCCAGACGGGGATCTTTCCTTTTCTGCTTCTGGAGAATGGACATGGTCACCTCAGCAAGGTAGTCCATCACCAGGTAATCAATCGGGCCCTTGGTGACCTGATCGATTGGCGCAGTCAGGAGATCGCCCCAGAATCCCTGGCCGGATGCTATGCAAATGCGGGATTTCATCTCAGAGTGCGAGGCGTTTCTCCGCGATAGTGGATCATCATTAAGACCTATACAATCCGGATATGTAATTCGTCGAGCTGTTTCTTCTCAACGGTCGAAGGGCAATCATCCATGAGCGACGTTGCACTGGCCGTCTTTGGGAAAGCGATGACATCCCGAATCGATTTTTGGCCGGTCAGCAGCATCACGAGACGATCCAATCCATAGGCAATGCCTCCATGAGGAGGAGCGCCGAACTTGAACGCGTCCAGCATGAACCCAAACTTCAGGCGCGCTTCCTCTTCGCCGATGCCCATCAACGCGAACATCTTGCTTTGCAGCGCGGAGTCGGCGATTCTGATGCTTCCGCCGGCAATTTCATTCCCGTTCAAAACGAGATCATATGCCCGTGCCCGTGCTTTTCCCGGATCCGAATCGAGCAGCTGCACATCCTCCGGCTTTGGGGATGTGAATGGATGATGCACTGCAACAAAACGCTTTTCCTCTTCGCTGAACTCAAGAAGCGGGAAATCAGTCACCCAGAGAAAATTCCACTTGTCCGACGGGATCAGCTTCAACCGGTTCGCCATTTCAAGTCTGAGCAAGCCGAGGATGGTCAATGCCTTTTGCCATGGACCCGATACCAGCAGGATGAGATCTCCGGTTTTCGCTCCAATTTTCTCGGCAATCGCTTTTACCTCATCTGGCTTTACAAACTTATCGACAGACGACTCGATTTTGTCGGCATGGCACTTCACATACACAAGTCCCCCAGCTCCGAGGGACTTTGCCAGATCAGTCAGGCCGTCGAGTTGATTTCGTGTGTAGTCGGAAAGCCCTGGTATCGCAAAGCCTGCGACGATGCCCCCCTTTCTTACCGTGTCGCTGAAGACGCGGAATCCACTTTCTGCTACCGCACTCGAGCAATCAGCAATTTCTAATCCGAAACGGGTGTCAGGCTTGTCGCTCCCGTACCGTTCCATCGCCTCTTTGTATGTGAGACGAAGGAATGGAGCCTGCACGCTCACGCCGAGGATTTCCTTCCACATCTCAACCATAAGCCCTTCCGTTATCCCCAGAACATCGTCTTCATCGACGAATGACATCTCAACGTCGATTTGCGTGAACTCCATTTGACGATCTGCGCGAAGATCTTCATCACGAAAGCACTTCACGATCTGGAAATAGCGGTCCATGCCCGCGACCATCAGGATCTGCTTGTATGTTTGCGGCGATTGTGGAAGCGCAAAAAACTTTCCGCGGTGGATTCTGCTGGGAACGAGGTAATCTCTCGCCCCTTCGGGTGTGCTCTTCATGAGAATCGGTGTCTCGATCTCTATGAACCCGTGGCGATCGTAGTATGAGCGCGTTACCTGGTACACGCGATGGCGGGTGATCAGGTTCTTCTGCATTACGGGGCGACGCAAATCCAGGTAACGGTATCTGAGCCGAAGGTCTTCGTTGACCTCGATGTCATTCTCAATCGGAAACGGAGGAGTCTCGGCTTTATTCAGGATCATCAATTCGGCACCAGCGACATCGATATCGCCTGTCGCGATTTCCGGATTTGCGGTACCTTCCGGCCGGAGTTCGACCTTTCCCGTCACGGAAATGACAAATTCCGATCGCAAGTTTTGCGAAAGTTCATGAGCTTGTTGGTCGTGCTGCGGGGCAAAGACCACCTGCGTGATCCCGTACCGATCCCGCAAGTCGATAAAGACGACGCCGCCAAGATCGCGCCGCACGTCAACCCAACCGGTTAAGGTGACCGTCTTGCCGATGTCTGATTTTCTCAGCGCCCCGCATGTGTGCGTTCTCTTCTTGTATGTACTCACCGTGATGACCCTTTTGCCTGTTCTTGCAATAGAAATAAAAATGCGAGAAGCCGCGCCTCCGCAGACTTCTCGCATGTACTGAACGCTCGTCAATTAAGGTGTTTTGTCACCTTGTCTGCAAGTGCTTGTTTGGGAACCGCACCAACAATCTGATCGACGACTTTCCCATTCTTGAAGATCAAGAGAGTCGGAATACTCCGGATGCCGAAAGCCATCGATGTCTGTTGATTCGAGTCCACATCGACCTTCCCCACCTTCAGTTTTCCATCAAAATCTTTCGCGAGCTGCTCCACGACGGGAGCGATCATCTTGCACGGACCGCACCACTCCGCCCAGAAATCCACCAGCACTGGGGTCTGCGATTCCAGCACCTCTTTTTGAAAATTAGCATCAGTCACTTCAATCGGCTTCATCAATAGTTCTTCCTTTCAAGAGATTAACCCTGTAACCGAACGGACGCAGGGCCCAGCAACTGCCTGACCAGGCCGATGAACTGTGCGCTCGGTTCAACGCTTACATTCCTGATTAAATATACAGATTTCTTGGATAATCCGCCACCCGTCAGATTCACGTAGCATGAGCACTTGCCGCGATGCCGCTCCATGATTGCGCGAAGCTGTTGCACTGTCTCTTCACTGACAGCATCCAGGTTCACAAACAGAGAAATGCTCTTGGTGAAGCGTTCACGAACGTTTTCCATCGGTATGACCTCATTCACGAGTATCTTCAGGAGATCACCCGTCGTTTCCCCCTTCCCGATGACCATCACCATCGATTCCGCAGTGAGTATCCGGGCATACTTCTGAAATGGATCAGAAAACACAATGCAGTCGGCTTTCCCTGTGAAGTCTTCGAGGGTGACGAACGCCATCGTGTTTCCCTTCTTGTCAATCTTCCTCTTCACGGCCGCAACGATTCCGCATGCTCGTACGGTCGAGTGGGTCTTCAGGCCAGACGCATTTCCGAGGCGGGTATTCGCAAACGCCTCTATCTCCTCCCGATATTTGTCCAGGGGGTGCCCTGACAAATAGAATCCGAGGACCGCTTTCTCGCGTGCAAGAATCTCGGCTTCTTTCCAAGGTTCTACAGATGGCAGCGAAGGTCTGACATCGAGCTTGGCTGTGCTCGTCTCGAACAGGTTCGACTGTCCCTTTCCTGAATGCTCCTGAACGTTTTGTCCGTGTCCTACGGCTTTTTCGACGCTCTCGAAGAGCTGGGCACGATTCACGTGCAATGAGTCGAACGCACCAGCCTGAATAAGGCTCTCCAACGTTTTCTTGTTCACGAGGCGAAGGTCGACGCGGGCGCAGAAATCGAAAATGTCGGCGAATGGACCTTTTTCAGTCCGGGTACGAACGATGGCCTCGACAGCACTCACGCCGACGTTCTTGATGGCGCTCAGACCAAAGCGGATCGCCTCTTGTTTGACAACAAATGTAACGTCTCCTTCGTTCACATCAGGAGGAAGCACAGGTATCCCGAGTTTTCTGCAATCGTCTGTCAGGATGACGATCTTGTCTGTGTCTGAAACTTCACTCGTCATCGTCGCAGCCATATACTCGGCGGCGTAGTGCGCCTTCAGGTAAGCCGTTTGATATGCCAGCACGGAATACGCAACACTGTGCGACTTGTTGAATCCGTACGACGCGAATTTCTCGATCAAGTCGAAGATGTCTCCCGCAATCTTTCGATCGATAGCCTTCTTCACGGCTCCATCGACAAACTCCTTCTTCTGCTTCGCCATCAACTCTTTGTCTTTTTTCCCCATCGCGCGTCGCAGCAGATCCGCTTGGGCAAGACTCAAGCCTCCGATCTCGCTCGCAATCTTGATCACCTGTTCCTGGTAGACAATGATCCCGTATGTTTCTTTTAGGATGGATTCAAGTTTCGGATGAATGTATTCAATTCTCTTCCTGCCATGCTTCCTGTCGATGAAGTCAGGAATGTTCTCCATCGGACCCGGCCGGTAGAGGGCATTCATAGCAACAAGGTCATGAATCGAGGTGGGCTTGAGCTTGCGGAGGTAGTCTGTCATTCCGGAACTTTCAAACTGGAAGACAGCGACCGTTTGACCGTTGCAGAAGAGGTCGAGGGTCTTTGAATCGTCGACGGGAATCTTATCAAGATCTATGTCGATCCCATGATTCTTCTTAATGAGCTGAAGCGCATTGTCGATGACCGTCAGTGTCCGTAGACCCAGGAAGTCCATTTTGAGGAGCCCAGCCTCCTCGAGGTCCTTCATGTTATACTGAGTCATGAGGTCCGTTTGCGGGGTCTTGTACATCGGGACGTAGTCACTGATCTCTCCCGGTGCAATGACAATGCCTGCCGCGTGTGTGGACACGTTGCGGTTCATACCTTCAAGCACGAGCGCGGTATCAATCATCAGGCGGATCTTGTCATCTCCCGTTTCCTTGATAGTCCTCAACTCCGGGACAGACTCGAGGGCCTCGGCCAGTGGTGTGACCTTTCCGAGGACAACAGGGATGTGCTTCGTGAGCGGATCGATGATTCCCAGAGGAACGCCGAGAACCCTTCCCACATCCTTCAACACAGCTCGTGTTGAGAGCGTACCGAAGGTGACGATCTGCGCCACGGAATTCTCGCCGTACTTCTGTTTCACATAATTGATGACCTGATCCCGTTTGTCATCGGCAAAATCGACGTCAATGTCAGGCATGCTGACACGGTCGGGGTTGAGGAAGCGCTCGAACAGGAGATCGAAATGAATGGGATCGACATCCGTGATACCAAGTGCATACGACACGATGCTTCCGGCAGCACTCCCGCGACCGGGTCCGACGCGGATACCCATGCTTCGCGCTGCATTGATGAAATCCTGGACAATGAGAAAGTAACCGGCATACCCCATACGCTTGATCACGTCAAGCTCATGGTCGAGGCGCGCATTGATTTCCGGCGTAATCTCCGGATAGCGTCTCCGGAGCCCCGCGCGGGAAAGCTTATCGAGGTAGTCTTCGAGAGACGCGACCCCTTCCTCCTGAGGGATCGGAAACTGGGGCATGTGATTCTTCTTCAGCTCAAGCGTCAGGTTGCATTTCTCAGCGATTTCGAGCGTTGATGTCACTGCCTCAGGGAAGTCCTTGAAGGCTCGGACCATCTCGGTGGAGGACTTGAAGTAGAGTTGGTCGGTGCCGTAGCGCAGGGTCTTGTAGTCGGGGACGTAGGTGCTGGTGGCATCAGGAATGCACAGCATGATGTTATGGGCCATCGCGTGCTGGGCACTGATGTAGTGACAATCGTTTGTTCCAACTATCTTCAGGCCGAGCTCTTTGGCGATTCGAGGAGCGTTTTGAAGGATGGATTTCTCCACCTCCACCCCGTGATTCTGGATCTCGATGTAGAAATCTTCACCAAAGATATCCTTATAGATTCCGGCTACCGCTTTGGCCTCTTCATAGTTCCCGTTGACCAGCTGAGACCCAACTATCCCTCCTGGACACGCGGAGGTCGCGATAATCCCTTCCCTATATTGGTTCAGGATTTCGACATCGATGCGAGGTTTGTAATAGAATCCTTCAGTGTGGCCAAGCGTGATGAGCTTGATCAGATTCCTATACCCACGCTCGTCCTTGGCAAGCAGGAGGATATGATGGTAAATTCCACGCCCCTGACCCTGACTTGATTTTTCCGATTGAAGGGTCTTGTCAAACCTGCTGCCGCGTGTCACGATGTACGCTTCGCAGCCCACGATGGGCTTGATCCCCGCCTTCTTCGCTTTCTTGTAGAATTCGAGAGCTCCAAACAAAACGCCATGATCCGTAAGGGCAACTGCGGGCATCTTGTTTTGGACGGCTGCACCAATCAGTGTCTCAACTGTCGCTGCGCCGTCAAGGAGACTGTAATGCGAATGATTGTGGAGGTGAATGAACTCAGGCATACTCACAACGTCGGAACAAGAATCATGAATGAAGGTGACCAAGCAGAGAGTACGAAGTACAAAACTGGAAGTCAACAGCGGGAGCAAATCACACACCAAGTGCCAGCATTTTCGGTTCGGTCATTTCTTCGATCGCGTACCGCACACCCTCGCGCCCGAATCCTGAGTCCTTGATTCCCCCGTACGGCATATTATCCACCCTGAAGGTCGGATTCTCGTTAATAATCACTGCCCCTACTTCGAGGCGCTCATAAGCATATTGGATATTCCGGTAGTCGTTCGAGAAGAGTCCGGCCTGCAGTCCGTATCGTGAATCATTGACCCCAGCCACGGCTTCCTCGATTGAATCGAATTTGTGCAGTGTCACAACCGGACCAAACACTTCTGTGCAAAAAACCTTCGCTTCAGACGGAACATCGATCAGCACTGTAGGTTCGATCACACTGCCGATATGACCACCACCACAGAGGACCTTCGCACCAAGATCTTTTGCCTCTTCAATCCAGCTCAAGATTCGATCCACATTGTCAGAACTGATGACGGGACCGACGATGGTGTTGGGATGTTGCGGGTTACCAGTTGCAAGAGCTCTGACCGCTTCAAGGAAGCGCGAGACGTACTCGTCGAATATTTCCGAGTGGATATAGATTCGCTGAACCTTGATGCAGACCTGACCGGAGTACACAAACGAACCGAGCACATTTTTCTTCACCGCAACTTCGAGGTTCGCTGATCGGTCTACGATGACACCGGCATTACCTCCGAGTTCCAGAATAACCTTCTTCTTCCCTGCTTTAGATTTTAGAGACCAACCGACGACCGGGCTCCCCGTGAAACTTAACAACTTTATCCGTTCATCTTGAACAAGTTGCTCTGCCAAGGCGTTTGTGCACGGGAGAACGCTGAACGCCTGAGGCGGATACCCCGACGATTCAATGACTCTCGCCAACCGCAGACTTGTCAACGAGGCCTGCGTTGCCGGCTTCAGGATGAATGCATTGCCGCTTGCGATCGCAGGAGCGACTTTGTGGGCTACCAGGTTGAGTGGAAAATTGAAAGGTGAAATCCCGAGTATGACGCCAATTGGAAATCGGCGGACGACCCCATACCGGTTTTGGCCTGCCGCGATGATGTCGAGGGGGACCACATCTCCGCCAAGCCTCCTGGCCTCCTCGGCAGCATATTGAAACGTGATGATGGACCTCTCAATCTCGACCCTTGCCGCAGAAATCGGCTTGCCAACTTCCGCCACAAGCCCAGCGGCGAAATCTTCCTTCTGTTCTCTGATCCTCGAAGCAATCGAGGAAAGGATCTCATGCCGCTCGTAGCTCTGCAGACCCCGGGTCTTTTGGAATCCCTGGAGGGCTCTCTCTATAGCCTTGTCGAGGTCGGCATCGCTGGCAAGCGCCACCTTCCCCACGAGAGAATTGTCGAACGGATTGAGAATATCGACAATTGAGCCGTCAGTCGAATTTCCCGTCCACTCGCCACCGACGTAGTACGGTGCCGCTGGTGTAGGCATAAGGCTTTACAGAGATAACAACTTTTTGACCGCGGGAACAAGGTCAGCAAATGGTACCATCGTTCGATCTTTCGTGCGACGTACCTTCACCTCAACCTGGCCGTTCTTGAGCCCCTTCTCGCCGACGATAACCTGTATTGGCATCCCAAGAAGGTCGGCATCCTTGAACTTGAAGCCGGGAGAAACGTTGGCCCGGTCGTCAAAGAGTGCGTCCACGCCTGCCTCGTTCAGCGACTTGTAAACCTGGTTCGAGTGCAGGACGACCTCTTTGTTATTCATGTTGATCGCAATGACGTGCACCAGATATGGGGCAAGCGATTTGTCCCAGATGATGCCGTCTGCATCATGGTTCTGTTCGATCGCACAAGCGATGATTCGCTCGATTCCGATGCCGTAGCTTCCCATGATTACCGGTTTCGCCTGTCCGGCCTCATCAAGGTAAGTGACGTTGAGGGCGTCGGCATATTTTGTTCCAAGTTTGAAGATATGTCCCAGCTCGATGGCGTTCGAGATTTTCAGGGCTGATCCACAGGAGGCGCAGGTTTCGCCTGCCTCGACGGTGCGGAGATCGAAGAACCCATCGACGGTCACATCGCGTTGCATATCGATGTTCCCAATGTGGAAGTCATTCCGATTCGCTCCGCTGATGAGATTGTTTGCCCCCTCGAGCCGCTTGTCTGCGATGATTCGAAATCCTTTCAAACCGATGGGGCCAATCGAACCTGCGTCTGCGCCCGTCAAAGCCTTGAGTTCCTCCGCTTCCATAGCATGAAACTCGCCGCCGCCCAACGCCGCCCCGAGCTTTGACTCATTGAGCTGATCATTCCCCACCATCAGAATGAGGAGGGGCTTCCCATTATGACGATACACCAGGGACTTGGCGAGGCGCGTCCGGTCGACCTTCAGGAAATCAGCCAGTTCATCAATGGTGTGGACATTCGGAGTATGGATGTCTGCCACCGGCTTCCTGTCGCCATCACGTCCCGCCTTCGGCAAAGTGGAACTTGCGACTTCCAGATTGGCTGCGTAGCCGCATTTGTCGCAGAGAACAACCGTGTCTTCTCCCGATTCTGACTCGACCATGAACTCTTGGGACCCCGTTCCCCCCATTGCACCACTCGATGCTCCCACCACAAAGAATTTCAGCCCGCAACGGGTGAAAATACTCCGGTATGCCTGAGCGTGCGCATCGTACCCTGCATCGAGTCCCTCCCACGTCGTATCGAGCGTATAGGAATCTTTCATGATGAACTGACGCCCTCTCAGGACTCCTGAACGGGGCCGCGGTTCGTTCCGAAACTTGGTCTGTATCTGGTACCAGATCTGAGGCAAGTCCTTGTATGACTGGATATGCATTGAAGCGATGTAGGCAATGACTTCCTCGTGCGTTGGCGCAAGAACGAGATCTCGTTCCTTAATGCTCAGAATGAAGTTGGGGATATCCCGCCGGCCGCTCTGTATCCAGAGCGATTCAGGATTGAGAGCCGGGAGGTAGAATTCCTGCCCTCCGATGGAGTTCATTTCTTCCCGGACAATCTGCATTGCCTTGAGCATTGCCCGATAGCCGAGGGGCAGGAACGAATAAACGCCGGCAGTGAGCTGCCGCATCAGTCCAGCGCGGAGCATTAATTGATGACTCGGAATCGTTGCGTCAGCAGGAGTTTCCTTCTGCGTGGGGATGAAAGCCTTCGAAAAGCGCATGGTAAAACAGACTGGTTAATTGGTGATTGGTTAGGTGGAGATTGGTTAATTGGTGAGCGAACGTCGATACTGACAGCTTCTCAATCGACAATCGACAATCGAAAATCGATAATTTCTTGTGCCCCCGAGACGACTCGAACGTCCGACAAACGGTTTAGGAAACCGCTGCTCTATCCAACTGAGCTACGGGGGCGTAATCGTGACAAAGGTACTGAAATTTCAGGGGGTGTGCAAGAGTGATGTGCTGAGAATTGCGTTTGATCCACAATGAGATACAATGAAGAGAAGAACGGAGTTTACTTATTGAGCGAAGGGCACGAGCAGAAATTCTGTAATCAGACTCGACATTATCTCGACGATCAAAGGTATGAAGACTACATCGGGGTACAGTTCAGCTTCGGTATAGCGCGTCATGAGGAACATCGCCAGGCCGATAGCCAGAGCCTTCGAAAGGAAATCGGGCAGCGGAATCGGTATGATGGAAAGGAAAACGCCCGAGCCCGCTATGACGATGCAGCTGAGGAGCTTGATATGGATCGAACGGAACTTGCAGGCCAGGACGTACAGCGCAGTGCGGACAAGGAGCGGAGCGAATGCGAGAAGAACTATCTGAAGAGGATGATATTTCATTCCTACTTCTTGATATTCTCTCTGGCCCGCAGAAATATCATTGCATCGACATCACCGAGAGCCGCTGCTTTCTGGTAGTACCGAATCCCCTCAGGTTCATTCCCCTGTCCGAGGATCATGGATCCAAGATTCCGTAGCGGGAGTGTGAACAAGGAATCACAAGCGATTGCTCTCTCGTAAGCCTGCCGAGCCTCCTTAGCTTCTCCTTTTGCCTGGTACGCCTCTCCTAGGCCATTGATCGATTCGGCATGTCGCGAATCAAGCTCGGTGGCTTTTGTGAAGTAATCGATCGCGCGATCGTAATCGGATTCACTCAGGAACATACGACCCGTTCGATAGTACCCCGTCGGGTCATCGGGGGCATATTTCACAATATTCAAGAAAGCTCCCTCAGTGCGGAGATAATCTTTTCGCTTTTCATAGATATCGGCCAGGCCGTAGTAAAGCTCGACATCGGTCCGATCGATTCGCAATGCCGACCGATACGTGTCAATGGCGTCACTGTCTTTACCGATTCGTCGATAAAGATCGGCGAGTTGCTTGTACGTGTTGAGATTTCTTGGAGCGATGTCGATCGCCCGCAAGTACGAGATGATCGCCGCAACCGAGTTTCCAAGGCCTTCGTATGTTCTCCCCTTGTTAATCCACGGTGTATCCCAGTCGGAAACGAGGTTAATGGCGGCGCCAAAACGCTCGAGGGCGTGAGTGTAGAGCTTGAGGGAGAGTGAGACCTCCCCCAATCCGTTGTAAGAGGCCGCTTGCTCATCGACATAAAGAGACCGGTAGCCACTGCCGCGGTCCCGCGCAGAGAGACTTCGCGCAAGTTTTATTGCGTAGAAAAACGTCGATTCAGCACTGTCGGCTTTCCCTGAAGCTAATAAGGCATGACCCAGCGTGTTGTACGCCTCGACGAATTCCCTGTCCATCCGAATGGCTTTTCTGCACAAGGCAATAGCCGTATCGATGTCTCCGAGATCGAGGTGCACGGAAGCGAGTCTCTGATACGAGCTTTCGCGATCCGGGTCCAATTCAATCGCTTTCTCGAACGCGAGCATCGCTTCTTCGAGATTCCCCCTCTGATAATACGACATCGCCAACCCGAAAAACGCTTCCGCCTTCTTGTCCTTTTGTTGGATTGCCTCCATGTACATCTCAATGGCGCGAGTGTAGTCCCCCGCAACATAGAACCGTTCTGCCATCTCGAAGTATGGCTGGTAGTACGAGATCTTGCAGGCAGCTAAGCAGATCGCGAGAACAAAGGCAACTGCTTTCAAGGATGTCAATCCTATTGTATGGGTCGTTTCATCGCGGACAATCCGGCTTCCTCAATCACCTCATGATACGATGTTAACCGGATGTGCTTTGCTTGTATCAGCTCACGGAACCGAGCAGAAGTGAGCGACTTGAGCTCTGCTTCCCGATGTTTGCTCATCTCACGCAATCCAAAAGAATTCATGTCTTCGAGTGCATCCATCTCCGGGGTCTGAAGACCAATATGGAAAACCATGAGGTTGATTGCCGAATGCGGGAGAGAGTTTGTACGGAGAAGGAGCGTATCAATTTTGCTCGCAATGGGAGCGCTGTAGACACCTTCGACGTCCGTTTCACCGAAATATCGAGAGATACCCAGGCCGTACTGCTTTGCGAGCTTCTCAACGAGAGCTCGCAACTCGGGCCTGTCCACGGCTGTTCCCATATGATAGTCGACGTAGTCAATTCGGACACCGCTGTGGAGTGCTCGCTCGATCTGTGCCCGCAGCTCCCGCTCAATCTCCTCGAGCTTCGGCTTATTCGCAAAGAAGGCAGCCCGAGATGGGAAGAAGTAGCCAACGCTGTCGACGAGACTTGGAACCGCGCTTCGTCCGGACACGGGACCCCATCGGTAGTTCTTCCACTCCGCGTTCAGTGTCAAATGAATACCAACTGAAGCTTGTGGATATCGCTTGAGCAAATCTATCGCTTCCTGATACCAAGGACAGGCAAACATGACAGAGAAGGATACGGGAAATCCGGTCTCCAGCACTTGTCGTGCTGCCATATTCACCGTGTGGCACATACCGAGGTCATCGCAACGAATAAGGACAACAGGGGCTGTGCTGTCTGCAGGAGTGATGTTGGCGGAAAAGGAGCACGTAGAGACAACGACTACGAGCGAACAAAGTAATTTCAGGTTCATTCCAGGAGCTTTCTCTTGATCATCATGAGGATACAGGGCGTCTTCCCGAAAGCAAATCTACACTATTTCAAACCAGATTCAAGTCGCCTGAGCTCTCTCCTTTCGAATGCATTGATTATTCCATTCAGATTCGTTCATCAAGCTTGCGGGCTTGGGCGGAAGCTTGTCGAGGTCGTGCCTGATTGCCCGTGTAAAGAGCGCAGAGTCCGATAAAGGGTGAGTTGGACTCAACACACGATCGGTCGAGGATGGCTTGGCACCCAAAGTGCATTGTAGCCATCTCGCCTCCAAAAAACAACCGGCGATTTGAGTGCGAAATCCTTGATTTTCCTCGTCTCTTTGAGTACACTTTCGCAGAACGAATGACTTTCCCATCAAAACCCAATCAATTGTGAACTCTCCCCAAGTGCAACCGATACCATTCGGGCCTCTCCAGGAATACCGTCGACTCTTTCCTCACACCGAACAAGGTGTGATATATCTGAATCATGCGGCAGTCAGCCCTCTATCAACGCGCGTACTGCGAGCCCAGATTGGACACCTTCAGGACCGATCTTCGGGCAAGATTGAAACGTACTGGGACGACGTGAAACAGATCGAGGAGACCAAGAAATGCGTTCAGCGAATGATCAATGCCGAGTCGATTGCCCGGATAGCGTTTGCCGGGAATACCTCGGACGCATTAAATGTTATCGCAGCCGGTCTCGATTGGAAGCCCGGCGATCGAATCCTTTTGAATGATCTTGAGTTTCCGTCAAATGTGTATCCATACTACCACCTGAAGAGCCAGGGGGTGGAAATCGATATCATTCACTGTCCTGACGGACGCATGACACCTGAATCTGTGCTTGAAGCATTGAGGCCGCGGACAAGGATTCTCGCGATCAGCGCTGTTCAGTTTCTCTCAGGATACCGTGCAGAGCTCGCGGTTCTCGGAGAGATTTGTCGTTCCCGAGGGATACTGCTGATCGTCGACGCGATGCAGGCAGTGGGTGGCGTCACCGTCGATGTTCAGGCAATGAAGATCGATGGCATGGCGGCCGGGGCGGCGAAGTGGCAAATGGGACCGCAGGGAATCGGCTTCCTGTACCTGACGGAAGAACTGCAGGCCCGGGTTCACCAGAAGTACCTTGGTTGGCTCTCCGTCGAGAATCCATGGGATTTCTTCAACTTCGATCAGGCATTGGCCCCGACTGCAAATCGGTACGAAGGTGGAACTATCAACATTCCAGGTATGTGGGGAATGCATGCTGCACTGAGCACCCTCCTTGAAGTCGGACCTCAGGTCATTGAATCTCACATCCTGTCGTTGACAGGAGCGCTTCTCGAAGAGTTCCAGGGCATCGATGGCGTATCCATCTATTCTCCTACTGCGTTGAGTGAGCGGTCTGGAATCCTGACCGTGGTGCCTCCGGCGAGAGTTGACCCGACATCCGCCTTTGAAGATCTCACACGCAGAAAAATCTACATCTCGCTGCGGGGCGGTAAGCTGCGTTTCTCGCCACACTTTTACAACTCGCTGGATGAAGTGCGGGCAGCGGCAGCGGCCACGAAGGATGTGTTCAAGGCTCTCTCAACCTGATGAGGGAATGAAGTCACCCCGACAAGGTCATTCATCGTCATCGCCGTGCCGCTTTCTCATTCCGGACAAGGCGACCTTCGAACAAGACGACGTCTGCTGACCAATCACCATCAGCCAAAGAAAAACCTGTGCGCTCTCGTCGGACAATACTACGGCTGGCTGATTCTCCAATCTTTTTTTTGTTCTTCCTGCTCGTCGCTGCATCGCTGTTTTCCACCTCTTCTCAGGCTCAGACCAAAGTCACTCTCAGGCTGACTGACTGGGCGGATCTGGATGAGGTCCCTCTTGACCACGCGGCTCTGGCCGAATTCAAGAAACTTCATCCCACGATTGACGTCCTCTATGAACCGAATCCCGGACGTCAGTACGAGGAGAAAATTCTTACCGCCCTAGCCGCAGACGAGCCGCCGGATGTCTTCCTTCTCGATTCAAAGCTCATTCCCACCTTCACGAACAAGAAGATCCTTCTTGATCTCACTCCGTATGTCCGAACTTTCGGAATCGATACTGCCCAGTGGTATCCCAATGTTCTGAGGATCGCTCGCAAAGGCGACGCCCTGTTTGCATTCCCGAAAGGGTTCACTCCATTGATGGTGTATTTCAATAAGAAACTGTTCGATGATGCGAAGCTCCCCTATCCATCGAACACATGGACGTGGGATGAGTACCTTGCACTCGCGAAGAAGATGACGAAAGACCTCGACGGCGATGGGACACCCGATCAATACGGAACGACGTTTACGAACTATTTCTATTTCTGGATCCCGTGGGTTTGGAAAGCAGGAGGCGATGTTGTCAACCCCGCCGGGGGCTTCGCAACGGGATCGCTCAATTCTCCTCCGACAGAATCCGCTCTTTCATTTCTGATCGATCTTCGCAATGCGTCCAAGGTTGCTCCCAATACCGGGAGCTGGATACAATCTGAAAAGACGGGAATGAACGTTCAGCTGTTCATGAACGGAAAGATAGCGATGATGGTGGACGGTCACTGGAGACTTCCCCGGATTTTGCGCCAAATCGAGGAGGGGAATCTGAAGGTGGGGGTGGTCTCATTGCCCAATCACCCATCTGGTGTCAAATCCAACGTGATGTATGAATCTGGTTGGTGCGTTCCTGTCAATGCCAAACACCCCCGTGAGGCTGCTCTTCTCGCCGCTTTTATGGCAGGGGAAAAAGCCAATCGCATCCGCGCGTCAAAAAGGCTGGAGATCCCTTCTGTCCGGCAGGTGGCCGAAGAACTTGTGACAGCTGATTCGCTCGGTATCGAGCGTCTATTTGTCGATGAGATTCCGTTCTGCCGGCAGCCGTGGGGCTCAGTCGTTGAGCGATTCAGTGAGATCGAATGGACACTGCAGGACGCGGTGGACGAGGTCATGGTCAATGGGAAGCCGATGCATGAGACAATGACGAGCTACGCTGCCAAAATCGACCACCAATTGGAGATGATTCGGGAACATCAGTCATTTGAATTCAAGCCCATTCGCGAGCATTCTGACATCCTGCGCTTCTTTGCAGTTGTTGTCGCGCTTGTCGTTCTGGCAAGCGGAGCCATGTACCTGAGGTCAAGAGGAAAGGCCCGGTCGGCCACCAGAACCGCCATCGGCTTTCTCGCCCCCTCTCTGCTGCACCTGACAGTCTTTGTGTTCACTCCGATAGCGTTCGCAGCGTACCTCAGTCTCCATCGGTGGGACGTGGTGGTCCCAGACAAGCCATTCGTGGGACTGGAGAATTTCAAAGAGATGTTGACCGACGCGACTTTCTGGAAAGCGCTCAAGAACACGGTCGTCTATACGCTGAATGTACCGATTGCCATGACGATCTCACTCGGTGTGGCGCTGATGACGAACCAACGTCTCAAAGGAGTCGCCTTTCTGCGTGCACTCTATTTTCTTCCCAGTGTCACATCATTCGTGGCAATCGCCCTTGTTTGGATGTGGATTTACCATCCAACGTTTGGTGTCGCCAATTTCGTGCTGGGGTTCCTCGGCATTCCTCCTGTTCAGTGGCTTAATTCCACCGACACCGCAATGGTTTCTGTGATCATCTTCTCTGTCTGGCTCAGCCTGGGATATCAAATGGTGGTCTTCCTTGCCGGTCTGCAGGGAATCCCTGAGGAATTTCATGACGCCGCCCGCATCGATGGTGCGAACAGCTGGCAACGCTTTTGGCGAGTAACGCTTCCGCTTCTGAAGCCAACGACGTTCTTCATTCTCGTCACATCAGTCATAAGTTCGTTTCAAGTTTTCACTTCAATTTACGTGATGACCGGCGGCGGACCCGTCGGGAGCACGGATGTCATCGTCTACCACATTTACCAGGCAGCGTGGGAAGAATTGAGGATGGGGTATGCCTCTGCAATGTCCTGGGTCCTGTTCGTCATCATCATGATCGCAACGTGGATTCAGTTCAGGTTCATCGGACGCGAAACCGAATACGGTTGAAATCATTCAAAGGGAGACACATCATGGCAAACAAAACCATCAAACGGATAGCAATCAACACCGGAGGCGGTGACGCCCCCGGGCTCAATGCAGTTATCCGCGCTGCAGTTGTTGCCGCCCTGAACAGGGGCTGGGAGTGCGTTGGCATCAGGGATGGATATAACGGCCTTTTCCTCCCCGAACAATATCCTGACGGCGGTCTGATTCCTCTTACCAGTGAACGCGTCAGGGGAATCACTCACCTCGGCGGGACAATTCTGGGAACCACCAACAAGGGGAACCCTATGAAGTATCCCGTCAAAGGAAAAGATGGGAAGATGCACGAAACAGATCGCACCGATGAGCTTGTCAAGCTCTTCAAGCGGGCAAAGGTCGACGCCTTGATCTCCATCGGCGGTGATGGCTCGCTGACGATTTCAAACGCGCTTGCCAAGAAGGGGCTTCGTGTGGTTGGGGTTCCGAAGACGATCGACAATGATCTCGAAAAGACGGTGATCACGTTCGGCTTCGACACTGCCGTCGGATTCGCCACAATGTGCCTCGATCGGCTCCACTCTACCGCAGAAGCGCATCAGCGCGTCATGGTCGTTGAAGTCATGGGACGGTACGCAGGATGGATTGCATTGAACAGCGGCGTATCCGGAACCGCGGATGCAATCCTGATACCCGAAATTCCGTACGACATAAACAAAGTAGCTGTGAAGATCCAAGAACGGTACGCACGGGGTCGTAACTTCGCCATCGTCGTCGTGGGCGAGGGAGCAAAATCAAAAGGAGGAACCGTGTCAGTGGTATCGAAAGAACTAGGACGGGCCGAACGGTTGGGCGGCGCCGGTGAGCGGGTTGCAGCGGATCTTCAACAACTCACGGGTCGCGAGACCCGTTGCGTCGTGTTGGGACACCTCTTGCGAGGAGGCTCCCCCACGACATTCGATCGTCTTGTCGCTCTTCGATTCGGTGCTGCTGCAGTGCGAGCACTCGAAGAGGGGAAATCAGGTGTTATGGTCGCCCTCGATCCACCGACAGTTCGGTACGTTCCGCTGGAACAGGCGACCCGACGCATGAAAACAGTCCCGTTGGATTGTGACACCATGCTCACAGCCAGAGATCTGGGGATTTGTTTCGGCGACTAATCCGCTCCGCATACTTTGAAAGAACTCCTATGACGTTCGTAAAACGAATCACGGTTGTTTTCTTGTGGGTGATGGTTGGTCTTCAGGTGACAACAGCCCAACGGATAGAGGCGATGTTTTACACGATCGACAATGAGCAGTGTTTTGAGAGCTTTCGATCGCATATTCGGTCGATCGACATTGTGGGACCGCAATCGTACAAGATGGACGAACATGGGGATATGTGGGGATCGGTCGATCGGAGAATCATTGATCTCTCTGCAAAGAACAACGTCAAAGTGATGCCACTCGTTGTCAATGCAGGATTTGACCAGCCTTCTTTCCACAAACTCCTGCACGATTCCCTTGCTCGTGCAAGGGCTGTCAGCAACATGGTGCGAGTCTGTAAAGAGAACCGGTACTATGGCATTCAGTTCGATTATGAAGACATCCATATATCGGACAAGGACGCGTTCACCGATTTCTATCGCCAGGCTGCAACCACGCTCCATGCGAATGGCTACGCCATAAGTATTGCCGCAGTCCCCCGCACAAGCGACGACGCCGGTCCTACAGAGTATCACAAATGGATCCATGAATATTGGCGCGGTGTGTACGACTACAAGGCGCTTGGCGAAATCGGAGACTTCATCTCTCTTATGACCTACGATGAGCACACGCACAGAACAATTCCAGGCCCGGTTGCGGGCATACCGTGGATGGAAGCAGTGATTCAATTCGTGCTTAAAGGGGTACCGCCGAGCAAGATTTCGCTTGGTATCCCCTTCTATTCCTATCGCTGGCAACCCTCATACCTGGACAATCAGGCTCATGTCTGGGGGAGAAGTCTCGACTATGCCGAAGCGATTGGTCTCGCGGAACGATACAAAGCTGAGTGGCGCTGGGATGACCGGGAAAAGGTCTCCTATGCGGTCTACCAAAACGAGTTTCTCAATGAATACATCTACCTCGAAGATGCACGGTCACTCGCCGCGAAGCTCGCGCTTCTGAAGAAATATCAGTTCAGGGGCATCTCCGTTTGGCGGCTGGGGCACGAAGATCCCGAGGTGTGGAAGCAGATCAATCCCATGAAGTAATCAATGTTCGATCTGGATGAAGTACGTCAATCGGCTGCTCATATATAGTGGTTTGCTCCTGATTGCCCTTTCGATGCTCGTCCCGTTTCTCTGGATGCTGAGCACATCGTTCATGGGAGAATTGGAGGTCTATCAATTCCCTCCGCACTTCCTCCCTTCTGCCTTCAAATGGTCGAACTATCAGGAAGCGATGACCCTCCAGCCGTTCGGGAGATTCTTTCTCAACTCGATGATCGTCGCCGCCGCTTCTGTCATCGGACAGCTGACATTCTGCTCTATGGCGGGTTATGCATTCGCCCGACTTCGTTTCAAATGGCGTGACAGGATCTTCGCGTTGTACCTTGGCACGATGATGATCCCTGCGATCGTGACGATCATTCCGGCCTTCCTCCTCATCACCACCTTCGGCTGGGTGAATACGTACTGGGCTCTCTTTACGCCGACACTCTCAAGCGTTTGGGGAATATTTCTGCTGCGGCAATTCTTCCTGACTATTCCGAGGGACCTTGAGGATGCCGCTCGAATTGACGGCGCATCGGAAATGACGATCTTCCTCAGAGTGATCCTCCCGTTGTCAAAGCCGGCTCTTGCTACCCTGGGAATTTTCGCGTTCATGGGGAGTTGGAAAGATTTCTTGTGGCCCTTGATTGTTACGAACCGCGTCGACATGCGGACCGTCGAAGTTGGTATAGCAAATTTCAGCAACCTCTACACGACCGACTGGCCTCATCAGATGGCCGCGGCCGTTGTCGTGATGCTCCCTGTCGTCATCGTGTTCATCGCCGCACAGAAGTACTTCGTCAAAGGAATCACGATGACCGGGCTGAAGGGCTGAAGACTTGATGCCTCTTTCAGATTGGACAAAATCATGAAAACAACCGATGTGCTCCGATTCCTCGAGCGAAACGACAAGTGGTACCTGGGAGGCGGAAATCGCCTGCTCTGGGCCCCAACATTTCCGCTCTATCTCGATTCTCCTGGCTTCTGGGATGAAGCGCACTACTACAACTATGAAGTCAAACCTCTGTTTACCTGGACAATTCTCGATGACAATGGCTCTGAGTGCAAGCTCAGGTTGAAAGGCCGTGTCTGGAACCCGGCGTGCCTGACACAACTGTACGACCTTTCGTCTGATGATAACAGCTTGAAGATCCAGGTCGAGGAAACAAAATCGCTCCTCTCAAGCGACGTTGCAGTCTCCATGGTCAGCATAAGCAACAACTCCCGGAAGAGAATCCGGCTGCATCTCGTCGCCTGGACCGCACAGGAACACGCGCCTTCCAAGTCATCCGCCTGGTTGGCTGATGTTGGACGTGTGAAGGGAATGTTCTCTTTCAAGAAATTTGTACGACCGTCCGTGACACCTCACGTGGAGATCGCATGCGCGTTTGCGATGCGAGCCAAGACCCAGACTTATTCGGTGAACCTGAGCGAACGGACATCCCTTCAGCCCCGGTGGTCTATCACCCCCTGGTTTGAGACGTTTGTCAATGGTCGACTTCCCAACACATCCAAACTGAGCGAGACCACAAACGAGGGATTGGTTTACATTGCACTCCACACGCGAATCTTGCTGGGTGCCGGTAAAGAAATCCAAATCCCGATTGCCTTCGGAGCTTCACCATCGAGCGACGAGACTCTCCATAATATCCAGGCGGTTCTCTGTCAGTCCGATCCGATTGAATTGAGCCGGATTAATTGGAATGATCATTTTGAATCCGTTCCCTCCTTCGAATGCTCCGATCAGTTCCTGGCGCGATACTATTGGTATCGGTGGTACGGGTTGAAGCTTAACACGCAGTATGGCAACGAGGGTAATTACAAGAGACCATTTGTTTCAGAGGGTATCGGATACTTTCGCGCTCCCATATCCTACAGCGCCCAATGTCACATGCTGGAAAACCGATGGATGCATGAAGCCGAGCTTGCCCAGGGAAGCCTCCTCACATTCATCGACAATCAGCGGGAGGATGGTGGATTTCGTGGCTACATCGACATGAATTACTATCGCCAGGAGATGTTCTATCACGCAAACTGGGGAAACGCTCTGCTGCAATTGCACTGCATTCATCCTTCTCTCGAGTATCTTCAGAATGTCTATGAAGGTTTGAAGAAATACGTAAGCTACTTTGACAAGGAACGGGATGAAGAAGTGAGCGGTCTCTATGATATCGACAATCATTACGAGACTGGCCAGGAGTACATGCACCGATATACGGCTGTCAATGCAAAAGCCGATCAGGAACATTGGGGGGAGGTTTTCAGACTGAAAGGGGTCGATGTAACGGTCTACTTATATGAGCTCAAGCGAGCCATGTCGGCCGTCGCAGAGAAGCTCGGTAAATCCGACGAGTCCGACCTTTGGCGGATTGAGGCTGACAAAATCAGAAGCGCCGTCCGGGAGAAAATGTGGGATCCGAACGAAGAGATGTTTTTTGATGTCGACCCGTCCACCGGGCAGCGCACAATGGTGAAGGCGGCGACATGTTTTTATCCCTATTTCACGGATATTGCTGATCAAAGCCATCTTCGCGGTCTGAGACGACATCTTTTCAGCAAGAAAGAGTTCTGGACACCTTATCCCATTCCATCATCGAGTGCCGATGACGAATTCTTTTCCTCTTCCCCGAGCTGGAAAGGGACGCGCATGAATTGTCCGTGGAACGGTCGCGTCTGGCCGATGACGAACAGCCATATCGCTGAAGCCCTTGCCTCCGCAGCAATCTCATTTTCCGATGCCGACTTGCGCAAGAAAACCGCAGAGTTCATAGGAAAGTTTGTGAGAATGATGTTCTTTGAAGGAAATCCGAATCGCCCGAACTGCTTTGAGCACTATAACCCGGTTTCAGGCAAGCCCAGCGTGTATCGTGGAATCGATGACTATCAGCATTCCTGGGTCAATGACCTGATCCTGAAATATGTCTGTGGTATTCGCCCTGAGGAATTCTCCGTCGTCATCGATCCCTTCCCTTTCGATATTGACTCTGTCAATGTCGACAATGTCTTGATTCGGGGAAGACGCATTCGCGTGCGAATCCAGGGGAAGCGTTTTACGGTGTGGCTGGACGGAGAACACCATGCCGAAAGTGTTCTTGGGACACGAATTCAGTTACAAATCTAGACCACGGAACCACCTTAACGATCAATTCATTTCTGATTATCGACCTCTTGTATGGCAGAACTGCGGCGTGAGCTGTCCCTGTTTGACATGACGATGATCGCCATTGGGTCGTCAATTGGTTCCGGAATATTTCTCACGCCTGCCCTCATTGCAAAAGCTCTTCCCTCTCCAATCTGGATCTTGGGAATCTGGATTCTCGGGGGCATCACTACGATGTGTGGGGCTTTGACGTACGCAGAACTTGGCGGAATGATGCCTCGAGCCGGCGGTGTATATGTCTTTCTGTCTGAAGCCTATGGTGGCCTCGTCGGATTCCTCTATGGATGGGCGTACTTCCTGGTGGTAAACACCGGGGCGCTTGCCGCACTTGCTCTTGCGTTCTCCACCTACCTCGGA
>Ga0187878_1001269_pt1 | contig 25278 bp, 17 predicted proteins | sample June2016WEW_17_1_FD_132979 | JGI IMG/M metagenome (GOLD analysis project Ga0187878, IMG submission 132979) | Peatland microbial communities from SPRUCE experiment site at the Marcell Experimental Forest, Minnesota, USA - June2016WEW_17_150 | ecosystem: Environmental > Terrestrial > Soil >...
CAGGGATCATAATTTCGTATCGCCTGCTCGCACTGCCACGTCAGTTTGTCCTGCGCCAGGTTAAGCCGTGACGGAACAAACTCACGGAGATCAAGCTCCATGGTTTTTTGGTTCTGCGAAGTTGGCGGGATGATCTTCGCATCCATGATCAATCCCTTCTCGTTCAACCGATACCTATGGTAGAGAATACCTCTCGGCGCCTCTGTGATTCCGTAGCCGGTGCCAGCCCTCGGTTGAACCTCGATAGACGGCTTCTCGGGCATTTCATATTCGCCGATGATCCGCAGCGCCTCTTCGCAAGCGAAGACCGTCTCGACGCTCCGCACGATGATACTCTTGAATGGGTTATTCAGCGGAAGCTTGAGCCCGACCGCGGTCGCGGCCTCCTTTGCCATAGGGGTAAGCTTGTCATAATTCAGATTGAATCGCGCCAATGGACCGACATGATACGCACCCCTCCCTTTCATCACGGAATGGAGCGCATTCGAATACCACACATGTTCTTCGGCGAAGTTGTTCTCATATTCCGCTATCGGTATGTTGAGTCCCTTGCTCGAAACCAGTCTCCCCTCATTGAACGGATATTCATTCTCGTGGCGCAGTGATACGAATTCATAATCGCGCTCGAACTCGGGAAATGGAAATGTCGACACCAACTGAACGGTTTCAACAGCAGCGTCCCTTGCCCACTTAAGCTTTTCTGCGAGGGCATTGAGTTCCTGCTTGGTCGGCAGCCGGTAGAATCCTCCCACTTTGAGATTGATGGGGTGAATCTCCCTGCCTCCCAGCAACGTCACCAATTCATTACCGGTTTTCTTGAGTTTCAGTGCCTTCTTGACGGCATCCCCATGATCCTTCGCCATTTGCAGCACATCCTGGTAGCCCAGAAAATCCGGTGCGTGCAGCATATAGATATGCAGAGCGTGACTCTCAATCCATTCTCCGCAATAAATCAATCGACGGAGCGCTCTCAACTGGCCGGTAATGGAGACGCCGCACGCCGATTCCATAGCGTGGATGGAACTCATTTGATATGCAATGGGGCAGATACCGCAGATGCGCGCCGTGATGTCAGGGGCTTCCGTGAACTGCCTCCCGCGGAGGAATGCCTCAAAAAAACGGGGCGGCTCAAAGATATCGAACCGGACTTCGGTGACGATCTTGTCCTGGATCTTGATATGTATGCCCCCCTCTCCTTCTACGCGGGCAAGATAGTCGACCTTGATGGATCTACTTTTCATGAGCTTCACTCTCTTTCCGGAACGATTCGGCATAGGCGTTGTAACTCCGGAACAAGTGGAGAAGATCGAGGTTCTTCATACCGAGCTTTCTCCAGTACTCAGCCAGCGATGAGGTATTCGGTGTTTCTTTGGGACCGAAGCAGCCGAAGCATCCCCGGTTATACGACGGACACAGGGCATTGCAGCCGGCTTGTGTGACAGGTCCCAGACACGGGGGACCGTTTGTGACGAGAGCGCACACCGTCCCTCGGCGCTTGCATTCAAGGCAAACGCTGTAGGTCGGCGTCGCCGGTTTGCGGTTGTTCAGGAAGGCGCTGAGCACTTCCACAAGTTGAACCTTGCTGATCGGGCAGCCGCGCAGCTCGAAATCGACGAATACGTGGTCGGAGATCGGCGTCGATTTGTTCAGGGTCTCGATATATGACGGTGTCGCATACACGATTGAAGTGAACTCACGGACGTCCTTGAAGTTGCGAAGCGCCTGAATGCCGCCGGCCGTTGCGCACGCTCCGATGGTGACAAGAACTTTCGACGAGCGTCGCACCTGATGAATGCGTTCAGCATCGTGAGGTGTGGTGATCGAACCTTCGACAAGTGAAAGGTCGTACGGCCCTTTCACAACCTGGCGAGAGGCCTCCGGGAAATTAGCTATCTCGATATTCTCAGCAACCGCCAACAGGTCATCTTCACAATCCAGCAGACTCAGCTGGCAGCCGTCGCACGAAGAGAATTTCCATATTGCGAGTTTCGGTTTACGTTCTTTCTTCATGACTTCTCAGTACGATCGATGTTCAGGAAATTGCATATCAACCTTGCATAACAGTGCTGCCTACAACACTCACGACCCCATCATATTTCCCATTTCACAAGGAGATCTTTGATCTGGTCATAGCGAAACACCGGACCGTCCTTGCAGGTGAACAGGGGTCCGAACTGGCAATGCCCGCAGAGGCCGATGCCACATTTCATGTTACGTTCCATCGAGAGGTAGATCGCCTCAGGTTTCATACCGCGCTTTACTAATTCCAGTGCTGTAAACCGCATCATAACCTCCGGGCCGACGATCATGCCGACCGTATTCGTGGGATCGAATCCAGCCTTCGTAATCAAGGTCGTGACAACGCCCACGTTTCCTCTCCACCCGGAAGTCGCACGGTCGACGGCGACGAACACCTCCAGATCAAATCGTGCCCTCCAGTTCTCCAGTTCCTCCTTGAAGAGGATATCATCCGGCGTGCGTGTGCCGTACAAGAGCACAACCTTGCCGTAGGCTTCCCGGTGAGCCAGGATGTGGTACAATGCCGGTCGCAAGGGAGGAAGCCCGATACCGCCGGCGACGACCACGACATCCCTTGTGCGCGCCTGCTCAACAGGCCAAGATGTGCCGAAAGGTCCGCGAATGCCCACCATGTCTCCCCGCCGCAATTTCGCCATTGCCTTCGTAACATTTCCAACTGCCCGGGTCGTGTGAACAAGAGTAGAGCTTGACGGATCGCCACAGATGGAGATCGGTACTTCGCCCACCCCATAGACATAGATCATGTTGAACTGGCCGGGGGCGAAAGAAAAGTGAGAACGGCCATCTTTCGGGCCAAGCTCCAGAGTGAATGTATCGTCGGTGTCTTTCCGTACCCTCTTGATGACGTAGGGACGGGGCATCATCGGGCTCGAACAAACAGTTGCAGCTTCAGGATGAGATTCAAGAACGGACGCCATAGAGATCCAGTAGTTGTAGTCGTGTTGATTCTAATCGGTTGCTCATGATATGGGAAAAGCGTTTCAGCAATTCATAGCCGAGGTTGTGGTCATCTTCGCACTTCCGGCGCAGGCATTTTCCATCGAGGGCAATGGCGCGGGTCAGATCCAACGCTTTCGCGTCAAAATGCCAGCTGTACGGAGGGATCAACCAGGACCACCCGAGGATGTCACCCTCGCCGAGGGTTTCGATCGTGATATGACCCCGTTCAGGAGAGAACAGTTGAAGCGCAACCCGACCTTCTCGTACGAGATAGAACTGATTCGCCTCCGTCCCCTCCCGGAAAATGAACTGGTCCTGTTCAAATCGAACATTGGAAGAACAACCTGTTACCAACTGAAGGTACTCACCGCCGAGATCCTTGAAGAACGGGTGCTGGACGAGAATGCGTTCGAGCGTTTCCATGGTTCACTCCTTGTTTGATCTTGTACCTCGGTTCATGAGATAAGTCTCGCGGATTACACGGAATTCTTCTGTAATATCGATACCTACAGGACACCAAGTTATGCACCGTCCGCATCCGACACAACCAATGGTACCAAACTGATCTACCCATGATGCGAGTTTGTGCGTGATCCAATGGCGATAGCGCGCACGCGATGATGGACGCACGCTTCCGCCGTGGATGTAGGAGAAATCAAGTGTGAAACAGGAATCCCATTTCCGTATGCGATCTGCGGTTGTCCCGGCCAGATCCGTGCTGTCTTCGACTGTAGCGCAGAAGCACGTCGGACACACCATCGTGCAATTGGCGCATGAAAGGCATCGGGCTGCGACGGTGTCCCACCTCGGGTGTTCGGTGTTCTGATAGAGAATGTCACGCGTATTGTCCGGCTCGAGTGATCGGCCAGTTGACTGCGCAGCCGCGCGAATAAGGTGTTCCGCCTTTTCGACCTCGGAATCTTCAGCCGGGCGTCGTGTGACGCTTTCGATGAGTTTCTCTCCCCGCTCAGTACCAACTTCGACAATAAGAAAGTGTTCACCGTCCACCACTTCACTGAGGGCCAGATCGAACCCTACACGGGCACGCGGTCCCGTACGAACGGAGGAGCAAAAACAGGTACCCCCGGCATGAATGCAGTTGACTGCGATGATGAACGCCTTGTTGCGAGCGCGCAAGTAGGCCGGATCCTGATACGCTCCGCCGCCAAAGACCTTATCCTGGATCTGGATTGCGCTCAAGTCGCAAGCCCGCACACCGAGCAGAGCGTACTGTTCCTCCTTCTCCGGAACAGGGATCTCTTCGGATATGAAACCTTCACCATTCTTGTGCGACGTAACGAGTTTCAGGACAGGGGGAAAGAAATATCGCTTCCATGAATGCGGACCGACTGAGCACGCGAAAAACGAGCCATCTGTCCGCTCCTTAAGGCGATATTGGGCAGGCGCTTGCTCATCGATCAAACCGATGGGCAGTTCCTTGGTAGAAGTGATTTCGTCGAGTACGATTGCCCCGCCGCGAGGCGTGGGGCCTATAACTGTGTAGTTTTGTTGTCGAAGTGATTGTATGAGTTCATTCAGAGCATCGGGTTCGATTCGATACATCCGTGGTGTCGACATTGGATTCTGCCAGTTGTTCAATATGTAGTACTAGGGTGACATCCTTCGCCTGCAGTCCTCAGCTCACACACTCATATCTTCTGGAATTTATCCTTTTTCGTCTTGCAGACGGGGCATTCTTCAAGCTTGTCCGAGCCTACGATGTAGCCGCACTCTGGACACATCAGGTACGGCAGGCGTGCAAAATTCGTTCCCTGCTCTATCGCTTTCTTCAACAGTCTTCCATGACGTGCATCCGATTCGAGAGCCCTTCTAAACCACTCCGCAGCTTCCGCAAAGTGCTCTTGCTGGGCTGTTGCGGTATCAGCTACATAGAGGTTTTGCTCAAGGTTTTCATTGCTCAAAGACATTTTCAAATATTGCTTGGCTTTCCCGGGAGGAATCGAATCAATCGCCGGTGCAACGGGTTCGACCCCTTTGCTCCTGAGCAGCCTTGCCTCAGCCTCAGCATGGACTTTTTCCGAGCGAGAGAGGGCGCGAAAGAGGACAGCGATATCACCCAAGTTCTCTTTCATCGCCTGCTTCGCGAACCGATCATACCAGAGAGAACGTTTCAACTCAGCTCCGTACGCCCTCTGCAGGTTGTCTAAAGTGACAAGTTTCTGGGTGGTTTGTGACGCTGCTGCCTGCTTTCCTTCTTCCTTTTTCTGACAAGCTGAGAGCCAAAACATGATTGGGACAGCCAAAACAACGAAAAAAGCTAGATGAAGAAATCGTGCGGGAGTTTTCATGATGTACCCCTCCAAGATGAGTGAGGATATTCTGTACCGCTCGATCAGTTATTCTGACAAAGAGGCTGCAATATTCATTCCACTACGGCATAGGAAGAATCGACAAGAAGTGAAGGAGTTAAGAACGAAATGGGAGGTTCACCATTCAGATTTGCGAAGGATCAACGATGGTTTTCGCAAACCGTACAATAATTGAACAGCGAACTTCCCATTCCCATTTCTAACGATTGAGAACGACTCGATCTACCAGACTCTCCATTTTGCTTCGGCCACTACTTTGCCTCAATACCTTGCATCGAGGCTTTGGCGCGACCCAGCAACTCGGCCCCCCTCTGTCCCGGCTTGCTTTGCCGCTGAGACTCGAACACCGCCATCGCTGTGATGTTGACGATGTCGGAGACATCTGAGCCGGGAATCAGAAGGTATACCGGTTTCCGCATGCCAACGAGCATCGGTCCGATTGCCACAGCGCCACCGAGGTGTGCAAGGAGTTTGTAGGCTATGTTAGCCGAGGTGAGGTCAGGGCAAATCAACAAATTTGCACCCTCTTTGAGTGCTGTAAACGGATAAACCTCGGAGATGATTTCTGGTGATACGGCCGTGTCGGCCTGCATCTCGCCATCGACGACAAGTGTGGGGGCACGACGCTTTACAATTTCCGTCGCGATCCGAACCTTGTCTGCCAGCGGGTGCTTCGTGCCACCGAAGTTGCTGAACGAAAGCATAGCAACCCGCGGTTCCATGTCCATCTGCTGCACCTTCTCTGCAGCAAGGAGAGCGATCTCCGCCAAATCCTCGGCGTTCGGCTCGATGTTCACCGTTGCATCGGCGATGAAGATCGTCCGGTTCTTAAAGACCATCATGTAGAGGCCGGCGATAATCCTCGCTCCATCTTTCCTTCCGATGATCTGCAGCGCGGGACGGACCGTGTCAGGATAGTGCTGCGTCAGGCCGGAGATAAGTCCATCGGCATCATCCATCTCAACCATCATCATGCCAAAGACGTTGTGCGTCTTCATCTGGTGCTCGGCATCGACACGGGTCAGGCCCTTTCTCTGACGACTGGCATAAAATGAGGTAACGTATTCGTCAAACCGCGGCGACTTTCCTGGATTGATGATCTCCGCCCCCGTGAGGTCGAGTCCGAGATCCGCGATACGCTGCTTGATCAACGTTCGGCTTCCGAGGAGGATTGGTTTTGCGACCCCTTCATCCAGAATTTGTTGTGCTGCGCGCAGGATCTTTTCTTCCTCACCTTCGGGGAATACGATTCGTTTGGGCTCGGTCTGCGCTTTGTGGATGAAGAAGCGCATGATCTCACGTGACTTGCCCAGCCGGGCTTCGAGCGAATCACGATACTGCTCGAAATCCTTGATCGGCATCCTGGCAACTCCACTCTCCATTGCAGCTTTGGCGACTGCAGTTGCTTCCCAGATGAGGACACGCGGATCAAACGGTTTGGGAATGATATAATCCCTCCCGAATTCAAATCTCTTTCCTCCGTATGCACGGATGACCGAATCGGGTACTTCCTGCTTAGCCAGCTTCGCTAACGCGTGGGAGGCGGCAATCTTCATTTCGTCATTGATCATTTTTGCCCGCACATCGAGCGCTCCGCGGAAAATGAACGGGAAGCCAAGAACATTGTTGACCTGGTTCGGATAGTCTGACCTACCGGTCGCCATGATGATATCACTTCGTGCTGAAGTCGCATCCTCATAGGTGATCTCCGGATCCGGATTGGCCATCGCAAAGACAACGGGATTGTCCGCCATCGACCGAACCATTTCCTTTGAGACGATTCCTTTCCCAGAGACACCGCAGAAGACATCTGCCCCCTTCATAGCCTCGGCGAGCGTACGGGCTTCCGTGTCCACAGCGAAGTAAGCTTTGTAGGGATTCATTCCTTCCTTGCGGCCCTTATAGCACACTCCCTTGGTGTCGACCAGCATAATGTTCTCATGGCGAACGCCGAGCTTTTCATACAGCTTAGCACATGCGATGCCCGCTGCACCGGCGCCGCTGAACACAACTCTCACTTTGTCTATTTTCTTCCCGACAACTTCCAGAGCATTCACCAGAGCCGCACCGCTGATGATCGCCGTACCGTGCTGATCGTCATGGAAGACCGGGATATTCATGGTCTTCTTCAGCTCTTCCTCGATGTAGAAGCACTCCGGAGCTTTGATATCTTCAAGGTTGATGCCGCCAAACGTCGGCTCGAGCATCTGAACTGTTTTAATAATGTCATCGGAATTGTGCGAATTGAGCTCGATGTCGAACACATCAATATCCCCGAACCTTTTGAACAAAACCCCCTTCCCTTCCATCACAGGCTTGCCGGCCAGTGCGCCGATATCACCAAGGCCCAGGACGGCGGTGCCGTTCGAGACCACGGCAACCAGGTTTCCCTTTGCTGTATACAGGTACGCATCATCAGGATTGTCATGGATGTCGAGGCAAGGCTCGGCAACTCCGGGAGTGTAGGCAAGCGAGAGATCGCGTTGAGTCTGGCAGGGTTTCGAGGATATGACTTCGATCTTTCCTCTTCGACCGTGTGAATGATAGTCGAGAGCTTCTTGTTTCCTGATCATTGGGGGGCTCCTTTCGAACGCTTGGGCGATTTCACCTTCGATGAGGCTTTTTGACAGCTGGGACAGAGTTCAGTAAGAGGATTTTTTTCGAGGGATTTTTTGGGAATGGGACCTCCGCAGCGAATGCACACGACAGATTTTCCCTTTCCCACTTTACGAATCAGGTTGAGTTCCGTGCCTTCAAGCAACGTACTGGCACATCTCTTGTCGGGATTGGTATTGCACTGCCTGACTGGCAGGCGGCATGTGGAGCAAACATATGTCTCTCCCTCAGCGAACGACAGCGCGGGCGGAGTGAACGACAACTCCGTCAGCGCTGCTTTCAATTTCCTGAGTGTCGAGGGATCGGATTGCCTCTTGGACTTTCTCGCCACAGACACCCTCATTTGTATAGAACAACGTGGGGATGCACCGGTCTTACTTGTACCGGTTCAACGCCTTCATGTAGTTGGCCCGCTCAAACGCGGCCGGGTCAGCAACAGATGCCTGGCTCATGCTCCCCTTCATCTGCTCGATGGAAAGGTATTCATGCTCCACCATCCATTTGTTGAGATCCTCAAGCACCGTGGTCAGGTGTTTGGGCCCGTTCTTGAGCAAAGCCGAGCACATCATCGCAACATCCGCTCCGGCCATGATCATCTTTATCACATCTTCCGCAGTGTGGATGCCGCTGGTCCCGGCAAGGCTGGTTTTCACCATCCCATGCAGGATTGCGACCCATCGCAACGGCAAGCGAATCGCGTCCGAGGTGCTCAGCACGACGTTCGGAATCACCTCCAAAGCGTCAAGATCGAAGTCGGGCTGGTAGAAGCGATTAAAGAGCACGAGTCCATTTGCGCCGGCTCGATCCAGCCGGGCTGCAACGTTTGCGAGCGAGCTGAAGTACGGGCTCAGCTTCACGGCAACCGGGATCCGCACTGCGCGCTTCACAGCGTGCAGCACGTTGATGTAGCGCTCTTCCACTTCCTGGCTCGTCAACGCCGGGTCGGTGGGAATATAGTAGATATTCAATTCGATTGCATCCGCACCCGCCTGCTCAAGTTTCTTGGCGTAGTCGATCCACCCACCGGTGGAGATGCCATTCAGGCTGCCAATGACGGGAATACCGAGCGAACCTTTTGCCGTGTGAAGCAACTCAACATACTGCTCCGGGCCCATGTTGTATTCCTCGGGCCTGGGGAAGTAATCCAGAGCCTCTGCGTGAGCGCGTGAGCCATAGGCAAGATAATGTTCCAGTTCAGCAGCTTCGTGCTCGATCTGCTCTTCAAACAACGAATACATCACGATCGCCGCCGCACCTGCATCCTCCAGGCGTTTCATGCCATCGAGACTGCGGGAAATCGGACTTGCCGACGGGACCAGAGGATTTTTGAGCTTCAGGCCGAGATACGTGGTTTTCAGATCCATAAGACCATGTCCTTCATTCAATTTCTAAGTGGAGTGGTTCAGTTCTCAAGTCGTGAGGTGAGCTGCACCCGTTATGCTTTGGGTGCAGGTTCATGTTTTGCCTTATCTCCATCGCCGCCGGCGAGTTGTTCATACATCGCCCATCGGCTCTTGACATCATTGGCCGCCAGGATCATCAGTTCCTTTGCACGCTCGGGATAGATCTTTTCCAGCATGTTGAACCGGGTCTCGAGAGATGTGAAGTCGGTCAACGGCCCCTTCGGCGCTTTCGAATCCAGCTTCATCGGATTCTTGCCTTCCTTTGCCCACATCGGATTGTAGCGGAAGAGTGGGAAGTAACCGGTATCAACGGCGACCTTCTGGTTGTTCATCCCTCTCGCCATGTCGATGCCATGCGCAATGCAATGGCTGTAGGCGATGATGATTGACGGTCCGTCGTACGCCTCGGCCTCGAGGAACGCCTTGACGGTCTGCGCATCGTTCGCACCCATCGCAACCTTCGCCACATACACGTTTCCGTACGTCAACGCCATCAGCGCGAGATCCTTCTTCTGCGTCGGCTTGCCGGCAGCGGCAAACTTCGCAATCGCGGACCGGAACGTCGACTTCGACATCTGGCCGCCGGTGTTGGAGTAGACTTCTGTGTCGAGCACCAGGATGTTGACATTGCGTCCCGACGCCAGAACGTGATCCAATCCTCCATAACCGATATCGTACGCCCAACCGTCGCCACCCATGATCCACACGCTCCGCTTCACGAGATTGTCTGCAATGTGGAGTAAGTTCTTTGCTTCGGGTGTCTTGCTGACTTGCAGCTTTTGCTTCAGTATCTTGACCCGCTCACGTTGCTCGTGTATGCCAGCTTCATCGGATTGATTGGCGCTCAATAATCCGTTTGCCAGATCGGTTCCGATTTCACTGGCAAGCTTTGCTACCAGCTCCCTCGCCATCTCTGTCAGCTTGTCAATCGTCAGACGCATCCCGAGTCCGAACTCGGCATTGTCTTCGAACAGGGAGTTCGACCATGCCGGACCGCGCCCTTCTTTGTTCATAGCCCAGGGTGTTGTCGGCAGGTTCCCACCATAGATCGAGGAACATCCGGTTGCATTTGCGACGACCGTGCGATCCCCGAACAACTGGCTGACCAGTTTCACGTAGGGGGTCTCGCCGCAACCGGAGCAAGCGCCTGAATATTCAAACAGGGGTTGCAGGAGCTGTGAACCCTTCACGGTGTCGGTCTTCACTGTACGACGATCGACTTCCGGAAGACTCAGGAAGTACTCGTAGTTGATCCGCTCCTGTTCACGAATCGGAGGCTGCGACTTCATGTTGATCGCTTTTACCTTCACTTGCGACTTGCTCTTCGCGGGGCACACTTCAACGCACAACGAGCAGCCCGTGCAATCCTCGGGAGCAATCTGGAGGGAGTATTTCATTCCCTTGTATTCCGAGCTCTTGAACTCCATCGACTTGAATGTCGGTGGGGCGTTCTTCAGCTCCGCGGGATCGTACACCTTCACGCGAATCGTAGCGTGCGGGCACACCATGACGCACTTGTTGCACTGAATGCAAATCTCTGATTCCCACACCGGGATCTCGAGGGCGATATTTCTCTTTTCCCACTGGGCAGTCCCGACCGGAAACGTTCCGTCCTGCGGCATCTGGCCTACGGAGAGGTCATCCCCCTTGCCGGCGATGATCATGGCGGTAACATTCTTCACAAAATCAGGCGCCGCCGCTGAAACGACTGGTGGCATCTCAAGTTTGCTCGTTACCTTGTCTGGCACCTTTACTTCGCCGAGGTTTGCAAGGGTTGCATCGACTGCAGCGAAGTTTTTCTGAACGACAGACTCGCCCTTCTTACCGTACGTTTTCTTAATGGAGTTCTTGATGGCGGAAATCGCCTGATCCTTCGGCAACACACCGGAGATCGCAAAGAAACAGGTCTGCATGATTGTGTTGACACGCCCACCCATTCCGGTTTGGCTGGCCACCTTGTAGCCGTCGATTACGTAAAACCTCAGCTGCTTCTTGATGATTCCTTCCTGTATGTGGCGCGGCAACTTGTCCCATACCTCGTCCGGCCCGTAAATGCTGTTGAGGAGGAACGTCCCTCCCTTGACAACATTTTGAAGGACATCGAACTTCTCAAGGAAGAACCACTGATGGCATGCGACAAAATTCGCCTCGGTGATCAAATAGCAGGAGTGTATTGGACGGGGTCCGAACCTGAGGTGAGAGATTGTCGTCGAACCGGATTTCTTCGAGTCATACACGAAGTAACCCTGCGCGAAGTTCTCTGTGTCTTCTCCGATGATTTTGATCGAATTCTTGTTGGCGCCGACCGTTCCGTCCGCTCCGAGTCCAAAGAAGAGCGCCCGCACGACGTCCTCGGGCTCGATCCCGAACGTCGCGTCGTAAGCCAGACTGGTATTTGTGACATCGTCGTTGATTCCGATCGTGAAGTGATTCTTCGGCCGATCCTTTTTCATTTCATCAAAGACCGCCTTCGCCATCGTCGGCGTGAATTCCTTGGAGGAGAGCCCAAATCGTCCGCCAGTGACCTTCGGGAAAGTCTTGAAGGGGGCCTTGCCCGCCGCCAAAGTCTCGCTCAATGACGTGATCACGTCCATATAGAGCGGCTCTCCGGGAGCGCCCGGCTCTTTCGTCCTGTCGAGCACGCTGATCTGCTTCACAGTAGCCGGCAGTGCGTTCACGAAATATTCGGGTGCGAACGGCCTGAAGAGATGAACTTTTAAGAGTCCAACTTTCTCTCCCTTACTCAGCAGATAGTCGACTGTCTCGTGCGCCGTTTCTGCGCCAGAGCCCATCATCACAACAACCCGATCCGCATCCGGAGCTCCGTGGTATTGATACAATTTGTACTGACGTCCGACGATCTTCGCGAACTTATCCATCGCCTTCTGGACGATGTCCGGAGCGGCGATGTAGTATGGATTGCACGCTTCGCGGGCCTGGAAGAACACATCGGGATTCTGAGCCGTACCGCGCAGCACCGGCCTCTCCGGATTCAAAGCGCGCTCACGGTGTTTGAACACGAGTTCGTCATCGATCATTTGACGGATATCATCATCCGCGAGCTGTTCGATCTTCATCACTTCCGCGGAAGAGCGGAATCCGTCGAAGAAGTGAACAAACGGGACGCGGGCTTCGAGCGACGCGGCCTGCGCGATCAGGGCAAAGTCGTGGATTTCCTGCACGGAGTTCGATGCAAGCATTCCCCACCCTGTCGTCCGGACTGCCATCACGTCACCATGATCACCGAAGATCGAAAGTGCGTGGGTGGCGACGGTCCTCGCTGAGACGTGGAACACGGTAGAGGTGAGCTCGCCCGCGATCTTGAACATATTGGGGATCATCAGGAGAAGGCCTTGCGATGCCGTAAAGGTCGTCGAGAGAGCACCCGCCTGCAGTGCTCCGTGAACGGCGCCCGCTGCTCCGCCTTCACTTTGCATCTCTACAACCAAGGGGATTGTCCCCCAGATGTTTTTCTTACCTTGAGCAGACCATTCGTCTGCCCATTCACCCATCGTTGAGGAGGGAGTGATAGGATAGATGGCAACCACTTCGCTGCACTTGTGAGCCGAATATGCTGCGGCTTCGTTGCCGTCAATAGTTACCATCTTACGCTTAGTAGTCGAATGAACATCTTGAGCTGACATCGTTACTCTTGCCTTTCTTCTTGGGGATGAATAATGAATCGGTGCAACTGTCGCAAGAAGTATTCCAGCCAAAAAAGCATCCTGAACTTCGAAAAACCGGTTAAATTGGCCGATTTATCGACTAGTGTTCTCACTTTCGAGAAGGCACTCAGGCTTTTTGGCAGAATGAATAAATGAAAAACCAGTAGTCGGAATTGACAATCCCCGTGATCAGTAACGATTGGTTGATCTTACATGGACACTTCCAATTCTCACTCCCGACCAACGAAAGGCGTATTGCATCGCCGAGCAGCGAAACGAAATCCAGATTCGAGTGTGGTGATGTCGCAGCGCTCCACCATCATAGTCTGGAGGGCGCAATGCGCACTATCGTGCGTGAATTCAGGCATCAAATGGCCGAAAGAGAGCCTGAGATTGCGGTGGAAGATGAGGCATTTTTTTCGTTTCTTCGCTGTGCAAAATCCTCTCGCATTCTACAAGAAGGGAATACAAATGCCGGATACGCTTAGCGTCATCGATAATCGGACTGGAAAGAAGTATGATATCGCAATTGAGAATGATACAATTAAGGCGACCGACCTGAGGCAAATAAGGGTCAAAGATGATGATTTTGGCATGATGAGCTACGATCCGGCCTTCATGAACACTGCCTCGGTGAAGAGCAAGATTACGTTTATCGATGGCGACAGAGGAATTCTTGAATACCGGGGATATCCGATCGAGCAGCTCGCCGAGAAATCCACCTCATTCCTGGAAGTGGCGTATCTGCTTATCCACGGCGATTTGCCAAACGAGAAGCAGCTCGAGGATTGGCGGACGAGCATCAAGATGCACACGTTTGTGCATGAGAACATCAAGAAGTTGATGGAAGGATTCCGATACGACGCTCATCCCATGGGAATGTATATCAGCATGATCTCGGCGCTCTCCACCTTCTATCCGGAAGCGAAGGACATCATGGACGCCGACGCCCGCCGGAAGCAAATCTTCCGCCTCATCGGAAAAGTGCCGACAATTGCCGCGTTCGCGTACCGTCACACGAAAGGGATGCCGTACGTTTACCCAAGCAATGATCTGACGTACGCCGGGAATTTTCTGAACATGATGTTCAAAATCGGTGAATCGAAGTACGTCATCCACCCGACGTTGGAGCATGCATTGACCGTGCTCTATATCCTCCACGCTGACCATGAACAAAACTGCAGCACGAATACGATGCGCGGTATTGGCAGCTCACACATCGACCCATATTCGTCCGTCGCGGGGGCCGCTGCTGCATTGTGGGGACCGTTGCACGGCGGCGCGAACGAAGCTGTGCTGCACATGCTGGACGAGATTGGCTCGATGGACAAAATCCCGTCGGTCGTAAAGGACGTAAAGGATGGGAAAAGGAAATTGATGGGATTCGGCCATCGAGTCTACAAGAACTACGACCCTCGCGCCCAGGTCATCAAGAAACTTGCTTACGACGTCTTCGAGGTGACCGGCAAGAACAAGAAGCTCGACCTCGCACTTGAACTGGAGCGGATCGCTCTGGAGGATGAATACTTCGTGAAGCGCAAGCTCTATCCGAACGTCGATTTTTATTCCGGGCTCATTTACGAGGCAATGGGTTTCCCGATGGACTTCTTCCCTGTCCTGTTCGCCATCCCCCGTACTGCCGGCTGGCTGGCACACTGGCAGGAGCACATTCTGGACCCCGAGCAGAAAATCGCGAGACCGCGCCAAGTGTACCTCGGACACCGCGGCCGGACGTGGATACCGATCGACAAGAGGTGAAAAGGAGTGACCGCAGGAGTGCCCGTCACCACGCTGGTTTCAAAATCGCGAGGTGACGGTCACATTCACGGGCCAGTTAAGTGACCGGCTCTCCTCGAAGAACTCAGGAACGTGACGGTCACTCAGCAGTTGTTGAAAGTATGGCGCTCATGAAAAAACCTTTCATTCTTATTCTTTCGACTTCCGGCGGAGCCGGACACATTCGCGCCGCGGACGCGCTGCTCGAGGCGGCGCGATGCAGCGGGCTTCCCCTGAGAGCCGAAAACCATAACTGTCTCGACTTCACCTCGAAAGCATTCAAGTGGCTCTACAGCCAGTCATATCTTTCGATGGTGAATTATATCCCCGAGTTTTGGGGCCACATGTATGCCCAGTCTGAGCGGAAGCCGTACGAGAAGAAGGGGCTCCTCGCGCTCTTTGATCATTTCAACTACCAGCACTACATACAATCCCTCATCAAGCTCAATCCCGACGCAATTCTCTGTACTCATTTTCTCCCGTTTATTTCAATCTCTGAACGAGCGCGCCGATCGCAGATCACCGCCCCTTTCTTCGCAGCGACCACCGACTTCGACATCCACCAGCTCTGGGTCGATGCGATCGTCGACCATTACTATGTTTTTCAGGAAGAATCAGCCTGGCAGTTGGCTGCCAAGGGGATCCCACGGGAACGAATCTCCGTGAAGGGCATACCGGTCGGCCAGGAGTTCACGACGACTACCAAACATCGCCTCGCCCGACAGCGACTTGAGATACCAACCAACAGGTTCACGGTACTTCTTCTCTCGGGAGGATTTGGCGTCGGACACGTGGAGAAAATAACCCAGAGCGTGTCACAGGTGCTGGGGTCCTATGCCCGACAGACCTTCAATCTTCTCGTGGTCTGCGGCAGGAATGAGTCGCTGCGCTCGGAATTGGAACAAACCGGATTCCCGCCAAATATTCATGCCAGCGCCTTCGGCTTTGTCAATAACATACATGAGTTGATGGACGCCGCGGACATTCTCATCTCCAAATCCGGCGGGCTTACTTCTGCGGAGGCCATGGCGAAGCATCTGCCGATGATCATTGTGGACCCGATACCGGGTCAGGAATTGCGCAATGCCAGCATGATCGTTGAACGGGGGGCGGGCTTATTCGCCCTGGACTACCACAACCTCCAATTCAAACTCAAGAAGGTCATAGAAGACCCGTCTCTGCTTCATAATCTCAGGGAATCTGCCAAGGCTCTTTCAAAGCCACACGCCGCTGTCGAGATCATACACGATGTCTACTCGCGAATCGCAGGACAGAATCGCAGTACCTTATCAACACAGAGAGTCCTATGAAGATCAAACTGAACGGCATCACAATCAACTACACCGAACGGGGTTTGCCACAGGGCATCCCGGTCGTCTTCATTCATGGGTTTCCATTCAATCACACGATGTGGGAACCGCAAATGAAGGCATTACCGAATCACTTTCGCGCGATCACGTACGACATACGGGGACACGGTGAAAGCGACGTCGGCGACGGGCAGTACACCATCGAGTTCTTTGTTGACGACCTTCTCTCCCTCCTCGACCATCTCGTCATCGATCGAGCAATCATCTGCGGCCTCTCGATGGGCGGGTATATTGTGTTGCGTGCGTATGAACGGATGCCGGAGCGAATCAAAGCGCTCGTTTTGTGCGATACGAAAAGCGAAGCGGATACGAACGAAGCGAAGCTCAAGCGATCAGCGATTGCCCGGAACGTCAAAGCAACCGGGACTGGGCCATTTGCTGACGAATTCGCGACATCAATTTTCGCGCCCCAGACATTTCAGACCCATCCTGAGATCGTTGAATCCGTCAAAAAGATGATGCGCGCAAATTCTCCAATTGGAATTGCGGGAGCTTCCCTCGCCCTGGGATGCCGGACAGACACCACCGCGGTCCTTCCCGCGATCAAAGTTCCGACATTGATTCTCGTGGGTGAGCACGACAAGCTTACACCACCTGCAGTCTCCGAGTCGATGCACAGGCAAATTGCAAACTCAGAACTGCACGTCATCCCGTATGCCGCACATATGAGCAATCTGGAAAACGCTCCGGCATTCGACACCTATCTCATCGAGTTCCTCAACCGGGTGAAAGCGTGATCTCAGTTCGGCGGAAGGGCGGCTGAGCCAATGGGTGAACTCGAAGCACTCCAACAACGGGTCATCGGATGTCATCAATGCCCCAGACTTGTCCGGTGGCGGGAAAAGGTCGCTCGGGAAAAGACGAGACGATTTGAAGAATGGGAGTATTGGGGAAAGCCGAATCCGAGTTTCGGTGATCCGAGGGCCCAGTTGCTTCTGGTCGGACTTGCGCCGGCAGCGCATGGCGGCAACCGAACCGGCAGGATGTTCACGGGCGACCGGAGCGGCGACTGGCTTTACCGGGCACTGCACAAGGCCGGATTCGCGAACCAGCCGACATCTGTCTCACGTGAAGACGGACTACAGCTCCGGAATTGTTATATCACGGCCACCTGCCGTTGCGCACCACCTCTCAACAAGCTGCTCCCGAAGGAAATCGAGAACTGCAGACCCTTCCTGCTTCGGGAGCTTCAACTTTTGCGCAGGGTCAGGGTAATTGTCGGACTCGGAAAAATTGGATTCGATGCAGCATTTTCTTCGATTCGACGGCTGGGTTGGACATCGGAGAGAAAGAAACCGAAGTTCGCTCACGGAGCTGAGATTGCAGTCAATGATCGGTTGACGCTCCTCGGATCCTTCCACCCAAGTCAACAAAACACATTTACCGGCAGGCTCACAGAACCGATGCTCGACTCGATATTCCGGCGAGCACACACGTTGCTTAAGAAATCCTGATCGGCGAGATCGTATGACACTCAAGCTGGCTTCACTGATTCGTGAACACCGATGGTTAGTATTGCTCAGTCTTGCATACCTTGCCTTCGGTACTCTTCGACTCAACGACCTGTCACTCTACACAGACAGTACCCGCTACGTCATTTGGGGCACCTCATTTGCGCATGCCAAAGGGTTCGTCGATGATACGCAGCCGGATCCCGAGCGCTACGTTGTGAACGCTCCGTTCTTTTCGGTCGTTCTGTCACCTGTGCTCTTGTTCTTCCCGAATTCGCTTCTCGCCGGCAAGGTATGGACGCTCCTCCTTGGGGTGTTGTTCATTCTTGCCTTCTATGCTCTCTTGCGGCGCATTTTCGACAAAACCATCGCCATCATTGGAATTATTCCGATCGTCTTCAATCCATTGCTGGTCCTTCTTTCAACCGAGGTTCTATCGGAGACTTCGTTTCTCGGCGCTATCGCGCTGAGTTTTCTTTCACTCGAACGGCTCGAAACGAGTGATCCAGCCAAGAAGAGGGACCTGATCACACTGATCGTGATCACTTCGCTCATCGTGCTGCTGCGAGAAGTTGCAGTCGCTTTCGTCGGGGCGATCATTCTGTATTTCCTCGTGAGAAAACAGTACCGAAGAGCGATTCTGGTCATTCTCGGATTTGCTGTTTGTTTCGGCCTGTGGCTGTACAGGAACCTTGTTCTCGTTGGTGCACCTCCTGCCTCACAAGCCACGAATGTCAATTTCATTTTTGAGCATTTCCTCACACCACCCCAAGCGACCCTCATCGAGGAATTCAGCTTGCGCGCTGCAAGCAACATTTCGGGTTATGCTCTTCAACTCGTCGGCCTGATCTTTTATCCCCTTCCAGATATGTTGATCGTAGAGCCTTCGGGGCTATTCCTCGCCTATTACAAGGCGATGAATGTGATCAGGTACATCATCCCGGTCATCTTTCTGCCTCTCCTGTTCCTCGGGATCTGGCGTGATCTCAAGGACCGGAAGACAGGATTTGCACGACTGGTATTCGTTGTGTCATACCTTCTGATTATCCTTTTCTATCCGGTTCATGACGTGCGGTTCCTGCTGCCGATCTTTCCAATCCAGATTTTCTATGTCGTTGCCGCCATTCGTTGGATCAGGGACAGCAGGCTCCGAGAAAACGTCCGCCTGACGCGCATTCTGGCGCTTTGCCTTGGTGGAGCGGTTGTGCTACCAAATCTTCTGTGTTTGTATGAGCTTGAGAAAACGAACCTTCGGTACACGAGCAACTCTCTTGCATTCTACGATCATCTTCAGCAGGCGGGGCTGGGGAGAACGATGTTCACGAAACCGTGGCGGATTCTCGGCGATACGATACGGCAGCACACGCCCGAAGGATCAATCATCGCCGGCTCTCTCAAGGAAGTAAGCATCTTCATCGGCGACCGAAAACTTCTTGAGTTGAACAATGCCGTTCCCGTCACGACATTCGAGCAATACCTGCGGACGTATGCTGCAGACTTCATCATGGCGACAAGCTCCTCGGATAACGTTCTTTCCTACGAGTTCCAAATGGGAGAATCGAGGCGCTACTGGTTTGAACCCGTCAGCGGCGCAGCCGGAATGCGATTGTTTAGGGTGCACTCCACGCTGCTGACTCCAAGAGAGGTGTGGCTCGCCACCAAGCGGATGGAAATTGATACGACAAGCGCAAATGGGCTTTTGCGATACGGCCGACTGGAGCTGGTCCGGGCCAAATACGAAAGCGCAATAACACTGCTGCAAAGAGCTCAAGTGCTGGCCCCCGGACAGGTGCTGATTCCCTATCAACTCCTCGTGGCATACGCATTGAGCGGCCGACTTGACGAGGCGTCGAAGGAACTTCAGACTCTCTATGGATACGGACAATCCACCACGTACATTCCTGTGGCGTCGAAGCATCTCGACGTTGCGTATTCTCAGCGTCAGGTCGAGTCATCCGAGAGCCCTGCCGAGCGATCGACGACGATACTCAACGCTGCTCGGTTCTACTGGAGTCTCGGCTACTATGGTCATGCATACAACACAATTCGCGGTGGACTGTCCGTCGATTCTACTTTTTTCCTGGGGCTTCTCTGGGGATGGGACTACGCGATGCAACGAGGTGACACCGTTCAAGCCCGTTCTTACCTGCGTCAACTCAGATCCATCGATCGAACCAACGCCGTTGTGCAACAATTCACACTGATTGAGCAAACTGAAGACTCGCTGCGCCGCGCTCCCAATCCGCAACACCGCAGCGCTTTCCATCTGTCGATTGCCCGGTCGTACAGGACCGTCGATCTTCCTGATGAAGCGATCGATGAAGCGCAACGCGCGCTTCGAGAAGATCCCCGCAATGCAGATGCATGGCTCTTCCAGGCGCAACTTTTCGAAGATAAGAAGATGCCATTCGCATCAAGATCTGCATACCAACATGTTCTCGAGGTGGATCCAGCCAATGTCACCGCGAAGATGAAGATCTCGCCGTAACCAAGGTTCAAGAACAAAGGCACACACCCCTGTCATCCCCTCTCGCCTTTACACGGGCGGCCGCACAGAGGGGACTGTTCAAACTTTGAGGAAGAGTACGTACAGGCACCCGAGATCTAAACGTCCCCTCTCGTGCGAAGGGACGCGGGCCGAGAGAGGGGAGTTGAGGGGTGTGTGCTCTCGACGGGAATGGATCAAGACAAACACACACCCATTCCATCACCTCTCACCTGCACACAAGCATGCACACAGAGGGGAGGGCTCAAACTTTGATAAGAAGCTGTTGACAATCCAGCAAAGAGCGTTAGGCCTATCCATCCCGATTTGCGGATAAATCAATCTTCGGGTATATTGAGATAAATATGTCCGCAATTACTTCAAGTACCAACCTGTGAGGAGGAATTTGTGAGCGAGAAGACAACAACCGGTTACTACACAAGCACTGAAACAGAGGCATTTCGTCGATTCCGGAGACTCCGGATGACCAGTCCTCTGCGATCGATGGTCCGGGAAACCGAGCTATCGGCCGCTGACTTTATCTACCCGCTCTTCGTTGTCCCCGGGACAAAGTTCCGCAAGGAAATAAAATCCATGCCGGGAGTTTTCCAGCTTTCGATCGATGAAACTGTTAAGGAATGTGTCGCCGTTCAAAGCCTCGGGATCCCTGCAGTCATCCTGTTTGGTATACCCGAGCACAAGGATGAAGTGGGCTCGGAGGCATATGACGAAGCAGGGATAGTGCAGATGGCAATTCGTGCAATTAAAAAAGAGACGCCCGATCTCGTTGTCGTCACGGATGTGTGTCTTTGCGAGTACACGTCGCACGGTCACTGCGGTATTGTGCGCGGAAACGAAATCGTGAACGATGAATCAATCGAGCTTCTTGCCAGGGAAGCGCTGACACATGCCCAGGCCGGTGCGGATATCGTTGCCCCTTCGGACATGTTCGACGGCCGTGTCCAGGCAATCAGGCGGATACTCGATTCAAACGGGTTCTCCAATTTGCCGATCATGTCCTACGCCGCGAAATATGCATCCGGCTTCTATGGACCGTTCAGGGACGCCGCAGAGAGCGCTCCCAAATTCGGCGATCGCCGGTCACACCAAATGGATCCGGCCAACGCCGACGAAGCTCTCAGGGAGGTTGAACAGGATCTCCACGAGGGAGCCGACATCGTTATGGTAAAACCTGCCCTTTCGTATCTCGACATTATCCGAAGGGTGAAGGATACATTTCACGTCCCCACCGCCGCCTACAATGTCAGCGGAGAGTATTCGATGATCAAAGCTGCCGGCGCCAACGGCTGGATTGAGGAGGAGCGGGTGATGATGGAGGTGCTGACGAGCATCAAGCGTGCGGGGGCAGATCTCATTCTCACCTATTTTGCGAAAGACGCGGCGCGGGTGCTCCGCTCTCGATAGATATTTTCCATCGTCAAGCATTGACCCCCACAGTGAAAAACGTTCTCGTCACCGGCGGCACAGGCTTTCTCGGGTCGAATCTCGCGTCCGCACTCCTGAACGAAGGCTGCAACGTGCGAATCCTGAGACGCGCAGGATCGGACCTGAAGGCTCTTGGCACGCTGCAAGTCGAGCACGTCATCGGCGACGTGCGTGATATCGATTCCCTTCGCAGTGCAACCAGGGGATGCGATACGGTTTTTCACACTGCCGCGCTCATTTCTTACTGGAGAAGAGAGCGCCAGTTGATGCACGAGGTAAACGTTCTTGGGACCCGTAACGTCGCCCAGGCGTGCCTCGAGAACGGCGTGCGACGGCTTGTCCATACCAGCTCGACGGCCGCGGTCGGCTTTCCCGAGAATGGCTCGTTGGCCGACGAGACCATTCGATTCAACTGGGAACCATACGATGTGGGGTACCGGAATTCCAAACACCATGCCGAGAAAGAGATCCTGCGGGCTGTCAAGCAAGGGCTCGATGCTGTGATGGTAAATCCGACGGTTATCATCGGGCCCCGCGACATTCATTTCCACGGCGGCCAACTCATCCGGGACATCTACAAGAAGAAGATCTTCTATTACGTTCGCGGCGGAATGAGTGTTGTATATGTTGATGACGTGGTGCGCGGCCACCTGCAGGCGGCGCGCCTCGGACGGACCGGTGAACGGTACATCCTGAGCGGAGAAAATCTGTCCCATCGCGAGATCATTTCAACTATTGCTTCTGTTGTTGGAGGCATCGACCCCTTCTTTAGAATGCCCCAGGGCTTTGTCACGGCTGTAGCCGCTTCGGCAGAGGCTGTCGCCCGAATTCTGAACCGACGCCCATGGGTAACGAGAGAGCTTCTGGCAGGAAGCAATCTCAATTACCATTTCAGCTGCAGGAAGGCTCAGGAGGAACTGGGGTACACCTTTACGCCATTTCGGGAAGCGGTTGAAAAAACGTTCGCGTGGTACAAGGAACAAGGGTTGTTGTAGCACACTCAGTGTTGTCCGACAGTTCAACTGTCGGATATGAGCCTTCTTCGACAGTTAAACTGTCGAAGAACGATTGGTTTGTTTTCCTCAATTTTCTGAACGAACATGAAAACCCTCAAGACCAGAAAATCAGATAAGCTCTTCCTCAAAGCCCAGAACCTTCTTCCCGGCGGGGTCAATTCGCCCGTGCGTGCCTTCCGGTCCGTTGGGCGCTTCCCCCTGTTTATAAAGAAGGCGAAAGGCGCTTACGTCTGGGACGAAGACGGAAACAAATACATCGATTACGTGGGATCATGGGGACCTATGATCCTCGGACACGCACAACCGCAGATTGTGAATTCAATCCGGCGAGCGGCGAAGTCCGGGACGAGCTTCGGCGCACCGACGGAACTCGAAGTCAGGATGGCTGAGCTCATCACAAGCATCATGCCTTCAATCGAGATGGTGCGCATGGTCAATTCCGGGACGGAGGCGACGATGAGTGCGATCCGTCTTGCGCGGGCTTACACAGGCAAAGAGAAAATCATAAAGTTTGAAGGTTGCTATCACGGCCACGGTGACTCATTCCTGATCAAAGCCGGATCAGGCGCTCTCACACTGGGAGTTCCTGACAGCCCCGGAGTCCCCGTCGGCATTGCACGGGGAACACTCACGGCCCGATACAATGACCTCACGTCTGTGGCAAAACTTATCAATGAGAACCACGACGAAATCGCTGCCGTTATTGTCGAGCCGGTTGTCGGCAACATGGGGTGCGTTCCTCCGGCCAAGGGATTTCTTGAAGGCCTTCGCTCGCTGACGTCGACACACTCAGTTCTCCTCATTTTCGATGAAGTGATGACAGGTTTCCGGGTCGCCCTCGGGGGGGCTCAGGAGCTGTATGGAATTCGCCCAGATCTGACAACGCTCGGGAAAATCATCGGCGGCGGACTTCCTGTCGGAGCATACGGGGGAAGAAGAGAGATCATGCAGATGGTCGCACCTTCCGGGCCTATGTATCAGGCGGGAACGCTTTCGGGCAATCCTCTCGCCATGAGCGCCGGCTACGAGATGCTGAAGAAGCTTTCGCGATCAGAATCAGTGTACAAGCAGTTAGAAAAACGGTCCGCTGCATTGGAAGATGGATTTCGGAACAATCTCAAGAAGACGGGGCTCAACCTGAGACTGAACAGGATTGGCTCAATGTTCACCTTGTTCTTCACTGACAAACCAGTTCACGACTACGATTCAGCAAAGACAGCCGATACCGACCGTTTTGCCCGATACTTCAATGCAATGCTCAACCTCGGGATGTATCTTCCCCCTTCTCAATTCGAAGCGGCCTTTTTGTCAGCCAGTCACTCAACGGTGGACATAAAGAAGACCGTGGCAGCCAATCTCATCGCACTTCAAGCCGCATACAAATAAAAACTCCGTCCCCCGCAAGTTCGCGAGAGACGGAGCTTTTGCTGAAATCTACTCTTCCCTACTACGGGACAACTACGGCCGGGAAGGACAGCACAACTGCTGCCAGTCCTGGTGAAGAGATGGTTATCTGGACTGTCAGATGTTGACCAAGCGCCGGAGAAGTTGATAGGTCGGCAACCTGGAATGTGAAATCCGTACTGCCAGGCCCAGGGAATCTGGCGAATCCGGCTGCGGGCATGACGAAAGCCTGAGCGCTCGAGATGTCACCAACCACTCCGAACGTTACCCCCGGCACGTTTGTAGTGAAGATGCAGGAGGCAGAAATAACTGTTCCATCACAAAGTGGGTTACCGTTGATGTCCTTCACCGTGATGCTGATCGGAGCTGATAGGCTATTCGGACTAGTGAAGATGTCAACCGTCGACGACGGAAGACCCGTCACAACAATCGGAGCCTTGTTCCAAACGACGAGGACGCTGTCGATCACTTTCCTCCCTCCTTGCCCCTGCGTTTGCGCCCATATCCAGCTGTACCCGATTCGTAGACCCGCCGGACTCCCCCCACCCATTTGTGCATAGAAGGGGTCAGCCGGTCCGGGAACGTAGTCATAAGGAGACACGTTTGGCACCGGGTTCACGCAGTAGAGCGTCGCCGTTGCGATGCCTGTCTGATTCGTATAGGATGCCAGTGAACCTGTGGTGCCCGTTTGCATCACACCTGCAGAGGAATTGAAATAGACCGCAGTCCCCGACTGCACAGGATTGCTGAAGGTATCACCGACAACCACGGTGAACGGTACCTGGTTGAAGTATGGGAATACACCCGTGGCTTCAAACCCGGGGAATACGTATCTACTGGGATTGATCGAGAAATGCCGCTGGTCGGCGAAACCAGCGTGTATTGTTACCTTCACAGGCTGAGAAACGACAACTCCTCCTCCAGGCAACAGAACGCGAGCAACGATTTGCACCACACCCGCCTGCGTTCCGCTTACTATTGCCGTTCGAAGTTTTCCAGAATCGTCAGTGCTATCCGCCGACGGAATGATTTGCGGTGGCAAACCGCCTCCTACGTAGTTGTTCGGGAAGAACTGGAGCCCGAACGTCGCGTAGACCCTTCGGGTCTTGTCGATCGGTATGCCGAGGGAGTCGCGCACTTCATAGGTGATTACCGAATTCTCGGTGTTACCGACGCCGGCAACATAGATATCAGTATTCGTTATACCGAGGAAGGCAATCTGCGATGGCTGCCGTGCCGTGGGCGGCACAGTGTTAGCCACCTGCGGCGGCTGGAGATTGCCGTAAAACTTCTTAACAAAGGTTCCCGCTTCCCCAGTCACAGTAATCGTGAACACC
>Ga0187878_1001270_pt1 | contig 25268 bp, 25 predicted proteins | sample June2016WEW_17_1_FD_132979 | JGI IMG/M metagenome (GOLD analysis project Ga0187878, IMG submission 132979) | Peatland microbial communities from SPRUCE experiment site at the Marcell Experimental Forest, Minnesota, USA - June2016WEW_17_150 | ecosystem: Environmental > Terrestrial > Soil >...
GCTGGCTGAGCATGGATCCATCGAGGTCCACGCTAGTGACGGCAAAAGGAAAATAGGCATCACCCGCGTGCACCTCGAAGAAGATGCCGGCAAGAGCCTGCACGAAGGCTTTCCCGACGCCTCCGAAAAAACTGCCATTGACCTCAACCGCACCGGCGTGCCCCTGATCGAAATCGTAAGCGAGCCCGACATCACGACGCCCGACGAAGCTTACGAATATCTGACGCGCCTTAAAGAAATCATCCTCTACACTCGCGTCAGCGACTGCAACATGGAGGAAGGTTCGCTGCGTTGCGACGCCAACGTCAGCGTGCGTCCGCGCGGACAGAGAGAATTAGGCACGAAGACTGAAATCAAGAACGTGAACTCGTTTCGCTTTATCCGTGAGGCGCTGATCTACGAGATCTCCCGCCAGGTGGAAGTGGTCGAGTCCGGCGGCAAGATCACGCAGGAGACTCGCCTCTACAACTCGCACGAAGGCAAGACCTACAGCATGCGCTCCAAAGAACAAGCGCACGACTACCGTTATTTTCCCGAGCCTGATCTGTTGCCGCTCCTAGTCGACGAGAAGTGGCAGGCCGAGATCACCAAGACCTTGCCCGAGCTGCCCGAAGCGCTCCGCGCGCGGCTGGTGAAGGAATATGGCATCACCGAATATGACGCGCAGGTTCTAACGGTTTCGAAATCGCTTGCCGATCAGTTTGAGTCTGCGGCGAAGGCCGCGAAGAATCCCAAGCGAGTTGCGAACCTGGTGCAGGGCGAACTGATGGGTCGTCTCAAGACAAAAGGATTGGAGATCGAGCAGTCTCCGATATCGATGAAAGGGGTGGCGACTTCTGCCGATCTGGTCGAGAGCGGCGCTATCTCTGGCAAGATGCTCAAGGACCTTTATGACCTCTGCTTCGAACGCAACAAAGATTTCCCAGAGATCTACGACGAAGAAGGCCGCCCCCAGCAGTCGTCGGACACAACGGCGCTGGAAAAGATCATCGACGAAATTGTTGCCGCGAATCCCAAGCAGCTCGAACAATACCGCGCTGGCAAGAAGACCATGATCGGATTCTTCGTCGGCCAGGTGATGAAAGCTTCCAAAGGCCAAGCCAATCCGCCGCTGGTGAATGAGCTGCTTACCAAGAAGCTGGACTGATCAGCCTTTGTCCGGCATCGGCAACGTCACCGAAGTACCATCGCTTTTTGTGACTTCCGCAATCTGAGTGCTTGTTCCTCTCGTCAGTACCATAATGCTGGGCCTATCTCCTCGGGCTGACCGCTCTAGAGTTTTCATGAAAATCAAGCTGGACCGCATCATCAGCATTGCTACGCTAGTGGCCTCTCTGGGAGCCATCGTTCTGGTGTTGAAAAAGCCAGCTCCGGTGGCTCAGCCGCAGAGTCCGGCGGCAATCGCCGCCAATGCCCAGGCGTTTGGGCAGAAGATGGAGCAGTTCGAACAGGCCACGCAGCAAGCAGCGCCCGCTTCCGGCGGAAATTATCAAGCGGCGACATCACAGAGTCAGCAGAAGGTTTCTTCCAGTCCTCAACCGAAAGCGGAGGTTCACCTCAACTCTGACGAAGTCGGTGCTGCGCTAGCCCAGGCTGTCGGAACCGCCGGAGGTGCAGGAACTGGACAGCTCTCTCCCGATTCCAATCTCGGCAGTGGCGAGCCCACCATTAAAGATCAGCAAGTGAGCTTCGAAGGCGATACTGTGCACGGCCAATTTCTGACAGAGATCGCCGGCAAAGATGTCTGGGTAACCGTATCCGGCCATCTTTCCTCGAAAGATGGATATGCGACGTTCGAACCAACCGAATTTAAAGTGGGTGATCTCAACGTGCCGGTTTCGCTGGTGAATCCCGCGTTCCAGAAAAAGCTCGCCGAGCAGCGCGATCGCATGAAACTTCCCGAGAACGTGGGCGACCTAAAAGTGCAGAACGGACAACTAGTGATGCAGCAGAAATAGCCAGCCCACGAAATTGCGTGGCTGGTTTAACCGGCCACGTGCGCCGGCAGCGCATTCCCCGCAGCCACCTTTGCATACCACCGTCCCGATTGCTTGACCGTCCGCTGCTGGGTCTTGAAGTCCACGTAGGCCAAGCCGAAGCGCTGGCTGAAGCCTTCTGCCCACTCAAGGTTATCCAGCAGACTCCACGCATGATAGCCGCGAACGTCCGCACCATCGGCCATGGCACGCGCGAGAGCTTGCAGATACTGCCGGTGATATTCAATACGGCGCGTGTCGAGAATCGCGCCATCGGCGTCGGGACCGTCGTTATAGGCACACCCACTCTCGCTTATCTCTATGACTGGCCGGCTGAAATCGCGCGTGATCCGCATGACCATGTCATATAGCGCCTGAGGCCAAATCTCCCATCCCATGCTGGTTTTCGGACCTTGCTCGCCGCCCATCATCTTCACCGGGAACAACCACTGCTGCGCGTGTGAGAATCGCTCCATCGCGCTGGGCGCGGATGCGATGGTACGGTAGTAAAGATTGATGCCAATGAAATCCAACGGCGCTTTCATCATGTCCAGATCGCTCGACCTGATGCCCATGGCAGTGTCGGGAAGAAACGCTAGCGCCTCGGGATAGCGCCCGTTGAGCGCGGGTTCCAAGAACCACACGTTTGTGATTGCGTGAGCGCGCTCCGCCGCCAGTCTGTCTTCCTCGGAGTTCGTCGCCGGCTCGCAAGGTGACATGCTGAATGCGGTTCCCACTCGCGCGGACGGACGAGCGGCCTTCAACGCGTTGAAGCCCGCGCCCTGAGCCATGTTCACCGTGTGCGACGCGCGCAGAAAGGCGAAGAGGCTTTGGCGCCCCGGAGCGTGCGTGCCTTCGAGATACCCCCTGTAGGTGAAGGCCAAGGGTTCGTTGAACAACATCCAATCGGAAACGCGATTGCCCAACGCCCGCGCCACAACAGCCGCATAGTCGGCAAAGCGGGACGCCGTATCGCGATTGGGCCAGCCGCCAGCTTCTTCCAAAGCCTGGGGCAAGTCCCAGTGATAGAGTGTGACGAACGGCCGGATTCGCGCTTCCAGTAAGGCATCGACCAGGCGGCTGTAATAGTCGACCCCTTTGGAATTGGCAGGCCCGGAACCGCTAGGTTGAATGCGCGGCCAAGAAATCGAAAAGCGGTAGCTGTTCAAATTCATCGCCCGCATGAGAGCGACGTCTTCGCGCCAGCAATGATAGGAATCACAAGCTAGGTCTCCAGTGTCGCCGTTCTTGATTTTGCCTGGTGTGTGCGCGAATCGATCCCAGATCGACTCACCCTTGCCATCTTGTTTCCACGCGCCTTCGATCTGATAAGCCGCGGTGGCTGTGCCCCAGAAAAAATTCTTAGGAAAGCGGATTTCAGAGGAAGTGTCGAACTGTATATTGCTGGGACTGGAAAGCGGCGTGGGGCTCGCGGTGCGCGCTGCATTCGACACAGTGCAGCCCGATGACAGACCCGCAGGCAACGCGGCTGCAATGCCGGCAGCGAAGGTCGAGTGCGCAAATTCACGGCGTGTCAGACGCAAAGTGGAACGAGGCTCCTCATGAAATAATACGGCTGCGACTTGTCAATTATGCTTGATCAAAGTCCCGGTCCTCTGCCCCGTGAGTGAGTTGTACAAAGTCTCCAGGAACACATCTTCCGTGACAAAGTCTCCGGAATATTTCTTCCACGGATCGAGCAGCTTTGCCTGCTTCATTTGATCCAGGGTCTTGCCATCTTTCAACGCTTGCGCGACCGCATCGCGCGTGTTTTTCAGCATGATGACATAGGCGCGCATGTCATCGAGATCCGATACCGGCCCGTGACCGGGAATGATCTTCACATCCGCCGGCACTTGCGCGATCACCTTCTCCACAGCGTATATCATGCCATTGATGCTGCCTCCGGCCTCCACGTCGATAAAGGGAAAGCCGTATGTGACGAAGTCGTCTCCCATGTGTACGACGTTCGAGTGCGGGAAGAAGATGATCGAGTCGCCATCTGTGTGTCCGGCAGGGAAATAGAGAGCGCGGATATCTTCGCCGTTCAGGTGCACGGTGACGTCGTGATCGAAGGTGATAATGGGCAACGCCTCGTGAGGCGCGGGCTTCATATCCATGTGTATTGAGCCGCCGTTGCCGCCGCCGCCGCCGCTCTCCAGACGTTTGCGAACGTTATCTTGCGCAATGATGGGAGCTTGCTTCTGGAAGTAGGCATTCCCGCCAGTGTGATCCGGGTGATAGTGTGTATTGATGATGAAACGCACGGGCTTGTCGGTGATACCTTTCAGCGCAGCCTGAATCTTATCGGCCAAAGGGGCGTATTGATCGTCAACGATGACGATGCCGTCGTCGCCGACCGATGCACCAATATTTCCGCCAGCACCCATCAGAATGTAGACATTCCCCGCTACTTTCGAGACCTTCATCTGCACCTTGCTAAAATCTTCATCCTGGGCAGCGGACCAAGCGGCGGCAAATACACAGGCGGCAAAAAGAATTCCGAATTTGCGCATGATCGTCCTCGTTTTCATTTTGACCACGGGCAGACATTCTACCGTAATGAGCACGGTACGTTGAGTCGAAGACTCAACGCCAGTCGCACAGCAGTTTCTCCAGGATGTGGGTGGCGGCGTTCAGCTGGGCCAGTTCGCTGCTGCCGAGGGTTCCAAGATGGTCCGCGAGATACTCCAACGAACGATTGAGCGGCGCTTGACCATTGACCATCAACGAAACGGGTTTGCGCTCCAGCCGTGCGCGGCGCTGACCCTGCTATCATCGATGGCGGAGTGGTAGTGAGCGATATGGAAGACGAAGATATCGAAGAAGAGATTCCTTATATTTCCGGATCAGGAGAAGGACTTATGGAAGAAGGACCGACTTTGCACGCGAGCGCGCGCCGCGATGAGGATATTGCGCTCGATCTGATGAAGTTTATTGCAATGACTACGGGGTACGGGCGTACGACCTCATCTGGCGTAGGGTTTCAGGGTACAGGTTCGGCGTCGAAACCAGAGGAGTACGCCACGCATCTGCTTGAGTTGTACGGCAAGTGCCGGGCAGCGGTGGGGGGAAAGAAGTAGTGAGCAGCGAGTACCGAGCTCGCAAGGGTCCCTGCACGTTCGAGCTGCCGCCCCAATCAGGCGCGGTGATTTGCAGAATCCTAAAGCTTATTAGCGTCTCACCAGACACACCAAGATAGGCAAGAAAAGACCGCGGCACGGGGCCGCGGTCTGCGTGTCAGGCCGACTCCAGTATTCTACCGGCGCCCCTTCTTAGTTTTCTTCTTCGCTGCTTTCTTTGCTGGTTTCCTGGCCGCCTTCTTCGCGGCTTTCTTCTTCGCAGGTTTCTTTGCGGCCTTCTTTTTGGCTGGTTTTGGGGGCGCTTTTTTCTTGGCCGGCGCCTTCTTGGCCGGTGCCTTCTTCTTAGCGGCTGGCTTTTTCGGACCGCCGCCGCTGGGTGCAGCGGGTTTGGGCGCGGGTGGTGGCGGAGGAGCGGGCGTGGCCGGCTCGCTCGTTTCTGCTTCGGGCACGCCGGCTTCTTCTTCCTCCTCCTCTTCCTCTTCAAAATCCTCTTCGAGCGACTCGCTGTAGGCGCCGCTGTCGCCGAATTCTTCTTCTTCGTCACGTCCGTAAAGTGTGGGGTCGTAGAACGTCATTGCTCCTCCTGATCTTGTTTTGGCCTCCTGGCGCAAGAACAGCCGCGCAAGGCTGCCGGGCACGGGAAATTAAAAGACCACCAGAAACTGTGTGCTGGAACGGCGCGCGATTATAGCACGACGTTTGGTGCAGATTGCAAGGACCGCGATCATCGTCCAGCCCGCTTAATCCTGTTATCACACGGAGCGGCGGAATGGAAGCAGATTCGATAGCGGCGCGCAAAGAACTTGGCCGAGGGCTGGGAACTGACTTCAGATCTGCGGCGTGTATTGGGAGCAAGTCCTAGGACCTGTCAGAAGGCGGGCGCCACTTGGCCGGTTTTCAAGCTCCGGTGCTGGGAGCGGACCGTTTTGCATCGGCCGTTTGCTTCTATTGGCTTTGCTGCACGACCAGGATCATGCCGGGCCGCAGAGTGGCGACGTTTTGGTTGTTGCGTTTTAGAGCAGCGACGGTGGTTTTGTATGTGGTTGCAATCGAATAGAAGGTTTCGCCCGACTTCACTTTGTGATGGAGCACGCTGGCCTGCTCCGAGACATCTTCATCCGAAGGTTTCGCCGATTTGGCAGCGGGAACTTTGGCGCTGGCCGTTTGTGCGCCCTTCCGGGAATGACTGGCTGGCTTGCTGGAGGCGGTCGAACTCGGTTCGCCGGTTGGCGTAACCGGTAGGTGCAGGGCCAGTACAGTTCGTCCGTGGAGGCTGTCGCCGCGCAGTCCGTTCCAACGGCGGATCATCTGGACGGAAACTCCGAAGTTCTCAGCGACGGTCTGAACCGTGTCGCCCTTGCGGACTTTGTATCGCGTAATCCTGTGGGCGTAGGAGGCAGTATCGCTGACTGAGTGTTTGCTGGGGGCGACGGGGACAATTAGCTTGGCGTCGGTCTGGAGTTCCGTGCCGTCGAGGTGGTTGGCTTCAGCGATGGACTTGGCCGTGGTTCGGTAGGCGCGCGCCAGAGAAGCGAGGGTGTCGCCGGAATGAACTCTCGGGTAGCGCCACCAGAGTCGCATACCGGCAGGGATGTCGGCGATGGCGGTCTGGTATTGCTGCTTCGTCCCGGCGGGCAGATGGAGTTCGAACGTGCCTTCCTTTGGGGTGCTCAGCCGCAGAAGGCTGGGATTCATCTGTTGCAGTTGGGCAGAAGTCGCATCTACACAGTCGGCCACGAGGCGCAAATCCACGGGATAGTTAACAGTAACAGAGTCAAAAGCAACCGGTTCGTCCATCGATACATCATCAAAACCGTAATGCGACAAATTCTTGGTCATGATGGTCACGGCCAAGATGATGGGAACGTAGTTGCGGGTTTCCTTTGGTAGAACGTTGCGGCGGTAAAGCTCCCAGAAGTCGGCGTAGCCGGTGCGCCGGACTGCAGCCTGCACCGTCCCTGGGCCGGAGTTATAGGCCGCCATGGCGAGATACCAGTCGCCGAACTGGCCATAAAGATCTCTCAGGTGGCGCGCTGCGGCGCGGGTGGATTTTTCGGGGTCCTGACGATCGTCGACCCACATGCTACGCTGCAGGCCATAACCGTGGGCGCGGCTGCCCATGAATTGCCAGATGCCGCGTGCGCCGGCGCGAGAAACCGCCGTGGGCTGGAATCCGGATTCGGCCTGCGCCAGATAGATCAGATCCTGCGGAACACCCTCTTGCTTCAGGATCCGAACCATCATGTCGTGGTATCGACCGGAGCGGGCGAAGGCGCGCTCGAAAGTCCCACGTCCACGGTTGGAGAAATAGCTGATGTACCCGGCGACCTGGTCCGTCATCATGAGCGGCAGATCGGAGTGGGTTGACTTGATCTCGGCCTGAGCCTTTGCCCTCACTCCAGGTTCGGCGGCCGGCGTAATTCCGTTGGTTTCATCGATCGGCGCGGGTTCTGACTTCTGGGCTTCGGAGTCTGAGGCTAAGTCACCCAGATCAAGATGGTTGACTCCGTCCACGATACGTTCGAATTCTTTTTCGAGCCGATCATCGGACCGAATATCCAGCTTGCTTTCCAGCAGTGCGTTAAAGGCGTCGTCGAAATTCTGTTTAGCAGCATCCGCGTGCCCTGCCTGGTAGTTTGCCAATCCTGTTTGATATTCCTTTTCGACGCGAGAGAGCAGATCGTCGACCTGATCAGGCGCGGGCTTCAGGGCCGGGGATTGAAGTTTGACCTGCGCCGCTTGGGTTGGCTGCTGGCTTTGAGTGTCTGCCGGTGGTGGCGCGGGGCTAGCTTGCGGCTGTGCGGAGGGGCCCGCTTTGGCGGTTAGCGGCGGCGGCGCTCCGGGAGGCACCACGGCGACCGGCTTTTGCGCACTCTGGCAGCAGGAGCAGGCGATGGTCAGCGCAGCCAGCACGGCGATCTGGATTTGGATTTTTGCAACTCGCATATTTTTCTATGAGATACGAATTGCTCCTGTTGTTAAAACCCGGTGGATTCTATCAAAAATCGTACCTCCCAGTCACCCTCGGGTCAACGCCGAAAAGGGACTAGGTCCGTTACTTTCGGCACCGGGACAAAATGGTTACTCCCGCTAGTCCTTAGCCAGACGGCGGAGGCCGGGTAAAAGGTTTGAAGGGATGATTCGAAGAGAACAGAACCCCGCGGCTTGCCGCTCAGTCGACGAAGTGGGCGTCAGACCCGCCAGTAGTCCGGCCGCCAGCTTTGAATCGCTTTCTTGATGTCCGCCCGGAAAAGCGTTTCGGCGAGTGTCCGTTCGGCTAATTTGGGCACCTCCGCATCTGAGGCGAAACGTAACGCGATGAGTTGCCCTTCAGTTAGTTCCGGAATTCGGGAACGCAATGGCTCGGCTAGAAGAGTAGCTAGCCGGAGACGTTCTTCCAGGCGAATTACGCGGTCTTGCACCTTGAGCGCATACAGGCGAATTTTCAGCACCGCGATCACGGCGGCCACCGAGATCACAAAAAATGACGCCGAGTGCCAGCTGGGGTGCCAAAGGAAGTGTATAGTGCCACCGATGGCGGAGAGGATGAAGACCGGCAACACGAAAAAGTGAAACAGAGGATCAAAGCGCGAGTGATTGGCGAAAGTCTGGGGCTTTTTTTCAGGCATGACGAAGGGCTCCTTGCAGCGAACGTGCAAGTGTAGCAGAAGAGTTCTCAGTTCCCAGAAAGCGCAGAGCCACGAAAACCGAGAACCGAGAACCGAGAACTAGAATTGTGAATCCGGAATCTTTTATTCTCGGGACGGAATCCAAGGCAAACATGAGAGCCATTCAGGTCAAACAAGTCGGCGGACCGGAAGTGATGGAAGTGGCGGAATCGCCGGTCCCACAGCCGAAAGCGAACGAAGCCGTGGTGAAACTTGCTGCCTCGGGCGTGAACTTTATCGATGTCTACTTTCGCGAGGGACGGTATAAGACGCCACTGCCGTTTATTCCAGGGCAGGAAGGCGCAGGCGTAGTGACCGCGGTCGGCTCCGAGGCGAGTTCCGTGAAGGCCGGTGACCGTGTGGCTTGGACCGGGATACAAGGGGCGTATTCGGAATATGCCGTAGTTCCGGCTGAGCGGCTGGTTCCGATTCCGCAGAGTGTAAGCGATCGCGAGGCGGCTGCCGCCATGCTGCAGGGGATGACGGCACACTATCTGTCGCATGATACGTATCCGCTAAAGCAGGGGCAGACGGCACTGGTTCACGCGGCGGCCGGTGGAGTAGGACTCCTGCTGGTGCAGATGGCACACAACATCGGCGCGCGAGTGATTGCCACAGTTTCCACAGAGGAGAAAGCAAAGCTAGCGCACGCAGCAGGAGCGCATGAAGTCATTTTGTACACGCAGTCCGACTTCGAGGCTGAAACAAAACGTCTGACTGGCGGCAAAGGTGTAGATGTAGTCTACGATTCGGTGGGGAAGACTACATTCGAGAAGGGGCTCAACATCCTGCGACCGCGCGGAATGATGGTGCTCTTCGGCGGCTCGAGCGGTGCCGTTCCGCCGTTTGACTTGGTTGCCTTGTCACAAAAGGGCTCGCTCTATGTAACGCGGCCCACACTCGTAAATTACATCGCTAGGCGGGATGAATTGGTGGCGCGGTCCGGCGCGGTGTTTGGCATGTTGGAGTCAGGAAAGCTCAAACTTCGCATCGAACACATCTACCCCTTGGCCGAGGCGCAGCGGGCGCATCGGGATCTCGAAGGACGGAAGACGACGGGGAAGTTGCTGCTAATTCCGTGATGGAAGGTGATCAATTCACCTTCTGCGCGAATAGTGTTTTGCGTAGGGCGGAACTTCACGCCCTGGATCAAGTCGCGAATCATTGATCGGCGTGCCTGCCTTTATTTCCAGCGGAACCACTCCAGCCCAAGTGGGAAAGGAATAGTCATCTTCATCATCGATGACCGGGCCGATGCGAACCTTGGCCGAAAATTCTTCGATCGGTAGCCGCAGCACGGACGTCGCCTTCAGTTCGCGCTCATTGGGTTGTCGCGAGTCCGCCCAACGGCCGGGAATGATGTGTTCAGAGAGAAGACGCAAGGCTTGGAGTTTTTCGGCCGGATCATCCACCAGCGTCGCTTTGCCCAGAATCACCACCGAACGGTAGTTCATGGAGTGATTAAAGATGGAACGGGCGAGCACGAGTCCATCGAGCAACGTGACCGTCACGCAAACCGGGACGCCATCCTTCATTTGGCGCAACATGCGGCTGGCGGCGGAGCCGTGAATGTAGAGGCAGTCGCCATCACGTCCGTAAGACGTGGGGATCACGAAGGGCTGGTCGTCGACCACGAAGCCGACGTGGCACAGAAATCCTTCGTCCAAAATTCGATAAGCCGCCTCGCGGTCATAAACAGCACGATCAGCTTCGCGGACCAGACGGGTCCGCGACGTCGGGGTATAGGGTTGAGGCATGGAAGAAAAAACTCCGGCAAGCGCCAAGGATGGGTGAAGAGAAAGTGTAACACTGCGGCTTTCAGGCTTCGGCGCACTCAGTCAGGGAGCATCTTCTACGACTTCCTGTCGAGTGGGTGATACGAATTCTCGCGATACACACGGCTGAAGAAGATCGCGACGATAAGCAGAACAATCGGAGTGAAGATGCTGGCTTCCGGGCCGACGCTGCCGCCCGTGAGCCATCGCGGTCCGCTGAACGCGGAGTTGAACAAGTTGTGATAGGGAGCCAATCCGCTGTCGGGTACGCCGTAGAAGAAGGTTTGTCCCCAGTCCCATCCCGCGTGGAATCCGACGGCCCACCATAGGTTCCCGGTACGGCGAAGGAACAGGCAGAACAGCAGCCCGAAGCAGACCACCGAGAAGAGTCCGAACTTGCTCTCGCCAGGATTGGCCGCGTGGGCGAGACCGAATAATGCCGAGAGGAGAATGGCGGCGGGCCAGAAGCCCATTCCGGTCGTGAGCGTGTACTGAAGATATCCGCGAAAGGCGAATTCCTCCCCCAAACCAACGATCACGAAGGCCGCACTCCAGGCAGCTGTGGCTATGACGATGGTTTTACCGTAAATAGCAATACCAGCGAGATGAAATCCGTGGAGAGCGAAGATGGCAAGAAGGCTGGTGCTGATGGCGAGGAAACCAATGAGAGTTCCGAGCCAGAAATCCTTGCGAAAGGCAAATTTTGCCGGCAGGCCGTATTGTCCCCACTTGCGGTGCTCGATCCTGCTCATGATCAATGCGGCGACGCCGGTGAAGAGAAAAATCGACCCGTCGCTGAGGGCAGCCACAGCGGGTGAGAGCGATGAAGCAGTTCCGAAGTGAGGCCGGCGGTGCAGCACAAAATGCACCACCAGCGCGATGACGAGGTTAACCGCAGCCACAAGGCCAGCCACGATTGCCAGAAAAATGAGCGCCCGCCAGCCGGCCCGGATGCCGTTTGGCCCACGGAAGACGTTGTTCGTGGCCGCTGGCGAAGGAACTACCGGTTGAGGAGCCGAAGGCTCCGGCGGAAGATTCATCGCTGGTCCTGACATGCAATTAATTTACGCGAAAAGGCGCGACGAAGTTCCACGCTTTCCGTCCGGATTCACCGTGAGTAAAAATCCAGACTTAGCCACCCATCGAAAACCTCACCAGTTGAACTTCAGCGCGAACTGGAACTGCCGCGGATCGTACGCAGCTGTAGCTTGGCCCGCGCTGCAGGATGAGCCGCTGCAGAGAGGGCTGACGGCGGCCACGTTGTACCGGTTCGCGATATTGAACATGTCGGCGATCAAGTCCATGCTAAAGCGCTCTCCGAAGTAAACGCGCTTGGCGATGCGCAGATCGTTAAAGATCGTCCAAGGCTGTGTTCCGGCATTGCGGCCCAGGTTGCCGTCGAGAGCGAGCAGCGCGCTGGGACTGGCGAGCTGCGCTAATGTGACGTCAGCAAAGCAGGGCTCCTGGAAGAAGCCCGTGGGTGAGTACTTAGACGCTTCGGTCGCGTAGCCGCAGTTGTTCGTGGGCGTTCCCGCCGCCACGATGTTCGGACGGCTGGTGAGCGAAGACTCCTGGAAGTTGTCGCCGCCGCTGGTGATGATGTTAAACGGTCGGCCGGAGGCCACATCGATGATGGGAGCAAAGGTCCAATCGCTAAAGAACTTGCTGCCGAATCCGCTGCCTGCAAGCTTGCCCGTCTGGTAGACGCCGCTGAAGACGAAGCGGTGGCGCTGATCGAACAGCGAATTGGAACGCTCCAGGGCAGGATAAAAACTATCCTGTGGAGTAGTTGTGGATTGCAGATCGGTAGAGTCGTCAATTGCGTGCGACCAGGTGTAGGAAGCGAGAAATTGGTAGTGGCGGTTGAAGCGCTTGCGCAGGTTGGCGCTGAAGCCGTGGTAGATCGAGCTACCGTTGGAGTAGTTGGCGTCCATGTCGCCAAAGGGGACGCAACCGCTGAGGGTGGAGGGATTGCAGCTTGCATTGAGTCCGGCTACCGCCAGATCAGCGATGGCGTCTGTCACACAGGTCGGGAAGGCTGTAACCATGGAGGCGTTCAAGCCGGAGGGCCGGAACAAGTTCACCAGCGCGGTCGGGACATAGTAGGGCAGTGCCCCCGGGAACGCACCTGCGAGGGGGCTGGCGCCACAAGTTGTGACGAATAAGGGGTCGGTCGTCGGCGTGGCGGCCCCCGCTCCCACCGCGGCCATCCAGTTCTGCGTCACCAGGTCGCCACGGACCGGGCTAGCATTGATGGGGCGGTTGAGGTGGCGTCCGCCGTTGAAGTTGTAGGCCAGGCTCAGAGCAAAGCCGCCGCCGAGATCGCGCTCGACGGTGAAATTTGCTTGCTGGGCGTAGGCGTATACGAAGTTCTTAGCCTGCGGATAGCCGAAGGGCTGGAACGCCAGCGGGAATGGAGCTGGAGCGTACGGGAACGGCGGATTGGTCAGATATTGCTGTTCGAGGAACAGCGATTGATTCGACTGGCCCGGAGGGAAGAATGATCGGAATTGCTGCTGGTTGGGCTCGTAATTCAGCTGGCTAACCGGCATGCAATTCGCGTTTCCAAGGGTGCCAGTAAGAATACTGGAGCCGTTGAGATTCGCGGGATTGAAGGCGGTGGAAGCGACATTGCAGGGTGTACCACCGGGAAACGCCAACTGCCCGCTGGAGGACCCGTCGGAAGCCTGGCCCAGGAAATAGAGACCGAGCAGCGGATGGTCATAGAACATTCCGTAGGACGCCCGAACCACAGTCTTTCCGTCGCCGTTAGGATCCCATGCCATGCCGACCCGGGGCTGTATATTGTGCTTCGCGATCTGGATCCCTTTCTGCAATCCAAGGGAGTTGTATCCGGCCAGTGCGAGGGCGTCCGGCGGCGCGAATGTTGGCGGGATTTCCACATCATAGCGCACGCCGTAGTTCAGAGTGACGGTGGGGCTGACCCGCCAGGAGTCTTGCCAGAAAACCCCGATCGGAATGTTTCTGAACGAATCGCTGGGGCTTCCGATGCCCTGAACAAAGTCCTGGGGGATGCCCGCGCCATAAGCCTGCACCGGCGAGAGAGCGGGAAATGAAAGGCCGGGAATGGAGAATCCCAGACTGGCGGCAGGGAGGGGGCCAATGTCGTACACGCCGCCGTAGTTCACGGTAAAGGTTGCGGTGAGGGGCAGATAGTTAAAGTCCGCGCCGAACTTGGTATTGTGGCGGCCGATGGTCCAGGAAAAGTTGTCGGTGAACTGATAGCGCTGTTCCACGCGCTGGATGTACGAGTAAGGCTCGCGGCCGAAATAGGCAAAGCCCGGGATATTCACGGCAGGGTCAGAACCTCCCGGGATTTGAGTATTGTAGTAATAGGAAAGCCCTCGGCGCGCATACTGAAAGGTAAATTCATTCACCTTGTTATTGCCAATGGTCCAGGTGTCCTTCACCACGCCGGTCACGTCGCGGTAGGTCTGCTGCGACGTGCGCGAGTAGGCGTTTTGTCCGACCGGCTGATCTTGACCGCTCACTTCAATGCCAGTCACTGTACTCGGGCTGACGTTCGCCCTCAGCGTCAGGCGGTTGTTATTGTTAACGTTGTGATCGATGCGCAGCGAATAGAGGCTGGTGCCTTCGAAGACCGGGAAGTTACCGATCTGCGACGCCAGGGTCTGATACGAGAGTGGTACGGGGCCTTCGCAGGCCGCCGGCGTACAAGTCGTTGGGAAGCCGGCGAAAGTGCCGGTAGCGCCGAGAGTCAGGGCCTCCACCATTTGGGAAGGCCAAACTCCTTGAATTGCCTGGCCGGAAGATGCTCCGGCAAGGACGACATACTGTTCGACTGCGCCCAGAACAACGGGATTTGCCTCGGCCGCGAGCGTTGCCGGATTCGTGAGGAAGTCGATCTGACCCCCCGGTCCCGGAGTCAGCTGCAGCGTTCCAAAAGGCAATCCCACCTGCGATGTATCAAAAGGAACGAGCCCGAAGTTGCCTTGGCCAATGTCGGAAAATCCCGTTTCATGCCGCCGCGTAACTTCGTAAGAAAAATAGTAATACGTCTTATCCTTCTTGATCGGTCCGCCGAACGCTGCGCCAGCTTGCACTCGTGTGTAGGCAGGATTCGGAACCGTGCTGAATGGGTTCACTGCCTGGAAATTCCGGTTGCGCAGGTAGCCGTAGACGTCGCCGTGGAAGTCGTTCGATCCTGAGCGGGTGATGATGTTCACCACGCCGCCGGCGGCGCGACCGTACTCGGGCGCGTAGTTGTTGGTGATGATCTGAAATTCCTGCACCGCTTCCTGGGAAACGGTGGAGCGCACACCGTTGGTGGAATTGTCGGTGGCGTCGGCGCCGTCGACGTTGACCATGTTGGAGCGGGCGCGCTGGCCGCTCATGTTGAGCCCAGACGTGGGCGCTGCACCGAGGCTCGGGGCGTTGTCGCGTACCACCTGAGAATCCGTCAGCGTGAAGTTAATGTAGTTGCGCCCGTTGATCGGCAGATTGTCGATGCGCTGCTGTCCGATCGTGTCCGTGGTCGAGCTGCGCGAGGTCTCCACTAATTCTGCCTGGGCACTGACCTCCACCACTTCTTTGCCGGTAGCCAGCGCGAGCGCCACCGGAAGCTCCACCAGTCCTCCGACGGTGACGCTGACGTCCTTGGCTTCGGCTTTGCCGAAGCCCCGCGCTTGCACTGTGACGGTATAAGTTCCCGGGGGCAGCAGCCGCGCGCTGTAGCCGCCCTCGTCGTCGCTGGTGCCGGTTCGTTCCAGGCCCTTGGCAACATCGCTTACCGTGACTGTTGCATTGGTGACCAGATTGCCCTTGGGGTCCTTCACGGTAACGTGCAGGTCGCCAGTGGCGACACCGCCCTGCCCGAAGGCGATGGAGGAAAGCAACAGGACGAGCATTGAGACGGAGAAATTTTTCACCCTTCGGATCATGATCATGCGGATCACACTGATGCGGATCATAGAGTCTCCCTTGACTCCGACACTTCAAGGTGCCGGCAGAAACAACTCCAAAACAGCGGATAGCTGAAATAGCGCGAAATCTTCTTGGGATGACGGGCCCCGCTGGTTTTTACACCAGAACGGGTAACGAAAACAAGGCAAGAATGATCAGGGGTGGTGTCCAGGTTACCCAGGGAGCCTTCCTCAGGCATGGCGACGCCGACGCGGACAGTAGCACCTGCATCGGTTCAGCGCTGTGATCCATGTCAGAGGGCTAGCTGCGGAACAGGCGAACCGCTGCAGCGGGATTCTGCAGTCTTCCCAACAGCATCGCCGAGCTGCTTAACTGTTCGTAGCGGTCGACCACACGCAAGGCGGCAAACCCAGAGTTGGGGTATGCCAAGGCAATATAGATCCGCGCCAGCGCCACCGTGGAATTACGACGAAGCAACAGCGCGTGATTCACCAGTTGCTGCGCGGCTTCGGCAACTCGCGGATCGCCGCTGGCCAAAGCGGATTCGCCCACGCGCGCCAACACAGTGGCATTTCTTCCTGCGACTTGAACGTAGGCGGCCATGGCGCGCAATCGCGCTCGACGAACCAACCGGAACTGAGCGGGAGGCAAACGGCGGCGAAGGTAGTCGTCCTCAGCGGGGTTGATTAGATTGCGGAATGCCTCCACATCGATAGGCCGGATCGTCGCGGCCAAGTTGGCGCTTCCCCTTGCCTGCAGGCTTCGGGTTACGGCCAGGCTCAAAATGATGCCCAGCGCGAGTACAGCGGCGATGACGAGGATGACAGCCAGATTCATTGTTGGAGCAGACGCTCCAGTTCCCGGTTCCAAAGTTCGAGATTGTGCTCAGGCAACGGAACCGCAGACGTCGCGGCATTCCTCTGGGGGACGAGGAGGTAGTAAAACCAAATGAGGACGCAAACGTGGTAAGTGGCCATAATGACAAAGTCAAGGATGTAGGTCTTCTGACCAAGGAGCCAACTCGCCAGGAGAGCCCAATGGCCGAGGTAGACCGAGGCAAGCACGGCAAAACCGAGTGTGACCCCAAAAACAGAGCGTCCCCACGTCAAGTGGAAGTGGGCGGCGAAGACAAAAAGGAAAAGAATCAGTCCACACTGAACCACACTGACGCTCCTAGACAAGATGCGCGTTGCGGAAATGAGCCAGAACGGCGTGGGATTCGCATAGGCTGCGATGACCGTAGCCGTAAGTACGAGAACAATGCCGACACCACTTATGAGCACCTTGGCGAATCTTCCAAGCGGTGGATAGCGACGCAATAGGTGAGTGAAGACCTCGCCAATCACGATGAATTTTATCAACGCCTCAAGAAGCAAGAAAAAGAGATAACTCCACCAATAGACCTTATCCGAGAAGACAGACGGGCTAAGGTCAATTGCATAGAGAATCCCACCTCCCACAGCCTCAAAAATGGCGTAGCAAAAGAAGGCCGGGAACTCCTTATGTAGCCCCCGCTTCCACATCAGGAGGGCAAGAACCGCCAGGAGGACGCAGGGCGCGACCCACAAGTAGTGCCACAAGACTGAATGCGGCTGAAACATGACCGTAGCCGGGCACTATAGCTCAACAAGTCGCCGCCGGCAACATGATCGTGGGCCGTTTCCGTTTTTCGTAACTTCTTGTGAAACGGCTAAGGCCTGCAGGAGGTTTGGCCGGAGCAGTTCCCACCAGGTTGACCGTCGGCATGCGCCACGGTCGGAATTACCAAGGTATTGAGGAACATCAGGGCTGCAGCAACGGCCAGTAGGGTACGTTTCACGATTGTTTTCTCCTTGTGTTAGAAAATCGAGTCGTGATACTTTCATGGCTGCTAATTGGCTGGAAACATTACAGCAAGTCCTTTGTTGTTCGGAATTTGTAACAAGATGACTCTCAAGTCCGCTCTACAAGATCTGCGGCAAACCACGCTGGCTGCGGTTTCCGGACTGCTTGCGAAACTGGCGTATCTAGGTTCGCTGCGTCGGCGGGAAGGGGGATATCAGCACTGGGGCATGTCACTCGTCCATGGGGAGGAGTCCTCGGAGCGCGCGCTAAAAGCGGCTCACATAGAAGTACTGTCCAAGGTGCTCAGGACCCCGATTTCAGATTTGGAGGAGGATTTGCGCAAATCGACCCGAGCCAGCGAGGAGACTGCGGGTGCTTACATAGAAGGCATGCAGGAACAATTCAACGAATTGCTTCCTTCACCGGATGCCGTTTCCGCCCGCCATCTTAATTCAGTGCTGGTTGCGCTTTCGAACCTGGAGAAGAACCGAAAGCCTGCCACTCCGTCAGCTTCATAGCAACCCCCACAACCTGCCCGATGATCTCGGCTTCCTGAGGATGGCGCAAAATGCGGACCTGAACCGGAGAGAGCGGGTGCGGTTGCAAGATAAGGTCATCACGACGCATGCTGCACCAGCAGCAAGTGTGCCCATCGCGAGTTTCCACGAAATAGATCGGACGTTCGTACTCTGACCGCCACGTTCCATCCGTCACTTTATTCTTTTCCTCATCGACTTGGATGAAGCTTCCGGGCGGAAGAATCGGGTACATGGTGAGATCCTGGTTGCCGATGTAGCCGTAGGTAAAATCGCTGTGGGCGAACTGCGCCAGGTACGACAAGGGCACCAAACCCCATTGTTCGACCATGCGGCCGAGATTAGTCGTGCGTTGTTCATCGAACCCAGGATCCATGCGGATCGGCATTTGTACAGAGGATAGTCCGGAGAGAGCTTCGGAGACATGCGATCGGGGTGGTGCAATCATGCCCAGATCAGCTGCCATATTGTTCATATCAACGCCATACCAGGCCAGCAGTTCGCGTAGATCGCGGCGGTAGATCACGGCCAGCGTATATAAACGGAAAATACTGGGCAAAACACCTTTGGTCTCGATGTCCGATAATCGGCTTGGGGGGATCGAGAACTCCTCGTTGCGATACTTCTCCGCCATGCGAGCACTGGAAGTCTCAATATCGCGCATCGTCAAGCCAAGCTTTTCGCGCAGTGTGCGAAGACTCTTACCGGCCGGGAGCATGCCTAGCCTCCATTGCAGTGAGGACCATCATAGGAATTGGCCGCAATGATAACAGGAGGCACCGCTCTTATGTCATGAATTTGCGAGGAAAACGTGGTTGCGAGAATCTTGTTACGATTTCAGAACAACGTTTCCCTCACGTCCTGCCTAGTGAATCACGCATATATCGCTTGGACGATAGCGGACTCCTCGGCGCGCCCCGTCACACGAGATCGGCGGCCTTGTTCGGATTTCGTAACAGCGGACACCGGAAATTGCAAAAACTCTAACTTTGAACGGTTGGCTCGGTCTTTGGAGTAGCCAATTTCTCACCAAATCTTTTCCTTCAGACCCATGACATTTGTCACGCCGATCCTGTGATGAACGGCACTGGTGCCGCACTCCCATCTCCGCGATGATGCTGGCACCGGATAGAGAACCGGCAACAACCTCTGAAGGCGGAGATGGCTATGATCGCGACTCTCGAAGAACCGCAAAACATGCAGCGCGCAAGCTCCGGCGCTCTCGTGGCAAGCCTGGAAGGTGTTATCAAGAACTATGGGGAAGTCCGCGCCCTGCGGAATGTGAACTTCGCCGTCCGTGCGGGTCAGGTGGTCGCGCTGCTGGGTCCCAATGGAGCAGGGAAGACAACTGCAGTGAAGTTGCTGCTCGGGCTCATTCTGCCTAACTCCGGTAAGACACGGGTGTTCGGAGGAGATCCTACCAACCCGCAGAATCGCATGCGCACCGGTGCCATGCTGCAGGTTGGACGCGTGCCGGAAACTCTGCGCGTGCGCGAGCACATTGATTTGTTTTCCAGCTACTATCCAGACCCACTGCCACTTGAGGAAGTGCTGGCCACCGCTGGGCTGGAGAAATTGCGTGACCGCAAGTTTGGTGATCTCTCCGGTGGGCAGCGGCAGCGCACCCTGTTTGCTCTGGCGATTTGCGGCGATCCCGATTTGCTGTTTCTCGATGAGCCCACCGTGGGGCTTGATGTGGAAGCGCGCCGTGCGCTTTGGGAGGAAATTCGCCGCTTGGTGGAGCGCGGAAAGACCGTCATTTTGACCACGCACTATCTGGAGGAGGCTGACGCTCTGGCCGACCGCATCGCCGTCATCAACCAAGGCGAGATTATCGCCGAAGGCACGCCCGCAGAGATCAAATCGCAAACCAGTGGCAAGAGGATCCGCTGTGTCACGGCGCTGAATGTGGCCAGCGTACTACAACTTCCGGGCGTGACTGCTGCCAAACAAGATCGCGAAGCGGTGGAGATCCATGCCGCGGAAGCCGAATCCGTGGTGCGAGCCTTGCTTGCCCGCGATCCCACACTCTCGGGATTGGAGATCACCACCGCGGGTCTAGAAGAAGCGTTTCTGGCTCTCACACAGGACAATGGCCAAACCGAAAATCGACAGAACTGATGTACGCATCTCCCCGCGCGCAACGCGCGGAAAGGCGAGGAAACGACCATGAGCACTTTTGTAGCGGCTCTGAGCCGCACACAGATCGAGCGGTCCACCAGCCACACCGCCGCGATTTACCTGAAGGAAGCAAAGTATGAGTTCCTGAAGAACCTCCGCTTGCGCGTCTATACAGTCTCGGTGATCAGTTTTCCGCTGATGTTCTACGTGCTTTTCGGCTTGGTGTTGAACGCTAAGGAAGGCATCGGCGGCACGGGTGTTCCAACCTATCTGATCGCAACCTATGGAACCTTCGGCGTCATGGGAGCCTCGCTGTTTGGAACAGCATCAGGCCTCGCCTCCGACCGGGGACTGGGATGGTTGCAGGTGAAGCGGGCTAGTCCCATGCCTCCGTTCGCCTACTTCGCGGCTAAAGTTGTTCTCAGCATGATTTTCAGCGCCATCGTTGTGTTGCTGCTGCTGGTGTTGGGGATCAGTTTCGGTGGAGTGCGCTTACCACTCACGGAAATGGTAAAGCTGCTGGGAACGCTCGTGGCCGGATCGCTTCCATTTTCCGCCATGGGATTGGCCATCGGATATTTCGCTGGGCCAAATTCCGCGCCTGCTGCCATCAACCTGATCTATCTGCCGCTGTCGTTCTGCAGCGGCTTGTGGGTGCCTTATATGTTTCTGCCCAAGCTCGTGCGGCAGATCGCGTTGGCGCTCCCGCCTTATCACCTGTCGCAACTGGCGCTGGGGATAGTGGGCGCTGGGCGCCACGAGCCCGCCACAACGCACTGGGAGGTGCTACTCGCCTTCACTTTGATCTGCCTGGGCGTCGCACGTATTGGCTTCCAACGCGATCAGGGAAAACTCTACGGCTAACTTTCCATTGCGAGGGGTGGATTTTTTCGTAGGGTGCCAGAGAGCCAGAGAAAGGCAGGGACATCATGAGCGCGGACGCCAAGAAAGAATACGGGTCAACGATGGTTTTGATCATTCTCGGTGTGCTCGCCCTGTATGGTGGTGCACGCTGGCTCCTCGTGCTGATTCCTGCCGCTCTGCTGATCTGGTATGTGACCGCCGGAGGGGTATTTAGGAAAAGCCGGAACTGACCAAGGATGGATGATAATAGAAGCGATGCCGGAAGGGAGCCGGCTTGGGCAATAGCGATGGAGCAATGGCGGACTGCTCCAAGAGCGCGACCATCTTATGAGACTTCTGCCCAAGAACAGCGAATACACATGGGCGGTGTACTCCGTCCTGTACTTTGGATTCTTTTATATCGATCCCATCGTGGGTCATGCCAGCGCCCGGGTTTGGTTCTTTACTTTGCTGGCGACTGCTGTTTTTCTACTCTTGTACTTCTCGCTGTTCTGGGTTAGCTGCGGGCAGGGACTGCTGCACCTTGCCGCCATGGTTCTGATGGGTGTGGCCTTTGCCAAGTACAACGGAGGCGCAACCACATTTTTCATTTTCGCTGCAGCTTGCGGACCTTTCGTTGTGGATAACGAGGTCGATGGCATCAAGGTGCTGCTGGCGGTTGAAGCCGCGGCGGTACTCACGTGGTGGGCACTCCACCTCAATGGCTGGTTCCTTTTGTTTGGAAGCGGACTTTCTTTCGTCGTTGGCGCCAGCAACATTCATTTCGCGCAGCGCAATCGAACCAACAGGAAGTTGATCCGGGCTCAAGAAGAAATTGAGCATCTCGCCAAAGTGGCTGAGCGCGAACGCATTGCTCGTGATCTGCACGATGTCCTCGGGCACACACTCTCTGTAATCATCCTGAAGGCCGAACTTGCCGGAAAGCTGATGGATCGCGATCCGCAACGCGCGGGCAACGAAATTCGCGAGGTCGAACAGATTTCGCGCCAGGCTCTGTCGGAAGTCCGCGATGCGATCCGTGGCTATCGTTCGCAAGGACTGCCGGCCGAACTTGCTCAAGCGAAAGCCACGCTGGAGACCGCCGGCGTTGCTGTTCAATGTGAAGCAGCCAGAATCGCCCTGCCCGCGCTGCACGAAAGCGTGTTGTCGATGGCGGTGAGGGAAGCCGTCACCAATGTTGTGCGCCACGCGCACGCGCACACTTGCAGGTTGCGGCTGGAACAGCAAAATGGTTCCTGCCGGCTCGAGATCGCAGATGACGGCCGCGGTGGTGTTCAAAGCGAAGGCAACGGACTGCGCGGCATGCGCGAGCGCGTCGAGATGTTAGGAGGAACGCTCAATCGCGACTCCGAAGCCGGCACCAGGCTTATCATCACTCTTCCTCTGAAGGAAGGTGCCGCGCCGAAAACCGAGGTCCCTTCTAATTGAATCCCAGCGCGAAAGAAAATCGCAACACCATCCGGGTTGTTCTCGCCGAAGATCAGGGCATGGTGCTCGGCGCTTTGGCCGCCCTGCTGGAAATCGAAGGCGACATTTCCGTCGTGGCCCAGGTGCGCAACGGGAAAGAGGCGCTGGAAGCGGTGCTCGCCCACAAGCCCGACGTCCTTATCACTGACATCGAGATGCCGCTCATGACCGGCCTCGATACCGCCGCCGAACTCAAACGCCGCCGTTCGAGCACACGAGTCATCATTCTCACCACGTTCGCGCGCGCAGGATATTTGCGGCGCGCCATGGAGGCCGGCGCCTTGGGATATTTATTGAAAGACATGCGTGCCGAAGAGCTTGCCGACGCCGTCCGCCGCGTGCAGCAGGGCTTGCGCGTCATCCATCGCGACCTCGCACTTGAGGCTTGGGCCGAGACGGATCCCCTCACCGATCGCGAACGCCAGGTCTTGCGCCTGGCCGGTGAAGGCATGCAAAGCGGGGACATCGCTGCGGAGCTTCGACTATCCGAAGGGACCGTGCGGAATTACCTATCGGAAGCCATCAGCAAAATGGGCGCCAGCAACCGCGTCGAAGCCTCCCGAATCGCCCGCACCAAGGGCTGGCTCTGAGAATGTGTGTCACGGGCAGCACGAATACAAAATCTGCACCTAAGTTCTAATAGTATAGTTTCATGCCCGACGCCTATATTCTCGGTATCGAAAGCTCCTGCGACGAGACTGCGGCGGCCGTGGTGCGTTCGGGTCAGCAGCTCGTCTCCAATGTGGTGGCCTCACAGATCGCCACCCATCAGCCTTATGGCGGAGTGGTGCCCGAACTTGCATCGCGCGAGCATTTGCGCGCGATTGTTCCTGTCGTTCGCCAAGCGCTGTCTGAGGCAAACCAGACTTATAACTCCGTGGACGCGATTGCCGTGACGCAGGGCCCAGGCCTCGCTGGAGCGTTGCTGGTGGGTATCAGTTATGCCAAGGCTCTGGCTTTCGCCCTCGACAAACCGCTCGTTGCGGTCAATCATCTCGAAGGCCACATCCATGCGGTTCTGCTGGAAGAGCGGCAGAAGGGCAATCACGAGCTGCAATTTCCCGTACTGGCTTTGGTGGTGTCGGGGGGGCACACGCACCTTTATCTGGCCGAGCAGAACAACGACGGTTGGACCTACGAAAATATCGGCCACACTCGCGATGACGCAGCCGGGGAGGCTTTCGACAAAGTCGCCAAATTGATTGGCCTGGGTTACCCCGGAGGTCCGATCGTTGACCGTCTCGCTCCGCATGGCGACCCGGACGCTGTGAAGTTCCAGCCATCCCAAATCAAACACCGCGATCGCCGGGAACGCCGCGGACAGAAAGAGGTCGACACGGATCACCCCCGCTTTGACTTTTCTTACAGCGGAATCAAGACTGCCGTGCTGCGGTACGTTGAGGTTCACGGTATGCGGGATTCCATCGAAATCCGCCGCAAGGTCTTGGCGAATATTGCCAAGCCGAAGCTCGAAGATTACCTCGCCACTTGCGATCGGCTGACTCTGGATCTTGTCGCTTCGTTTCAGCGCGCCATTGTCGACGATCTCGTTGGCAAAACTCTGGCTGCGGTCCGCGCCTACAATGTGGCTACGCTTTTCGTGACGGGTGGAGTGGCGGCCAACAGTGAATTGAGAAAAACATTCGAACGCGATGGTGCTCAGGAAGGCGTACCAGTGTATTTCCCGTCGCGAGCGCTTTCCACCGACAACGCCGCCATGATTGCCGCGGCAGCTTACCCCAAGTTCCTGGCAAAGCATCTTGCTGCGATGGATTTCTCGGCCGAGGCCAGCCTCGTTTTGCGCTAGTCCAAACGCAGGGACAAATCCGCTAGCCTTGGCCTTTACTTGCCCGCGCCTTGGCTATGACTCTTCCCCATCACCGCATCCAGCGCCTTTTTGAGCTGGCTTTGAATATCGATATCTTTATAGATGGCGAAATTGGCGCGTGTTTCTGTTTCGTCGAAACCGCTGGCCCGGCCGGCCACGATGATGATGGGAATCTGGGAGGTCGATGGATTCTTCTTCAGAGCGGTAATCAATTCGCTGCCCGACATTTTCGGCATCTGCATGTCAGTAACAATTACATCAGGGTGAACCCGTTCAAGAATCTGCAGAGCCTCCAGCCCATTGGTCGCGGACTCCACCGCAAAGCCGCGCTCTTCCAAAGAGCGGCAAACGGTATAGCGAATCAGCATTGAGTCGTCGACCACTAGAGCTACGGCAGGCATGAGCTTGCAACGTGCGGAATGCACGCCCCCGGTTCGCAGACTAGCAGTGCTATTCCGCCAACAACAAGCACAAATCTGGCGGAACTGGTTACTGTGGTGCTGCGGCTGATTCCAGCAGTCAGGATTCCTGAGAGTCGCCTTCCGCCCTCTCTTCGATGCTCATGTCTTTCAGTTCGCTGGACTCGAAGATTTCGCGGCACTCAAGGCATTCCACAAACTCGGCATCCTCGTCGCGGCTCACGATTTGCACGCGCGGATGCTTGCAGGGTTGGTTCTTCGCATCCGGGGGCTGGGAGAACGGCTTTGAGGTCATAAATCCGGAAGCGTCGCCCTCATGGAATACAACGAAGGATCGATTCGCGGGAATTTCCCGGTATTTTAGCCCTGCTGTGCCACTTGTCAAGTCCCTTATATATGAAATCCTTCGTGGTCCTCGGCCAATAGACCGCCAAAGGAACAAGGCCTGGCTCTGAATTCCGACCAAAATGCTCGCCAAGACCTAACCCATTCAGCCGCTATTAGTTGCCATCCAGCTCCGTTTCTCGCCACTGGCTGGAAGGCCTTGCGTCATTGTGGAGTTAGGACGTAGAATTAAGTACGACGGAAAAGGTCGCAATTAACTCCGACTCAATGAGTCGGACTTTGACTGTTCCGGTGGTGATTCCAGAAGTCGGGACAAAATGCTCAAGCTAACTAAGAAAGCGGATTACGCTTTGATGGCCATGAAGCACCTGGCTGACCACGCTCACGAGGGAACTAGTAGCGCCAGCGCTAAGGACGTCGCTGATTCCTTCGGCATCCCGCCTGAAGCGCTAGCCAA